>Ga0105238_10005113_pt1 | contig 12974 bp, 12 predicted proteins | sample KBSC34metaG_FD_81526 | JGI IMG/M metagenome (GOLD analysis project Ga0105238, IMG submission 81526) | Corn rhizosphere microbial communities from Kellogg Biological Station, Michigan, USA - KBS C3-4 metaG | ecosystem: Host-associated > Plants > Roots > Rhizosphere > Soil | place: Michigan, USA... | reverse complement strand
GTGAGCGCGACCAACTCGTCGTACCACTCGACGATCTGCACCCAGTCGGTCTCTTCCACGGTGCGGGCGTCGGCGTGCAGGGCGGCGATGGCGGCCTGGGCCTGGTACTCGCCGAGGCGGTCGCGGGCAAGAGCGGCCTGGAGTACGGCGACGCCCTCGGCGATGAGGGCGGTGTCCCAACGGGACCGATCCTGCTGGGCCAGCGGGATGAGGCGGCCGCCGGGACCGGTACGGGAGGGCCGGCGGGCGTGGTGCAGGAGCATGAGGGCGAGCAGGCCGGCGACCTCGGGCTCGTCGGTGAGGTCGGCGAGCTGCCGGGTGAGCCGGATGGCCTCGGCGGCCAGGTCGATGTCGCCGCTGTAGCCCTCGTTGAACACGAGGTAGAGCACCCGCAGCACGGTCCCGAGATCACCGGGCCGGTCCAGCCGCTGCCCGTCGATCTTCTTCTTGGCCCGGCTGATCCGCTGGGCCATGGTCGCCTCGGGCACCAGGTAGGCGTCGGCGATCTGCCGGGTGGTGAGGCCGCCGACCGCACGCAGGGTGAGGGCGACGGCGGCGGCCGGCGGCAGGTCGGGGTTGGCGCACAGGAAGAACAGCCGCAGCGTGTCGTCCGTGTCCGGCACCGGGCCGGCCGGCGGCTCCACCTCCGTGGCCAGCTCCCGGCCGCGCCGTGACGACTCCGACCGGACGGCGTCCAGGAACTTGCGCCACGCCGCCGCCACCAGCCAGGCCTTCGGGTCCCGCGGCGGGTCGTCCGGCCAGGTCTCCAGGGCCTTGATCAGGGCTTCCTGCACCGCGTCCTCGGCCGACGCGAAGTCCGCGCCGCGCCGGACGAGGACGCCGATCACCGCGGGGACCAGCTCCCGCAGCAGGGATTCGTTCACTCCGTCACCGTAGGCGGCTCGTTCATGAAGGGCCGGACCTCCAGCCACTCGTGGATCGGCTGCCCGCCCTTGCCTGGCGCCGCCGACAGCTCCCCGGCCAGCTCCACCGCGCGTTCCCAGGTCTCCACGTCGATGATCATCCAGCCCGCGATCAGGTCCTTCGTCTCCGCGAACGGCCCGTCCGTCACCGCAGGCTTGCCCTCGCCGCCGTACTGCACCCAGGCCCCTTCCGGCGCCAGCGCCTGCGCGTCAACGAACTCCCCGGTCTGCTCCAGCTTCGCCGCGAAGTCCCGCATGTACTGGATGTGCGCGTCCACCTCCGCAGGCGTCCACTTGTCCATCGGCTCGCAGTTCACCGGCTCCGGCGCGCCGCGGTAGTGCTTGAGCAGCAGGTACTTCATGGCCGTACTCCCTCGTTCGGTCCGTCTCGTGCCCCTGGGACGGAGCCGCCGCCCCATTCTCGACAACCCGGCGGAACAAATCTTGAGGACTTCCGTGAGGGCCTGACCCGGTCGTGAAATCGGGTGGCGGGGGCTGGCACGCTGTCGGCATGACGACGATCGCGGTGCTGGGGGCAGGCAAGATCGGTGAGGCGCTGCTGTCCGGGCTGCTGGACGCCGGGTGGGGGCCGGGCGACCTGATGTTCACGGAGCGTTATGAGGAGCGCTGCCGGGAGCTGACGGAGCGGTACGGGGTGCGGGCGGTCACGGTGGCGGGGGCGGCGGAGACGGCCGAGGTGCTGGTGGTGGCGGTCAAGCCGCAGGACATCGACCCGCTGCTGACGGAGCTGAACCCGCTGCTGAAGCCGGGCACGCTGGTGGTGTCGTTGTGCGCGGGCCTGCCGACGGCGCTGTACGAGCGGGAGCTGCCGGCGGGGACGCCGGTGGTGCGGGTCATGCCGAACACGCCGATGCTGGTGGGCCAGGCGATGAGCGCGATCTCGGCGGGGGCGCACGCCACGCAGGAGCACCTGGACCTGGTGGACAAGCTGCTGGGCAGCGTGGGCAAGGTGCTGCGGGTCCCGGAATCCCAGCAGGACGCGGTGACGGCGCTGTCGGGGTCGGGCCCGGCCTACTTCTTCTTCTTGGTCGAGGCGATGATCGACGCGGGCATCCTGCTCGGGCTGCCGCGGGCGACGGCGGCGCAGCTGATCATCCAGTCGGCGGTGGGGGCGGCGACGATGCTGGCCGACTCGGGGGAGCATCCGGTCACGCTGCGTGAGGCGGTCACCTCGCCGGCGGGCACGACGATCATGGCGATCCGCGAGCTGGAGAAGCACGGCGTCCGGGCGGCGCTGCTGGCGGCGATCGAGGCGGCCCGCGACCGGTCGGCCGAACTGGGCCGCGCCCACGACGCCTGACCCCCGCCGCCCCCGTCTGGTGTCACATGCGGTCCGGAGGTGCCTCGTGGAGGCAAGTATGCGCCGCATGTGACATTCGACAGTGGCGGATTGGTCGGTGAGCGACGCCGGTGGGGCTGCCGAATGGTTGAACCGACCGGCCAGGGTGGTGCGTACGGGTGGATCCCGACACCACTGGGCGCACAGCGCGGCGCGGACGTCGCAGCAGCCCCATGCGTCCCGCTACGCTCGGATGAGCACGTGCGTGTCGGTACCGCCGGTGGGGAAGCCGACGGCGCGACACGTGTTTAAGGACGCGGTGACACATGCCGGCGCAGCAGAAGGAGACAGCACATCCCGGGCTCGCACAGGTGCAGTTCCTGACCATCGCCGAGGTGGCGAAGGTGATGCGAGTCTCGAAGATGACCGTGTACCGCCTGGTGCACTCGGGCGAACTGCCTGCCGTGAGGGTGGGCAAGTCGTTCCGCGTGACGGAAAGCGCGGTGCAGGACTACCTGGAGAACGCGTACTACGACGCGGGCTGAATCGACCGAGTGACCGCCCGGCTGGTACCTGTGCCAGCCGGGCTCGGTCATGCGGGTAAAGTGACAGGTCGTTCGTGCTCGGTGCCATGGCCGCGTCAAGCGGCGGCAGGGGCTCGGCAGCCCTGTGCAGCACGAGGGCACCACCAAGACCACACCGTCTACACCTAAGGATCCCGTATGGGCTCGGTCATCAAGAAGCGTCGCAAGCGCATGTCGAAGAAGAAGCACCGCAAGCTGCTCCGCAAGACCCGCGTGCAGCGGCGCAAGCGCGGCAAGTGAGGCGCTCGGCCTGAAGCCTTGTCCGGCACCCGCGCGATCGCGCGGGTGCCGAACTTTGTTACGGGTGTCCCACCAGATCCCGCCGATCGGGTGAGGGCTGGGTAAAACCGGCGTGACCTGCGTCAATGCGGCGTACCTGGCCCCTGTTTCGGGCGGTCACGACGAGTAGCATCGCTCGGGTCGCCGCCTTTGCAGGGAGTCGCATGGCGCCCAATGTGGTCCTCGTCACCGGAGTCAGCCGCTTCCTCGGCGGCCATCTCGCCGCGCGCCTGGCCGCCGACCCGACGATCGAACGGGTCCTCGGCGTGGACACCGTGCCACCGCCCCGCGACCTGCTCCGCCGGATGGGACGGGCGGAGTTCGTCCGCGCCGACATCCGCAACCCGCTCATCACCAAGGTCATCGCCAGCGCCCGGGTCGACACCGTGGTGCACGCCTCCGTCACCGCCAACCCGGCCGGACCCACCGGCCGCACGGCGATGAAGGAGATGAACGTCATCGGCACCATGCAGCTGCTGGCGGCCTGCCAGCGCTCGCCGGTGGTGCGCCGACTGGTGGTCAAGTCGACCAGCGCGGTCTACGGCGCCAGCTCCCGCGACCCGGCGATGTTCACCGAGGACATGGCCCCCAAGGCGCTGCCGTCCAGCGGCTACGCCAAGGACGCCGTGGAGGTCGAGGGCTACGTCCGCGGCTTCTCCCGGCGCCGCCCGGACGTCGCGGTGACCACGCTGCGCTTCACCAACTTCATCGGCCCGCGCATCGACACCGTGCTGACCAGGTACTTCGCCCTGCCGATCGTCCCGACGGTGCTCGGCTACGACGCCAGGATGCAGCTGCTGCACTCCGAGGACGCGCTGGCCGTGATGGAGCGGGCCACCCAGCACGACCTGCCCGGCGTGTTCAACGTCGGCGGTGACGGCGTGCTGATGCTGTCCCAGGCGATCCGCCGCGCCGGCCGGATCGCGCTGCCGGTGCCGAGCATGGCGGTGCCCACCGTCGGCCGGCTGGTGCGCAGCGCGCGGCTGGTCGACTTCTCGCCCGACCAGATGCGGTTCCTGAACTTCGGCCGCGTCGTGGACACGACCCTGCTCCAGCGCGACTTCGGCTTCACGCCGCGCTGGACGACAACACAGGCGTTCGACGACTACGTGAGCGGCCGGGCGCTGCGCCCGGCCATCGACGTGGACACCCTGGCGGCGGCGGAGCGGGGCATTCTCGACTTCGCCGCCCGCATCCCGATCAGGTGAGTGAGGAGGTGGAACCCATGCCCGACGCACGTGTGATCCCGTTGCACAACACGACCGACCGGCCCGCGCCCCGCACGGCGCCGCCCGCCCGGCCCCGGATGGAGCAGGTGCCGCCGCCCGCGGACACCGCCGGCGACAAGGTCGAGACCGGTCCCGAGTGGGAGCGCCGGCTGGCCGACACGCTGGCCTTCCTGCGCCGCCGGATCACCGGCGACTACCAGGTCGACGAGTTCGGCTTCGACCGCGAGCTGACCGACAACGTGATGATGCCGCTGCTGCGGCCGCTGTACGAGAAGTGGTTCCGGGTGGAGACCATCGGCCTGCACAACGTGCCGGCCGACAGCGGCGCGCTACTGGTGGCCAACCACTCGGGCACGCTGCCGATGGACTCGGTGATGACCGCGGTCGCGGTGCACGAGCACCACCCGGCCAACCGGCACCTGCGGATGCTCGGCGCCGACCTGGTGTTCCGGCTGCCGATGATCAGCTCCATCGCCCGCAAGACCGGGCAGACCCTGGCCTGCAACCCGGACGCGGAGCGGCTGCTGCGCGGCGGCGAGTTGGTCGGCGTGTGGCCGGAGGGCTTCAAGGGCGTCGGCAAGCCGTACAAGGACCGGTACAAGCTGCAGCGGTTCGGCCGCGGCGGCTTCGTGTCGGCGGCGCTGCGCACCCGCACGCCGATCATCCCGGTGTCCATCGTCGGCGCCGAGGAGATCTACCCGAAGATCGGCGAGATCAAGCTGATCGCCCGGCTGTTCGGGCTGCCGTACTTCCCGGTCACGCCGACCTTCCCGCTGCTGGGGCCGCTGGGCGCGGTGCCGCTGCCGTCCAAGTGGTACATCGAGTTCGGCGAGCCGATCCGGACCGACCAGTACGAGCCCGGCGCGGCCGAGGACCCGATGCTGGTGTTCAACCTGACCGACCAGGTCCGGGAGACCATCCAGCAGACGCTCTACCGGCTGCTCACCCAGCGTCGCAACGTCTGGCTGGGCTGAGTCACCCGATAGTGGCGCTGACCGGCGCGCCCGGGACGTGGTGCTTACCGTGTTCCGATGGCGCTGTGGTCGCGGAGATCCGCATTGCTCGCGGCGCCGGCGATGGCCGCCGGCGGGCTGGTCGTCGCCGGCGCGTGTCCCGGGTCGGCGGCGACGAACGACCAGTTGACCTTCGTCGCCAGCAGGACCGCCAGTTCCCCGCTGGACCAGGCCGTGGTCGGCACGACCTTCGCGGCGCTGCTGGCGGTGTTCGACTCGTCCGGAGCCACCGCTGGTGACGGCTCGATGATCGGCGCCGTGGTCAACGTGACCGCGGACAACCCGGCCAAGCTGATCGTGCAGATGAAGATCGTGCTGCGGCTGACCGCCGGCGGCAAGGGCGAGCTGCACCTGAGCTCCATGCACCCCATGGTGCTGCCGTCGCCGGTGCAGAACCCGCTTGCCGTGGTCGGCGGCACCGGCCAGTACGCCAACGCGAAAGGCGAAGGAACGATCACGTATCCGACGCCGGACCGGATCAACTTCGCGCTGACCGTCACCACCTGAGCACGAGGCAGCCGCCCGGCACGTCCACAGTGGACATGCCGGGCGGCTGTTTTCCCCGGGGGAGGGGGGCTCAGGCGGCCGTCAGGTTGACGATCGCCCCGGGGTTGCTGGTCTGGGACTCGACATCGCCGATGCCCAGCCAGGTGCCGTCGGTCTTGCGGGCGGTGTGCCAGACCTTGCCGTCGGCGGTGCCGATGACCACGTGCAGGTCGCCGTTGGGCTCGCCGGCGGCGTCGATGGTGACGGCGCCGGACAGGGGAGTGCCGGTGGCGGCGATGACGTCGCCGAAGGCCAGCCAGGTGCCGTCGGACTTGCGGGCGGTGTGCCAGACCTTGCCGTCGGTCGTGACGGCGACCAGCTGCAGGTCGACGCCGGTGCCGGCGACGGCGATGTCGGCCACCGGGGCCAGCGTGCCGGCCTGCGTCTCGACGTCGCCGAAGGCCAGCCAGGTGCCGTCCGCGGTCTTGCGGGCGGTGTGCCAGACCTTGCCGGTGTCGCTGACCACGGCCACGTGCAGGTCGGAGATGCTGCCGTTGGGCGACTTCACCGCGGCGGCCGAGACCTTGACCGCCTTGCCGAGGTAGTCACCGGCCTCGACCTTGATGTTGCCGAACGACGTCCAGGTCTCGTCGACGTGCCGGATGGCGTGCCAGACATTGCCGTCGGTGTCGGTGACCACCACGTTGAGCTCGTTGTTCACCGACGCCACACCGACATCGGCGACCTTGAAGGTGGCGTTGGTGGCGGCCAGCACGTCGCCCCAGGGCAGCCAGCTGCCGTTGGACAGCCGCGCGGTGTGGAACAGGCGGCCGTCCCGGGTCACCGCGACGATCTGCGTGTCCCCGCCGGTACGGGCGGCGTCGGCGGCCACGACATCGAGCTTGCTGGTCTGCGCCTCGACGTCACCGAAGCCGCCGGTCCACGTGCCGTCGGTGTTGCGGATGGTGTGGAACAGGCCGCCGTTGCTGGTCGCGGCCAGCACCTGGAGCGGCTGCGGGCCGGACGAGGTGCCGCCCCACAGGGCGTCGACCAGCATCTGCGCGTCGTGCACCTCGGGGGTGTAGGCGCCGGGGTCGCCGGAGCGCTGGACGGCGTCGCAGGTCGAGCCGATGTCGGCCGTCTGCCAGCCCGGGATGCCGAGCAGGTGGGTGAGGAAGCTGTTGGTGGCGAAGACCGGGTTCTCGATCTGGGCCGCCGTGCCCCAGCCCTGCGACGGCCGCTGCTGGAACAGGCCGAGGCTGTCGTGGTCGACGGCCTGGGTCAGGTTGCGCAGATTGCTTTCGGTGATGGCGGTGGTGACCGCGAGCACGGCGGCCCGGCTGGGCAGGCCCCGGCCCTGGACGGTCTCGATGATGACGCGGGCGCAGGACACCCGATAACCGTCGACGCTGGCGCCGAGCCGGGGGCCGTTCAGGTTCGGGCGGAGCTGGTTGGCGATGGCGTTGTCGCCGGCGGTGGGCCCGCCGGCCTCGCAGTCGGCGGTGCCGGCGGCGGCCAGGGTGGCGAGCGGGACGCGGGGGCTGCCGGTCAGTGCGTTGTCGGTGGCGGCCGAGGCGAGTGGGCCGGTGGCCAGTGCGGCGACCACGCCGGCGCTCGCGACAGCGGCGCGTAAAACGTTGCTACGCATGGGAATGCCTCTCAGGCCGCGGTGACGTTGACGATGGCGCCGGGGTTGCTGGTCTGCGACTCGACATCGCCGAAGGGCAGCCAGGTGGCGTCGGTCTTGCGGGCGGTGTGCACGACCTTGCCGTCGGCGGTACCGATGACCACGTGCAGATCGCCGTTGGGCTCGCCGGCGGCGTCGATCGTGACGGCGTTGCTGGACAACGGGGTGCCGGTCGCGGCGATCACGTCGCCGAACGGCAGCCAGGTGCCGTCGGACTTGCGGCCGGTGTGGAAGACCTTGCCGTCGGTGGTCACGGCCAGCATCTGCAGGTCGACGCCGGTGCCGGCGATGGCGATGTCGGCCACCTTGGCCAGCGGGCCGGTCTGCACCTCGACGTCGCCGAAGGGCAGCCAGGTGCCGTCCTGGTGCTTGCGGCCGGTGTGCCAGACCTTGCCGTCGGCGTTGGTGACGGCCACGTGCAGGTCGGTGTCGGAGCCCGAGGGCGAGTGCACGGCGGCGGCGGAGACCTTGACGGCCTTGCCATCGGCGGTGCCGGCCTCGACGTTGACGTTGCCGAAGTGGGTCCAGGTCTCGTCGAGGTGCCGGATGGCGTGCCAGACGTTGCCGTCGGTGTCGGTGACCACGATATTGAGCTCGTTGTCCACCGCGGCGACGGCCACGTCGGCGGCGGTGAAGCCCGCGCCGGTCTGGGCGTTCACGTCGCCCCAGGGCAGCCAGTGGCCGTTGGCCAGGCGGGCGGTGTGGTGCAGCTTGCCGTCCCGCGAGACCGCGACGATCTGCATGTCGCCACCGGTCAGCGCGCCGTCGGCGGCGACGATGTCGAGCGGGCCGGCCTCGGTGTCGACGTCGCCGAAGCCGCCGGCCCAGGTGCCGTCGGTGTTGCGGATGGTGTGGAACAGGCCGCCGTTGCCGGTGATCGCGCCGATCTGCAGCGGCTGCGGCTGGGCCACGTCGTTGACGATCTTGTTGTAGCGGTAGGCGTGGTAGCCGTCGGCCAGCAGCGTGGCCCGCGTCCAGTTCTCGTGCATGGCGAACTGGCCGAAGTCCGGCTCGGTGTAGACCTGGGCCAGCGTGTGCGCCCCGTCGACCCAGTGGTCGAACAGCACGACGTGCTCCGACTCCCTGTCCAGCGCGTCGCCCGGCAGCAGGTCGTCGTAGGAGATCTGGGTCGAGACCTGCGGCAGGGTCTGGGTGACCAGGCTGGTGCCCAGGTGCCAGGCCATCGAGACGTAGCCCGAGCAGTCGGAGCGGTAGCCGCGGCCCTGCGGGTCGGGGGAGTACACGCTCTGGCTGTAGGGCACGTGCTTGTCGACCCAGTACTGCGCTCTGGCCAGCACCTCGCTGCGGGTGATCGGGCCGTCGACCGACGAGGCGGCGCTGGCCTGTGCCGGGGCCAGCGTGGCGAAGCCGGTCGCGGCCACGGCGGTGAGCAGGCCGGCCGTCATCAGCCGGCGCAGACCGGACGGGGCCGAGCCGGTCCGAACAGCGGAAGAGAACATGGGAATGCCACCTTCACCTTGATCTGCCAGGAGAGACGCACGTTCTGAGCGGGAAGCGTTTGAATCGCTTCAACCAAGAACAACGCTACAAGCCGTGCGCGCCCCGGAAAAGGCTTTGGTGTGGCCGGATCCGGCCACGCACCGCTCACGAAAAAGGACGCCCGCCAGGCCTTTTCGGCCCGACGAGCGTCCTTTGTGGACTGAAAGTCAGCTGCCGGCGATCGCCGCCTCCACCACGCCCGACGACGGCATGCCTGGCACGCCAGGCGACGTCAGCTGCGCCGCCGCGTCCCATGACCCGTCGGCACTGTGCCGTATCGTGTGCCACACGCCGCCGGCGTTGTCCACCAACGCGATCTGGAGATCACCGTTGACGCCTGCCGCCGCGACGGACACGAAGGTCCCCGGGTGGTGCATGGCGGCCAACGCGTCACCGGGCGCGCTCCAGTTGCCGTCCGAGCCGCGGACCATGTGCCACAACGAGGTTCCGTTGCCGCCTTGCACCAGCATCTGGAGCCCGGTGCCCACCGCGCCCACCGTGACGCCCGATGGTGTGCCGACGACGTTGTTCTTGTCGTAGGCGGCGAGCACGTCGCCGAAGCCCGACCAGTTCCCACCGGCGTCCCGCACGGCGTGCATGACCTTGCCGCCGGCCAGCGCGACCAGCTGGAGCTGCCCGTTCACGCCGGCCGCCGCGACCTGGCTGATCGTGCCGGTCAGACCACCGGCCACGCTCTTCACGTCGCCGAGCGAGGTCCAGGTGCCGTCGCTGTGCCGAACGGCGTGGAAGAGGTTGGCGCCGCCGTCGGTCGCCACCACGACCTGAAGGTCGGTGTTGACCGCGGCCGCGGCCAGCGAGGTGACGTTGGCGCAGGTGGCGATCCGCTGCATGCCCTCCCAGCGGCCGTCGGAGTGCCGAACCGCGAGGTAGACGCCGGTCGCGTCGCTGAGCACGATGTCCAGGTCGCCGTTGACGTAGGTGCTGGCGATGTGGGTGATCGTGCTCGACGGCCGGCTGGTCTCGCCGAGCAGACTGCCGGCGGCGGACCAGGTCCGGTTGGCGTTGGAGCGGATGGTGTGCAGCAGGTCGTTGCCGGTGGTGCGCAGCACGAGCTGCGCGTCGGACGCGCCGCCGGCCGCCGCGGTCAGGGCGACCGGCTGGTTGTCGTGGCGGGCCCCGAAGGAGAAGGCGGCGCCGATGACCACGGCCACGACCGCGACCAGAACCACAAGTGGCGCAATGGTTTTGCGACGGTTCACGGTGTTCCCCCCGGTCATGACGCGCTCAGCTGGTACAGGGCGGCGCCGCCGGCGGGCAGCGACACGGTGATCTGCGAACCGGACTGCGCGGTGTACGAGCCCTTGCTAGGGTCGAACTTGCCGATGCCGTGCACGGTCGCGGTGCTGGTGTTCAGGGTGACGTTGGCGGCCGCGGTGTTGGACCGGTTGGCCACGAACACCCAGCGGTCCTTGACCGCGCTGTTGGGGCTGCGGAATCGGCCCACCACAACGGTTCCCGACACCGACGTGAGATAGCCGTCCGGGCTGAACGGCGTGGTGCCGGGCGTCTGCGCGCTCTCGTTGGCGTGCACCACCGACTCCGACACCAGCGGCAGCAACTCCTTGCCCACCGGGGCCAGCCAGCTGGTGTTGAGCGTCTGGCTGTAGCCGTAGCGGGCGGTCTTGGCGCCGGTCAGGTCGATCAGCGCCGGGCCGAAGTCCTCGCCGCGCCCCGGATGCGGCGTCCAGTAGGTGAAGTACTGGATGCCCTTGCAGCCGTAGGCCAGGCTGACGTTGACCTGCCAGGCCAGGTCGGCCGCGGTCGGCTCCTTGAGCAGGTTGCTGGACAGTGTCTGGATGTAGGTCCAGGTCGGCAGCCCGCTGTCCAGGCCGGCCTGCCGGACCTGGGCCCAGCACTGGAAGAAGTTCGTCGCCTCGCCGTCGTGGCGCAACGGGTAGTAGTCGAAGGAGATCAGCGGCGGCGCGACCTGGCTGACGAAGTTGCTCAGCGTCTTGGCGTAGTCGACCTCCAGCGCGTACGAGAGATTGGTGTACGCCATCGCGCTCGGCGCCATCTCGTGCACGATCTGGCTGGCCTTGCCCAGTGAGACGTTGCGGGAGCCCCACAGGTCCGGCTCGTCGTAGAGGCTGAAGCCGGCGAAGGAGGTGTGCCGGGCGTAGCGCGCGGTCGCCTGCTGGACCAGCGCGCGGGCGTCGGCCGTGCTGATGGTCAACGGGCCCGAGCGGCTGTCGTCGATGGTGAACATCTCGCCGACCGCCTTGACCGACGGATCGGTGGCCACGATCGCCTTCATGTCGTGCTGGTCGGCGAAACCGAGCGCGTAGTCGATGCTCTGCGGGTCGAGCTGGTAGTTGCCGGTGACGAAGAAGGTGAAGCCGGCGGCCGCCATGTCGGCGTAGTTGGCGGCGGTGGACGCGGACGGCGGCGGTGGCCAGAACGCGCCGATCGGGAAGCGTGTGTCGGTGAACAGCGGCGTCGAGCTGCACACATTGCCCAGCTGCAGCGGGGTGACGGCCGGCGTGACGGCCGGCCGCGGCGTCGCCGCGGCCACGGCCGGGGCGGCCAGCGCGGCGGCGCCGACACCGGCGGCGCGGAACAGCCAGCGGCGGCTCATGGGCGCACCAAGGCGTACGTCATCGGTCACGGAATGCTCCTGAAGATGAGTGATGGTCAGCTCAGATGAGGTTGCGGCGGGCCGCCCAGGCGACGGCCTCGATCGGGGTGCCGGCCCCGACCTTGTCGCACACCTCGCGCAGCCGTCGTCGCAGCGTGCGCGGGCTCAGGTTCAGTCGTCGTGCCACGGAATCCGCCGGTAGTCCGCTGGCCAGCAGGCCGAGCAGGGCCACATCGTTCCGGTTCATGGCGCTGTCGGTGGTCAGAGTCAGCATCACAGCCCCCCGCTGTCTGCCGTGTTTATTGAAATGATTCAATCAGCGTGACGTGAGAGCCGTCAAGAAGGTTGGGCCGGATGGCCGAGTTTAATGTCGAACTTCGCCGAGCAGTCCCTGTATCAGGGAATTTCGTGCACGGAGTACCCTAAGCTGGCCGCATTCACGTTGTTGCACGTTTCAATCGCAGGAGGACCGCCATGCGCCGCGTGGGCATCAAGGACGTCGCCGCGCTGGCCGGCGTGTCCGTCGGCACCGTCTCGCACGTGCTGAACCGGCCCGAGGTGGTGGCCGAGGCCACCCGGCTGCGGGTCGAGCAGGCCATCGGCGAGCTCGGCTTCGTGCGCAACGGCGCGGCCGGCACCCTACGGGCCGGTCGCAGCCAGGTGCTCGGCCTGGTGGTGATGGACGTGACCAACCCGTTCTTCACCGACATCGCCCGCGGGGCCGAGGACGTGGCCAACGGCAACGGCTACGTGGTCATCCTCGGCAACTCCGACGAGTCCGACGACAAGGAACGCAACTACCTGCGGGTGCTCCAGGAGCAGCAGGTCGCCGGCGTGCTCATCACGCCGGTGCACGACGACTCGTCCCGCCTTCGGCAGCTGCGCGACGTCGGCACCTCGGTGGTGCTGGTCGACCGGGCGGCGCTGGGCACCGACCAGTGCTCGGTGTCGGTGGACAACGTGGCCGGCGGACGGCTGGCCGCCGAGCACCTGCTCGGCCTTGGCCACGAGGAGATCACCTTCGTCACCGGGCCGTCGGCGATCCGGCAGTGCGCCGACCGCCGGGCCGGCGTCAAGGCCGCGCTGCGCAACGCCGGCATCGCGCTGGGCGGTGGCCTTCAGGAACTGGTGGTGCCGGCGATGAACGTGGCGTCCGGCCGGGCCGCCGGGGAGAAGCTGTTGCAGGGCAAGCGAAAGCCGCGGGCCGTGTTCTGCGCCAACGACCTGCTGGCCGTCGGCGTGCTGCACGTGCTGCTGCGGGCCGGGCTGCGGGTGCCCGAGGACGTCATGGTGGTCGGCTACGACGACATCTACGCGGCCGAGTCGGCAGCCGTGCCGCTGACCACGATCCGGCAGCCCACCTACCAGATGGGCCGG
>Ga0105238_10005110_pt1 | contig 12975 bp, 10 predicted proteins | sample KBSC34metaG_FD_81526 | JGI IMG/M metagenome (GOLD analysis project Ga0105238, IMG submission 81526) | Corn rhizosphere microbial communities from Kellogg Biological Station, Michigan, USA - KBS C3-4 metaG | ecosystem: Host-associated > Plants > Roots > Rhizosphere > Soil | place: Michigan, USA... | reverse complement strand
CGGCCCTGCGCCAGCGCCGCTGCGAGGTCAACCTGATGATCGTCGGCGCGCGCGAGGGGCGCCGCTTCAATCGCGAGTTCCGCCAACGCGACTACGCGACCAATGTGCTGAGCTTTGCATACCAGCCGCTGCCGTGGGAGAAATCCACGCTGCTCGGCGACCTGGTGCTGTGCGCGCCGGTCGTCGCGAGCGAGGCCAGGGCGCAAGACAAGGCGCTGCGTGACCACTACGCCCACCTGACCATCCACGGCGTGCTGCATCTGCTCGGTCACGACCATGAAACGGACGCCGATGCGGCCGCCATGGAGCGTCTGGAAGTGCGCATCCTGGCTGGATTGGGGATTGCCAATCCCTACGATTAGGCGCCTATGTTCTACGTCAACCTATTGATTGTAAAGGTGTAACCTGCTGGTCCCGGCAAATCGGCTACAATCTGCTGCCGCCCGCGATGGGCTACGCACAAAAAGCAATGAACGAGGACCACCCCAGCTCCCAACCGGCCAAGTCATGGTTGGAGCGCATCGGTCAGCTGGTTTCCGGCGAACCCCGCAACATCGACGAACTGCTCGACGAACTGCGCGGCGCACAGGCCAATGGCCTGCTTTCGAACGACACCCTGTCGATGGTCGAAGGCGCCATCGAAGTCGCCGACCTCACCGTGGTCGACGTCATGCTGCCGCGAGCGCAGATGGTCTGCCTGCCGGCCGACGCGGCGCTGGCCGAGATCGTACGGCGCGTGATCGAGTCCGGACACTCGCGTTTTCCGGTCTTCGGCGACGACGATCCGGACCAGATCATCGGCATCCTGCTCGCCAAGGACCTGCTCAAATGCTTTGCCGACGCCTCCGCGGCGCCGTGCAACATCCGTACGCTGCTGCGCCCGGCCGTGCTGATTCCGGAATCCAAGCGCCTGGACATCCTGCTCAAGGAGTTCCGCCTGTCGCGCAACCACATGGCGATCGTGGTCGACGAATACGGCGGCGTGGCCGGCCTGGTCACGATCGAGGACGTGCTCGAGGAAATCGTCGGCGAAATCGACGACGAACACGATGAGGACGATCCGGCGCGCAAGAAACTGATCCAGCCGCAGCCCGACGGCGCGTTCCTGGTCAGCGCGCTCACGCCGATCGCGGATTTCAACGAGCGCCTGAGCAGCAGTTTCGCCGACGACGAGTTCGACACGATCGGCGGCATGATCACCTCCGAGTTCGGCCACCTGCCGGAATCCGGCGAGGAGATCGTGTTCGGCGGCTTCCAGTTCCGCGTCACCAAGGCCGACGCGCGCCGCGTGCTGCAATTCTCCGTGCGCGTGCATGACGCCTGAAAAGGCGTTTTCCGTCCAGGATGTCGTCATTCCCGCGCCAGCGGGAATCCATCTTGCCTTTTCCGATGCGGAGTCAAGATCAAGATGGATTCCCGCTGGCGCGGGAATGACGACGACTCTGTTGTGCCGGCTCGTTGTCGCCCTGCTGCTTTTCGGCTTGCTCGCGTCGACTGCATCGGCACAAGGCACATCGTCGACTGCGGGCGACGATCTCGACGTAGCGCTGGTCACGATCGGTCCGGGCGAGGAAGTCTGGGAGCGCTTCGGTCACAACGCGATCCTTATCAGCGACCGCGCCGAGCACAGCGAACGCCTCTACAACTACGGCATGTTCGATTTCGCGCAGGAGAATTTCTTTCTCAACTTCGCGCGTGGCCGCATGCAGTACCGCATCGGCACCAGCGATCCGGCGGAAGATTTCTCCAACTACGCCGCCGAAGGGCGCTGGATCGTGCGGCAGGAGTTGAATTTCACGCCGGCGCAGCGCACCCAGTTGCGCGAATTCCTGGAATGGAACTCGCGTCCGGAAAACGCCCAGTACCGCTACGAATACTTCACCGCGAATTGCTCCACGCGCGTGCGCGACGCGCTCGATGCCGTACTCGGCGGCGCCATCCGCGCGCAGACCATCGCGCCCTCGCGCGGCTTCACCTACCGCATGGACACGCTGCGCCTGATGCGACAGGAAACGCTGCTGATGCTCGGCATGGACGCCGGCCTCGGTCCGTTCGCCGACCAGCGCCTGACCTACTGGGACGAAAGCTTCGTGCCGATGGAGTTCATGCGCCACCTGCGCGAAGTCCGCGTCGTCGATGCTAGCGGCGCCAGTGTCCCCCTGGTGGCCAGCGAGACGCGGCTTGTAGAAGCGCGCCTGGCCGAGCCGCCGGATTTCCCGCCACGCTGGACCTGGAAGGCGCTCGCGATCGGCGTGGCGCTGGCGTTGCTGCTGCTCGGACTGCAGCGTGCCCGCGGCAGTGCAGCGGCCCGCATCGCGCTGTCGGTCTTCGCAAGCAGCATCATGCTTGCCTGCGGCATGGGCGGATTGGTGCTGCTCGGGCTATGGACGCTGACCGAGCACGTCTCGGCGTGGCGCAACGAAAACCTGCTGTTGTTGAATCCCCTGTGCCTGTTGCTGCTGCCGTGTTGGCTGGGTGCCTGGCGCAGCGCGTGGCAACCCTCGACCTTCGCGCGCGGTAGCGCGCTCGCGATTGCGGCGTTTGCCTGCCTGGCGCTTTTCATCAAGGTATTTCCGGCGTTCGTCCAGGACAACGCGCTGTGGATCGCGCTGCTGCTGCCGGTGCATCTGGCGCTGGTGTTCGCGGTGGGACAGCGGCGCGCGAGCAGCGTTCGGTAAATGCGCAGGTGGCCTTTCGTCGCGCTGATCGTGGCGGCATTGATGCTTGCCGCAATGCTGTTCGGCTTGCGCGAGCGTACTGGCCATCCGCCGGCTGCATCCAGGGATGATGCGCGCACCGTGCCGCAGGCCGCGCGCAACGCCGCAGCGCAGCCGTCACCGGCGCATTTGACGTTGCCCGCGCTGGAAATGACGCACATCGACAGCGATCCGCGCCGAGCCGCAACCGAGTGGTTCGCGCGCGCAGATGCGGTGGTGGTCGCAAAGCGCGTACGCGACTACGGCGCGGCAGCAGCGGCACTGGCAGCGCTGCCGCCCGCCCAGGCGTGGCCGGAGTTGGTGCGCTTGAGCAAGCAAGGCGATGCTGGCGCGGCTGCCGCCGCTGCCGACCTGGCCAACGAATGCGAACGCTTGCGCGAGCAACGCTCCAGCCAAGCCCTGTACAGCCAACCCGCGCAACCTTTCAAGCACACCTGGCCGCCTCCCTGGGATCGATTTGCGGCAGCCATGCAGGCGGAGGAAACCAGCCGCCGCGAAGCGCGCACCGATAGCTGCGCCGGCATCGGCGGCGTACTGGACTTTGCCACGATGGCGATCGACCGATTTGTGCGGCCGGACAATCCCGATGCACAGTTATGGGAGGCCGCGCACGTGGAAAGCGACGCGGAAGCGATCCCGCTGTTGCGCGATCTGGCCGCGCGCATGGGCACCGAAGATGCGCAACGCGTACTCGGCGAGCGCCTGTTTGCTTCGCGCGATCCGTCCGAGTCGGCGGAAGGCCTCGCAATGCTCGTATCGCTGGCCGAGACCGACCAGGCCGCAGCGGAAATACTCGTCAGCTGTTATCTATCCGGCTGCGGCAGTGTGCCTGCCGACCCGGTGCAGGCGCAGTTGTGGATGCAGGCGGCAGCGGGCCTCGGCAACCAGGTCAGTGCGATCATGCTCAACAACGCGCTGAGTGACGCACACGACAACGCCTCGGGCTGGGCCTGGGCGATGTATGAATTCGACCTTGCCGCTTCCGGATGCCTCGAATCGGCGCAAGCGAGGGCCAGCACGCTATTGCAGAATGCGCGTCGTGCCCTGGACTGGGACCACCTGCTTGCCCCATCGCAACGCGCGCAGGCGCAGGAATTGCTGCAAGCCCTCCGTGCCCGGTGGCTGGCGCGTGCAGCCAGCAGTCTGCACTGCGAACTTTGACGAGCAGCGGCTGTTGTCGAGCGGCGCCGCTGACGAACACCGCACCAGCATCGGCTCATGCAAGATCGCCTCGCGTGCGCCTTGCGAAAAAAAACGTGCGGTGTGTCCACCGCACGTTGTGCTTCGGTCAACAAACCGTCATTGCGACAGCTTAGAACTCCGCCTTGGCGCGCGCGTACCAGAACGCGCCATCGATGCCGAACGGCGACGTGATTGCGTACTTGTTGCCGAGGAATGCCAGCGTGGGGTTCTGCTCCTTGCCCGGGTGCGTGTTGAGGACGTTGTCACCACCGACGGCAAACGACCAGCGGTTGGTCAGCTTGTAGCGCGCTTCCAGATCGAACAGCACCTTGCTGCCGTAGCTGACCGCATCGGATGCATCGCCGTTGCCGAACAAGCCGCCGGTGGTTTTCCAGCCGCCGTAGTAGTTCACGCGCGCAATGCCGTCGAACTTGCCGAGCGCGTAGTCGAAGCTCAGCACCCCACGGCTGTTCGGCACCTGGTGCTCCAGGTCGTATGCGCGATCGCCGTTGATCGTGCCGGGCACGATGTCGACCACGTTCTGCTTGTTGTAGTTGTAGCGAAAATCGATGTTGAGCATGCCGTTGCCCAGCTCATGCCGCGAATCGATCACGAAATCGATGCCCTTCACGTCCGAACCGAACGCGTTGCCGAAATAGCTGGCGGCACTGTTGAGCAGCAACGACGCGTTCGGATAGCCCTGCGCGTTGAGCGTATCGACGGTGGCCTGCGACACGGTCTTCGAGATCAGACCGATGCGGTGGTCGATCCTGATCTTGTAGAAGTCCAGCGTGGTGGTGACGTTTTCCAGCGGATCCCAGACCAATCCGCCGGTCAGGTTCTTGGATTTCTCGGTGCGCAACGGCGTGGCGCCCAGCGCCAGCGCGACCGGGTCGCTGACCGGATAGGTGCCGCTCGGAATCAGGTTGCCGGCCTGGTCGGCCGTGGTGGTGACGTTGAGCGTGAACTCCTGGCCGGGCGTCGGGGTGCGGAAGCCGGTGTTGTACGTGAGGCGCGCAGCGAAGGTGTCGGTGAATGCATAGCGGCCGGAGAGCTTGAACACGGTCGACGATCCGAAACGCTGGGCATGTTCGTAGCGCACGGCGGCCGCAGCGGACAACTTGTCGGTAAGCGAGGTTTCCGCATCGACATAGCCCGAGTAGCTGTCCTGCTTGAACTTGCCGGCGGATGCGGGGAAGAACCCTTGGAAGCCGTCCGAGCCGACGCCGAAAACCGACGCGGTCGGTCCAACCGCCGTTGAGCCGAGATCGCCTGCTTGCACGGTGTAGATCTCGTCGCGCCACAGCGCACCGTAAGCGAGCGTGAGCGGATTGCTGCCGAACGCCAGCGTGTTCACGAAATCGGCGCCGACTTCCCGCTCCTCCTGGGTCAGCTTGCCGGGATGGAAGCTGGTCGGCGACAAATCGCCGAGGCTCGGGTTGATCGAATTCTCGAGCCGGTAGTCGAGCTCGTTGCCGGCGTTGCGGCCATGCAAGTCCCACTTCCAGTCGCTGTTGAATTCGCCGCGCACGCCGCCGACCACTTCGTAGTCGTTGATGTCGGCACCGAACAGCGGACCGTAGCCGCCCGGGAATTTGTTGTAGATCGGATTGAGCAGTACGAAGCCGCTGGGGCTGCTGCCGTCGGCAGTGAGATAGTTCGCCGGGTTGAGTCCCTGAGCGCGGATGCCGTTGACCAGCGCCTGCGGCGCGGCATCCGGCAGGAAGTCGCCATTGGCATCGACGATCAGCGTCGAACGGCCATTGATCTTGTACTGTGCGGGCAGCACCGGCGCGCGATAGAAAAAGCCGGACAGCGTTTCGTTTTTCATGTAGCTGCCAAAGCCGTACAGCTCCGTGGTGTCGGAGATGTGGAAGCCGGCATTGATGAAGAGTTTGTTCGCATCGACATCCGGATCGCCCCAGCGCTGCCCGAAGCCGTTGTACGGCACCTTGTCGTTGCCGACGATGGCGGCGATCGCCGCCGCGTCAGGGCGCGCCACGCCGCGCGAGGTGATATCGGATGTCTCGTGCTCGGCGCTGACGTGCAGGAAACCCGCCGGACCGAGCGCAAATCCCGCGTCGGCATCCAGCCGGAACCGGCCGCCGTCGCCCTTGCTGTATTCGCCATACTGGGAGCTGACCGTTGCGCCTTGCGGCGAATCGTCGAGGATGACGTTGACGACGCCGGCAATGGCGTCGGATCCGTACAGCACCGACGAACCGTCGCGCAGCACTTCGACGCGCTTGATCGCGTTGGCCGGTATCGCCGAGAAGTCCACGGCCTGCGCGCCCTGATTGACCGTGCCGAGTGGCGCGAGCTGCAGGTTCACCAATGCCGAGCGATGCCGGCGCACGCCATCGACGAGCACCAGGGTCTGATCGGGAGAAAGATCGCGCAGCGATACCGGGCGCACGAACGAAGTGCCGTCGGCGATCGGGAATCGCTGCGTGTTCAATGAGGGTGTGATCTTGGTCAGGGAGTCGGTCAGGTCGATCGCGCCCTGGTTCTCGATCTGGGCGCCGCTGTAGACGTCGATCGGCGAGATCGATTCGGTTGGCGACAAGCCGGCCTTGTGTGTGCCGGTGACCACGATCGTGGTCATCTCGGTGACTTCTTTTTTCTTCGGCTCGGTCTTGTCCGATGAGCCTTGATCCTGTGCATGTGCGCTGAGCGCACTGAGCAGGGCGATGGAAAGTGCGGTGCGGATGAAGCGTGCCGGCTTGGCGGCGCTGCGTGCGGGCGTGTTCGCGTGCATTGAAGTTCTCTCCCCGGGTTGCGAGTTTTTGTCGTTGTGGAGCTACCGAGTCCGTGCCCCCTTTCACGGCGCGGAAACATTAACTTAACAGAAATTTACAAGCTCGGGCACCCACGCGCTTTTGGCCGTAAAAACAACGCGGTTTGCAAGCCGTGGGCGGGACCGGCATGATCGCGCCACTGCAGCAGCGCGCACTCGCCATGAGCCAGACCGACGCCACTCCGCCATGCCCGATGCTGGTCAATTGCACCGCCTACGGCCACGGCAAGGCGCGCTCCATACCGCTCGACGAAATCAGCGATGTGCTGAAGGATCCGCAGTCGTTCGTCTGGGTCGGCTTGTACGAACCCGACGAGCCGCTGCTCGACAAGTTGCAGGAGGAATTCCACCTGCATGAACTGGCCGTCGAGGATGCGCATTGCGCGCACCAGCGCACCAAGATCGAGGTTTACGGCGAATCGCTGTTCATCGCCGTGCACACCGCGCAGATGCGCGAGCACAAGATCCAGTTCGGCGAAACCCATCTGTTCCTCGGCCGCAACTACCTGGTCAGCGTGCGCCACGGCGCCTCGCTGTCGTATGCGCCGGCCAGGCGCTTGTGCGAATCGTCGCCGGAAGTGTTCGCGCTCGGCCCCAGCTATGCGCTGCACGCGGTCCTGGATTTCATCGTCGACAACTATTTTCCGATCATCGATTCGTTCCAGAAACGCCTGAACGAACTCGAGCACGCGATTCTCGGCGGCGAATTCAATCGGTACACAATTGTACATTTGTACGAATTGAAGAAGGAACTCGTGCGCATGCAGCTGGCGGTGACGCCGCTGCAGGACATCATGAGCCAGCTGGTACGCCTCTACCCGGGCCTGATCCGCGACGAGGTGCGCCCGTATTTCCGCGACGTCGGCGACCATGCCGCGCGCATCAACGAAGTCTCCGGCACGCTGCGCGAAATGCTCACCTCGGCGATGGACGTCAACCTCGCGCTGGTCGGCGTGGCGCAGAACGACGTGTTCAAGAAAATCGCCGGCTGGGGCCTGCTGCTGACCGCGCCGATGGCCATCGCCAGCTGGTACGGCATGAACTTCAAGGACATGCCCGAACTCGACACGCCATATGCCTACCCGATCGTGTTTGTCGGCACGATCATGGCGTGTATCGTCCTGTACGTCGTGCTGCGTAGGGCCAAATGGCTGTAACCCGCCATTCGACCAAAGCCTAACCTGTCATGTGCGGTTGCGTCTTGACCGCGGCAGCGTCTGAGTCGACGCTTGCGCAAATGCCGCGCTCCCCGGCGCGCAACGCTCGACCGTTCCCTCGGTCGCTCCCATCATTGCAGCGGAGACGTTCATGAACGCGATGGCAGGCAAGCTGATCTGGTTTGCGATTGCGCTGGTCGGCGCGGTGTGTCTGGGCATGATCGCGCTCAATCGCGGCGAGAGCATCAACGCGATCTGGCTGGTCGCCGCGGCACTGAGCGTGTTTTCGATCGGCTACCGCTTCTATTCGAAGTTCATCGCCGATCGCGTGCTGCAGCTCGACCCGACCCGCGCCACACCTGCGGTGCTGCGCAATGATGGCCTCGACTACGTCCCGACCGACAAGTGGATCGTGTACGGCCACCACTTTGCCGCCATCGCCGGCGCGGGTCCGCTGGTCGGACCGGTGCTTGCGGCGCAAATGGGTTATCTGCCCGGCACCTTGTGGATCCTGTTCGGCGTGGTGTTCGCGGGCGCCGTGCAGGATTTCATGATCCTGGCGCTGTCGTTGCGCCGCGACGGCCGCTCGCTCGGCCACATGCTGCGCGCCGAGATGGGCAACTTCGCCGGTGTCGTCTGCATGATCGGCGTGCTGATCCTGATGATGATCGTGCTGGCGGTGTTGGCGCTAGTGGTGGTCAAGGCGCTCGCGATCAGTCCGTGGGGAACCTTCACCGTCGCCTGCACGATTCCGATCGCGCTGTTCATGGGCTGCTATCTGCGCTTCCTGCGCCCGGGCCGCGTGCTCGAGGTATCGATCATCGGCCTGGTGCTGCTGATCCTGTCGATCTGGCTGGGCGGCAAGGTTTCGGTCGATCCGACCTGGGGACCGTATTTCACGTTCACGCCAGCGCAGCTGGCCTGGCTCGTCATCGGCTACGGCTTCTTCGCCTCGGTGCTGCCCGTGTGGTTGCTGCTGGCGCCGCGCGACTATTTGTCCACGTTCCTGAAGATCGGCACGATTGCGCTGCTCGCGATTGCGATCCTGTTCGCCGCGCCGATGCTGCAGATGCCGGCGGTGACCAAGTTCATCGACGGCACGGGACCTGTGTTCCAGGGCAACCTGTTCCCGTTCCTGTTCATCACTATCGCCTGCGGTGCGGTATCCGGCTGGCACTCGATGATTTCCTCGGGCACGACACCGAAGCTGCTCAGCAATGAACGCGAGGCGCGCATGGTCGGCTACGGCGGCATGCTCACCGAAGCGTTCGTCGCAATCATGGCAATCATCGCCGCGAGCGCGCTGCAGCCCGGCGTATACTTTTCCATGAATTCGCCGGCCGCGCTGATTGGCGTCGACGTGAACAGCGCCGCCACGGCGATCACGCAGTGGGGCTTCGTGATCACGCCGGATCAGCTCACGCAGACCGCCAACGAAATCGGCGAGAAAACCATTCTCAGCCGCGCCGGCGGCGCGCCGACGCTCGCAGTCGGCATGGCCAAGCTGCTGCAGGGAATCATGCCCGGCGAAGGCATGGTGGCATTCTGGTATCACTACGCGATCCTGTTCGAAGCGCTGTTCATCCTGACCACGGTCGACGCCGGCACGCGCGTCGGCCGCTTCATGATCCAGGAACTGGTCGGTCTGGCCGTGCCGGCGTTGAAGAAGACCGAATCGTGGGGCGCCAATCTGGTCGGATCGGGAATCTGCGTGGCGATCTGGGGTTATGTGCTGTATCAGGGCGCGGTCGACCCACTCGGCGGCATCAATACGTTGTGGCCGCTGTTCGGCATCGCCAACCAGATGCTCGCGGCAATCGCATTGACCTTGTGCGCGGTCGTCGTGGTCAAGATGAAGCGCGAGCGCTATCTATGGGTGCCGGGCCTGCCGGCGTTGTGGCTGGTCACCTGCACGTTGAGCGCAGGCTGGGTGAAACTGTTCGATCCGAAAATCGGCTTCCCGGCCACGGCGGCGAAATACGCCAACGCGATCGCCCAGAACCAGATGCTGGCGCCCGCGAAGAGCGTCGAAGACATGCAGCGCATCGTCTGGAACAACAATCTCGATGCGGCACTGACTGGCATCTTCATGGCGCTGGTCGTGGCAGCGGTGGCGTTCGGTATTCGCTCGATGCTCAAGGCACGCGCGGCGGCGCAGCCCACGGTGAACGAAGAACCGTACGTCGCGCTTTCCGCCGCGCCCGCGCACTGAGGATCAGCAATGAACGCTGCAACCTGGAACGACACGCTGCGCGAATTCTGGCGCAAGGCCGTGCAGATGGGACGCCTGAGCATCGGCGTCCCGGACTACGACACCTATGTCGCACATCTGCGCTCACATCATCCGGAGCGGCCGGTGCCAAGCTACGAGCAGTTTTTCGAGCAATGCCAGCAGGCGCGTTATCGCAATGGCGGAAATCGCGGCTGTTGCTAGGGAAGGCGATCCAGAGGAACTCTCACTGACCTCGCGCCACCCAAAATCCGTTCGCCCTGAGGTATCGACTGCGCGCGCCAGGAGCGCGCGCGAACAGCGGAGCTGGCCCGCAAGGGCGAGCGCCAGGATGGCGCGAGTCAGGGTGAGCGGCGCCGTATAGTTTGGCGGCGTTACCCATACATATGCGGAGAGGTGCTCGCGCCGTTCTTGCTTCGATACCTCAGCACGAACGGATTCTCGACTGACGCAAGAAGCCTCGCCTTCGCTCTCATGCCTCGCTCCACATCTTGACTCACCCCACGCATTCATCCGACTCTTGACGGCATTGCTCGCCGGAGTTTTGCATGCGCCGTTTCCTGCCATTGCTGCTGCTGGTCCCCTACGTCGCGTTGTTATGGGTGCCGTTCTACAACACGCGCGAACCGGTCGTGTGGGGCTTCCCGTTCTTCTACTGGTACATGCTGTTGTGGGTACCGATTTCCTCGGTGCTGGTGTTCATCGTGCATCGCGGGAGCGGCCATGAACGCTGATGTGCATTGGACTGCATGGGGCGTGTTCGCGCTGTTTTTCGTGCTGGTCACGGTGCTTGGCTTCGTCGCCTCGCGCTGGAAGGCAGCGGATCTCACGCAGCTGCACGAATGGGGCCTCGGCGGGCGCCGCTTCGGCACGCTGATCACCTGGTTCCTGCTCGGGGGTGATTTGTATACCGCGTACACGGTGATCGCCGTGCCGGCGCTGGTGTTCACCGTCGGCGCGTACGGCTTCTTCGCGATGCCGTACACGATCATCGCCTACCCGTTCGTGTTCGCGGTGATGCCACGCCTGTGGAATGTCTGCCATCGCAATCATTATCTGACCACGGCCGACTTCGTCGAGGGCCGCTATGGCAGCCACTGGCTGGCGCTGGCAGTTGCCCTGACCGGCGTGCTGGCGACGATGCCGTACATCGCGCTGCAACTGGTCGGCATGCAGGTGGTGTTCGAGGCGATGGGCTTCGGCGGCATGCGCCAGGGTGCGGAGATCGCGCTGATCGTCGCCTTCGCGATTCTCGCGCTGTACACCTATACCAGCGGACTGCGCGCGCCGGCGATGATCGCGTTCGTCAAGGACATCATGATCTACATCTTCGTGATTGCCGCGCTGGTGATCATCCCGGCGCAGCTCGGCGGCTTCGGCGCGATCTTCGCTGCCGCAGGCGAAGCGTTCCAGGCCAAACCCGCCACACCGCCGACCGGCCTGCTGCTGCAGCCGTCGCAGGTCACCGCGTTCGCCAGCCTGGCGCTCGGCTCCGCGTTTGCGCTGTTCCTGTATCCGCATGCCGCGACCGGAACTCTGGCCGCCTCCAGCGCGAATGTCGTGCGCCGCAATGCGATCCTGCTGCCGACCTACAGCGTCGCGCTCGGCCTGATCGCGCTGCTCGGCTACATGGCGATTGCCGCGCACGTTTCGGTCAAGGGCAATGCCGTGGTGCCGGCGCTGATCATGCAGAGTTTTCCGGAATGGTTCGCCGGCTTCTGCTACGCCGCCATCGCGCTCGGCGCATTGGTACCGGCGGCGATCATGTCGATCGGCGCGGCCAATCTGGTCACGCGCAACATCTGGCGGCCGTACGTCAACGCGCGCATGAACCCGGCACAGGAATCGAACATCGCCAAGATCACCTCGCTGCTAGTCAAGGTCGGCGCGCTCGCGTTCGTGGTGTTCCTGCCGCTGGAATTCGCCATCAACCTGCAGTTGCTCGGCGGCATCTGGATGCTGCAGACGTTTCCGGCGGTGGTGTTCGGCCTGTTCACGCGCTGGTTCCGGCCGCTACCCCTGCTCGCGGGTTGGGCAACCGGCATGACGCTCGGCACGACACTGAGCTGGCTGCAAGGCGTCAAGCCCGTGTATGCGGTGCCCGGTGTCGGCCTGCTGTACATCGGCTTGATAGCGCTGGTCGCGAACATCGTCGTTGCCGCGATCGGCACCGTGATCGCGGACGCGCTGAAAGCCGCGCGTGCCGCGGACGCCACCAAGCCAGGCGATTTCGCCGACGCTTCGGTGACGCGTTGATCGGGCGGCATTGACCAGCAGGAGGCGTTGCTCAGAAATTCACGCTCACGCCGATCCAGCCGCCGCGCGGCACACCGTGGCTGACGAAGCGTGGATCGGTCAAGGTGGGATAGCGCACCGTCGCATCACCGAGCACGCCGAAATTGTCGTAGCGGCGGTCGAACACGTTTTCGACGCGCGCAAAAATGTCGACGTGTTCGCCGATCCTGTAGCTGCCGCGCAGATTCACCACCGCATAGCCGCCGAGCGGCGGCGGGTTCGATAAACCCCATCGTTCACCACGACCAAGCCGAATTCGACTTGCCCAATCCGGGCACCGTTCGCATCCGGCGCATGGCCGATGCGGTACCATCGCGCATCGTCAGGATGGAGTGCAACGTGCGCCCGAGTATATTTGTTTACCTTGCCGCACCGGCATTGCTATTGCCCTTGCTCGCGGCGGCCGCCGCGCCGCAGCGCGCCTACGTCGCCAATGAGCACGACGGCACCGTCTCGATCATCGACACCGCCGAGGACGAAGTGATGCGCACCGTGATCGCACACGGCGAGCATGGCGACAAGCTGCAGGCCGCGATCGCCGATCGCGGCCAGACGGTGCTGTTCGTGGTCGACGCGCAGAACAGCAACGTGGTCGTG
>Ga0105238_10005108_pt1 | contig 12977 bp, 11 predicted proteins | sample KBSC34metaG_FD_81526 | JGI IMG/M metagenome (GOLD analysis project Ga0105238, IMG submission 81526) | Corn rhizosphere microbial communities from Kellogg Biological Station, Michigan, USA - KBS C3-4 metaG | ecosystem: Host-associated > Plants > Roots > Rhizosphere > Soil | place: Michigan, USA... | reverse complement strand
TCCTGATGACGACGCTGTGCACGTTGTTTGGATTGATGCCGCTCGCGTTAGGTCTTGGCGCCGGCGCCGAACTGCAGAAGCCGCTCGCGCTCGCGGTGATCGGCGGCCTGGCTCTTTCGACCCCGGTCACGCTGCTGGCGGTTCCCGGGATTTACGCGGCAATTCATCGCCGCCGCGCATAGTAGAGAAACGGCTGAGATTGGAATTCACACGGCCTGCGTACACTGGATCCATGCAACTGCGGAACGCCCGGCTGTGTCTCGACTGCGACGAGATCCACGAGGAATTGCACTGCCCAATCTGCGCGTCGGAATCGTTCGCGTTCATCAAGCGATGGGTGCCTCAGTCGGAGCGGCGCGCGCGTCAGCGCCCGCAGGAAGTGGACGGCGCGCACCGCGAGACCGTGGACACCTACAAGGAACTCCTTGCTGCGAGCCAGGACGAACGGCGTCTCAGCACCTGGCAGCTCGTACGGGGCGGCGCGGTGAGCCTGGCGATTCTCGGGGCCGCAGGTTGGATGTGGCGCCGCAACGCACAGTCACGCCCAGCGGCATCGTCGAACGGCGACGCGGCGAACAACTAGGTCCGGCTGGCCAGGTTTTTTCTGACGCGTGCCTTCTGCCTGAACAGTATCGTGGTCCGTCGATCTAAGCTGGCGACCATGCGGCGCCGGCGGCCGTGGTCGGCCCGCACGTATCCAGGGTGTTTGGCGTTGGTGGCGGTTCTCCTCGGAAGCGCCACCGCGCATGCGCAAGATCCGCTGACCGCCTACTCCACCAGCCGGGACGACCGCGAAGGCACCGATATCCTCGGCGTCATCGGCGATTCGTTGCGGCTCCTGATGATCGAGCACGGTACGCGGGTCGCGTTTCAGGAGAAGACTCGCAAAGAGCTGGGCGGCCCCTTCTGGAGCGACTACAAGAAGTCGGTCCGCGTTCCGGGCCAGTGGAACGATACCGATGCGTGGTGGGTGAACTACATCGGTCATCCGATTCACGGCGCCGCGGCCGGCTACATCTGGCTCGATCACGAGCCGAACGCCCCCGTCGACATCAGTCTGTCGCGCCGCTACTGGACGTCGCGAAGCCGTGCGATGGCGTGGGCGGCCGCCTACAGTCTGCAGTTCGAGGTCGGTCCCCTCAGCGAGGCCTCGATCGGCAACGTGGGCATGAAGCCCGAGACGACCGGATGGGTCGATCACGTCGTGACGCCGGCGGGAGCGCTTGGATGGATCGTCGCGGAAGACGCACTCGATCGCTTCGTCGTGAGGTGGCTCGAGCGCCGAATTCGAAATGAAGCGCTTCGCGCGTCGCTGCGTCTGGCGCTGAATCCCGGCCGCGCGCTGTCGAATTCGTCTTCCGGCCGCGTGCCGTGGTTTCGCGAGGATCGCCCCTTGGACTGGCTGAGTTCTTCAGATGCCCGCGTACCAGGAGTACCCCGCCGAGGGGGCCCCTGACCCGAGTCCGTCGCCGACATCGGCGAGCGAATCGACCACGGTGAGCTGGGTCAGATACTTGATGCTCTTGTAGCCAAGCTGACGGGTGACGCGCAGCCGGACCGGCGCGCCGTGCCCCGCCGGAAGCGCGCCGCCGTTCATGCCGTACGCGAGCAGTGTCTGCGGGTGCCACGCGTCGGCCATGTCGATGCTCTCCCAGAAGTCGTCGAACGCGTAGAACACGACGAACCGCGCGCGTGGGCTCACGCCGACGTGCGTGAGGACCTCCGACAGCGGGACGCCGATCCACTCGGCGATGAACGACCAGCCCTCTTCGCATGCCTGATGCGTGATGTGCGACCGCATCGGCAATCGCCGCAGCTCCGCGAGGCTGAACGACGAGGGCCGAGCGACGAGTCCATCGACCTGCAACCGCCAGTCCTCGAAGTTGCGGCGCGACAGGCGCTGATAGGCGTCTGTCTGGGGCGGATCGCCGTTCACCGGAATCACCCGCGAGATCTGGCTGCGATCGAATTCGCGGGCCAGCGGTTGATGAAGCGTCAGGAGCCGGTGCGCGGCGTAGGTGATCGTTTCGCCAGCGCCGTAGAGGCCGCCATGATCCGGCGGCACGAGACCGTAGCGCGACGCCAGGCGCGCGGCCACGCCAAGTCCCGCCACGCCGGCGGCTGCGGTGAGGCCAGTGGTGATCAGGCGGCGCCGCGAGATCATGCCCGCCCCTCGGTGATCGCGCGCCGGCCGCTGATCATCCCGCGCATCCGAACGCGGAATCCAGACAGCACGACCATCGCGATGTGTCCCACCAGAAACAGCACGAGCGCGCACGCGGCGGCGAAGTGGACCGTCCGCGCGGACTGCTGACCGCCGACGACATCCACGAGGAACGGCACGGCCGATGTCACGGCGGGCGACATCGCGAGCCCGGTCCAGATCAGTACGGGGAAGAGCAGCATCACCACGCCAAAGTACGCCAGCCGTTGCGCCGGGTTGTAGGCGAGATCCGCGTCGCCCCGCGGCGGGTGCGGCCGCACGTGCGCGAGCGCGCCACGCAGATCGCTGGCGGAGGGCAGGAGGTCGCGCCGCAGGTGACCCGATCGCAGGCTGGCCGCCACATAGACGGCGCCCGTGGCCACCGACACCCAGGCGGCGAGGAAGTGGAGTGAGCGGCCCCACCCGGATTGGCCGGTCAGCAGCATCGGCAACGGTAGATCGATCAGCGACGGGCCGCCGAGCGCGCCCGTCTCTCCCCAGTAAAGCCGGGGATGGGCCAGCAGGATGGCCACACCGCTGACGAACAGCGCCGCAACGCTTGCCACGGTCGTCCAGTGGGTGAGGCGGACCAGCGCGGAATGCGGTTCGATGGCGCGCATGGCGTCCGGATGATACTTTACGCGCCGTCGATGAAGAGCCCGGACCTGAACCTGCTGCCGATCGCGTTTGCGCTCTACGACGAGCTCAGCGTGAGCCGCGCCGCACGGCTGCTCGGCATGAGCCAGCCCGCGGTGAGCATGGCGCTGAAGCGGATGCGCATCGCATTCGACGATCCGCTGTTCATTCGCGTGCCCAGCGGCGTGACGCCGACGCCGCGCGCGCACGCGATCGTCAAGCTGGCGCGGCCGCTCCTCGGCCGGCTGCAGGAAGACCTGCTGCGCGGCGAGAGCTTCGATCCCTTGTCGAGCACGCGGACGTGGACGCTGGCGCTGTCGGACGTGGGCGAGATGGCGTTCCTGCCGCGCGTGATGGCCGCGCTGCGCGCCCGCGCTCCGCATTGCAGTATCCGTTCGGTGTCGGTGCCTACGGCGCAGCTGGCACATGAACTCGAAAAGGGGGAAGTGGATCTCGCGGTGGGCTTCTTCCCTGCGCTGTCGCTCAAGACTGTACGCCAGCGCCGCGTGTCCACGCAGCACTGGTCGATCGTGATGCGCGCGGATCATCCGCTACGGGCGCAGCCGCTGACGCTCTCCGCCTTCGGCGCCGCCGAGCATCTGGTGGTGCGCGCCGAAGGGCGAAGCCAGGAGGTGCTCGAGCGGTTTCTCGAGCGGCGGCGCATCAAGCGCAACGTGGCGCTGCTGTCGCCCCACTTCCTCAGCGTGCCGTTCCTGGTGTCGCGCTCCAATCTCATCGCCACCATTCCGCATTCGGTCGCGCTGCACTTCGCGTGCATGTCGTCGTCACTCGTGGGTGTGCCGCCGCCGTTCGAGGCGCCGACCTTCGACCTGAAGTTCCACTGGCACCGGCGCTTCGACAACGAGGCGCGCAGCCGCTGGCTGCGCGATCAGCTCACCGAGGTGTTCAGGGACGATCCGACGCTCCCGCAGCCGAACCCGCCGGTGGCGCCGCCGCGGACACGTGCGGGGCGCCCGCGCCCGTGACGGCCGCGTGAAGCGCGCCGGCTAGTCTTCGACGGACGCACGCAGCCGGGCGATCGCCGAGTCCCACTGGCCGGAGATCTGATGGAGCGTCTGGCAAAATGCAACTATCGGGTTGCGTGTTGGCTGGAGCCCGAAGCCCCAAGCCCGAAGCCTTTCTTTAGGGCCTGATCGTCTTGACGAAGTAGTAGTTGATCGACTGCGGCACCTCTTTGAACCAGTGAGGCACGCCGGCGGGAATGACGATGAAGTCGCCCTTCTTCAGCTGCCGCGTCACGCCGCCTTCGATCGACGTGCCGAGCCACTGGTTCGGCCCAGACACCTTGCCGCCGATCATCGTGCCGCCAGTGACGAACGTGGCATCGCCGTCGAGGACGTAGATGACGTCGGTTTCCTTTTCGTGCACTTCGACCTGTCCGGGCCCTGTGCGACGGCCGACGTTGGCCCGGTAATCAGAGCCGGCGCCGAGCGACCCGCCCTTGGCGAAGAGCTCGGCGACCTTGTCGCGATCGAGGTACACGACACCGGTCGAGGAGGGCGTCTGCGCGGTGGGAGCCGCGGCCTGCGCAGGGGGCGCGGCAAGCGCCTTCTTCAGAATCGCTTCCGCCGCCGGGAACTCCTTCTTGGCGTTGCAGCAGAACACGCCCTGAGAGACGCGGAGCGGCGTCCATCCGAGCACCGTCGGCTCGTCGGGACGCGCACCGTGGTCCAGCAGATACTGCACGATCGACGGCTGGCCCGACATCACCGCGCCGATCAGCGGCGTGCTGCCGTTCCAGCGCGGATCGCCGACGCCGAGCTCGAGCAGGTCGTCGATGTTGTGCGGATAGTAGAGCAGCGTGTAGTCGATTGCGCCGTCCATCCGGTAGGTGCCGAAGTTCGCGTGCGCGTTGACGTCGTTGCCCAGCTCGATTGCCAGCTTCACTGCGTCGAGGCGCTCGGGCTCCGTGACGCCGGTGAACGGGCCCGGGGTTTCGCCCTCCCAGTAGTCGAGACCGGCGGCGACCATGAGCGGTGTGATGCCCGCCTTGGTGGGCGTCGTCGGGTTTGCCCCGTGATCGGCCAGCAGCCGCATCAGCGGCGCATCACCGTTCTTCGCGGCCACATAGAAAGGCGTGGCGCCGATGTAGCTCAGAAGGTGGCGTCCGAGCTTCACGTTCGGAGGATTGCGCGCCGTGCCACCTTCTTTTCCAAACGTCGGCTCCTTCCACTCGATGCGCACGTTGGGGTTCGCGCCTTTTTCGAGCAGCTTCTTCGCGAGCTGCAGCGGCGTGACGTTGCCAGTCTGCTGCGGCGTGCCCTGCGGCGTGTTGCCCACGCCGGCGGCGCCGTCGGCGCCCGGCTTACGCAGCCACGCGACGGTGTGGAGCGCCGAACCGCGCGGATCCGGAAGGTTGGGGTTCGCGCCGTGATCGAGCAGCATCGACGCCAGCTCGAAATAGGCGTTCACCACGGCCATGCCGAGCGCGCTCGATCCGTCTGGCGCGACGTCGTTGGCGTTGGCTCCACGTGTCAGCAGCAGTTCCGCGGTGTCCTGCCGCGCGTTGCGGACGGCGAAGAGGAGCGGCGTGAAGCCGCCGGTGGACTTGGCGGTGATGTCGGCTCCGGCTTCGAGCAGGACCGCGGCCGCATCTGTGTTCCCTTCGGACGCGGCCCACATCAGCGCCGTCTGTCCGCGATACGGTTCCACTGCATCGACCTTCGCGCCGCGCTGCAGCAGCAGCCGCACCGCCTCCGGGCGTCCTGACAGCGCTGCGGTCATCAGCATCGTCTGCCCTTCGTAGACGGTGCCGTTGGCGTCAGCCCCGGCGGCGAGCAGCCGTTCCATCACCGGCGCATTGCCGTTGAGTGCCGCGAAATAGAGCGGCGGCACGTTGTAGCGCGTGGACGCCTTCGCGTTCGCCCCGGCGCGCACGAGGAGATCGACGAGCTGGGGGCTGTTGCGCTGCGCCGCCCAGTGCAGCGCGGTGGAACCGTCGGCGGCCTGGCTGTTCACGTCGACGTGTTTCGCGAGCAGCGTCCGCACCGTGGCGACATCCTGTCGCTTGGTCGCATCGATCAGGTCGGCGGCCGACTGAGCCGCGGCGGCGACCGCGCCGGCGAGCAGTCCGCTCATGGCGCACACGGCGACGAGGCGCGTGGAGAACATCGAAGAACCTCCCAAGCGGGTGTATCTTACTGCCGGATTGGCTATAGATCGCGCGCATAGGAGTCTCCGGCTTGCCGCTGTCGCTCTTGCGGTTTCACTCGCAGCCGCTTCTGCCGGGGCGCAGGCGGCCGACCCGGCCGCCGTGCTCACGAAGTACTGCGTCACCTGCCACAACGAGCGGCTGAAAACCGCCGGCTTCGTGATCGATCCGGCGCAGCTCGCCACGGCGGGCGAGCACGCCGACGCATGGGAGAAGGTCGTCAAGAAGCTGCGCACGAGCGCGATGCCGCCCGCGGGTGCGCCGCGTCCCGACGAGGCGACCTACGACACGGTGGCCTCGGCCATCGAGTCGTCGCTCGATCGCGCCGCTGCCGCGCGCCCGCAGGTGGGCAAGCTGCCGATCGCGCATCGCTTGAGCCGCACCGAATATCGCAACGCCGTCCGCGATCTCTTCGCGCTGAACGATTTGCCGAAAGAGCTCAGCATCGATTACCTGCTGCCGGCCGACAACATCAGCAGCGGCTTCGACACGATTGCCGATCTGCTGTTCGTGTCACCGAGCGCGATGGAGCGCTATCTCGACGCGGCGCACAAGGTGAGCCGCATGGCCGTCGGCGACACGACCATGCCGGTGCTCGTGAACATTCATCCGCTCGATCCCGAACACCCGCAGGACGAGCGCGTGGACGATCTGCCGTTCGGCACGCGCGGCGGGCTGGCGGTGCGCAGCGACTTCCCTGTCGACGGCACCTACACCGTGAAAGTGGAGTTGGCCGGTGGCGCGCCACGCGAGCCGCAGCAGCTCGAGATCACGGTCGACGGCGAGCGCGTAACGCTCGAATCGCTGGGCGCTGCGCCGTCCGGGCGCGGCGGCGGGCGCGGGGGACGAGGAGGCGGCACGCCGGAACCGAAGCTGGAATTCCCACTCACGATCAAAGCGGGCCCGCGGCTGATCGGGGTCGCGTTCGTGCAGCGCACCGAGGCGCGCGACGAGGCGACGCTGCGGCCGCGCACGCGCAGCCGCGGCACGCAGCCGGCGATTGCGTCGGTGACGATCAGCGGACCGCAGGGCGTCAGCACGCCGGGCGATTCGCCGAGCCGCCGGCGCGTCTTCGTGTGCAGACCATCGGGACCCGCGGACGAAGTGCCGTGCGCGACGAAGATCCTGTCGTCCATGGCGCGACGTGCCTATCGCCGTCCGGTCACCGAGGTGGATCTGCAGGACCTGTTGCCCTTCTTCCAGCAGGGGCGCGCGGCCGGCAGCTTCGATCTCGGCATCCAGAAGGCGCTCGAGCGGATGCTCGTCAGCTCGCAGTTCCTGTTCCGGATCGAGCGGCCGCTCGCCGGCGGGTCTAAGGATCCGCAACTACGTGCGCCATATCCAATCTCCGATCTCGAGCTGGCGTCGCGGCTGTCGTTCTTCCTGTGGAGCAGCATCCCCGACGACGCGCTGCTCGACGCGGCGATTGCCGGTCGCCTCACGCAGCCCGCCGTGCTCGAGCGTCAGGTACGGCGGATGCTGGCGGACGCCCGGTCGTCGGCACTCGTCACCAACTTCGCCGCGCAGTGGCTCTACCTGCGCGACATCGACGCGAAACTTCCTGACGAAGTCCTCTTCCAGGACTTTGATGAAACGCTGCGCGCGGCGATGGAACGGGAAACCGAGCTTTTCGTCGAGAGCGTCTTCCACGAGAACCGCAGCGTGATCGATCTGCTCTCGGCGGACTACACCTTCCTCAACGAGCGTCTGGCGAAGCATTACGGTATTCCGAACGTCCGCGGCAGCTACTTCCGGCGGGTGACCCTTCCCCCGGGCAGCCCTCGTGGTGGGCTCCTGGGGCAGGGGAGCGTGCTGACGATCACGTCGTACTCGACGCGCACCTCCCCGGTGTTGCGCGGCAAGTGGGTGCTGGAGAACCTGCTGTCGGCTGCGCCACCGCCTCCGCCGGCCAACATTCCTGCGCTCGAGACGAAAGGAGCCTCGCCTGGCGAGCTGCTCACGATGCGGGAAGCGATGACAAAGCACCGCGCCAACCCATCGTGCGCGAGCTGTCACGCGCGCATGGACCCGATCGGGTTCGCGATGGAACACTTCGACGCGGTGGGACGCTGGCGCGACACGGACGGCGGCCAGGCGATCGACGCGAACGGCGTGTTTCCGGGCGGGGCGACGTTCGACGGCGTGGCCGGGTTGAAGCGCGAGCTGTTGCGCCATCCCGAGCAGTTCGCGAGCACCGCGGCCGAGCGGCTGCTCATGTATGCGGTGGGGCGGAACCTGCAGTACTATGACGCGCCCGCGGTGCGGGCGATCCTGCGTGAAGCGGCACCGTCGCGCTACACGCTGGCGTCGCTGGTGCTGGGCGTCGTGAAGAGCCGGCCATTCCAGATGCGCGAGCCGTCGTCGTAGCGTCGGGAAGGCGGGGTCTAAAGACCCGCAACTACGTACGAAGCGCTGAGTACGTAGCTGCCAGTCTTCGCGCATACGTAGTTGCAGGCCTTCAGGCCTGCCTGGAGTAGCGATGTTCGTTGCGAAGAAAGCGTTGCCGCGGCGGACGTTCCTGCGCGCGATGGGCGCCACCGTCGCGCTGCCGATGCTCGACGCGATGGTGCCCGCGCTGAGCGCCGCGCCCAAGCCGACGCCGCGCTTCGGCTTCGTCTACATCGCCAACGGCGTCATCCAGAAGCAGTGGATTCCCGCCACGACCGGCGCCGGTTTCGAGCTCACGCCCACATTGCAGCCGTTCGCGAAAGTGCGCGAGCACGTCAGCATCCTGAGCGGGCTGTCGCATCTGCAGGCCGACACCTTCGGCGACGGCACCGGCGACCACCCGCGCGCGTCGGCCGTGTGGCTCACCGGCGTGCACGCTTACGACCGCACGGTGCCGGGCGTGGAAGTGCGGCTTGCCACCACCGTCGATCAGATGATCGCCAACACCGTGGGGCGCGCGTCGCGGCTGCCGTCGCTCGAGCTCGCGGTGGACTTTCCCACGCAGGGCGCGTGCGACTCCGGCGACTGTTTCTATGTGAACACCGTGTCGTGGCGGAACGCGACGACACCCAATCCAACCGAGAGCCACCCGCGCGTGGTGTTCGAGCGGCTGTTCGGCGACGGCGGGAGCGCCGAGGTGCGCCAGGCGCGCATGCGCAGTCAGGGCAGTATCCTCGACTCCCTGCGCGCGGAAGTGAGCCGCGTCACCGCCGAGCTCGGCGGCGGCGACAAGGTGAAGCTCGGCGAGTATCTCGATTCAGTCCGCGAGGTAGAGCAGCGGATTCAGAACTCGGAGTCGCAGCCGCTCGACATCGAGCTGCCCGAGCGTCCGCTCGGCATTCCCGAGCGTTTCGACGAGCACACGAAGGTGATGTTCGACCTCACGACGCTGGCGTTCCGCGCCGACGTCACCCGCGTGTTCAGCATGATCATGTCGCGCGAGCTGAGCACCCGCACGTTCGCGCACATCGGAGTCCCCGAGCAGCACCATGCGGTGTCGCACCATCGCAACGATCCCGAGCTGATCGCGAAGAAGGCCAAGATCGACTTCCATCAGGCGGAGATGCTGGCGTATCTGCTCGAGCAGTTGCAGGACGCGAAGGACGGCGACGGCACCGTGCTCGACCAGTCGATGGTGCTCTTTGGCGGCGGCATGGGCGATGGCAACCTGCACCGCCATGCCGATCTGCCGTGCCTGATGGCCGGGAAGCTGGGCGGCGCGTTGAAGCCGGGGCGACATCTGCGCTACGACATGGACACCCCGATGTCGAACCTGCTGCTCACGATCCTCGACGCGTCGGGCGTGCCGATCGAGAAGCTGGGCGACAGCACCGGCCGCCTCCCGTTATCGCTCTAGGGCGGTCTGAAGACCGCCCTCTACGGAGGCGAACCTGAAGGTTCGCCTCGACGTACAAAGGGCGTCAGTGCGTATGCGTCCCGGCCTTCCCCAGCTGATCGATCGCGGCGCGGACGCCGGTGGCCAGCTTCTGCGCTGGTCCATGACCCCAGTAGTGCACGAAGTACACGGTGGGCTGCGTCGTCGTCATGTGATGGTGAATGGCGACGACGTCGATGCCGTTGGCGCGCAGCGCCTTCAGGACCGGCGTGATTTCGTGCTCGCTCATCGCCACATCGCCGGCGACCACGGCGTCGGCGTCGCTCCCGTAGAACGCCGCCCACGTGTTGAGCCCCATGCGCGCGTTGATCGTGGCTCCCATCTCCTTCAATCCGAGATCGTCGCGCCCGATCGTGATCTTGTAGACCTGCCCACTCTGCTCGCCGTCGTGGCCGATCGTCTTGGCGAGCTGCGCGGTGTCGAGCGTGCCGGCGAGCGCGCGGCCGGACGCGTCGGCGGCTGGCGCACCCGCGGTCTTGCCGATCAACGCGAGCGCCGGCTGCACCTTCGACACGAGGTCGGCGGTCTTGCCGTGTCCGTGGACGTGCATGTAGAAGATCCGCGGCGTGTCGAGGAAGAAGTGATTGTGCAGCGCCGTCACCTCGATGCCGTTGTCGAGCAGCGCGGACATCACCGGATTGACTTCGCGCTCCGTCAACACGAGATCGCCCATCATCACGTCCATGCCGGCTGTCCCTTTGGTGAACGCGATCCATCCACCAAAGCCAAACGGTGTCGGCGTCGCGATTCCGTCGACGGACACCTTGAGGTCGCTGCGGGGAATGTTCACTTTCAGGACGTTGTCCTTGTAGTCGCCCTGGCGCGCGAGCGTCTTCAAGGCGGCGGCGTAGTCGGCCGGCATGTCCTGGGCCCCACTCGAACGCGGGCTGGCCAGGACGATGGCGAGAATGAGCGCGGACTGGACCGTGAAAAGTGCTTTCATATCTCGATTCTAGGCCTCATGTCAGCGCTGCCGGCTCGACCTCGCCGCACTTTCTGACGGCACAGTCAGGGACTCTTCAGTTGTCGCCCGACGGGAGGATCCCGTAGCATCCGGGTAGTGCTCGTGTCTCGCGCGCTCTCGGTGTGTCTCATCGCGGCTCTCGCGGCGCTGCCGCTCGCGCCGGTCGAGCACGTACACCAGACGGACGGACCGGACGGGCACCATCAGGCGCTTGCGCACGCACACTTCGGAGATCATCATCACCGCGCCGTCACGGAGGCAGAGCATCCGGGTACGCACGTTGAGGACGACGACAGCGTCGTCCTGACGTTCGACCGGACCTTCGTCGCGCAGTCCGTCCATCACGTCGAACTCGCGGCGGCGGCCGGCACCTATCTGTCGCCTCCTGCCGTCGTCCGCGCCGGGGTCGCCGCCCGGTACCACCGGCGTTTCATCCACGGCCCGCCCCGAGCTCCCACCGGTCTCCGCGCCCCTCCCGCCCTCCTTTCCTGACGAGTCAGCCTGGTCGGGCTGACGTCGCTCGTCCTTTTTCCTTTCACAGTCGCTTCTCGTTGTCTGCCGTTTTCATCGAACGGTGGGAAAGGTGTCGTCTCGTGAGCCTCAAGGAGTGGTCCGGGCGGGCCGCAGCCAGTGTGGTGTTCGTCCTCTTCCCGGTGTGGGCCGGCGCGCAATCGACGCTGTCGGTGGCACAGGCCGTCGATCTCGCTCTCGCATCGCGGCCGCTGTTGAAAGCAGAAGGCGAGCGCGTGGCCGCGGCAGAAGGCCGTGTGAAACAAGCGGGGCTCTGGCCGAACCCGGAGCTCCAGTTCAGCAACGAGAACCTGCGAAGAGGGCAGTCGTATGCGACCGACGTCGACACGCTGGCAGTCTTCACGCAGCCGCTCGACGTGCTGGGCAAGCGCGACCACCGTGTGACGGCGGCGCAGACCACGGTGACCCGGATCGCCGCAGAAGTGGACGTGGCCCGTCGTGACGTGGCGCGGCAGGTGAGGGTTGCTTACTGGACCGCACGCGGTGCGCAAGAACGGCGGGATCTGCTGCGGGCGTCGCTCGGGAATTTCCAGCGAATCGTCGACTTTCACCAGGCGCGGCTCAACGTGGGTGCCATTCCCGAGCAGGACGTCCTGCGGGTCCGCCTGGAACAGGAGCAGCTGCAGGTCGCCGTCCACATCGCGACGCTCGACGCCACCACCGCGCGCGTGCAGCTGTTCAAAGAGATCGGCCGCCCTGACGATTCGCGCGTGGTGCTCAGCGAGCCGTTGGATCTCGAACGCACCGTCGCGCCGGCGACGACCGAGGCGGCGCTCGCCCAGAGGGCGGAACTACGAGTCTCCAAAGCGTCGCTCGATGAAGCGGCTGCCAATCTGGCGCTGCAGAACGCCAATGCCCGCCCGGATCTCGGGTTGATCGTCGGCTTCAAGCGGACCTCGCTGCCAGACGCGCCAACCGGAGTGAATACCGCGATCGCTGGCGTCCGAGTGACGCTGCCGCTCATCGACCGGAATCAGGGGAACCGGCTGGCGGCGGAAGCCGAGACGCGGCGGCAGCAGCAACTCCAGGCCGAGGCCGAAGGGCAGGTTCGTGCGGACGTCGAACGGGCGCGGCAGGAGTACGAGCTGCGGCGCGCCGAAATGAACGACACGTTGAAGCCGCTGCGCGAACACGCCACGGAGCTGGCGGCAATCGCCCGCGCCGCCTACGAACAGGGTGCCGTCGAAGTCCTGCGGCTGCTCGACGCAGAGCGCGCCAGGTTCGAGGCCGAGCGCTTCTGGGTCGAGGGCATGGTGGCTTATCAGCAGAGCGTGGTGAATCTTGAATTTGCGGAAGGAGCGGTTCGATGAACGGGCGGAAAGCGATGGCGGGGTGGCTGCTCGCAGCGACGGTCGCGTGCAACAGGCCGGCGCCAGCCGGATCGGCCGCGCCTGCGCAGGCGCCGGCGCGCAAGGGCGAAGTCGCGCTCACGGCCGCCGAACAGCGCGACGGCGGCATCGACGTGAAGGAGGCAGCCGCCAGCGAACGTGGTGAAGAGCTGCGCGCGCCGGGCCGGATTGCGCTCGCCGACGATCGCACGTGGCGCGTCGGCATCCGTACCGACGGCGTGGTGGTGGCGTCGTTCGTCGGAATCGGTGACTACGTCCGCAAGGGGCAGACGCTGGCG
>Ga0105238_10005106_pt1 | contig 12979 bp, 12 predicted proteins | sample KBSC34metaG_FD_81526 | JGI IMG/M metagenome (GOLD analysis project Ga0105238, IMG submission 81526) | Corn rhizosphere microbial communities from Kellogg Biological Station, Michigan, USA - KBS C3-4 metaG | ecosystem: Host-associated > Plants > Roots > Rhizosphere > Soil | place: Michigan, USA... | reverse complement strand
AGACGACGCTCTGACCGCAATCAGTCTTTTGAATGCGTTCTGCATTGATACCGGTCAACGCGTCTCCCTGACTTCTGCTGTGTCGGAGTATTGCAACGCCACGAAGAAACTCAGTGGGCGGACGATGAGCGAAGCTGTCGCGGGGTTCGTCCAAACCGTGGCCATGGTGCAGCAGAAGAACCTCGGGGAGGCGGTCACAGAATTTCTGGCTGGCAGTGAACACCTGACTCATGCGCCCGATGGCAAGAGGGCGCAACTCTCCCCCAAATACGCATACATTCGCAAACTCCAGCTTCACCGTTTTGCTGCCACGTTCCCTGGCCATAACGTTTTCGACCTGACGAAAGGCCATTTGGACACTTTCGTCTCCACCTTGAACGAACAGAAAAGTAAGTCTCGCAACGGTCGCAAGGTCAAGTCAGCCAAAAGCCGCAACCACTACCGCGCAACCATCCGCCAGTTCCTCGACTGGGCAGTCCGCAAAGATTATCTGCCGGTTTCCCACCGGCTGGGGGAGGCAGAGGGGTTGCGCCCTGAACGGGCAAATTACTCCTCCACCGAGTTTTACTCACCGGAGGAATTCTCTGCATTGCTATCTGCGGCCAAAGAAAAGTTCCTCCCTCTCCGGCCACTGATCGCCATCGGTGGATTCACAGGGTTGCGGACCGCAGAACTTTTGCGGCTGGATTGGGCTAATGTTTGGCGCACGGAGGGGCATATTGAGGTTACAACTGGGGCCGCCAAAACACGCGCTCGGCGGCTTGTGGAAGTGTGCCCTGCGCTGGCAACTTGGCTGAAACCCTATCGCGCCCAACAATCGGGGAAACTTTGGAATGGCCATGAAGTCACTTTTCAACAACATTTCGGTAAGGTCTGCGAGCAGGCACGCGCGATGAAAAACGGCAAACAAATGCCCGTTGCGCGGAAGTCGAATGGTTTGCGCCATTCTTACTGCACCTATCATTTTGCGTTGCACGCGAACGAGAATCTTACTGCCCAACAGTCAGGAAACAGCCCGGCCATAATTCACAGCCACTACAAGGGGCTCACCACAAAGACCGAGGCGGAAGAATGGTTTGCCGTTCAGCTGAACCCACCAACCGCGAAGTAAATATGCCCAAGCCAAAAGCCAACCAAGCCAAGCCAACTAGCTGTGCCCCGTCTCGCTCCCCCTTGAGCAGGACGGAGTGGGATTTTAGTGGCGTGCCGGACAATGAACTCGTCCCATGCCTGCTGTTTGAATACCTACGGGAATCCGCCACCGCGCAACGGCTGTCTAACGCCTTGCTTCCGCTTGCACATCCCACAAAGGGCTGGCACGACGACGCACGGGTACTACTGGAGCAGGTGGAACAAATGCGAATTAGCATAAATCACCCACTGAACACCCCGCATTTTATCAATATGGCCATTATACCTATTGTGGCGTGGAATATACATGAACAGTTGAAATCACCCTGGCAACAGCTTTCCCCAAAGCCAAAATTATATTTGACCCAGTCTTGCACGGAGGTCGACGCCGCAGCCTATTTTGCGGATTCGGACGTTTACACCGACCAACTTGCGAACGCAATGCGTGAAGCAGTCATCGAAGACATCCATGCCGACAAGGACGCACCTGCCATTCTGAAAGCGATGGCCGACGTAAATCTCAAAGGCAGTTACCCTGGCCGTAAGGTGTTCGGCATCGTGGCGGATTTTGCGCGATATGACGACAATGGGATTAGAGCGGCAATGGCGCTGCGAACGGAAGAAATCATTCGTTCTCGTCCGGCTGGGATCAAGCCCCAATTCCGCAGGGAATCAGGACGGGGCAGAAATGCCGAATGGCGCGGCGTGCTGAATTCATTGGGAATGGCTCGTCTTTCCGTTCGCTATAAAGCCCATGTGCTGCGGGCCAAGTTGCCAGATGCCTACGCCCAAATCACAGATTCACTTGCAGACAAAGGCACGACTGCCGCCCAGAAGAAGCTAGACGGTGCCCGGAACCGCTTTCTGAACCGCTTCCATAAGATTCTGCCGTTTGAAAAGCTTCCGCCACTGTGCCTGAATCAGTCTCCCACGGAGAAATAAAGGCTGCAAACGCTGGGATTTGACGCGGCCTTTTCAATCCTGCCCCTTTTGAGGCGTTTTAAATCGCGTGGCTTACTTGCTGCGCGATGCAATCAGATACCCATCACGTGCAAGACCCTGGCAAACCTGCCGGGGACAAAACCCTCACCAAGGGCAACCTGCCCGCTGGCATCACCGACTTCGTGGGCCTGTGTGCCGCCGTGCCGTTGAGCGAGCGCACCCTGCGAGAGGAGATCAAGAAGGGTCGGATCCCCGCCATCCGGCTGCCCGGCGGACGAAGACTGCTATTTCACATGCCTAGTGTCGAAAAAGCCCTGCTCCGTTTCCAGCGCGGTGGCATCGAATAAAAGAACCCATGAATTTCCAATACCGAGCTGCTCTTAAATCCGGCACGTATTTTCAGGTGCCTTTGTGCGCATTTGCTTTCGGCTCAACCATCCAGGAGCGCCTTAGCGCCATCATCTCGTTCGGACTGGTCCAGGCCGGGGAGAAATGGTGGCGTCGGGCGACCGATGACCAGCACCAAGAACGGTTGCGGACTTGGATCAAGGCCAAACCGACGCCCGATTTCAAACGTTATGTCAACCGCCACCTTTACGCGGCACGAGGCTGTGAAATCACTAATGTAACCATGCACTCAATCGACGCCCGGCTTGCCGAGCACGACGCTCTTAAAGAATTCTCTGAAGATTTTTCTGCAAGGCATGGGACTGATCCGCTCGTGCGCCTAAAAAGCAGTTTCATTTTCGAGGTTCGTGACGGCAACGGGGTTACGGCGCGCGAGTTGTCCGTCTTGGCGGCCATCTATTCGGTCATCGGGAACAAGAATGGCCCAGTGATGATTACGCAGAACCGTATCCGCTGCCGCGCCCTTGGTTATAAATCCGCCGCCGTCATGCAGGTCGAACTGACGAAGCGAAAAGACACTGCCAAACCACTTACGGAATGGGAACTTCGTTCAACTTTGGAGAAACTTACCGTCCGGAGATTTTTTGTGCGCTCCACCTATGGCTGCCGGCATACCTACTACTCGCACCGTATGACGCAAGACCAATTGCGCAAAGCGATCATTGAGCGTAAGACTTTCGCTTTCGCCAATAAGCTGATCCGCCGCCACGAGGATAATGCCATGACTGCGGCTATTCACAACCAACGTTCATTCCTCCAAGGTAAGGACCCCGTGAGCCCGGATGCTCGCCCACTTTCGGTACGTGGGACCCCTAGCTTGGAGAACCAGGATTGTCCTTTTTGATCCCGCAACTTGTGCGCTGCTCCACAACATCGGAATCACTGCCTGGCCTCAAGATACCCTCGACTTAAATAGAAACACTTCAAATGACCAAACTGCTGTGAATAGAAAAGTTTTTGTCCTGAACAAGTAGAAAATAAATAGGAGGCATAAAACGGCTTCGCCGGTGCCTCCAACCTTTCCTTTTCAGCAGGGAATGCATTTATGCGAACATTAGACCAAGAATTTACCTACGACCAATTCAAGTTCCGCCAAGTTCTTCGTGACGGACAAATCGTCATGTTGGAAAAAAGGAAGTGGGAAGGCTGCCGCCCCAGTTTTGAAGTTGTCATTGTCCGGCAGCATCAAGCCACGGTGATTCATGGGCGCAAATACGGGGAGCGGGAATCCATGCCACCGCCGGAATCATGGGGAACTTTAGGCTGGACCTATCTTTCGGAAGTAGATGCGAAACGGAAGTTTCATCAACTTGTGGATCAATTCCTCGCCAATGACCAGACCGAGTCTGAAAGAGCATGAGATGAAATAGAATCTCACGACCGGCGACAAAAGCGATTTTAACCACCCCCCCTTTTCTGACCAAGCTCTTGGAAGTGCATGAATGTCCACGATTCTGGGCTTCATGCGGATTGGAAAAGGGGTGGATGTAGCTGCCAAGGCCCTATCTTACGGATATTTTCCACCCTTCCCGACCGGTTGGATTGACAGCGAGCATGTCACATGCTGGCATTTAAGTGGTGTTACTCGTGTGACAGCAACTTCTCACCGGTGACAATGATGTCAGTTTGTTTCACGTAGAACATTGTTCCATCAGGTCGCAATTGTGAAAGTGGCTGGGCCAACCAAAAATTTACACCACGGCCTTCACGCCTTGCCCCAGCGGCTTCTGCGGGTTTAACCGCGCGTTCTCAATTTTTTGTCGGAATACCAAAAGCTTCCTTTCCCGTTCACGACAATGGCGTTCACGGAGGCGTCTCGATGTGTCGACGAAAAGCACTTGCCATGTTGTGCCGCCCACGATGGCTAAGATTAGCAAGGCCAGGCCCCCCGGAATCCATCGTTCGCAAAACATCGCGCCCACCATGCAGGTTAGCGCAATGAGAAGGATGGTGATGGCGCGAAACCACACTTCAAATTTTTCAAGGCGCTTTCGGTCACACGCCGCCTGCTCAAAAAAGCTCCGAATTGGTTGGGAAGTGTGCGCAAAATCCCATTCCCAAGACCAGAGGTGAAAATGAACGACGTGCCCGTTAAAAACGCCATAGTGGGGTTTGTGTTCATTGAAAAGCGCGATGGCTTCCGCCTGAAGCCGGTTATCGCAGCCTTTCAAATCCAAGGCGTTGTCCAGGCAAAATTGGAGATACGTGGGGATGACTAAGCCATCCCGCAATTCGTCAGTACCCGGCGATGGTACGTAATCGTCCATTTCAGACCCTAAGAAAAAAGACGCGGGGACCAAGGTCAAGACAATTGTCTTATGAGGCTTGGCCGAGTTGGTCGGCATTATTTTCTCGATGCGGCAAGCCAGATTGTCAATTTCCGATGCTTTTTCTGCGGTGGTGAAGAAACACCGCGAGAAAAAGGCTTTGAGTCGAAACGCTCTGGCGCGGTTGGCCGGACTGCATCAGACGTATATCGGCCTTTTGGAGCGTGGAGAACGCTCCCCGAATTTGGATACCGCCAATGCCATAGCACAGGCATTGGGCACAAAACTTGAAGAATTGATTGCTGAAGCGGGTGGCCTTCCCATCTCAAGCAGGCGCAAATAGCCGCACATTCAATCGCGGTTGATTTTCTCACTTGCTTCTGTCTGTTGCCCGGCCAGTTTTGCGGTTGCCTAAAATTTACTTGGGCATAGGATTAACCAAATCTGCATGGCGAAGGGAAATAAAACTGACGGTGAGGACTCCGGCCTTAACTTCGAAGCCCAGCTCTTGGCAGCGGCCAACTACACGCGCGGACAAATGGACGCGTCGAAATACAAGCACTTCTGCCTTGGCCCAATCTTCCCGAAATACACATCCGATACCTTTGACGGAAAAATGGAGCAACTGCTATTCGGCTTCTCTGATCCCAAGGGTGGTGGCGAGTTGTACGCATCGCAATGCGTCGTACAACAGCTCGTTGCCATAATCATGCGTATGTGCTTATCCTTGAGGACGACGTGTGGTTTCATTCCGGGTTTACACACTATCTGGACCAGGCGTGGAGCGAAGTCGTGAGCGAACGTAATGAGAAGCGACGATTCGACGTTCTTTATGTGTCGTATCTCGAAGTAAAGCACGGTGCGCCAAAGACCTTTCTGTCAAGTAACGTATTCCGACCAGTGCGTGGGCTCTGGCATTTGTCCGGATATATTCTTTCCCGCGAAGGTGCTGAGAAACTTCTTCGACTACTTCCTTGTCGTGGCCCCATAGACCTCTGGATAAATCACCAGTTCAAAGCACTGGATGTACTCGCAACGAAACGACCGCTTATCAGCCAACGACGCGACGTTAGATCTACCAACTCATATTCAATACTTCCCACTCTCACAACAATCGGCGCGATCACTAGTGAAGGGGCATCCTTATTTAACCTCCGCCCAACTGAGCAACCAGTGTTTGCTTTTGGGCCTGAAGGCTCCGGCCAGTCGTCGCTTGCAATGGCTTTGTCCATGTTAGGATACAGATGCTCCAGTGATCTTCAGGATTTACCAACTCCTGAGATGGAACGGCTGCTTGAGGGAAGAGGGGATCGCGTTTTTGACGCATATGTAAACATAGGATCTTTGGACTCAAACGTCAGGGAACTCCGGAGTCGTTACCCGAAGGCAAAGTTTATACTTACCACAGCCACGGAGAACACTGCTGATGGCACTTCCCTCTGTTCTAGAGACGAACTCGATGGTGCCGACATCGCTGTGCTTCATTCAGATGAATTGAATCGATGGCAAGTCGTTTGCGAGCACCTCAGATGTGCGCCGCCCGCCAGCTCCTACCCTGTGGTGAAGGATCTTGGCCAAAGACGAATACTCCACGGAATCATTGAAGCGGACCATGTCCTAAAATGCAAAAGTCCTAAGCGTGACAATTCGCCATGGGTCGTTGAGCCCCGTAAGTGGTGGCAAGGCATTAGCGCTTTCGCGACAGAAGATGGGCAGACGGACGCCGGAACTTTCATTAGAATCACCGACCGATTAGAATTTCTCGACACCAAACGTTGGCTGCTAAGGAGCGATACTTTCACGGACAATTTAGCGTTGTTTCGCCCTTCAAACGCCGAGTTCCGTTCTGGAATCGGGGCTCTGCTTTCCGTTAAAAGGGAGCCCGTAGGCGTTCGAGACTATACCGCCGCTTCGATTTGCAGTCGGGATCAATACTTGTTCGGAAAATTCGAAGCGACTATCCGGGCGTCAAATGTGCCTGGGGTGGTCACCGGATTCTTTCTCCACCGTAACTCGCCACGGCAGGAAATAGATGTTGAGATCGCGGGGCATCGGCCAGACCGCCTCTTGGTCAACGTCTTCTACAACCCAGGTGGTGAAGGAGCAAAATTCGACTATGGCTACAGAGGTGCTCCAAGCTATATTGAACTTGGGTTTGACGCATCCAAAGCAAGCCACCGCTTCGCAATTGAATGGAGCCCGTGCGAGATTCGCTGGTTTGTTGACGATATTCTGGTCCATAGGCGCTTGATCTGGGACCCGACACCAATCCCGCACCTTCCAATGTCGCTACATGTCAACAGTTGGCTATCTCGTTCCACCCAACTTGCCGGGCGAATCGACAACCGACAACTCCCTGCGACCACAATAGTAGGAGCGATTGTTTTGGAGGCGAATGCCGTTATTTCCTTGCACGGGTCTGATTGTTTACACCAATCAATTTAGGATGCGTAGTTTTAACTCAAGTTAGCTAGCACAATGAAAATTTTATCATTCAATCCGGGCCACGATGGCGCGTTCGCATATCTTGAAGACGGACATTTAGTTGCCTCAATTGAGGCTGAGAAACACTCTCGTTATCGGCACTCACCACTGTCGATTCCGGATGTTTTCAGCATTCTCGGGGAACTCAACGTAGTTCCCGACGTGCTTTGTAGAGGTGGGTGGTGGCCTGGCGACACGCATCTTTCTGAGCAGCGCTTTCTTGCTGGGTACCATGGCGTCAGTAATAGCGACATTATAATTGGTCAAAAACGGCTATTGGGGAAGACTGTTGAATACTTCTCTTCTTCCCACGAACGTTCCCATCTTCTCTGCGCCTTTGGCATGTCGAATCTGCCCAAAGGCACCCCGTGCTATGCATTACTATGGGAAGGAGGCAGAAGCTACATGTTGAAGTCGTCGAAGAACTATCAAGCGTATTTGAGAACTTCGAACTCTGGCGCTGATCGGTTTGGGGTGGGCGGATAGGCTTTCCGTGGTTACCAAGGCGCTGCCCGAAGCGAATGCGGCAAAACGGTTGCAATTCATCGCGCAGGCCGCCGAGCATGTCTTGCCGCAAAAAGACGGCAAGCCCTGCTACCTGCTTGCGGTGATGGGCTAACTTCTCGTAACAATTTTCGCCGGCTATGGCGCCCTACCTAGTCAGAAGGGCGGGGCCTTGGTTTGCCCGCCCGCAACACCCTAAGCGTAAATCCGCGTCCATTTTCAAACGGCTCAACTTTCGCCTCAACCTCCAAAACCGGATAACGCACTGTGGCTAGACCATAATTCTTATAGGTCTGCGCAAACAATTCAGTTTCCACAATGCCCGTCCAATCCGCCAGTGTCAGAAATTTCATGGGCTCACCCGTGATCTGGTGATGCGTCCGCTGCTCCACCACTAACCCGCAGGCGACCACGGTTTCGCCGATGTGGTTCGCCATCTGCGCGACCGGGCAGTACGTATCCCAGGCGATGTCTGCGAACAATTCCAACGGATGTCCACTCACGGCATATCCGAACAGCTCGGTTTCTGCCTCCAGCCGCTCACGTTGGGTGGGTTCGCGCACTGGCACGTCTGGAAACCGCTCCAACGACGGTGGCGGCAGCAACCAGCTTTGGCCTGCGTCGCGCCCACTACCCTGTGCGCGGTGCAAGTACTGCGCTTCCCAGAATTGCCGGGTACGTGTTTCGCTGAACTCGTCAAAACCACCCGCCCGAATCATCGTCTCCAATTCCTCCGGTGACGGCTTTACCCGACGGTGAAAGTCAGGCAGGGACGTAAATGTCCCATGTTCGCGCTCGGCCAGCATCCGTTTCACCATGCGTTCCGTCAGTCCCTTGGTCCGTGTCAGTGGTACGCGGATTGCGTCTCCATGCACGGCGAAGGCTGGGCCGGGTTCATTGACCGTTGGAGGGAGAAATTTCAGCCCCAGCCGGTAACTTTCCAGCACATACACGAGTGGGTCGTAAAATCCTTTGCCGTTGGTCAGCACGGCAGCCATGAACTCCGCCGGGTAGTGGAGCTTCAACCAGGCCGATTGATACGCTTCAACCCCATACGCGGTGGAATGCGCCTTGCAGAATGCGTAACCCGCGAAACCCGTGACCAAACCCCAGACTTCTTCGATCTTCGCCGGGAGGTGCCCGCGAGCCGTGGACGACGCGAAGAATTCACCACGGATTTCCTCGATCATCGCCCGCTTCTGTTTGTTCAATGCCCGACGCAGAACGTCGGCCCGCCCCGGCGGCAGTCCCGCGAACGCCTCACAGATTTGCAGGATGTGTTCCTCATAGACCACCAGCCCGAAGGTGTCATTTAAAACGGGTTCCAGTGACGGGTGCGGATAGGTGATTGGCTCCAACCTCTGGTAACGGCGCGTGAAGGCCAGTTTCTTGCCCTCGTTGGCCGCACCAGGGCGGATGACACTCACGATGGCGATTAGCGTGTCAATGTCGCGCACGTTGCACTGGCGGCACAGGCCAGTCATGGCCGGACTTTCAATATGATGCACTGCCCGCGCCCCGCCAGAGATCATTTCCCACACTTCCGGGTCTTGCCACGGCTCCAGCGCGTTCAAGTCCACGGTGATGCCTCGCGTGGACAGCGAGGCCTTCACATCCCGCATCGCCGCCAGCCCGCCTTGGGCCAGCACATCAATCTTCACGAGGCCGATGACTTCAACCGCGTCCATGTCGAAGTGCGTCGTCGGATACCCCTTGTTGGAAATGAACGTCGGTGTCAGTTCGTACATCGGTTGGCGCGACACCACCACGCCGCAGGGGTGCATCTTGGGATAACGCGGGAAGCCGTCCAGAAATTCAGCCATGTCCAGCGCCGTCTTGAACGGTTCCTCGTTCAACGGCAGGTCACGATTTTCGGGGCTGGCTGCCAACATAGCCCGCAGCTTCGCCCCACCGCTCGGCGTGTGTTCATCGGGCACCCAACCACCGCCAAAACTCCATGGGAAATGGTCGGTGAACTTTCTAACTTCCCGCTCACCAACGCCCAGCACCTTGGCCACGTCCGCAAACGCGCTGCGGGCTTGAAACGTCGAGAAGCCACCCACCACGGCGCAATGTTCCCGCCCATACTTCGCAAAGATGATGTTAACCACGTCATCCTTCCGGTCATGGGGAAAATCAATGTCGATGTCCGGCAGCTTGTTCAGCGCCATGCGTTCCTCGTTCAGAAACCGGCGGAAATACAGGCCGAACCGGACGGGGCAAACGTCCGAGATGCCGAGGCAGTAGCAGACGAGCGAATCCGCCGCACTGCCCCGTGTGATCCATTCGATGCCCTGCGCCCGGCAATCTTGCAGGATGTTCCAGACGACCAAGAAGTATTCCTCGTAGCCAACCGTACAGATGATCTTTAGCTCCTGCTCAATCTGCGGGCGCATGGCTGCCGACCTTTCACCGTAGCGGCGGCGCAGCCCGTCGTTCACCAGCTTGTGCAGGTAATCATGGGGCGTTGAACCGTCAGGCGGCACGAAGGCAGGAAACTGCGGTTTGCCGAACGGCAGTATAAAATTGCAGCGTGAGGCGATTTCTAGAGTGTGTGCCAGCCATTCAGGATGGTCTTTGCAGGCACCCCCTATTTCAGCCGGGAGGCGGAAATGCAGCCGCCCATCCAATCGCTTGCCGGGGTGTTCCTGACGCAGAAGCGTCAACGTGCGGATGGATTGCACGATGTCGTACTTGGTGCGGTCACCGGGTAATGCGTAGTGAACCGCCGGACACGCTACGACGGGAAAGCGACCGGCGGCGGGTTGCTTCGTTGCCATCTGGTAGAACCGACCTGGAAACAGGTCCGCCACGCGCAAGTCCGGGCTGACGGCAATCAGGCCATCCGTGAAGCCATTCAATCCTTCCAGTGCAATGGGCCGCCGCTCCTGGTCTGCGACTGAACACTCATCGCCGCTGGTGGCTTGTGCTTTGACGGACAGCAACCGGCTCAAGTTGTGATAGCCACGTTCCGACTCAACGTAGAGCAAGAGCGGATGTCCACCCGTATTCAGTTCTGCGCCAAAAATCGCTTTGATGTCCACCCGCTTCGCGGCTTGCGCAAATTCTACCGCCCCATGCAGATTGCCGAGGTCCGTCAACGCCACCGATGCCATCCCGTGTTGTTTGGCAAGATTCACCAGTGCCGCCGGTGACAGCGTGGAATCAAGGAACGTGTAATAGCTGCGGCAACACAAGGGAACATAGGTTGTAGGCGGGGTGGGTTTGCTGCGCGGTGGTGTAATCCTCACCGTGACCTTGAGTTGGGCCTGCGGGCGCTCTTTCACGATGTCCTTGGGCGCATCCCGTAACCGCAAATCATGCCCCCGCATCACTGCCGACCAGCCCTTATTTCGCCGCAGTTCATCCAGCACCACCGCGAGCCGTTCACGGGATTCGTGGTTGCGGGCATTGCTTTCCAGCGCCAGTTCACAGCGGAATACCCCGTGATACACGTTAGACAATTTCAAGGACACCATCCGCAGACTGACACGTCGCTGCCAGGACTCCCGCAGCAACCCCCGCAGGCGGCCGTAAACGTCCGTTTCCAAGTCGGTCGGCTCCCGCAGGCTCTCGGCCCGCTGGTTTTCGTCACGGTCGTTGTAACGCACCTTGACGGTAAGCGTCCGCACGCTGCGCCCTTCGGCGCGAACGTCGGAAAAGAGCTGGTCAGCCATCCGGCGAAGCACGGCTTCAACATAATCCTCGTCGGTCACGTCCTCATTGAACGTCTCCTGCTTGCTGTATGACTTTTGCGGTTCGCTGGCCGGAAGCAGCGGGCGTTCATCAATTCCGTTGGCGAACTGTCGCACCAGCGGTGCCTGATTCCCCAACAGCAAGCCCAGGAGGTCGGTTGGAGTCGCAGCAATCTGGCCGATGTCAGCCAGCCCCGCCGAATTCAACCGCAGGGCGGTTTTAGGCCCGATGCCCGGCAACCAGCGGTTTGGTAGTGGATGCAGGAACAGCTTTTCTTCCCCCGCCGGCACGGTGTGAAATGCGGCGGGCTTGTTCAGCTTGGAGGCGATCTGGCTTATCAACTTGTTGGATGCGATGCCTTCGCTGACGTTAATTTTTAATGATTGCCGGATGGCCAGGCTGATGGTTCGGGCGATTTCGACGGACGGCTTGCTCCGGTTGGCTGTGATGTCAAAGTAACCTTCGTCAATGGACGTTCGCTCTACGTCTGGCGTGAAGTCGTAGGCGTAGCCAAACATCCAGTTGGAAAACTGCTCGTAACGCTCGTAGTCGCCTGGTAGCACGATCAGTTTCGGGCACAGCTTCCGCGCCCGTGCCGTGGGCATCGGGGTGTAAACGCCGAACTTCCGGGCCTCGTAGCTGGCCGAGGCAATGATGCCCCGGCTTTCACCGCCAACCGCTATGGGCTTGCCGCGTAAACGGGCGTCGGCGGATTGTTCAACCGACGCGAAGAACGCATCGGCATCAAGATGAACGATTGTCCGCATGACCTAACGTGTATCAAACCGGGTGGGACAAAGGCTGTCCAACCGGCTACTCCTTTGCTCGTCGGATTAGGGCTTTGAACACGCCCTGAATCATCAACTCCTGGGCCGGGATGAGGTCGGGGTACTTTGGGTTCTCGGCTTTCAGATACGGCTTGCCGCTCTTGACCAGGAAGGTTTTAAGGGTGCTGGCACCGTCGATGAGGGCGGCGACGACCTGGCCGTGGCGCGGTTCCGGCCCATGTTCCATGACCACGAAATCACCGTCAAGGATGTGCTTACCGACCATTGAATCCCCGGTGACGCGCAGCGCGAAGGCGTTCCGGGTCGGCTTGTACCCGATGCTCTCCACGTCCACGGAAATGCAGCCTTCGGCATCCTGTTCACGGGATTGGGGTATCCCAGCCGGAATTGAGCCGAACAAGGGAATGTCCACTATGCGGCTGCGCAACTTCGCCAGCGGGGATGTGACGCGTAATGAACGGGCTTTGCCGGAGTCGGACTCAAGGCAGCCTTTCTGACGCAGCAACCGCAAATGTTCCGTCACGGAGTTGAGGCTCTTGAAACCGAATTGGTCGGCGATCTCCTGAAACGTCGGGGTAGCGCCATCCATCCGTTGCCGTTTCACAACAAAATCAAGAATCTGCTGTTGTTTGCGTGTGAGGTCAGTCATACTGTATATTTATACAGTATTCCGTTTTGGCCAAGCGTCAAGGTGGATTCCAGCAGAACACTCAAGAAATCCGGCATGGCGCATGTTTGAATTGCCAGTCGCCTCGTGTT
>Ga0105238_10005102_pt1 | contig 12984 bp, 9 predicted proteins | sample KBSC34metaG_FD_81526 | JGI IMG/M metagenome (GOLD analysis project Ga0105238, IMG submission 81526) | Corn rhizosphere microbial communities from Kellogg Biological Station, Michigan, USA - KBS C3-4 metaG | ecosystem: Host-associated > Plants > Roots > Rhizosphere > Soil | place: Michigan, USA... | reverse complement strand
GGGCTCGCTATACGTCACGCTCAAGCCGCTCTCGGCGCGCGACGCCAGCGCCGATGAGGTGGCCGCGCGGTTGAATGAAAAACTGGCGCACAAGACGGGCGGCACGTTTACCGTGACGTCCGTGCAGAACATCCGCATCGGCGGGCGCCGCAGCCGCGCCTCAAATGAATACACCATCCAGGCCGACTCGCCGGAGCTTCTGCGCCAGTGGGCTCCGCGCGTCGTGCGCGCCATGGCCGCCATGCAGGAGCTGCGCAACGTGCACGGCGCCAGCGGCGGCATGAGTGCTGCGACGGCACTCGATGTCGATCGCGATAGCGCGGCGCAGTTCGGCATCAGCTACGCGCGGATCGACGGCGTGTTGCGTGACGCATTCGCCGATCGGCGTGCCACCACGATCTTCTCCCCGTCGGAGCAGACTCCCGTGCTTATGGGCATCGCGCCGGAACACGCGCAGTCCACCGCGGCGTTCGAGCACATCGAAATTCCCGGCGACGGCGGCACTCACGTGCCTCTGTCGGCGTTGGCGCACGCCCGGCAGCATGACGCGCCGACCGATATCGCTCACTTCGGACAATCCGTGGCAGCCACGATTTCGTTCGACCGGGCGCCCGGCGTGTCGCTGTCGCAGGCGACGCAGGCAATCCAGCGCGTGGTGGACGGACTGACCATGCCGACGTCGGTGCGCAGCACCTTCCAGGGTTCGGCCGGTGCGTTCCGCCAGGTTTCCGAAAGCGAGCCTGTGCTGATCCTCGCCGCATTTCTGACGTTGTTCATCGTCCTGGGGATTCTGTATGAAAGCTGCGTACACCCGCTGACGATTCTATCGACCTTGCCTTCCGCGGCGGTCGGCGCGGTGTTCGCGCTGATGCTGTTCCGGACCGACTTCGACGTCATCGCGCTGATCGGCATCTTCGCGTTGATCGGTATCGTCATGAAAAACGCGATCATGATGGTGGACTTTGCGCTTGCCGCTGCACGCAGCGAGGGATTGAGCCCGGAGCAGGCGATCCTCAAGGCATGCCGCTTGCGCTTCCGGCCCATTCTGATGACTTCGCTGGCGGTGATGGTGGCGGCCGTGCCGCTGGCGATCTCGCGCGGCGATGGTGCGGAGATGCACCAGCCGCTCGGCATAGCGATGGGTGGTGGCCTGGTCGTGAGCCAATTGTTGACCTTGTACACGACTCCGGTTGTGTATCTTTATCTCGATCGATTCAGCAGGTGGGCAGGCAGATGGATGCACAGTTTCGGTGGCCCAGACGGCGCGGAATCAACGGCAGTCTTGCAGGAGCCGCTGGCGTGATCGCGCACTCGCACGCTGGCATTCTGCGCACGCTGTTCGTCGCGCTTGCTTTGCTGCTCATCGCCGCATGCACCGAGGTAGGGCCGAACTACGTGCGCCCGTCGACGCCTGTGCCGGCGGCCTACAAGGAGGCCGCTGCGCAGGATGCGCAACAGCGTGCAAATCCAGCTGCGGCGGCAGGCAAGTGGTGGGAGATATACACGGACCCGGAGCTCAACGCCTTGGTTTCCCAAGTCGAGGTGAGCAACCAGACGCTTGCGGCGGCGGCGGCTCGCGTGCGCGAGGCGCAGGCGCTGGTTCGAGTAGCCGGCGGCGCCTCGGTACCCGCCATCAATGCCGGTACCTTCAAGTCGGGACGCAAGAACGAAAACGATTTTGGCATCGGCGTCAGTTGGGAGATCGACCTGTGGGGACGCATTCGCCGCGATGTCGAGGCGCATCGAGCCGCCGCGTTGGCCAGCGCAGCCGACCTTGCCGCCGCCACGCTGTCGCTGCAGGCGCAACTCGTGCAGAGCTATTTCGCATTGCGCGAGAACGATGCCGTGATCGAACTGCTGCAACGCGCCGCGGACGTGGACGATCAGTGGGACCATATGGTGGGGAACCAATACACGCAGGGCATCGCTTCGAGCACCGACGTCGCTCAGGCGTCAAGGCGCTCGAGCACATCGCACCTGCAATTGGCCGACGCCAGGACGTCACGTGCCCAGTTCGAACACGCGATCGCGGTGCTGATCGGCAAGCCACCGGCTGAATTCTCGATCGCGCCGGCTGCATTTGTATACAACGTGCCGGTTATTCCAACGGATGTCCCGGCAACGCTGCTCGAGCGGCGGCCGGACGTTGTCGCCAGCGAACGCAAGATGGCCGCGGCAAGCGCCCGCATCGGCGTGGCCAAGGCCGGCACGTTGCCGTCGATCAATCTGGCCGCCGGCATCGGTGTCCTGCGCGGGCCGTCGGCAACGGCGGACGTGCGCGCGCCTCTGTTCGCCGGTGGCAGGCTGGACGCGCAGGTCGACAACGCCGACGCGGCCTATGCCGAGGCCGTCGCAAATTATCGGCAGACCGTGCTGGATGCTTACCGCGAAGTCGAAGACGGGCTCATGGCGGCGAGCACGCTGGCCGGAGTCGCCGAACGCCAGGCACGCGCCGCCGCCGCGGCGATCGAATCAGACCGGGTGACGCGCAACCAGTACCTGGAAGGCGTGGTGGATTTTCCCGCAGTCGTCGATGTGGCAAGCGGGGCGCTCGATGCCGGCCGGGGCGAACTGCAGTTGCGCCTGCGACGTCTCGATGTCAGCGTGAACCTCATCAAGGCGTTGGGCGGCAACTGGCAGCCCGTTGCTGACCCGGATCCGGGTCAGCACGTCGAGAGTGCAGCACGTTAATGCGGATAGCGTGCGACCAGCATTTCCAGGTTCGATCGGGTTTCCTTCGTCATCGGCACCGGCGTTCCGAGTCTCGGCAAATCTGATTCGGCCGCTGCATCCGAGTTTTCGCAAGGTAGCACGGGACCGATGGCGGTGAGAATCTCGCGCTCGGGCAGGTAGCCATCGCGTACAAAGGTGCGTCGGCCCGTCAGCGTCGTCAAGTTTGAACTGGTCGAGCAATGCGGTCGCGTTCGCTTCGCCGACCTGCTGAAAAATCTGCCGCACCCCTTGCTCGATTGGGCCGGCCACGCCCAGATGCTCCTCAAGAATGTGAGCGATAGACGCTAATGGATTTCCTGAGTACGCTTCGCAATGGCGATGGTCACCGGTTGGTAAGCGTTACTTTCGACGGCAACATTCTCAACCCGTAGCTGTCGCCTTTTCACTTTCTACCGCGTAACCGCTGTACACCACTTTTGTCGTTGGGTCAGCGCGCGCTGCTTGGCGCAATACGATCATTGGCACACCACTGACCGCCGAGTACCAGCGCATCCGCTAGTTGGAAGAGATTAATCACCGGTTGACTTATTCCGATTACTCTCATTCGCTGCGGCAGCGATCCGGTCCAGTTGGAGACTGCGCTCTGCCGCTGCATGCCCTTCGAATATGGGAGGCGATATGCGCATTTATTTCCCTGTTACAAGCCTTGAAGGCGGCGGAGCCCTGTTCAGCATTCCCGCGATCGGCAAGGTGATTCGCGATCTCGGCCACGAGATTCACGTCTTTGCCTGTGAGCCCCGCGGCCGTATGGCCGAGCCGCGACTGGTCGAGGCCGGTATATCCTACACGCTGCTATCCGACCGGAAAGTCGCCAAAACTGTCAGTGCCTACAAGTTTGCCAAAGCGGTTCGGGCATTGCCGCCGGATCTGATCTGGACGTCGCTGAGCCGGGGAACATGGGTCGGGCAGTGGGTCGGCGCGCTTTTCGATATTCCCGTGGTGAGCTGGAAGAACACCGCCGACGCCAAAGGGTACATTCGCCGATCGCAACGGCGCAGTGCGCTATGGGTTGCCGACTCGCAGGATGTTGCGCAGTACCTGGAAGATTCGATGGGCGTTGAACCAGACCGAATTGCGACCTGGCCGTTATTCAGTCCCGCATTTTCCGAATTACTCCCTTCCCGCTGGAACGGAATCGGACCCCTGCACATTGGTAGCTGCGGCCGTCTGGATGCTCAAAAAAACTATGACCTTCTCATTCGCTGCGTCGATCGCCTTCGTCGTGAGCACCCCGAAACATACTCGAAAATAGAAGTTTCAATTGCCGGTGATGGCCCGCTCCGTGACAAATTGCACAGTCTTGTCATGTCGCTGGATTTGCAAGACAAGATTAAGCTGGTCGGCTGGATTTCAGATGTTCCCGCGTATCTGCGCAGCCTGCATCTCTACGTGCAGCCGTCCGCTTATGAAGGCATGTGCATCGCTGCCCACGAAGCGATGGCAGCGGGACTACCGGTTATTGCCACTCCGGTCGGCGAGATGCGCCGCAGCGTTCAGACCGGTCGCACCGGCATCCTGCTCGAAGACGACATCGTTGGCGGTCTTGGAGCGGCGATACGGGAGTTCCTCGCGCATCCCGAGATGCTGCACACTTTTGGGGAGGCCGCGCGGGCGTATGTGGATCGCACCATGGGCACGGAGACGTTTGTCCGCCATGGACACGACGTGCTTCGAAAGATAGAAAGCGTAATACGGTCGTACCGACCGAGACGTGGCACGGCTAGGTCGGCGTTGAAGCACTTCTTGTCGCGCGGATGATTAGCCAGGTTGGTTCCAGCCGCATTACGTTGCACACATTCAAGCTGACTTGCGACAGCACCTGCGGCAAGGTACACGTCGAAGAAGTCTGCGTGCGTATTAGGCGTTAAACCGGGTAGCGACCAACCAGTGTCTCTAGGCTGGATCGGGTTTCTTTCGTCATCGGCACAGGCGTTCCGTAGTGGTAGCGTCCGGACAGGGACTCGGCGACCATCTCGTCGTGGCGCAATCCCATGAGGCCATTGATGGCGGCGAGGAAGCGCGACATCCGATAGGCATGATGGTCGTTTGGATCGAGCGATCGCAGCGTGTCGTAGTACGACACCTGCATGCTGACGATCTTGCGCACCATGTGGAATTCTTCGCCGGCGAATGTCGTGCGTGCCATCGCCTGCTTCAGGTGTAGCATCTCCTGCTTCTGGAAGGCGATGAGGCCGGGCTCGCTGTCCAGCAGTGTCTGTTCCATCGTGCGCTGAACCATCGACCAGACCGGCTTTGACAACAGCAGGCGCAGCGTGAGGCCATGGCGGACGATGCGGCTGCGACGGCCACTGCGGAACGCGTCCTGCAGGTGGCCGAGTACGCGTGTCGTCAGGTCGAACACGTAACTCGACTTGTGGCGCTTGCTGTACAACCGCTGCGCAAACCGCAGATGCTTGTAGCGGGCGCGGATGTCCTTGTACTGCAGGCGCTCTTCCGCGCTCAGCCAATCGTTGCGCAGCAACTTCTCGACCAGACGCTGTAGGTCTTCGCGTGCGAACCCGTCTTCCCAAAACTGCAGGCATACCGCATAACACTGTCTCAGCGTACCTTCCGGACACGCCAGAACGATAGGGTCGGGCAGCGCCACATGGGCATCAACGATATCGTCGACGTTTACCGCGTCGAACAATCGCGCCAGCGTTGCAGCGGGAAATTTCTGCCAAGCGGGCTCGGCACTGACGGCGGGTGCCTCCTCGGGCGCGAAGTGAGACAGCGTGTGTCGTTTGCGAAAGGCCGCAACGGTCGGGATCAGGGAGAAGATCGCTTCCAGGCACTGGCCGGCGAAGTAGGCGATGGCTGCACCCATGATGCCCATGTAGTGCGTCAGTCCCACCAGCAGCAGCGCGTATGTGACTGCCGCGAGCGCCTGCGCAACCAAGGCGGCGCGTTGCCGCCGGGCGATGTAGAGCAGCGACTCCAGCGGGAAGCCGGCCATCGACACGACCAGCGCGGCCGACATCACCTGCAGCAGGCTGTAGGCCTCCAGATACTGTTGGCCGAACACCGAGGCGATCAACGGCTTGCCCGCGACGATCACCAGCAGCGCAACGAGCACGCCGAGGCCGCCAGCGAGCATTGCCGAGCGCACACCGAGCTTCCATGGTCGGGTGCTGGCGGGATCGAGCCGCATGATCTCGGGATAGAAACTTTTCTGCATCAACGATGCGGGCGTGCTAGCCGCGTCGAAAAGTGTCAGCGCAACCTTGAACAAGCCAGCTGCGGCTGGCCCCAGCATGATGCCGACGAGCACGTTGCTGCCGGCGTTGCGCGCTGACCAGATCGAGTGGGCGAAGTTGGTCGTCCAGACGAAGTCCCAGGCGCCGCTGATGCGGCGGGCAGGGCGGAACAGTCCCGGCCGCAGTGCGTGATGGATGTTCTGCCGGCGCAGTTCGCGCATCGCGAATAGCCACAGCACGGCGTCACCGACCAGGCTGGACACATACCACGTCGCGATGAAGCCGGGAAAACCGAGATCACCGAAAAACGCGATGACGCTGCCGATGGCGCGCAGCAGCGGCGTGATCGCCTGCTGCACGGCGATCAAATCGAAACGGTCGATCGAACGCAAGATCCCCGTCGGGGTCGCGGCAGTCAGGGTCGGGATCAGCGTGCAGTAGCCTAGCGCCCACCAGAAGTCCGCCGGGTCGAGTCCAATTGCGTGGCCGAGAAACGGTAGCAGGACCATGCCCGCGACGAGGGCGACACCGCCGCTCGCCAGGTCAAGACCAAACGAGAAACCCGTGACGTCGCGGAAGCGATTGATGTCCTTGCGTGCCAGCGCCGGTGTGCCGAACTGCACGACGAACTGCCAGGTCTGGAATTTCGCAATATCGCTTACGCTCTTGGCATAAGCCTGGACGACGACCAGCGTACCGAACAAGGCGGGCGACATGCCTCGTCCGGCGCACGCGAGCGCGAGCAGGCCGAGCAGGGCGCTGACAACGTTGCTCGAACCCAGATAGGCCGCATTGCGCACGATGGCGCGAAACGCGCCATCGGACCACCAGTGTTTCATTGCGAGGTCGCGCCTTTCCAGCTCGCGAACGCAGCGCAGATGGCGTCGATCTGCTGCGGAGTATGCGCGGCACTGACGCTGCAACGAAGCAGCGATTCGTCGCCGGGCGTGGCCGGCGGCACCATCAGGTTCACGTAGATGCCCTGCTTCAGGAGATGATCCCAGAAGCGTAACGCTTCGATTTTGCCGCCGGCGAGCACGGCGACCACGGCGTTGGCGGGTGCGCCAAGCCGGAAACCCAGCGCCGCGAGACCGCCATGCAGGCGTTCCGCGTTGTCGCGCAGGCGCTGCCGGAGGTCATCGGCGCCAGCCAGAATGCGCAGCGCCTGGCGTGTCGCGGCGATTGTTGCCGGTGCGAGCGACGCCGTGAAGACATACGGTCGACTGGCGTAGCGCAGCAGGTCCATGTCGGCGGAATCGCCAACGCAAAAGCCGCCGGTATTGCCGAGGCTCTTGCTGAAAGTGCCGACGATGTAGTCGACATCCGCAAGCACGCCAGCCTCTTCGCTCACGCCGCGACCTTTTTCGCCGAGCACGCCCATCGAGTGCGCTTCATCGACCAGCAGCGTGGCGCCGTACTGCTGTTTAACCGCGACGAATTCGCGCAACGGTGCGCGGTCGCCCAACATGCTGTAGACACCTTCCAGCACGATCAGCACATCGCTGGCCTCGGCGCCCAGGCGACGCATGCGCTTGGCCAGGTCCGCCGGATCGTTGTGCCGGAAACGGATCGTGTTCGCACCGGCCAGGCGGCACCCGTCGTAGATGCTGGCATGACTGTCGGCATCGATCATCACGGTGTCGCCGGGGCCGGCCAACGCGGAGATCATGCCGAGATTGGCCTGGTAACCGGTGGAGAACACGATCGCGTCGCGCTTGTCGTAAAACCGTGCGAGCTCGACCTCGAGCTCGCGATGTGCGGCATAGCTGCCGTTGGCCATGCGCGAGCCGGTTGTTCCGGTGCCGGACGTTTCCAGCGCAGTGCGCGCCGCCGCGATGCATGCGGGATCAAAGGTCAGGCCGAGGTAATTGTTGGTGCCCGCAAGAATGGTCGGACGCCCGCCGATCAATCCTTCCGTCGGCGAGAGGATGCGATCGATCGTGACGCCGAATGGATCGATGCCGAGCGCCGCCAGTTCCTCGCGGACGGCCTGCACTGCGCGAAGGCGCGAATTCTCTTTCATGCGCTGCCGCCTGCACATTTCTCAATCAGCAACGCGAAGTCGCCGACTGTCCTCACGTCGGCAAGCGCATTGATGGGCACGGAGATGTCGAACCTGTCTTCAACTGCGACGACCAGATCCATGACCTTGAGCGAGTCCAGCGCCAGTTGCCCGGTCAGCTCGGTGTTCTCTGTGATCTGCGCCACTCGCCCTTCCGCGATCGGGGTGACGAGTTCGATAATCTGCATAACAACATTTTGATGGTTCATCACGAAACTTCGCTCAGTGCAGTACAGGCGTGTTCGCAAGACCACGCTCGAAGTCGAATGTGGGGCGCCATCCGGTTGCCCGCTCGAAAGCGCTGCCGTCGCAGACCCAGTCGGCGTGCGTCAATTCGCGCACCTTGCCGGGAGTCAGCATGGGAGCGTATCCGAACACGCGCGCGGCCGCGAGATTGGCGCCGGCGAACAAGCGCAACAAGGCTGCAGGAATCGGCAGCCTGCGGATCGGCGCATTGGCGCGCAGCACGCGCGAGGCCGTGGCGAGCACCGTGTCCCAGTCGTAGCCACCTTGGTGACCGTCATCCAGCGCGTACGTGTTTCCGGAGTCGCCCTCGACGCCGAGCCAAGCTATCACCGCGGACGCGAGATCGGCGACATGGATGAGTGAAAATCGTCCCTGTCCGCTGCCCGGTATCGGCGCCAATCCGCGCGCCATGCCTTGGAACAGTGGCAGCATCTCGCGATCGCCGGGACCGTACACGGCAGGTGGGCGCAGCACGACCCAGGCGAGGCGTCCGGCGTTGGCCTCCAACGCGCGCTCCCCACCGCGCTTGCTTGCGGCATAGTCGGACAAATGCGGCTCGCGCGCCGCCAACGACGAGAACAGCAGAAAGCGGCGGCATCCGGCCTCGCGGTTGGCTGCGGTGACGGTGTCCTGGACACCCTTCTCGTTGACCAGATCGAAGTCCGCACGATTTGCGCCGCGCACGGCGCCAGCACAGTGGACCACGGCTTCCGCACCCTGCATCAACGAGGCAAGCGCGACGCGGTCATTGACGTCTCCCGCGATCCATTGCAAGCCCGCGGCATTTTGCAGCACACGGCCGCGCCGCGGCCGGTACAAGGCGCGTACGCCGTACCCCGCGGCCAGCAGCTGTTCCCGCAATGCCGTGCCAATGAAGCCGCCGGCTCCTGTTAGCGCAACGATAGTCTTGTTTGCGCCAACGCCATCGTTCAGCACAACACCAAGGCTACGGGAGCCTGCTTGTGTTGTTCCTGGGCGCGTCGTTCCAGGTAACCGCTGCGCGTCGCCGAGCGCGACAGCTTTCCGGACGAGGTACGCGGCAGCGTATGCCGTGGCACCAGTTCGATGAGACAGGTGATGCCGAGTTCGCGGAGGATTTCCCCGCGTATGCGTTGCACGAGTTCGTCACGGACCTCGGGCTCGAGGGTGTTGGACTGCACTACGACCACGGCGATTTCCGCGCCGTCGGAGCCAGCCACGCCGAACGCCGATGCATCCTGCGATCGCAATTCCGGCTGACGTTCAACGATGCGTTCGATGTCCTGCGGCCAGATGTTACGGCCGTTGATGATGATCATGTCCTTGTGGCGGCCGGTGACAACGACTTCGCCGTCGACTACATAACCGACGTCGCCGGTGTCGAGCCAGCCGTCCTCGGCCAGCACCTGCGAGGTCAGTGCCGGCTGCCTGAAGTAACCCGACATCACGCTCGGTCCGCGCACGCGGATACGACCGACGTGCAGGTCCGGCAACTGATTGCCTGCGTCGTCGCATACTTCCATATCGTGGCCAGGCAGCGGGCCACCGCAACGGACAAATCCGCTGCCGGTACCCGCAGCGACTGGCGTGGCGCGCAGGTTGTCAGACAGATCGGCCGGGTCGAGCCAATCGACCACGATGCCATTGCGCAACGGCGAAAAACTCACCGCGAGAGAAGCTTCGGCCATGCCATAAGAGGGCACGAACGCGAGTGCGTCGAACCCGGCGGGTGCTAGCAGCTCGGCAAAGCGCGCAGGTACTTCGGGCAGGATGGGCTCCGCGCCGATGCCCGCGATGCGCCAGTTCGAAAGATCGTAGCCAGCGATGTCGGAGGGCCGGATGCGACGTGCGCACATCTCGTAACCGAACGGCGGGCTATAGGCGATGGTGGCTTTCGAGTTGCTCATCAGCTCGAGCCAGCGACGCGGGCGCATGGCGAACTCGCGCGTGTCGAGATAGTCGATCGAGCGCTGGCCCGCCATGACCGTCAGCAGGCAGCCGACCAGACCCATGTCGTGATAGAACGGCAACCACGACACGAAGCGATCGTCGTCGCGCAACTCGAGACCGTGATTGATCGAACCCTGCAGGTTCGCGAGCAATGCCTGCTCACTGACCATGGCTGCTTTCGGGGTGCCGGTACTGCCGGAGGTGAATTGCAGATAGGCAACTTCCTGCGGGCCGATCGGCTGCAGTTCCACTTCCTGCCGCGGCAATGCATCGAACGAGGCAGGTTCGCCCCACATCGACACATCCAGACCGCGGACGGCTTCGCTAAGGAAGCCAAGGAATGCATGCGAAGCAACGGCAACGGCGGCGCCGCAGGCCTGCAACATGCCGCGAAGCTTGTGCACGTACGCGTCGTGGCCGCCAAGGTTCACCGTCGACGGCAACGCCACCGGCACGAGCCCGGCGTACTGGCAGGCAAAAAAGAAGCGCAGGAAGTCCGGCGTGGTTTCCGCCACGATCGCCAGGCGAGCGCCGCGTTGCAGGCCGAGGGTCGCCAACCGCTGCGCCAGCTCCAGCGCCTGCGTCCGCAGCGTCCGGTATGGGAGCGCGGTCGCAAGCTTGCCGCCTGCGTAGAAGTTTGCACCCGTGACGCCGCCTGCCGCGTAGTCCAGTGCTTCGGCAAGTGTCGAAAAATCGGCACGCCGCAAAGGCACCGTGTTTACGGTGGGCGTAGGTAGCTCAACTTTTGTCACAACGTTTCCGTCCGCGTTCATGGTTTCGTCGCGTTCTGTTCCATACCGCAGGTGGGCAACTCCCCGGTGTTGCCAAGTGGTTACCTGGAGATTACTCGCAGGTTACTGTACTCAATGGTACCTTAATTGGCTGCTTATGTTAAGAAATTAATAATACAAGGTAAATCGAAATCTCGCTGTCACAATTGGAGTAAATGCTCTTCTGGGCTGCTTGCGCATTCGATCACGGCCGCAACACCGCGCTGGACCTCGTTGCGCGATCATGTGGCCGCATCCGCGGTATAGCGAATGGCCGGAGTGGCGGCGACGACAGCGTGCAACGCTTTCTGCAGAACTTCTGCATACGGCGCGCGGGTGTCCAGGTCGAAGATCGGGGCACCGTTGAACCGAAGCAGCGACATTTTCGCGATCTTGTCGCTCAACTCGGCCGCGCCATGATCGGGCTTGCGCGCCTGCGCCGTGGCAAGGTCGATGTCGAGCTTGATCACCAGCGCCGGCAGGCACATTGCCATGCGCTGATACAACCGTTGCTCGCGTGCTGCCAGTTTGCGGATCAGCCAATGCTTGCTGCGTTCCAGGCCCAAACCGGGACCGTCGTAACGAAAGCCAGTGATCTCGGCCTGCGGATAGCGATCGGTGATGACCAGCACACCGCGTTCGGCAAGGCGTCGTGCACGGCGCAGATGCGCGGCGCGCCGCAGCGATTAGACATACATGATCAGCGACCCCCAGACACCGGGAAGCTTGTTGCCCATGTCCTGCGCGTGCGCGGCTTTGGTCGCAAGCCGCCGCTCCAGCGCGGGACCCACCAATGGCAGGCGCTTGATCTTGTCTCCGGTCTCTCCCGACACCGTGCCGAGGTAGCGCCATACGGTCGGCCCGTCGTGACGCAGCTTTTTCACCAGATCATGGGTGAGCGTCGACTTGCCGGTGCCGTCGCAGCCGACCACCGCAATCAGCCCGGCTACAGGAATGGTCGAAGCGTCGATGGTTGCGTTCGCTTTCAACGCGTGCTCCGATTCATGGCAAGTGGCGAGCTCATGCATGCCACGCCTGAAGGGCTGCGCGCACAGCGCGCAGCGACGAACTCAGTATCGTGCCGGCTTCCTCGCGCGCATCGAGCTCCAGGATTTCGGCGCCATTGAACTTGAGATGCGGCCAAGCTGCGGTTTTTTCGCGCAATGTCGTCAGCTTGTGGTCGGGTTTCCTGGCGTGCGCCGTCTCCGCATCGACATTCAGGCGGATCACCAGCATCGGGACGGCGCCAGCCATCCACTCGTACAGCTTCTGCTCGCGGGCCCTGAGGGCACGCACCCACCAGTTTCCGCCCTGCGTCTTCGCCAGTTGCGGGCCGTCGAAAAGAAAGCCCGGCATCTCAGCTTGCGGGTAGCGGTCGGTCACTACCAACACGCCGCGCCGGCACATGGCCAGCATGCGGCGAAATTTTTGTGCGCGCCAGCGCGAGAGCAAGTAAATGGCCAGCGCCGTGACACTGCTTGGAGGCGACCCGGGCTGGGCATGGACCCGTTCCGACTTGGCCACCAGATAGCGATTGAAAGACGGACCCACCAGCGGCAGGGTGGCGATCCACTCGCCAATCCGTCCCGATGACTGCCCGAGGTAGAGCGGTTCTGTCCGGCGCTGCTCGCGCAGGCGCGTCACCAGTTCGGCGGCGAGCGTTGACTTACCCGAGCCGTCACACCCGGTCAGGGCAATGACTGACAGCGGTCGCTGGCTGGGAATTGGCGAGAAGGAAGGCAAGTGGACACCTGGGGCGCAGGATGCAGTTGATTTTATTGCACGGTATATTATTACGTCTACTTAAGCGTCATGGCCTTTTCACATAAGTGTGCTAAGGCCCGCTCCTGTTGGCGCACCTCTCAGTGGGTGCGGTTTGGCAGGCTTTCAAGGACCACCTTCGATTTGGGCAAATTTAATGCAGGAAACTTCCGGCGCCATGGCGCCACTGATTGCAATCATCGGCACCGATGGCTCAGGAAAATCCACGGTTTGCGAGCACATCGTTGCATGGATCAACAGTTGCTACGGACCTGCCGGCCGGGTT
>Ga0105238_10005101_pt1 | contig 12985 bp, 9 predicted proteins | sample KBSC34metaG_FD_81526 | JGI IMG/M metagenome (GOLD analysis project Ga0105238, IMG submission 81526) | Corn rhizosphere microbial communities from Kellogg Biological Station, Michigan, USA - KBS C3-4 metaG | ecosystem: Host-associated > Plants > Roots > Rhizosphere > Soil | place: Michigan, USA... | reverse complement strand
CGCTGTCGGGCACCACCGGCTGCGGCGCCGTCACCACGGAGAGGATGACGTTCTTTTCGTGCAGCACCTTGTAGTGCTTCAGGCTGTGCATCAGCGCGGTCGGGGCGCTGAGCGGATCGCTGGTCAGGAACACCGCCGTGCCCGACACCAGCTGCGGCTTCTTCTTCAAGAGATTCGCCGCCAGGAAATCGAGCGGTATCTCGTTGCGACGCGTCTTGTCGAACAGATAGCGGCTGCCACGCACCCAGGTCCACATGCCGAGGATGATGGCGAAGGCCACCGCCAGCGACGCCCAGCCGCCTTCGAACACCTTGACGATGTTGGAGGCAAAGAAGCCGATGTCGATCAGCGCAAACACCGCCGTCAGGCCGACCGCCGGCCAGATGTTCCATTTCCAGATGCGCGTCATGACGATGAACAGCAGCGTCGTCGTCACCAGCATGTTGCCGGTCACCGAGATGCCATAGGCCGATGCAAGCTTGCTTGACTCCCCGAAGCCGACCACCAGCAGCATCACCACCAATGCCAAGAGCATGTTGACGCGCGGCATGTAGATCTGGCCGGACTGTCTCTCGGACGTGTGCAGGATTTCCAGACGCGGCAGCATGTTGAGCTGCACGGCCTGCCTGGTCAGCGAATAGGCGCCCGAGATCACCGCCTGACTGGCGATGACGGTTGCTGCGGTTGCCAGCACCACCATCGGGACAAGCGTCCAGCCCTCGTTCATCTCGAAGAACGGGTGGCCGACGGTACCGTTCTGGGCGAGCACGTAGGCACCTTGGCCGGCATAGTTCAAAAGCAGGCAGGGAAACACGATCGCCAGCCACGCCAGCACGATCGGCTTGCGGCCGAAGTGGCCAAGATCTGCATAGAGCGCCTCGGCGCCGGTAACCGCCAGGAAGACGGCGCCGATGGTCACGAAAGACACGTCGGGCGAATTGATCAGGAAGGCCACGATATAATGCGGGCTGATCGCCCACAGGATCTCCGGATCGGCGATGATGTGCTTGAGTCCGGACAGGCCGATGGCGAGAAACCAGACCGCCGTCACCGGACCGAACACCAGGCCGACACCACCGGTGCCGAACCGCTGCACGGCAAACACCATGGCCAGAATGAGCAGGGTCAGCGGCACGACATAGGGCTGGAAGGCCGGCGTCACGACATTCATGCCTTCGACCGCCGACAGCACCGAGATCGCCGGCGTGATGACCGCATCGCCGAAGAACAGCGACGCTCCCACGATGCCGATGCCAAGCACGATCGCAGAACGTGTCGAGAAGGTGCCCCGCGCCAGGGCCATCAACGACAGAACGCCGCCCTCGCCGCGGTTGTCGGCACGCAACACGAACATGATGTATTTTATGGTGACCGTGATGGTGAGCGACCAGATGATCAGCGACAGCACGCCGAGGATGTCGGCGCGGTTGGCGACGTCGCCGCCCGACGAGGCATGCAGTGCCTCGCGGAACGCGTAGATCGGGCTGGTTCCGATATCGCCATAGACGACGCCCAGCGCACCCAGCATCAGCACTTTGGTGCTGTGTTGCTCTATTTCCGGATGGCCCGTTTGATCGACGGGTTCCGCCTCAGCACCATTGGCAAGGGCCATGGACGACACTCCGATAAAATGCGCGGTGCTCTACGCTTGCTGCAGTGCAATATCAAGTGCCCTGGCGTTAGGGCTCCCATGCCGCCGACGCAGGGCTGCAATATTTCGGGACACGCGCGCTTCGTCATCCAACGCAGATTGCGATCATCAGATCGCGACCTGCGTGCCGATCTCTACCACGCGCCCGGTGGGTATCTGGAAGTATTCCGTCGCATCGGCAGCCGTTCGCGCCAGGCCGATGAACAGCCTGTCCTGCCAGACCGGCATGCCGGAATTGGGCGAGGCCTTGAGCGAGCGCCGCGACAGGAAGAAGGACGTCGTCATGATATCGAACTTCCAGCCCTGCTTGCGGCATATCGCCAGCGCCCGGGGAATGTTGGGCTGCTCCATATAGCCGAAAGTCAGTGTCACGCGCATGAAAAGCTCGTTGACCGTCTCCATCTTCACGCGCTCGCTGTCGGGCACCACCGGCTGCGGCGCCGTCACCACGGAGAGGATGACGTTCTTTTCGTGCAGCACCTTGTAGTGCTTCAGGCTGTGCATGAGCGCGGTCGGGGCGCTGAGCGGATCGCTGGTCAGGAACACCGCCGTGCCCGACACCAGCTGCGGCTTCTTCTTCAGGAGATTCGCCGCCAGGAAATCGAGCGGGATCTCGTTGCGGCGGGTCTTGTCGAACAGGTAGCGGGTGCCGCGGATCCAGGTCCACATGATCAGACCCATCAAGCAAGCGACGGTGATCGACACCCAGCCGCCCTCGACGATCTTGACGACATTGGCCGAGAAGAAGCCGAGGTCGATGACGCCGAACAACAGCACCAGCGCCAAGGCAAGCCCCAACTGCCATTTCCAGAGCCAGCGCATCACCACGAACAACAGGATCGTCGTCATCAGCATCTCGCCGGTGACTGAAATGCCGTAGGCGGAGGCAAGCGCGCTCGAGCTGCCGAAGCCGACAACCAGAAGCATCACGCCGAGCGCCACCAGGAGATTGACCCTCGGCATATAGATCTGGCCGCTCTGCATCTCGGATGTATGCTGCACCTCGATGCGGGGCAGAAGGTTGAGCTGCACGGCCTGCCTGGTCAGCGAGAAGGCGCCGGAAATGACTGCCTGGCTGGCGATGACGGTGGCCGCCGTCGCCAGGCCGACCATCGGCATCAGCGCCCACTCGGGCAGCATCTGGAAGAACGGGTTGGTGGGCTTGCCGCCATGCGAGAGCACGAAGGCGCCTTGCCCGAAATAATTCAGCAGCAGGCAAGGGAAAACGATTGCGAACCAGGCCATCACAATCGGCTTGCGGCCGAAATGGCCGAGGTCGACATAGAGCGCCTCGGCGCCTGTAACCGCCAGGAATACGGCGCCGACGGTGACGAAGGCGCCCGTCGGCGTGGTGGCGAGATAATAGACCGCGTAATACGGATTGATCGCCAGGAAAACCGACGGATCGTCGACGATATGGTAGAGGCCGGCCGCGCCGATCGCCACGAACCATGTCGCCGTCACCGGCCCGAACACCGCCGCCACCTTGCCCGTGCCGAAGCGCTGCACGGCGAAAAGCACCGCCAGGATGACCAGCGTGATCGGAACCACAAAGGCATCGAGCGCCGGGGTGACGACTTCCAGGCCCTCGACCGCGGACAGCACGGAGATCGCCGGGGTGATGATCGAATCGCCGAAGAACAATGCCGCGCCGCAAAGGCCGATAACCAGGATGAGCTTGGAGCCTGGCGGGTAGGCGCTGCGCGCCAGCGCCATCAGCGACAGCGTGCCGCCCTCGCCCTTGTTGTCGGCCCTGAGCACGAAGGCGACATATTTGATCGTGACGATGATGGTGAGCGCCCAGACGATCAGCGACAGCACACCGAGCACATCATGGCGGGCTACCGAGCTCGAAGAAGCATGCAGCGCCTCGCGGAAGGCGTAGATCGGGCTCGTGCCTATATCGCCATAGACGACGCCCAGCGCGCCAAGCATGAGGACCTTGGTGCTGTGCTGCCGCTCGGTTTCGGCAGGGCTCGAACGTTCGAGGGATTCTGTTTCGCTGGCGTTGGCTAGCACCACGAACCCCATTTCAACAGATTCGCCACGCTCCGAAGCCGCCGCAACACACAGGACTCACCAGAACTGCCGGAGCTATGCAAGGCACCCTACCATCCGCAAGCCTTCAAGAACCGTCCAACCGTGCCAGCCATGCCATACTCCAGCGCATCGGCTGTCAACCCATGTCCGATCGATACTTCGGCCAATGCCGGAATGCGCTTGGCCAATGCCGGCAGGTTCTTCACGGTCAGATCGTGGCCGGCATTGACACCGAGCCCGGCCGCGAATGCGGCGTCCGCGGTTTTTCCCAGTCTTTCCAGTTCTTTCGCCGCCTTTTCGGAATCGGAATGGAAGCCGCCATAGGGGCCGGTATAGAGCTCGATGCGGTCGGCGCCGATATCGCGAGCCGCATTCACTCCGTCCGGATCCGCGTCGGAAAACAGCGAAACCCGGAACCCGCCCTTCTTCAACCGCCTGACGATCGGTGTCAGGAACGCCGCCTGGGCGACGAAGTTCCAGCCATGGTCCGAGGTTGCCTGCGCCGGGTCGTCCGGCACCAGCGTCACCTGCTCGGGCTGGTTCTTCTCGACAAGCGCCAGGAAATCCTCGGTCGGATAGCCCTCGATGTTGAATTCCGCCTTGGGAAACTCATCGTCGATCAGCGCCCTGATTTCGGGCAGGTCGGAATGCCTGGTGTGCCGCTCGTCAGGCCTGGGATGCACCGTCAACCCGTGCGCGCCGGCGGAAAGGGCGATGCGGCCAAGCCCGCTGACGCTCGGCCATGGCAGGTCGCGACGGTTGCGCAGCATGGCGACGGCGTTGAGATTGACCGAAAGCTTGGCGGGCATGAACTGGGGTCCAGTGGATCGGCGGGCATCTATACCGCCTTTGCAGGGAACAGATAGAGGGTTTCGGGTGTTCCAGGGGATGGATAATGGCCAAAGCTCTCTGTTTTAACGCAATTCCGGACGGAAAACCGCTTCGCACTTTTCCTGGAATTGCTCTAGCGCAAGGATTTGCCAGTGAATTTCCTCGAAGCCGTGCCGGCGGTCCGCCGCATCGAAACCAACCGCGACGCGCTTTTCGCCATCGATGTCGTCGGTGATGTCTCGCCGGCCGACGCGGAAAATCTCTTTGGCCTGATCGAGGCCGGCTATGCGCTCCATCCGAGGATCGACGTGCTGGTGCGGCTGACCGACGCGGAAAGCGTCGACTGGGCCAATATTTCGCAAGACACGCTTCGCCAAGGCGTAGCCGACGCGATGGAACATGTCGTGCGCTGCGCAGCCGTCGGCGAGCCGCGTTGGGCTTCTCTCGTCACCGGCGTCTTCCCGAAGGCGCTGCCTTTCGAATTCAGGCGCTTCGACACCGGCGACGAGGAAGCCGCCTGGCAATGGCTTGGCGCGAGACCGACCTGATGCCTGCGAATGTCAGCGCACGACCGTGAGCCGCTCGGCGGCGCGGGTAATGGCGGTATAGAGCCAGCGCTGCCGGGTCTCCTTGAAGGCCCAGCTCTCGTCGAACAGCACGACGTCGTTCCACTGCGAGCCCTGCGCCTTGTGCACGGTCAACGCATAGCCATAGTCGAAATCGTCGAAACGCTTCTTCTGCTGCCAGGGGATCTCGGCATCCGGGTCCTCGAAGGCCGCCTTGAGCAGCTTGATCTTGGCGACGCCGCGATCGGGATCGTCCTCTTCCGGCGAGACCAGAAGGTTGATGCCGGGCTTCACCGTCTCGCGCGACGAGGTCATCACCTTCCATAAAGAGCCGTTGAGCAGTCCCTTGGCCGGATCGTTGCGCAGGCAGACCAGCTTGTCGCCGGCCTGCGGAAAATCGGCATTGAATCCCTTCAGTTCGCGCAGCCTTTGATTGTAGCGCCGGCGCGTGCGGTTGGTGCCGACCAACACCTGGTCGGCCTTGAGCACCAGCTCCTGGTTGACGCCTTCCCTGCCGATCACCTGCGCCGTGCCGTAATCGCCATGCATGAATTCGCGGCCTTCACGAACATCGAGCGCCAGCCGGATGATGGGATTGTCGCGCGCCTGGCGGTGGATCTCGGTTAACAGCACGTCAGGCTCATGTTCGGTGAAGTAGCCGCCGCCCGAGATCGGCGGCAGCTGCGCCGGATCGCCCAGCACCAGGATTGGCGTGCCAAAACTCATCAGGTCGCGGCCGAGCTGTTCGTCGACCATCGAGCACTCGTCGATGACGACCAGCTTGGCGCGCGAAATCGGGCTTTGCCGGTTGAGCGAGAAGGTCGGCGACATCGACGTTTTGCCGGTCACTTCGTCTTCCACCGATTCCTCGCCCTTGGGCCTATAAATCAGTGAATGGATGGTGCGGGCATTGGTTGCCCCCTTGGAGCGCAGCACCTGTGCCGCCTTGCCGGTGAAGGCGGCGAACTGCACCTGGCCGTCGACATGCTCGGCAAAGTAACGCGCCAGCGTCGTCTTGCCGGTGCCGGCATAGCCGAACAGGCGGAAGACCTGTGGCCGGCCCTCCTTGAGCCAGCGCCCGACCGCTTTCAAAGCCTCGTCCTGTTGGGGAGAGAATTCCATCAGCGCGAGAGACCGGATTCGCGAGAGAAAGACAAGACAGCCCCACCGTATCGGCCGGCGCCGGTGGCGAACATAGCGCTTCCGACCGCCCAAACTATCAGGCTACAGCGAGAACGTAAAGGGAACAAACCTTGTCGCGCCTCACTTGGATCGAGTGGCGTGGAAATCAGGCAAGAGCCATCGCGGCCGGCGGGTCTCGATCGTCGGGTGGTAGGGGAACAGGAACGTATCCGGCATAGCTGACAGTCAAGCGCACTTGGCCCTTCGAACGCGACCGGAGCGCATCCTCCAGCTTGAACATGGTTGCGAGCGGCACGAGCGCATCGACGAAGACCTCCATGCCACTGGTTTTTTGGCTCTCGATCTTGCCGCGCCGGTTCTTGAGATCGCTGACGATGTCCCGGACACAATCTTGCGGCGTCACCACCTCGACCTTCATGATCGGCTCCAGCAGTTGCACGCCAAGCTTTGGCGCTGCCTCCTTGAAGCAGGCACGGCCGGCGATCTCGAAAGCCGAAGCCGAAGAGTCGGTGTCGTGATAGGCGCCGTCCATCAATGTCGCTCTGATACCAATCATCGGGAAACCCGCGAAAGGACCCGCGCGGAGCATGGTTCGCAGCCCGGTTTCGACCCTTGCTGCATATTCGGCGGGAACCGCACCACCGGCAGCCTTAGACATAAACACGAAGTCCACATTCTGACCGTTCGGCTCGAATGCAATCTTGACGCGGGCGAACTGTCCCTGGCCGGCGAATATCCTCTTATGCGTATAGTCCTGTTCACGGGCGCGGGTGATCGTCTCGCGATAGGCCACTTGCGGAGCGCCGACATTCACACCGATCTCGAACTCATCGCGCAGGCGGTCGACGATGATGCCCAGGTGATCTTCATCCCTGCCGGCGATGATGGTCTGGCCGGATTCCTCGTCCCATGTAACGCGGAAGTCGGGATCCTCATCGGTCAGCTTTGCCAAGGCGATACGAAACTTCTCCTGATCGGCCTTAGACTTCGGCTCGATCGCGATTTGCAGCAAAGACCATGGCGCGCCAGATATCTTCGTCATGAATACAGGGTCGCAGGCGGCCTGAATATTTGCAACCAAGTGCAGGAACGAAATCGGACTGAGGTAACAGAAGGCTAAACTGCTCTATTTGGACCGGCTGTCCGCTGCCTGTTATCGAGGCCCTGGATCGTTCTCCAGCAGGATCGGCTTGCCGTGTGGCGTCGCATGCGCAGCGCGTTCCCAGGCGGCAGCGAGTTCATCCACCTCGCCCTTGCCGGCGACATCCTTCCTGGACAAAAGCTTCTCCAGCGCCGCTAGCCAATGTTCGTAGTAGTCGTGGCCGTCCGTTGCCGCGCCTGGCTTCTTCACCTCGGCGGACAGAGCCTCCGCCCATTCGCTCCACGAAAACAGGCCCTTGTCGTGCAGCGCCACGGTCAGGGCGAAGGCTTCCGCCTGCCACGGTTCGGCGAACACCGGGTCATCAAAAACCCTAGGCAACTCGGCCTCATGCCGGCTCAAGATAGCTCTCCCAGGCATCGATCGAAACGCTGAGCGTCGGATCGGCGCCCTCGCCCCAGACCTCCGGCCCGTCGAACACCACCGTATAGACCCATTGCGGGTTCTCGCCCCGCCCATGCGCGTTGCTGTCGGGGAAGACAAAGCCGTCGCGCACGGCCTCGATCACGCCCTGCTTGTCGCGCGCATAACGCGGCAGGCGTGTGTGGCCGGTCGGATTGAAATTCTTCGTCCGCACGCGATCGCCCGCCCGGAAACGCGCCGGCGTGGCAACAGGCCGGTCGCAGGGGCCGCCCTTGGCGAGCACGGCCGGCACATCCGCCGCTTTCAGCACTCTTTTCGGCGTCGCGGCAGGATCGATGGCAGTGCCGGCGGCAAGATCGCGCTCGGTCACGAAGCCGTGGCGCTTGAGGAGCGTTTCCAGCGCCTTGATCCAGATCTGGTAGTAGCTCGAGGAATAGTAATCGGCAGGATGCAGCGATTCCCGCGCATGCCGGCTCTCGTCGATGTTCCACGCGCCCATGGCGCCGGCGGTTAGCGTCACACCGAGCGCCCGCCTCTCCCAGGCGGCATGAAAATAAGGCTCGTCTTTCTCGGGCGCGACCGGTCCGAAACCCATCTGCCCGCCGAGATCCTGCGGCCCGTTCATGCTGGCTCTCCGGGCTCTTTGGCCAGCGCCGTGCCGATCATCGCATCACGGCTGACCAGATCGGCGAGTTGCTCCTCGCTCCAGCCCTCAGTGCCCTTTGGCCGCATCGGCACCACCAGATAGCGAAGCTCGGCGGTGGAATCCCAGACGCGGATCTTCTTGGTCCTCGGCAATGTCAGCCCGAACTCTTCCAGCACGCCGCGCGGATCGATCACCGCCCGCGAACGGTAAGGCGGCGCCTTGTACCAGACCGGCGGCAGGCCGAGCACCGACCACGGATAGCAGGAGCAGAGCGTACAGACGACGAGGTTATGCGTGTCTTCGGTGTTGAACACCGCCTGCATGTGCTCGCCCTGCCGGCCGGTATAGGAGAGCGATTCGATCGCCGCCGTCGCGTCGCGCTTCAACCATTCGGCGTAAGCCGGATCGCTCCAGGCCTTCGCCACCACCCTGGCGCCGTTGCGTGGACCGATCTTGGTCTCGTAGGTGTCGACGATGACGTCGATGGCTGCTGGATCGATCAAGCCCTTCTGTGTCAGGATCGTCTCCAGCGCGCGCACCCGCGCCGCGAACGGGCCGAGCTCATTGTCGTGATCATGATCATGGGACATGGCCAGAGATTAGGATCGCCGACGCCAAGCCGCAAGGACGACGCCTTGGGCCAGGAAGGCGGCGCTACTCCGCGGCTGTCTTTTGCGGCTCGGCTTCGCCGTCGAACAGCGAGCCTTGCTCGCTGCTTTCCACCACATGCAGCGCGGGCCGGCTCTTTTTGGAGAAGAAACTGAGCAGCCAGCCGGAGAAATTCTCGAAATAGACGTAGATCACCGGCGTCACGAACAGCGTCAGCGCCTGCGAGGCGAGCAGGCCGCCGACCACGGCAACGCCGAGCGGCTGGCGCAATTCGGCGCTGGCGCCGGTGCCGAGCGCGATCGGGAACGTGCCCATCAGCGCCGCCAGCGTGGTCATCATGATCGGCCTGAAACGCATCAGGCAGGCTTTGTGGATGGACTCCTTCGCCGACATGCCCTGTCGCCGGAGTTCCAGCGCGACGTCGACCATCATGATGCCGTTCTTCTTGACGATGCCGATCAGCATCAGGATGCCGATCACCGCGATCACCGACAGATCCATGCCGGCGAAGCGCAGCGCCACCACCGCGCCCAGCACGGCCGACGGCAGGCCGGTGAGGATGGTAAGCGGGTGGATGAAGCTCTCATAGAGCATGCCGAGCACGATATAGATCGTCAGGATGGCGCCGCCGATCAGGAAGCCCTGGTTGGCCAGCGAATCCTGGAAGGTCTTGGCCGTGCCGGCAAAGCTCGTCGAAATCTCCTTCGGCATGCCGATCTGTTCTTTGAGCTGGTCGATGCGGGTCACCGTGTCGCCGAGCGATACGCCCTGCGGCAGATTGTAGGAGACCGTCACCGCCGGAAGCTGACCGAGCTGATTGACCGTCAGCGCGCCGGCCGTGCGATCGACATGCGCGAAGGCGCCGAGAGGCACCAGGCTGCCGCTCGCCGTCCGCATCTGGATGGCGAGCATCCGCTCGGGCGACCATTCGATCTTGGGATCGAGCTCGGTAATGACCTCATAGCTGTCGGCGGAACCGAAGATCGTCGAAACCTGGTCGGTGCCGAAGCCGCCATAGAGGGCGGAACGCAGCGTGTCGGTATCGATGCCGAGCTGGGCGGCCTTGTCGCGGTCGATCACCAGCGACGCCTGCAATGCGTTGTTCTGCAGGTCGCTGGTGACGTCTGTGAAGGTCGTGTGGTCCGCGGCCATCGCGTCGTTCAGCTTCTGCGCCCAGATGTCGGTCTGGCCGGTATCCAGGCCCTGCACCACGAGCTGATAGGCGCTGGCGGACGACCGTGAGCCCAGCCTGAGATTCTGCACCGGCTGCATATAGGCTTCGATGCCGGCCACATTGGAGAGTTGCCGCCTCAGATCGGCCTGGACCTTTTCGATGTCGGGGCGCTGGCTCTTGTCCTTCAACTGCACATAGAGCCGGCCTTGATTGAGCGCGCTTTGGCTGCCGCCTACTGACCACGCGACATGCGTCACATAGGGAGAATGCGAGAATACGTCGGCAACCTTGCCCTGCAGCTTGACCATGGCGTCGAAAGAGATGTCCTGGCGCGCAAGCGTGGTCACCGAGATCTGGCTGATATCCTCCTGCGGAAAAAAGCCTTTCGGCGAAACCTGGATCAGCCACACCGACGCTGCAGCGGTTGCGACGAAGACGAGGAACACCAGGAAAGTGTTTCGCAGGCAGAAGCCCAGGATCCGGTCGTAGCCACGCGTGATGAAGTCCTGCTTGTGCCCGGGGGCGTGCTTTTCGCGAGCGGCCTTGGTCACCGACAACAGACGCGAGCAGAGCATCGGCGTCAGCGTCAGTGACACGAACATCGAGGCTAGGATGGCAACGGTCACCACGACGGCGAATTCGTTGAAGATGCGGCCGATGACGCCGCCCATCAGAAGCACCGGAATGAACACCGCCACCAGCGAGATCGAGATCGAGATGATGGTGAAGCCGATTTCGCGCGCCCCCTTCAGCGAAGCGTCGAAGGCCGACAGCCCATCTTCTTCCATGTGGCGGAAGATGTTTTCCAGCATGACGATGGCGTCGTCGACGACAAGACCAACGGCAAGCGTCAATCCCATCAGCGAGATGTTGTCGATCGAGAAGCCGAACAGGAACATCGCGCCAAGCGTGGCGATCAGCGAGATCGGCACCGCCACGGCCGGAATGATCGTCGCCGTCACCCGGCGCAGGAACACGAAGATCACCATCACCACCAGGGCGATGGTCAAGAGCAGCGTGAACTGGACGTCGTCGACGGCTTGGCGGATCGAGGTCGACCGGTCGTTGAGCAGCTTGATGCTTGCCGCCGCCGGCATCTGGTCCTGGAAGGACGGCAGCATCGCCTTGACCTTGTCGACCACCTCGACGGTGTTGGCGTCCGGCTGGCGCTGAACTGCGAGGATGATGGCGCGCGTGCCGTCATACCAGCTTGCTGTCGTCGTGGTCTCGACCGAGTCGACGACGCGGGTCACTTCGCCGAGCCGCACCGGATGGCCGTTCTTGGTCGCGATGATCAGGTTGGAGAAGCCGGCGGCGTTGTCGAGCTGGGTGTTGGCGGTGATGGTCAGCTGCTGCTTGTTGTTCTGCAGGACACCGAGCGGCGTGTTGCTGTTGGCCGATGAGATCGCAGCCTGCAGTTGATCGATCGAGATGCCGCGCGCGGCCAGCGCAGTCGGATCGATCTGGATGCGCACCGCGTATTTCTGCTGGCCGTAAATCGAGACCTGCGCCACGCCGTCGATCGTCGACAGCGACGGCGAAATCACATTTTCGGCGAAGGCGTCCAGATCGGTCAGCGGGACCGTGTCGCTGACCAGCGACATCAGAAGGATTGGCGCGTCGGCCGGATTGACCTTGCGATAGCTCGGCGGCGCCGTCATTTCCGGCGGCAGCGATTTTTGCGTGCGCGCGATCGCCGCCTGAACATCCGCGGCCGCCGCGTCGATGTCGCGGTTGAGCACGAACTGGATGGCGATCGAGGTCTGGCCGAGCGAATTGGTGGTCGAGATCGAATCGATGCCGGCGATCGTCGCGAATTGCTTGATCAGCGGCGTCGCCACCGACGTCGCCATCGTCTCCGGCGAAGCGCCGGGCAGGCTGGCCGAAACGTTGACCACCGGAAATTCGGCGCTCGGCAGCGCCGCCACCGGCAGGAACTTGTAGGCAAAGATACCGCCCAGAATGAGGGCGAACGACATCAGAAGGGTGGCGACAGGCTTGCGGATGCAGAATTCAGAGATCATTGGCTCGCCCCGCCGGCCTTGTCGGCCTCCGCGACCTTGGGCGATGCCTGATCACCGGTTCCGGCCGCGGCTTTGCCTTCATGCACCGCCGCGCCGTTCTTCAATCGTGTCTGGCCCTCGACGACGACCTTCTCGCCGCTCTTGAGACCATCGCTGATGGCGCTGTCCGCGCCTTCCGTCAGCGCCACCTGCACCGGCCGCATCTCCACGGTGTTGTCCGGTTTGACGACATAGACGAACGGCCCCTTCTGGCTGGGCTGCACCGCAACCGTCGGAACCGAGGTCATCTGCGGCATCGTGCCGGCCTCGAGCACCACGTTCACATATTGCCCAGGCCACAGCGAAAGATCCGGGTTCGGTATGCTCGCCCGCGTGGCGATGGTGCCCGACGCCGTGTCGACGCTGGAATCGACGAAGTCGAGCGTGCCCTTGCCGATCGGCTTCGGATCGCCGTCCTTGGCCAGCGTCACGTCGCCTTGCTGTGGGTCGGCGAGCGCCTTATGCAACAGGGCAAGGTTGCTTTCGGGCAGCGTGAAATTCACCTGCAACGGGTCCATCTGCGTGATGGTGACCAGCGGCGTCGAGCTGCTTGAGTTGCCGTTGCTTGTGGTGACGAGATCGCCGACCGAGACGTTTACGGCGCCGAGCCGGCCCGAGATCGGCGCCGAGATGGTTGCGTAGCCTAATTGAACGGTATCGGCATCGATAGTCGCCTTGTCGGCGTCGATGGTGGCGGCCGCGGCCTTCTGCGCCGCTAGCGCCTGATCGTAGGTCTGCTG
>Ga0105238_10005099_pt1 | contig 12985 bp, 11 predicted proteins | sample KBSC34metaG_FD_81526 | JGI IMG/M metagenome (GOLD analysis project Ga0105238, IMG submission 81526) | Corn rhizosphere microbial communities from Kellogg Biological Station, Michigan, USA - KBS C3-4 metaG | ecosystem: Host-associated > Plants > Roots > Rhizosphere > Soil | place: Michigan, USA... | reverse complement strand
GCGGGTCGGTGCGGCGCGCGCGGCGCGCGGCGCCAACAGGTTCAGGCGATCGAGCATGCGCATCGCGAACTGTGACCTGGTCTGCCGCCACGGTTTGCGCGCGAGCGTCGCGAGGTCCGCCCAACTGCGCCGCAACAGGCGGCGCGTGCTCACATCGGCGTTGATCACCCGCAGCAGTTGCGTCAGCACGAGCGCCACGACGAAACCCAGTTCCGATGCGATGGCGCCCGTCGCGAAAGTGACGAAGTCCGCCCGGTACGCCGGTTGCACGCCGATCAGCGTCGTCGACACCAGCATCAGCGCCACGGCTTGCAGCGCGTACTTCGGCTGCACCATGAAATAGCCGAAGGCGGCGTACAGCGGAAACAGCCACAAGGCGAGTTCGACAAATCCGTCGACTGCCGGCAGGATCGCAAACACATAGACCGCGGAGAGCGGAATCGCGATCAGCGACCACGCCAGCAGTTTGAGCTGGATCGGCGTCGGATCGTCGAATGTCGCAAACAGCGAGCAGAACACCGCCGCAAGCGCGATGGTGGTCACCGCCGGCGGCCATTCCAGCAGCATACCCAATGCCGCGCTGACTCCGACGGCCAATGCCGCAACCAGCGCCGACCAGATGGCGGTGCCGTGATCCAGGTGCAGTGCGCGCGGGGCGTGCACGGCGATCAGCGCCTGCAGGCGCGCATCGATACGCGCGGTGGGGTCGCGCACCACGCGCGAGAGCGCGATGCAATCGCGCCATGCGGCGGCCAGCAACGCGAGCCGATCGAGAAGGCTCAGCTCCAATAGCGTATTCGGCGCGGAGTCGATGCCCACTTGCGGCATGAGGTCGACGCAGGTCTGCAACAGACGTTCATAGGTCTCGTGGTCCGGCTCCGTCGAACGCACCCATTCGGCCATTTCCTGCGCAAGTGCCTCGATGCGTGGATCGAGCGGGCCCAGTTCGAGCAGTGCTTCACGCCGCGACTCGACCGCGGACAGCAGCGGCAGCAACGTGATCAGCCGGTCTTCGAGCGTGCGGACGATGCCAAGCCGCGCGTGCAACTCCGGGAATTCGAAGCGCAACGCAAGCGCCAGATTGATCAGCTCGCCAATATCGGTAGCGAGGCGGCGGCGTGCACGCCGTTCATCCGGTGAAGCAGAGCCGGCGACAGCGCCGATGATCCAGCTCCTGGCATCGGTGATTGTCTGGCCCAGCTTGCCGAAAAAAGCGCCGCGCGCCGAATACAGCGAGAACAGGCCATGCACCAGCGCCGCGGCCCCGACGCCGATGAGGATCTCCTCGGTGCGCGCGATGGCCGTGTCGAAAATCGTGCTCGGATCACCCGTGATGACCGGCAGTCCGACCAGGATCGTCGTGTAGCCGCTCAACAAGAATGCATAGGCGCGCGGCGAGCGGTCGAGCAGCGACAGGTACAGGCACAAGCCGAGCCACGCGGCCAGCGCCAGCATCATCAGTTCGGGTGCGTCGATCAGGTTGGGGATCACGATCAGCGCGACGGTCAAGGCAACGACCGTGCCCACCACGCGATAGAACGCCTTGCCCCACACGCCGCCCTGCGTGATTGGCTGACTGGTGATGAAGACGGTCAGCACCGCCCAGGAAGGATTGGGCAGCTCGAAGTCGAATGCGACGAGCAGCGCCAGCAGCGCGGCGATCGCGCAGCTCAAGCCAAAAATGAGTGCCGGAGCTTTCATGCCTCGCCAATCGACCTCGCCATGTGCTGCGGGCAAATTTACGGCTGAATGCGTGCAACGGCCATTCTACATGGGTCGAGGCGAGGTATACGTTGGTATCGCCGCTGAGCCACCGTTAAACTCGAAACGACGATGAGCGAAGCCGCTCATTTCCCGGACAGGACGTGGCTGGTGGTCACGTCGGCAATGGTGCGACCTCCATCGCCTACGACCGAAGTGCGTATCACACTGAGCGTCCGTCCCTTCTTCACATAGCGCGACGTTGCCGTGAAGGTGCCTTCCTTCTCGTTGCCAAGCAGGGCTGCGTTGAGATTGATGGCGAGCGGGAATCCCGCTTGCCCCGGTTCGATCGGACGTTTTCCAGCAATCAGCACGGTCGCGCAGACATCGGCAAACCACAGGATTGCGCCGGCATGAGCGATGCCGAAAGGATTCAATACGCCTTGCTGGATGGGCATCGTGCCGATCACTTGCTCGTCGGACACTTCCTGGATGGTGAACTCGATCTGGCCGGTGAAGGTTTTCGTTTGCACTGGAGTGGCGTGCAGGGAATGTGCGGAATTGCACAGGCAAGGTTGCACTGCTCGAATGCGGCCGACAATCGTCCATCAGTGCGCACGGACTACACGTGCGTATAGGGTCAGGCGGCGGCTGCCGTGGATAGCGTGAATGAGAAATGCGCGCCGACATCGGCATTGTTTCCTGCCGTGATCCGACCCCCGTGCGCCTCGACGATCGATTGGCAGATCTGCAGTCCCATGCCCATTCCGCCGGCCTTTGTCGAATAAAACGGCTCGAACAAACGCGGCAGGCTGTCAGGCGGAATGCCGGGGCCGGAATCCACGACTTGAACAAGTACGTGGCAAGGATCGTCCATCGACGTAACGATGCGCAGGCGCCGCCGACCGGCATCGACGCTAGTCATGGCCTGAATCGCATTCACCATCAAATTGACGACCACCTGTTGCATCTGGATGCGGTCGGCACGGATGTCCGGCAGGTCGCGGGTAAGATCGAGTGCAATTCCTACATCGCGCGCCTGCATTTCATGCTGCAGGAACGTCGATGCTTCCTCGATCACGCTGTTGATGCCGATGGGCGTTGTTTCCGCCGTACCGCGTGTCGCCATTGATCGCACGCGCTGAATGACGTCCGCCGCGCGGCGCGCATCCGCGACCATGCGCCGCATCAGTGTGCGGATTTCCTCGAGATCGACATTCTCCCGCGCCAGCCAGCGCAAGCCGGCTTCGGCATTCGTCGTCACGGCGGTCAGTGGCTGATTGACCTCGTGCGCAATCGACGCGGTCAGTTCACCGAGCATCGAGATGCGTGAAGCATGCGCCAGGTCGGAACGCATGCGTTCGATGGCCGCACGTGTTTCCATCTGCTCCGCGAGATCGATAAGGCCCATCATTACGATACCCTTCGCGCGCATCGCCGGGTTGGCGATCACGAACATCATCACATCGATTTCGTGTCCATCGACGCGGCGGAGCTTGCTCTCGCTTTGATAGCCTGGTTCCTGCGCGAAGCCGGCTGCCAAGGTGGCGCGAAATACGTGCTCCCCGCTTGGAAGAACGATTCGGCCTATTGGCCCCAGCAATTCCGAAGCCGTCTTCGCGCCGAACAGTCGCACTGCCGGCTCGTTTGCTTCGACGATGAGCGAGGCTTCTTTCGCCGCCGCGACGAATTCCGGATGCGAGTCCATGTAGTCGACAAGATTCGTCACGCCTTGCTTGTGCAATTGCTCGAACGTCTGCGTGATGCGTGTCGAGTCGAGCCGCAGAAACGGCACCGCCATGCCGTGAAACAGGTTGCGGTACATGAATTCGGCGTGTTCGGAAGCGGCACGCGCGCGATTGCGTTCGGTAATGTCGACCGCCGCAACCGTCACGATCAGGTTTGAGCGGTCGCCAGCATCGAAGTGCACGGCGAAATCCACGTCGAACTCGACGCCCTGCAATGTCCGCAAGCGGGTTTCGCGGACAAAATCCCACTGTCCGTTTTCGGGGTAGAACAGAGACTCCAGAAACACCTGTGTGGATCCTTCCGGCCAAAACACTTCCGCCGGCCCCAACAGGTCCTGCTTGCGGCCTGAACCAAACAACGCAACGGCGCGATCGTTGACATCGAGCACGCGCGCGAGCCGCATCAATCCACGGACGACATCCGGCCGTTCGCCGAGATAGGCTGGCAGGTCGGTGACGCCGGATTGGCGCAGCTCACGCAGCGATGCCGCGACTTTGGTGAAATCGACCTGGAAGAAGGCGGCGGCCTGACTCTCGAACAGGTTGTGGTAACGGCGTTGCGGATCGTCGGGTGTGAGCCCCGCGCGCTCGCGTGCAGTCGCGTCGAAACTTGTTTCGAAAATGAAAGCAGGCTTGCCGTCGACGTCGCGGCGCAGGCGCCAGCGCGCATCGACAACCAAGGTATTGCCTGCGGCCGTGGTGCGCGTCAGGTTGCCGCACCAATGCTCCTCTGCAAGCAGTTTCGCTTCCAGTGCGGGTAGTGGCTCCTTGAACCGCGTCTTCAGCAGTTCGTGCGCGTTCTTGCCGAGGGCCTGGTCGGCGGTCCAGCCGTACAGATGCGTGGCGGCGTTGTTCCAGTAAAGCACCCGGCCACTGAGGTCGCGCAAGCAGACGCTTTCCCGGAAAAGATCCAGGACGTCAGGCGTCAATATGCCTTTCAGGTCGATCGACATGGTCGAGCGTGCTTGGCGCGATCGGACGAATGTCGATCATACAAAGATATAGGTGACATGTCCGCAGGTCCGATAGCCACGGCTGCGGCGCACGCCCAGAATGCCGCCGCGTAACCACCAGCACTATCGCTCGCTGTGTGGATCAACACGTCGGAGTATCGCCATGGAGCGCCAGCCAAACCCCCTGATCACCGCGGCCCTGCTGCTGATCCCGTACGCGGGACTGCTGTGCGTGCCGCTCTACAACAGCCGCGATCCGCAGATCCTCGGCTTCCCGTTTTTCTACTGGTATCAGCTGCTGTGGATACCGCTCACGGTCCTGCTGACCTGGGTTGCGTACCGGAGAGTGCGTCATGACGACCAGTATTGATTTTGCGGCGCTCGGCGTCTTCGTCGGCTTCTTCGCGCTGGTCACCGTGATGGGTTTCTGGGCCGCGCGCTGGCGCCAGCCGGCATCGCTGGCCAGTCTCGACGAGTGGGGCCTCGGCGGACGCCGCTTCGGCACATGGATCACGTGGTTTCTGGTGGGCGGGGACTTCTATACCGCGTACACCGTGATCGCGGTGCCCGCATTGGTCTACGCCGTCGGCGCGTACGGATTCTTCGCGCTGCCGTACACCATCATCGTCTATCCATTCGTGTTTGCGGTGATGCCGGCGCTGTGGCGCGCGGCGAAACGAGAAGGCCATGTCACGGCGCCCGATGTCGTTTATGCGAAGTATCGCTGGCGTCCGCTCGAGCTGGCGATTGCCGCAACGGGCGTGATCGCCACCATGCCGTACATCGCGCTGCAACTCGTCGGCATGGCGACCGTGTTCAAAGCGCTCGGCCTGGCCGGCGAACTGCCGCTGGTGATCGCGTTTGTGATTCTCGCGGTGTACACCTATTCATCCGGCCTGCGCGCGCCGGCGCTGATCGCCTTCGTCAAGGACATCATGATCTACATCGCGGTGATTGCCGCGGTCGCCGTCATTCCAAGCAAGCTGGGCGGTTACGGCGCGGTGTTTGCCGCGGCCGATTCGGCGTTCCAGGCCAAGGGCTCGGGCGGCTTGCTGCTGGCGCCAAGCCAGTTCGTGCCGTATGCGACGCTGGCGCTCGGCTCCGCGCTTGCCGCCTTCATGTATCCGCACACGCTGACCGGCATCTTTGCCAGCGCAAGTGCGAACACGATTCGCAAGAACGCGATCCTGCTGCCGGCGTACACCTTGCTGCTCGGCCTGCTGGCCTTGCTCGGCTACATGGGACATGCCGCGCATCTCAACGTCACCAACAACAACGACGTGGTGCCCGCGCTGTTCCAGGTGTTGTTCCCGGGCTGGTTCGTAGGCTTCGCGTTTGCCGCCATCGCCATCGGTGCGCTGGTGCCCGCTGCGGTCATGAGCATCGGTGCTGCCAATCTGTTCACGCGCAACTTCTGGAAGCCCTACGTCAATCAAGACGTGTCTCCGGACGGTGAAGCGCGTGTGGCCAAGATCGCCTCGCTGGTCGTCAAGGTGGGCGCGCTGCTCGTGATCCTGCTGCTGCCGACCAGGTTCGCGCTGGATCTGCAATTACTCGGCGGCGTATGGATCCTGCAGACGTTGCCGGCCGTGATCTTCGCGTTGTTCCTGCCGTGGCCGAAGGCGTCGGCGCTATTCTCGGGCTGGCTGGTCGGTTTTGGCAGCGGCACCTACTTGGCGATTGCCGATGGCGTGAAGCCGCTGCACACGGTCGCGATCGGCGCTTCGGCGATCACTGCGTATACCGGGTTGTGGGCATTGCTGCTCAACGTCGGAACCGTGGTCGTTGTCACCATCGCAATCCGTCTGCTGAGCCCGAAAGGGCAGGCAGGTGCGCCGTGATGCCTGGCGCTGCCCCGCAGCGAATTGCCAACTTCGCGGCGTTGACGGAAGATGTCCGTCGCCGCATCGCGCTGCGGGAAGAGCTGGTTATGGACGCGCTGGTACACATCATCGATGACGACGAATCGGTTCGCAACGCGCTCGATACGTTGTTTCGATCCGTCGACATGAAAACATCGCTGCATGCCTCGGCGCAGGATTTCATGGATGCGCAGAAGCCCGACTTGCCGTCATGCCTGGTGCTCGACGTGAGATTGCCGGGCATCAGCGGTCTGGATTTCCAGCAGCGCCTGGCGCAAATGAATGTGCGCATCCCGGTCGTGCTGATCACCGGACACGGCGACATCCCGATGAGTGTGCGCGCCATGAAGGCGGGCGCAATCGATTTTCTCACCAAGCCGTTCCGCGATCAGGAGATGCTCGATGCGGTCGGACAGGCAATCGAGAAAGATCGCGCGCGTCGCGCGGAAGATCGCGAGGTGAACGAAATTCGCAAGCGCTTCGCCACGCTGAGCGCGCGCGAGCGCCAGGTCATGGCGCTGGTGACGGCCGGCAAGATGAACAAGCAGGTCGCCGGTGCACTGGGTCTGAGCGAAATCACCGTGAAGGTGCATCGCGGGCGCGCCATGCAAAAGATGGCGGCGCGGACGCTGGCGGATCTCGTGCGCATGGCAAGCAGTCTGCAGCTCAGTGCTGAAGGCGCAAGCGACAACACCTCCGTATAATTTTTTTCGCAGCGCCTTTGCGCCATGCTCTGCACACAGCGAACCGCTTCGATCGGATCGCCCACGAGTGCCATGAAGACAGTGCCAACCAACATGCTGATCGGCGTCGTCGACGACGATGAATCCATTCGCTGCAGCACCGCAAGCTTGCTGCGCAGCGAAGGTTATGTCACGGAGTCGTTCGATTCAGCGGAAGATTTTCTGGAATCCGGCGACTACGGGCGGTTCGCCTGTGTCGTCGCCGACATCCAGATGCCGGGCATGTCGGGTATCGAGCTTGCGAATAAGCTCAGCCGGAGCGAACCACCCACTCCAGTGATTCTGGTGACGGCGAGGAGTGAGCGCGATGTCCTGGCTGATGCCGCCGAGAGCAAGGCAACGTGCCTACTGCGCAAACCGTTCGCGGCGGAGCGTCTGCTCGAGTGCTTGCGAAGCGCGGTAGCCGGCTGATGAATCCGCTCAGGATGCCGGCATGAACTCCGATCTGTTCCCCGTTACGTCGATGCTCCTGCATGTCGCCGCTGCCGGCGGTCTGGGCTGGGTAGTCGGCTATGAGCGCTATTTCAATGGACGCGCCTCCGGTACGCAGGTTTATTGCCTGGTTTGCATGGCGTCGTGCGCGCTGACCCAAGTGGCGGGGTATCCCGCCTATTGGTACGGCGGCTTGCCGGGCGAGGCCTTGCAGGTCAATCCCATTGCCGTCATGACGAGCGTGCTGACCGGGATCGGCTTTCTCGGTGCGGGCATCATCGTGAAGAGCGGCACCAGCGTGCGCGGTCTCACCACCGCGGCATCGATCTGGGCATCGTCGGCGATCGGGATTCTGGTCGGCGTCGAATTCTTGGAGTTGGCGGTCGGGCTGACCGCGTTGTTTGCGCTATGCATGGTGGCCGTGCCAGCAATCGAACGCAGGTTGCCCGCGCATGCGGCAATGGCCGCGACACTTCGCTATGCGGAAGGGACGCGGCCGCGCCGCGACGATTTGCTTGCCTACCTTAAGAAGCGCCGGCTGCACATGGTCCAGGACAGCCTTTCGTTGAGCTTCGACGGCAAGGCGTTCGAGCTGCGCTTTGCGGTGTATGCCGACTCGAGCAGTCAGTACCGCTCGATTTCGCGCGTTGCCGGCGACCTGTCCGAGATTCCCGAAGTGTCGAGTTTCAACCTGGAGCAGACGAGCCGGGCGTGAATCTTGCCGCGGCGTCGAGCGAGGGCAAGGCGTGCATGCACCGCATGCCGGCATTCGGTTAGTCTTGTCAGCATGGACACTGCCCCGAGACATGGCGATGTGCGCAAATTCGACGACCATTACGGCTCGAATGCCGATGGTCTGATCTGGGGCTATCACTTTGCGCCAGGCCAGGAAGCGCGCCCGATCGGCACCAAGGACATCGAGGAATTTCTCGGCGCGTCGCCGTCCGGCAATGCACAGGAATTTGTCTGGCTGCATTTCGCTCTGTCGAACCAGGCATCGGAACGCTACATGCGCAGGGTGCTTTCCTTGCCCGAGGCGTTTTACGAATCGTTGCGCAGCGAAATTGGTTCTACGCGCCTGGAAATCGATGAAGGTGCGCTCGTCGCCGTGATCCACGACGTGCTGTTCGATTCGCGCTTCGATGCCTCTGACGTCGGCGCAACGACGCTGTGCCTGGGACCGCGCATGATGGTCAGCGCGCGTTTGCGGCCGCTGCGTTCGATCGATCAGCTGCGCACGTCCGTGCGCACGGGCCGCATCCCGCGGTCGCCGGTCGATCTGTTGGCGTACCTGTTGCGCGAGCAGGCCGAGGTTCTCGTCGACATCGTGCGCAAGTCCACGACGCGTGTCGACGAGATCGAAGATCGCCTGCTGTCGAACCAGATCGCCACCGATCGCGCCCAGGTCGGCAGCCTGCGCCGCGCGCTCGTGCGCCTGCAGCGCCTGCTTGCGCCCGAGCCGACGGCGCTGTTTCGCCTGCTGAACCGGCCACCGGAATGGATCAGCAAAGACGACGTGCTGGACTTGCAGCAGGCTGCCGAGGAATTCTCCACCGCCATTGGCGACTCGGCCGCGCTGGTCGAGCGCGTCAAGTTGATACAGGAAGAAGCGGCGGCGCTGACCAACGAACGAAGCGGCCGGACGCTGTTCGTACTGACGACGGTCACGGTGCTCGCGTTGCCGGTGAATCTCGTCGCTGGTTTGTTCGGCATGAACGTCAAGGGCATTCCCTTTGCGGACAGCGATTTTGGTTTTGCCACGATCGTCGTCTCACTGGTGCTGCTGACGGCGCTGCTGGCGTGGTTTGCGTTTGGGCGGCGCGACTAGACGAGCTCGACTCGCTTGGCCGAGGCGCGGGCATAGGCGCCTCGGCTACTTCGCACATCAGCCACGACTTGTCCTGGCAACGGTGAAGCTTTCAATAGGTTGAACCTGCGCCAGTTCAGCAACCACGCGCCCAAGCAGATGATGCCGATTGCGTCCGCTCGCGCTGGTGACGAACTCCAGCAGGTAGCGACTGCCGTCGAAGCTCGCGGTAACGGTCTCAGCTTGAATCGAAAAGCGGCGCTCGTCGAGGAACGCCCTTATCTTTTCTTCCTCGGGGCGCATGCCTTCGCGATAGCGCAACGTGACCAGCATGGCTGCACGCCCCGGCAGTAGACCCTCCGCCCAAGGCAGCAGCACCATGGCGGCAAGGAACATTGCAGTGAGTCCTACTGCCGCAAATACAAAATGTATACCGACGAGGATTCCGATGGCCGACGTGGCCCAGATGGATGCCGCCGTGGTCAAGCCGCGGACGTTCGTGCCGGTGCGCATGATGATGCCGGCACCGAGAAATCCGATTCCCGTCAGCAGGCATCCGACGAGAGCCGTCGTGCTTGCACCGGACGCCATCTCTGGCCGTCCAAACCAATTCGGCGACAGTCCGGTCGCGGCAGTCAGCGCGCAGCACGCCATGCTGACGAGGCAGTAGACCTGGGTTCCGGCTGCGCGGCCGCGAAAGACGCGTTCGTATCCGACTATCCAGCCCAGCAGCAGCGCGATGGCCGTGTACTCGATGACCTCCAGATCGGCGGCAGGCATCCGACACTACTCCCGCTTGCAGGACGCAGCATCGAAAAAGGTACGAATCGCCGCGACCGTCGCCCGCGGTTGTTCCTCCATCAGCCAGTGGCCTGAATCGGCGATCGCGACCTGATGCACGTCGTCCGCGGCGAAACGCATCACGAACGCCATGGTGGATCCGAACGAGTGATCGCCACCGATCGCAAGCACCGGCATCTGCAACCGGCCGAGTGCCGACGACGCGCGATTGTCGATCGCGTCCTGGTCGAACGCCGCGAATTGCCGAAAGCCCGCGTGCATGCGGCCCGGCTTCGAATACAGCGCCGCGTAGTGACGGCGCGAGCTTTCCGGAAAATGTTCTGGTTTCGCCGAAAATTCGTTCCAGAATCGATCGAGATAGATGCGCTCGCGCCCGGCCACGAGGCGCTCCATGTCGGGTCCGCCAAAACGGAAATGCCAGAGCAATGGATTCTTGAGAATCTCGTCCCACGGGCCAATGCCCGGCACCGGCGCGTCCATCATCACCAGCCGCGTGGTGCGTTGCTGGTGCGACGACGCAAACGCAAATGCAACCATGTTGCCGATGTCGTGACCGACGACATCGGCGCGTTCGATTTTCAGCGCATCCAGCACGCCGGCAATGTCTTCGGCCTGGTTTTTCTTCGTGTAGCCATCCTCGGCGCGCGCCGACAGCCCCATGCCGCGCAGATCCGGTGCGACGACGGTGTGATCGCGCATCAGCTCCGCCGCCAGCGGCGCCCACATGTCGCCGGTATCGCCGTAGCCATGGATCAGCACCACTGCCGGACCTGTGCCGCCGATCCGGACATGCAGCGTGGTCCCGTTGGTGACGATTTCCTGCGTGTGGAAGCCGGCGGGGAAGTCGAAGGTGTCGGCTAGTGCTGGCGCGGCGCAAGGCAGCAGCGCAGCGAGCGCCAATGTGCAAAGCGGATGGCTTGTTCGCATCGACTTCCTCCAGAAGAGAAGAGTGGTTTCACCGAGTGGACATCAAAGGGGTGATCGTTGATACGGTCATGGCGCGGAACTCAGCCTGCTAAGACTTGCCGGAAATCTCCGCTTGCAGCGCAATCCAGGTGCTCTTCTTGCGCGTCTCGGCATCCTTCCAGACATCCAGCACCGCCTGCAGCGCATCGGGACGCGCGTTCGAAGCAGCGAGTCGATCGTATTTCTTGCGTGCGTTTCTCAAGTCCGCTTCCGCGGTCTTGTGGGCGAGACGGAGTTCAGATTCTGAGGCCATGGAAACCTCTGCACGGGTATCGGACAAGAGTATACGGTCCAGCAGTGGCGTGTTTGGTGCGGTAGAGGAATTCACAGACTCGATCTAACCATTTGTTCCGACGATGTGCAACGGAGAGCGCCACGCTCTCCCGTGATCTTGACTCACTGCAGCCAATCATTGCCAGAAGGTGTACCAACCGAGACGAAGCTCTCGACGAAGCCAATACGAACGTTTACCAAGTCAGCAGCTCCAAGCCAGGAAGAAGATCGTCAATGGTGCATGATTGATTGGCAGGCCCGGAACGAGAAACCAAGCACGCACAGCACATTTCCGAATTCCACCGGGAACGACCTCACGGTTATGCGCTAATGTGCTTCACGGCGCAGCGCCTCGCACGCGCAGCACATTGATCTTGATCAACCCCGACCCGCACGGAACTGATGAGATAGAGTCATGAACGAGACAAGCCACTACGCCCATTCCGCGCACGGCAAAGTGTCGCTTGGCGGTTCGGAAAATTCGACTCGGGATCCAGTTTGCGGAATGACCGTGGATCCTGCGACGGCAAAGCACCACTCGCTGCACAACGGCGTGAACTTTGCTTTCTGCAGTGCGAACTGCAAGGCGAAGTTCGACGTCGATCCCGCTCGCTACATCACGCCGAAGGAAGCAATACCCAACGTGCCCATCGCCCAGGGCACAATCTACACTTGTCCGATGCATCCGCAGATCCGCCAGTCCGTGCCGGGGAACTGTCCGATTTGCGGGATGACGCTCGAACCGCTTCTCCCGGCACTTGAAGAAGACACGACCGAGCTCGACGACTTCACGCGTCGATTCTTCTGGACGCTGCCACTGACGCTGGCTGTGTTCGTTCTGGCAATGGCAGGTCATCGAGTGGTGTTGTTCGCGCCGCGGACACAATCGTGGGTGGAGTTGCTTCTCGCGACCCCGGTAGTGCTTTGGGCGGCGTGGCCGTTCTTCGAGCGCTGTGCTCGGTCGCTCGTCAATCGCAGTCCGAACATGTGGACGTTGATCGGACTCGGTATTGCGATCGCCTATGGGTACAGCGTCGTGGGCACGTTGGCCCCACAGATATTTCCGTCCTCGTTTGTCGAGCACGGCCGCGTCGGCGTCTACTTCGAGGCCGCAGCCGTCATCGCCTCGCTGACGCTGCTCGGACAACTGCTCGAACTGCGTGCGCGCTCACAGACATCGGCTGCGATCAAATCGCTGCTGCAGCTCGCGCCGAAAACCGCGCGGCGCATTCTGCCCGACGGTACGGAGGACGACGTTCCGTTGAACGACGTCAAGATCGGTGATTCGCTGCGCGTACGGCCCGGCGAGAAAGTGCCTGTCGACGGCGTGGTCGTGGAAGGGTCGAGCGCAATCGACGAATCCATGCTGACCGGAGAACCTCTGCCGGTCACCAAACGCGTCGGCGACAAACTCGTCGGCGCCACGCTCAATACGAGCGGCAGCCTGGTCATGCGCACCGAGCGCGTGGGTGCACAGACCATGCTCGCGCAGATCGTACAGATGGTGGCGCAGGCGCAGCGCTCGCGTGCCCCCATGCAGCGAATGGCTGATTCCGTGGCCGGCTGGTTCGTGCTGGCGGTGCTTGCGATTGCGGTGGCGACGTTTGTTGCCTGGGGTTTGTTCGGTCCGGAGCCGCGCTGGGTATATGCGCTGATCAATGCGTTGGCCGTGCTCATCATTGCGTGTCCGTGCGCGCTC
>Ga0105238_10005098_pt1 | contig 12987 bp, 14 predicted proteins | sample KBSC34metaG_FD_81526 | JGI IMG/M metagenome (GOLD analysis project Ga0105238, IMG submission 81526) | Corn rhizosphere microbial communities from Kellogg Biological Station, Michigan, USA - KBS C3-4 metaG | ecosystem: Host-associated > Plants > Roots > Rhizosphere > Soil | place: Michigan, USA... | reverse complement strand
CTGACGGCGGTGGATTCGTCTGGCGTCGGAGCGGGTGGGGGAGTCGCCGGTGCTGTGAGACCTATGAAACGCGGATTTGCGGAGATGTTGTCGCCAATAGCAGTCTGATTTTCTGAGGCGCGGTGAACGGATTTTTTTGATTTTGCTGGCGTAGACTTTTTTTCGGTTTGTGGCTCATCCGCGAGAGTGGAAGGTGTGTGAGCGCTTTGCTTTTGTGGTTCTGGCCGCACGGGCAAGATGCCCGTGCCACTATTGCCGTGGAGTGTGCGGTGCATGACATCGCCGAAATGTTCTGCAGCTTGCGAAGGCTTATCAGAAAAAAAACTGTCGGCGGAACTGCAGGGCGAAGGAGCGGACGAGGCGGGTAGGCCGGGTGTTTGCATTATTTGTTTTGCGCCGTTGTCGGCGGAAGCGTGCGGCGCATGCGCTCGATAATCGAGGCGGCGCGCTTGGCTTGCGCCTTGCCGGATTTGCTGAGGGTGTCGAGAGCAATGCTGGCGTCGTCCGCCTTCATCGTGAACAAAATGCGCACGACATCGTCGTCGTTCATTTCGGTCAACGTGGCGGCTGCGCCTTCCGGGGTCATGCTCGAGATGAGCTTGGCCTGACGCTTGAGATTTTCGGTGTCCTGCGAGTTAAGACGGACAACGTTTTTGTCGAAATCGGCCTGCATCTGGGAGACTGCCTGGGTCACGGCGGAAAGTTCCTGGCGTTCGGCGCTCAAGCGGGTTTCGAGTTCGCTCAATTGCTGTTCACGTTTGGCCAACGCGTCTTTCTCGCGTTTGATTTCCTGGATCCATTGATCCATTTCCGGATTTTTAAATTTCCAAGAGGGTTCATTGCTGACCACGTGAATGATCTCCGTGCCGCCCGATTCTGACACGACCGGCAACTGCGACGGTTTCAGCAGTGCGGCGGTGGTGCCAAAGAAAAGTAGGCCGCCGAGAAGCATGCTGGCCCAGGCTGATTGAAGTAAGTTGACCATAAAATTTTATGCGCCGGGTTGCGGTTGATACTGGAACGGGCCGGGCGTCGTCGCGAGTTGGATGGCCAATTCGTCGAGTTCCTTTTGCTCGGCGCGCTGCACTTGCAGATTGTAGGCGCGGCGTTTCTTGTCTTTAAAACGGTCGAGCGATTCGCGGTCGCGCGTGGCGACGAGCATTTCCTGCCAGATGGCATCCACTTTGAGACGGGCTTGCTCCAGTGCGGCCGTGCGCTCCTTGAGGCGCAACTCGAGAACGTTGCACCAGGCGCGAGCGCGGAGAAATTCCACGGCGGAAACACCAGCGGAAAGTTTGCCGGTGAGATCGCGCCAGCAATTCATGAGTTCCTGGCTTGCGGCTTCCACGCGGCCAGCGGCTTCCTCGCAAAAATGCAGCGCCTCGACGTATTTTTTTTGCGCCGCCTGCTCTTCTTGTTCGCGCAAAACCGCGAGGGCGGACAGGGAAAATTGGAAGGATTTCATAGGGGTTTATTTTTTAACCGTGGGCGCGGCTTTTGCCTGCGGTGCGACTTGAGTTGAAAGGGTTTGCTGCAGGAGCGACCAGCTTTGAGTGCCGGTGAAACCTTCGTTGACGCGCTGGCGAAGAAATTTGTTCAACGGCTCATGAAACGCGATGGCGTGGTCGATGCCGGGGTTACTGCCAGCCGGGTAGGCGCCGATGTTGATGAGGTCCTGGTTTTTGCGATAGGTGGCCAAATGCTCGCGTGCGGCGGCGGTGAGTTCGAGTTGCGGCGGCTGGAGCAAATCGCGATTCAAACGGCTCACACTTTCGAGGACATCAATGGCGGGATAATGATTTTGCGTGGCGAGTTCGCGACTGAGGACGACGTGGCCATCGAGGATCGAGCGCACGGAGTCAGCGATGGGGTCGTTCATGTCATCGGCTTCGACGAGTACGGTGAAGAGGCCGGTGATGGAACCTTGCTCGCCGGTGCCGGCGCGTTCCAAAAGCTGGGGTAGCAGCGAAAAAACTGAGGGCGTGTAGCCGCGTGAGCTGGGCGGCTCACCGACGGCGAGGCCGATTTCGCGCTGGGCCATGGCGAAACGCGTGACCGAATCCATCATCAACAAAACATTCTGGCCGGCATCGCGGAAATATTCGGCGATGGCCATGGCGAGGAATGCGCCTTTGACGCGGTTCAACGCGGGCTCGTTGGACGTGGCGACGACGATAACGGATTTTTTCCGGCCGCGTTCGTCGAGATCGCGTTCGAGAAATTCGCGCACTTCACGGCCACGTTCGCCGATGAGCGCGATGACGTTGACATCCGCTTCGGCTTGGGAAGCGATCATGCCGAGGAGAGTGGATTTGCCGACGCCGCTGCCGGCAAAAATGCCGAGGCGCTGGCCACGACCGCAGGGCGTGAAGGTATCGAGCGCCTTGATGCCGGTCTGGAAACCATCGCGGATGCGCTGGCGCTTGAGCGGGTGAGGCGGGCGGAGATTGAGGCCGACGGTTTGTTGCGTGACGATGGGGCCGAGATCATCGAGCGGTTTGCCAAGGCCATCAATGACGCGTCCTTTAAGCGCCGCACCGACGCCAACGCGAAGCGGAGCGCCAGTGGCAATGACTTCGCTGCCGGGATGGATGCCGTGGATTTCGCCGAGCGGCATCAAGAGCAAATGATTATTTCGGAAACCGACGACTTCGGCGAGGGTTTCACCGCCATTGTGCAAAGATTTGATGCGGCACACTTCGCCGACAGCGGCGGAAGGGCCTTCAGATTCGACCACGAGTCCGATCAATTGGACGACGCGTCCGCAAGTTTCGGTGACGTTGGCGGACCGCACGCGATCAAGCGCGGAGCTGAGGCGACTGCATGAGGGGTGGGTGGTGTTCATGCGGCGAGAGCTTCGCGGAGTTGGTCGAGTTTGGTTTCGCGGCGGGCATCAATGATGCCGAAGCGCGTGCGCAAGAGGCAGCCGCCGCGGGTGACATCGGCGGAGCTGGAAAATTGGAGGGGCTTGGAATTCGGCGGCGGCTTGAGCACGTCGGATTTGTGCTTTTGCAGCAACGCGAGATCTTCGGGGTGCAATTGAATCACGACTTCGGCGGTGTCTTCGACCTGCTGCAAGGCTTCGCGCACGACGGATTCGACGAGCTTGGGGGTCACCGGCATGCCGGCGATGATTTTTTGGGCGGATTCGAGCGCTAGTTGGATGAGCGCGCTTTCGGTTTCATGCACGAGCTGCGGCACGGTTTTTTGGAGGGAGCCGATGACACCGTTGAGCAGGGCGGCCATTTCATTGCGCTGGGCAATGAGTTGTTCGCGCAAGGCAATTTCGCCTTCGTGGCGGCCGCGTTCATAAGCGGCTTGTTCGCGTTCGGCGGCATCGTCCACGACGGCGGCAACCTGCGCGGGCGCGGGTTTGACGAGGCGCACGTCGGTGAGAATGCTCGTGAACGAGATGGAGTCAGAAAATTTCATGTTCGCTGCCGGTGTATTGTTTCAGCGAGCGCATGCCGGTCAGCTCGTGCGGCCTTTGTTCATCCAATCACGAATGGCCTGGGTCATATTCGTGGGATTTTCTTTGATCAGCCGGTTGAGCACATCGACCGTGACGACGCCGGGTTCGGCTTCGAACGGCGCGAGTTTGTGACCGTTGCCATTGCCGTTTCCGTTACCGTTGCTATGGCCATTCCCGTTTGCGGCCATCAAGCGGCCGACCGGGATACCGATCGGGATGTCCTGGACCGGTGTGCGTTTGAAAATGCGGAGCAGCACGACGAGGGCGATGAGGCCGAGGGCAGGATACGTGGCGTTGCGAGCGAGGTTAATCCACATGTCATGCTTCTGTTGCGTGTCGAGTTCGTGCGTGAGGTCGGCGGCGAACTGGTCGTTAAACGGCAATTCCTCAAGAGTGATGGCGTCACCGCGGGTGTTATCGTTGCCGGTTTCGACTCCACAAGCGGTGGTGACGATGCGGCGGAGCTTGTCGATTTCCTCCTGCGTGCGCGGAACGACTTTACGATCGGCGCCGGTGCCTTCGCTGCGGGCGGCGACAGTGACGGCGACGGAAAGACGCTTGAGACCACCAGCGGCGAGGGTGGTGCTGCTGGTGGTTTTGCCGATTTCGTATTCCACGTTCGCGATGGTCTTATGATTTTTCGTGTTCGTGACCGGTGAGGAAGCGCTGGCGGTGGTGTTGCTTTCCGTGGCGGTGTTGGCGGAGATGCCCACCGGGCCGGAAGGATTCGCAGTCACGGAATCGTTGTTCTCGTCGTTTTTGGTCTGGCTGCGGATCACCTGGCCGTCCGGGTCAAACTTTTCTTCGGTCTTGGTGACCATGTCGTAATTGATTTCGGCGGAGACACGCACAATGGCCTGGCCGGGGCCGAGAACTTTTTCGAGCATGTCCTGGCCTTTCTTGGCGAGGTATTGCTCAAGGTTGCGGCGCGCGGCGAGTTGCGTGCTGGTCAGACCGGAGAGGGAATCGTTATCGCTGTTTTCGGAAAGCACGTTGCCGAGGTTATCCACCACGGACACGTGGTTGGGTTTGAGGCCTTCGACGGAATTCGCGACGAGGAAGCGGATGGAATTGATCGACTGCGGTTGCAGTTGTGAATTGCCGCGCACGCGCACGAACACGGAGGCGGTGGCGAATTTATCCTTATCGAGCAGGAGACGATTTTCCGGTAACACGATCATGACTCGCGCCGCTTCGACCTCGTTGATCTGGCTGATGGTGCGGGCGAGTTCGCCCTGGACGGCGCGGACATAATTGGCGCGCTGGACGAAATCCGAAATTCCGAAGTTTTGCTTGTCGAAAATTTCGAAACCCACGCCATCGCCCTGCGGAATGCCGCGGCCGGCGAGTTGCATGCGCATCTGATAAACCTTGTCCTGGGGAATCATGATGGAGCCACCGCCGGAGCTGATTTTGTAAGGCACCTTGGCGTCGTCGAGCGCGGCAATGACCTTGGCGGCTTCCGTGTCGGAAAGGCGGCCGTAGAGCAGGCCGTAGTCGCCGTGCGAGGACCATAGGCCGATGGCGGCGAGGCCGGCGACAAAAACGAAAGTAGCCGCCGCAACGGTCAGGCGCTGGCCGGCGCCCAACTGGCTCCAGATTGCGCGCAGTTGTCCGCCCAGCTTCGAAAGGTTTTGATTCATGCGTTGTCCGAGACGTTAAAATTCTGAATTAAATTGTTTGAGGGAGGAGAGGTCGGAAGAAATCCGAAGCCCGAAATCCGAGAGCCGAAAGAAATCCGAACTTTGAAGCCCGAGCGTGACGGTTTCGGCCGGCAGCGGCGTTTGGAAAGAAGACGAAGCCGATTTTTGTTTTCGGCTTTCGACTTTCTTTCGTGCTTCGGCAATTCGGATTTCGGATTTTGTCTTCATATCTGCATCCGCATCAGTTCCTGGTAGGAATCCAAAAGTTTGTTGCGCACTTCGACCATCAACTGAAATGAAACATTCGCTTCTTCCATGGCGATGACCGCCTGATGCAATGGCACGCCCTGGCCGCTTTGCAGACCATCCACCGCGGCGCTGGCGGCGTTCTGCTTCTGGTTGACATCGGAAATCAGTTTGCCCAGCACACTGCCGAATGAATCTCCGGCGGGTTGGGTGGGATTGATTTCGCCGGGTTGACCGATCTTGGTCGGCGCCTGGATGTCCGGTGTCGGCAGCGTATTCGGCCGCACGGCGTCCGTCCCCGGCAAGGTGCCGAAGTTGTACATCGTTTGGGGAATGGCCGAGAGGGGGGACATGCGTTCGTTAAATCGTTAAATGAGTGATTGGTTAAATTAGTGTTTGCCGATGCTCAACGTCTGCATCGCCATGGCTTTTTCGTTTTTGACGACGGCGAGATTCGCTTCGAACGCGCGCGAGGCGGCGATCATATCGGCCATTTCCTCGTGGATGTTAATATTTGGAGTGGCGACCATGCCGCGGGCGTCCGCATCGGGATTGCCGGGGGAATAAATTTCCAGGGGCGCGCGTTTGTCGGTGTCGATGCGGGCCACGCGAAGTTGAGTGGTCATGGCGCCGTTGTTTCCGCCTCCCATCGCTTGCTGCAAGGCGTTTTCGAATACCACGACTTTGCGCTGATAGGGATTGCCATCGATGCCGTGGGTGGTGTTGGCGTTCGCGATATTCTCCGAGATGACATCGAGGCGCGTGCGTTCGGCATCGAGCGCCGCGACGGTGTTTTGGATGCCTGAGAGGGGTTGAATCATAAGCGTTAGGAGGATTTGCCCGTAATCGCCATTTTCAGACGCATTAACATGCTGCTCACCATCTGTGTTTCGAGCGCGTGCGCCATGCTGTTCTGGTTAAGCTGCATCATCTCGTTTTCCAGGCTCACGGTGTTGCCGTCCTGGCTGTTGGAAACGGCGTTGGTATCGACCGCCAGTGAAGGTTTGAGGGAATCGATTTGTTTGGCATCGCCCGAGGCGACGGCGCGATCGAGTTCCGAGCGGAAAGTGGAAGAGAGATCAACGCGCTTGTAACCGGGCGTTTCCAGGTTCGCGATGTTATTGGCGATGGCTTCCTGGCGTACGGCCACGGCATCCAGCGTCTTCTTCGCCGCCAGATAGCTTGGGTTGTTGAACAGTCCGTCGATCATCGCAATATAATTTTGACCTTGTTTAGCAACGGCGGTGCCAGCGGCAAAAAAGGCCTAAATTGCGAGGTTTTACGCGCGGGAAGGTTCGGAAGAGGAAAATGTTACCGGGTTGGGGGGAATAATAGGCAAAACGTGTTGCGTGTTCCGTGGTGCGTGAACAATTGGTGACTTGTAAGGGCTAGTTCACGTAATACGGAACACGCAACACGTTTTTCATGTCGAGAACGGCGCGCGCGGAGCGGCGCGCCCTACCAGCCGCGGTCAATCTTCGACGGCTGCTTCTTCTTCTGCTTTCGGCGAGGTGCCGTTGTATTCGTGGAGTTTGTTGCGGAGAGTGCGGATGCTGACGTCGAGGAGCTTGGCCGCGTGAGTGCGGTTGCCTTTGCACTTTTCGAGGGCCGCTAAAATATGGCGTTTTTCCATTTCGGCCAGCGAAGGGAGGCCTTCGGTCGATGATGCAGCCGGGGCGGCAGAGGTTGTGGCAGAGGGTGCGACGGCTGCGGCTGCGGAGGCTTGCATGCCGGTGAGGCCGAGGTGTTCGGGTTCCAAAATGCCGTTTTCGCCGCAGAGAATCACGGCGCGCTCAATCACGTTTTGCAGTTCGCGCACATTACCTGGCCAGCTGTGGGTCTTGAGTGCGCGCATGGCTTCATCGGAGAAACCTTTCACGTGGACGCCGTGTTTGCGGCCGAAACGTTTCATGAATTCCTCGCTGAGGAACGGCACGTCTTCAAGGCGTTCGCGCAACGGGGGAACGTGGATGGGCACGACATTCAGGCGGAAATAGAGGTCCTGACGAAATTCCTTTTTCTCGACGCTGGCTTCGAGATTGCGGTTGGTGGTGGCGATGACGCGGACGTCCACCTTGATGGTGCGATTGCCGCCGACGCGTTCGAGTTCGCGCTCCTGCAATACGCGCAGCAATTTGGCCTGCACGTTGGGCGAGATTTCGCTGATTTCATCGAGGAGAATCGTGCCACCGTGAGCCAGTTCAAAACGACCTTCACGTTTGGTCAACGCGCCGGTGAACGAGCCTTTTTCGTGGCCGAAAAATTCGCTTTCGATGAGATTCTCGGGCACTGCGGCGCAATTCACACGGATGAACGGAGCGCTGGCGCGCGGGCTTTCCATGTAGAGGGCGCGGGCAACGAGCTCCTTGCCGGTGCCGCTCTCACCATGAATCAAAACGGTTGCGTGGGTGCGCGCGACTTTGCGGATGAGTTGGCGGACGTTTTCCATCGCCGGGCTGTTGCCAAGCAATTCATTCGCGCCCATTTCCGGTTCCTGCTGGCTGAGGAAACGGTTGACGCGGAGCAATTGGGTGAACTCCTCGGCTTTGCGCAGGGTGAATTCGATTTGCTCGTTGGAAAAGGGCTTAATGACGTAATCGAACGCGCCGTTCTTCATGCATTCCACGGCGGATTCAATGCTGCCGAAACCGGTGGTGACGACCACGAGCGGTTTTTGCGGGCGCTGCTGAATGGTCTTGAGCAGGTCGGTGCCATCGCCATCGGGCAGGCGCATGTCGAGGAAGATGAGGTCGAAATTGTCCTTGCCGAGAAGTTCCGTGGCGGCGGCGATGGTGGAGACCGACGCGACGTCATAGCGACGGCGGCGGAGACATTGCTCGAGGTTATTGCGGACGATTAAATCGTCTTCCAGGACAATGACTTTCTCGATGGACATAGATCAGCTTGAAACGTGTCGCTTGTAGACGTTGGCGACGAAGTTGGGTTTTTGCACCTGGACGGCGGCAGTAGCAAGGTGACGCGGCGGCACAAGGCCCCGCTTCAGCAATGCTTGCTGATTTTCGCGGTCGAGCAGCAACAGCTTCATCAAAAGGCTTTGAACGGACTGAAACAATACTTTGACTTCCGCACAACCGGCGCGTTCCGCCGCGGGAACGCGTAACCATATTTCCCGCCACTTACGTAGCTGTACAAGAGCACTTTCAAGCCGCGGAAGCAAGCTTGTTCTCAGCTGATAAAACTCGAAGGATTGGTATTCGCCACCGCCGGCGAGCGCCTGGTTTTCCCGCGTGGTGAGCACGAGCGCTTCATCGCACAGAGTCTGGTAGGCCCGCAAATCGGCGATCATTTCGGGGGCGAAGGGAAGTTCAGCGTTCATGGGATGGCAGTGGGAGAATCGGTGGTTTTTTTCGACGCGGTTTTTTCGGGCACGTCTTCTTCGGAATCGGAAGGCTTCAAGGCCTTGTTTACGTCATCGGCTTTGCCTTGCCATTTCAGAAAATCAATGCGCCACTTGGCCATATCCACCATGGCCTTGAGACCGGGCGAGGCGTTGGTGCCGATATCCACCTGGCGGCTGATAATGTTGCTGTAATTCTGCATGGCCATTTCCGGTTGGAGGAGGCGTTCGTAGGTCATGCCGACCTGATATTTCAAGGGCAATTGCCACGCGGCAGAGCGATCCAATTGCTCGAGGCTTAGGTAAATATCCAGCGCTTTGGGATAGTCGCCATCGCGATACAATTGGTTGGCGATTTCGTTACCGGTGCGTTGCTGCCAATAAGCCCAGACTTCCGGATGATCCTTGGATTGAACTTGTTCTTCCTTGAGCAGCGCGAGCACTTGTTGGAGCGACTCGGAGTTGCGACCAAGGTCTTTCAATGCCACCGCGAGGCAGAAGCGCACTTCCGGCTGGTTTGGCGATTTCGGAAAACGATTGAGAAAATCAGTGGCTTGCGCGGCGGCTTCGGTTTGATTGCCGGAAGCTTGGAGCGAGCGAATCAGGCGGAATTGAATTTCCGCTTGATTGATGGCGGGATTGTTCTGCTTGAGCAAACGGGAAAAGAAATCCGCAGCCTCGCCAAAGCGGCCGGATTGATAATGCGTTTCGGCAATCTCCATTTGGGAATCCAGCACGAGTTTTTGATAGTAATCGAGTTGGTCGTTTTTCACCGCGAGAGCGGCGGTCATAACGCTGTAAAACTTGGCAAAAGCGAGGCTGTTCAGGCCCATTTGGCGAAATAACCTGCCTTGCTTGAGGTAGACTTCCGGCGTGCGGCGATCGCCGGACCAGCGAGCGACGAATTGCGCGTAAATCTGCTCGGCGCGAACCGGGTTGTTTTCGTCTTCCGCGATCAGTGCGAGTTCCAGAAGGGCGGATTGTTGGATGACTTCCGGGGTGCTGCCGTTTAGCAAATTGATCAGGATCGGCTCGGCCGTGGTCGGTTGGCGCATCAGACGCAGATGACGGGCATCCTCCAACGTGGCGCGAAGCAGGCTGATCGTGCCGGGATTCTGCGCCGCGGCGGCAGCCAGTTCGTTGGTATCGCTGAGCATCAATCCGGGAACAGGCTCCGCAGCAACGGCGGGTGGAGTATTGCTGACGGCGGGTGCATTCGTGAGAGCAGGCGGTTGGTTGGTGGCATGCGAAAGCGAGGCATTCGTCTCCTGCGCCGCTTTGGCCGCACCGGCGAGATTCAGCGCCACCAATGCGATGAGACACCGGAGAATTGCGTTCCCGGTGAGCCGTCGCGACGCGATCGCGAAAATGAAACTCATGGAGTGTTGTATGTTGCCCGGCTACTGGGCTTCACCAATGGCGGGGTAAACCCGACCGGCACAGGAGTCGTTACCGGCACGATCACGGTGTTTGCCGAGTTTGTGCCATCCGCGACCGGTTTAAAAAATTCCGTTAGCATCTGCGGAGAAACGACAAGCATTTCGCTTGCCGGAGTGGTCGGAGCAGGTTTGCCAGGAGCTTCCGGGCCCGAAAATGCGGGTTGAGCGTTGGTTGCTGGAGAGGATGTAAGAACCTCGGCGGGAGCGTTGGTTTGGGCGGAAGTTGTTGCGGCAGTGGCGATTTCGGTCGCGTTCGTGTGCTTTTGCGGTTCAACCAGCGCGGCGGGAAGAGCGAACGACATCGGAACGGCGGTCGCAATGGAAAAGCGCAAGGGCGAAGGGCCGGTCTGTTTCAAATAGGCCGAAAAACCGCGGTTTTCCTGCGCTGCGAGCAACAGAAGCGTCACTGCAGCCACCCTAAACTTGCGGTATTTCATTGCATCCATGCGAGTTATCACCGAATTCAAAGCTATATCGGCAAATATTGCCGAGGCTTGAGAGGATTTGTTTTTAAACCGCGAACGACGCGAAATATGCGAAAAGGGGAGGAAGAACTACAGGTTTCCAGTGACCGATGCTTGCTTCCTAATTTAATTCGCGTGGTTCGCGCCTTTCGCGGTCTGGCGGGCGATCTCTTCGTTAACGATTTTTCTTAAGTTCCTTTGGTGAATGCCGATACCCACGCAGCCGCACGCATGTTCGGCGAAACCTTATGACACAAATTTCAGTGCCGGTTGCGGCGTGCAAACTGGATCTCAAAGAGATTGAGTCGCAACTGGCGCTTTGCCCTTCATTGCCGTCGCTGGGGAGCATCAACAAGGCGTTGCAAGGCCTGTTGCATGCGGAGCAGCGGTTTTCCGCGCAGATTTCCGAAATCATCCGACGCGATCCCAGTCTGACCTCGCGGCTCTTGCGGCTGGTGAATTCTGTTTACTACGGTCTTAGCACGCCGGTGAACAGCATTGAGGAAGCGGTGTTTTACCTGGGCGTGCGGCAAATTCGCCAGCTCACGATGGTGACGCCAATCATCGAAGATTTCCAGCGGCTCACGAAGCAATGCAATTTTCCGTGGCGCGAATTCTGGCAGCATTCCATCGGCACCGCGATTCTGACGCGTGAAGTCATCAGCACCGTGCACACGGCGAATGACGAGGCGGATTACGTGGCGGGGCTCGTGCATGACGTGGGTAAAATCGTGATGGCGTGGTCGTTCCCGGATCATTTCGCGGAAATCCATCGCCAGGCGTTGCAGGGCACGGAGGATCTTTCGAAGATCGAAATGGAAGTGCTCGGCATCGATCATTCCGAATTGGGCGCGCTGTATCTCGAGCGTCATCGCCTGCCGGATGTTATGATTAACACGGCGCGTTACCATCATAAGCCGGAAAAGGCGGAGTATTACCAGCAGGTGATCGCGTCGGTGCAGATTGCGGATCTATTGCTGCGCAGCGAAAAGATTGGTTGCAGCGGCAATTACCTTCCGGTGTCCAGCGAGCAATGCCTCCAGGCTTCGGGTTGGTCAGTGCTGTTTCCGAACGCGCAGGAAGCCGAGCAGGCGATTGCGCGGGCATCGCTGCATCGGAGTTTGGAGCGGTTGCCGAGTGTGGTGGAAGGGTTGGTTTAAATTTTCAGCGGTAGGGCGGACCTGCTGGTCCGCCTCATATTTCCGCCACGCGCGTTCAGCGCGGGACGAAAATTTCCACGACGGTATTTTTCACAGATTGCCTAGATCCTCAGGCTGCAATAGTCTTGAGTTCAATGAGGCGTTTCACTGGAACGGAAAAAGCCGCGCTGGCGTTGGCTGCTGTGCTCGCGATCGGAGGCCTATTCATGATATTCCATCCTCTCGATATGGTTGTCCCTCATGGCGGGTACTGGCGTTCTGGTAATAGTTTACCGGACCATGTTTCGGAAAAAGGGGCGCGTTGCGTTGGTGGCGGCGTCATTTTGATGGGTGGAGGAATCGCTGCTTTGATTTTTTTCGGTCCCAGGAATAGCTGAACTGGGTCACGCAATTTTAATCGAAAGGCACAACCCCGTTTGGGATTGAATGAAATTTCTGTTTTGACCCAAGGTAGCCTCGCGGGCTCCCGCCTTCGCTGCACTACGGCGCGGCGCGCGGGCAACCTTGGGCTGTGAGGCGGAATCCCTTTGGGATTCGGTAAATGCGGTCCGAAAGTGTCGCTTACTCGAAGTTACTGGCTATTCGATTTTAGGTACCAAGCCGCTCTCACTGGGCAATGGAGAGAATCGAGGATGCGGTGAAGCTCGTTCAGATCGGAGTCGTTAGCCACGAAACCACGAATGCCGATCGGGCTTTTGTCACCGAGCTCAAAGACAACTACCTCCACATTTTTGAAGCGGCTATCCGATTGAATTTTTTTTCTAAATTCTTTTGCGTAAATTTTGGCGGTTCGGATCTCCGGGGAAGGGCGGAGGAACAGCCAAATAACGGTCGCGAGTAAAGCGCCTAAAAGAAGAATCGTCAGAGTGCGGCGCATGTTGCAGTTCACTGCATAGCTAATTTACGTTTCAGTTAGATTTCGACCATCTCCGCATTTGCCAACTGCGCTACCACTACTTCAATACCTTTGGCGCGGAATTTTTCTATCAATTCAATTGGCGCGTTGCTGTCGGTGACGATGACGTCGATGACGTCCAGGCCGCAAAGTGGGAGCACGGATTGGCGGCCGAATTTCGTGTGGTCGAAACAGAAGATGACGCGTTGCGCGGCGTTGATGATGGCGCGCTGGATGTCGATCAGCAGGCCGTGGGAGTTGCTGACGCCTTCGAGGGCGATGCCGCCGCCGCTCATGATGGCGACGTCGG
>Ga0105238_10005097_pt1 | contig 12988 bp, 11 predicted proteins | sample KBSC34metaG_FD_81526 | JGI IMG/M metagenome (GOLD analysis project Ga0105238, IMG submission 81526) | Corn rhizosphere microbial communities from Kellogg Biological Station, Michigan, USA - KBS C3-4 metaG | ecosystem: Host-associated > Plants > Roots > Rhizosphere > Soil | place: Michigan, USA... | reverse complement strand
TGCATCTGGTGGAGGACGACCAGTTGTCCAAGGAAGAGCTGGATGAGATCCGGCGCAGCATTCCTGGGGAGAAGAAACGCTCATGAATACGCCGCTGCTACTCGATAATCTACTGGCCTGGAGTGTCCAGGTCCTCATCCTGGTGACAGCCGGCTCGGTGGCGTCTCTCGCGTTGCGCCACGCTCGGGCGCGATTGTATTTCTGGCAAGCGGTACTGGCGGCAGCTCTGCTCTTGCCGACTCTGGCGCCATGGAAGCAGCCCGTCGAGGTTGCATTCACATTTTCCGGCGCGGTCTCTTCCACGATCCAAAACCTGCCCGCACTTCCTCCCGCTCCGTCTGCGGGACGGCGTATCGAACCTGTTTTGGCTCTGATCGCCGCCGGCGCTGCTTTCCGCTTGCTGTGGATCGGTGTAGGATTGTTGCGCCTTCGCCGCATCCGCAAAAACGCGCGCCCGCTGGAACAAGCACCCGTGGCCTTCGGCGGCATTGCGCGATGGTACGTGTCAGATCAGGTTCGCGGTCCGGTGACCTTCGGCTGGAGGCGGCCGTCCATCCTGCTGCCGGAGAGCGTGCGGGACCTTCCCGCGGAAGTGCAGGAAGCCATCGCCAGCCATGAGCTGTTCCATGTGCATCGCCGTGACTGGCTGTTCGTCATGGCGGAGGAATTCGTCCAAAGCCTGCTGTGGTTCCATCCTGCCGTCTGGTTTGCGCTGGCGCAGATCCAGCTTGCCCGCGAACAAGTGGTCGATCGGGAAGTTGTCGATGCCACGCAGAATCGCACCGGTTATCTGAGTGCTCTGGTATCGGTGGCCGCGCAGAACCTGCAGCCGGATATCGCGCCGGCTCCCTTGCTATCCAACATGTTTTTGAAAAAGCGCCAACTCGCGGTGCGAGTGGCTGCCTTATTGAAGGAGACCTCCATGTCCGCATCCCGACTTGCTTTCCATGTCACTGCCGCTGCGTCTCTCGCCATCGCCGGTGTGTTCGTCGCGGTTTGGTTTTTCCCCTTGCAGAGCGCCGCGCAGGTGGCTCCGGATGACCCTGGCATCACGGTGAATGCCGGTGCAGCGCTGGCGCATCGGCCGCCGGTCCAGTATCCGCGCGGGATCACCAAAAGCGGGGATGTTCTGGTCGAGCTGACGCTCAATTCCAAAGGCGAAGTTTCCGACGCGCGCGTGCTGAGTGGGCCGGACGAGCTTCGCAAGGCAGCATTGGCAAGTGTGCTCGATTGGCATTATGCCGCGGATACTGCCCCTCCCTCGCTCGTACACGCTACGATTCACTTCGGAGAAAGATCGGCTTCGGCAGCAGCCACGGCTCCGCCGCCGCCTCCCCCACCTCCGCCGCCTCCTCCGCCGCCCCCGGGCGTAGCAGGTGGACCGGGTGGGCGTGGAGGCAGGGGTGCTTTACCGCCTCAAGCTCCACCACCCCCTCAGCCTCCGCCGCTTCCTCCAGAGAGTTGGCTCGTACAGAAAATTGATCTCTCGGCCTTGAGTCCAGAATTGCAGCAACGCGTGCAAGGCCGTCTCACCGTTCGAGAGGGTGACACGTTGGATCGAGGTGGCCAACGTCGACTACGCGAGGATCTGCTGCAGATCGATGAGCATCTGGGTTTAACGGCAAACATCCCATTCTCCGAAACCTACGATCCGCAGCGAAGTAATGTAATCCTCCGGATTGTTCTGCAGTCACAGGGCACGCGACAGCTCTCCGCGCCGGTGGTCGTGGCTGCTGTGGGTGCGGGTGGCACTGCCCCCGTAGTGATTTCCCGAGTCAATCCGGAATACACCGAGGAAGCTCGCAGAGCCAAGTGGCAAGGAACCGTGCAGCTACAAGTATTAGTGGACGAAAACGGGGCTCCGCAGGAAATCAAGATCGTCCGTCCGCTCGGCCTGGGACTGGATCAAAAGGCCATCGAAGCAGTGCAGCAGTGGCGCTTCAAGCCTGTCCTGCTGAACGGGCAGCCGACTAAAGTGCAGACCATGGTCACTCTTAACTTCGTGCTATAGAACGCAACACCTGGGCGTGTTGGGCGATAATGTGAGTTCCGCTCAACATGCCCAAAATCACATATATTTCAGATGCCGGAGTTTCGCGCACCATTGACGTTCCCGTCGGCGATACCGTCATGGAAGGCGCCGTGCAGAACGACGTGGATGGAATCGTCGCTGAATGCGGCGGCAACTGCCAGTGCGCCACTTGCCATGTCTACGTGGAAGAGAAGTTCCTGCCGCTGCTGAAGCCGATCGCTGAAGACGAGAATGCGATGCTCGAGTCCACCGCGTCGCCCCGGAAATCCAATAGCCGCTTAGGCTGCCAGCTCCATGTGACCGCGGAGTTCGACGGCCTGGTGGTTCACACGCCCCCGACCCAGCAATAGGGTGAGCGTCGTCATCATTGGCGGAGGACAGGGCGGATTCCAAACCGCTGCGTCCCTGCGCGCCGAAGGCTACCAGGAACGCATCACGCTGATCGGCGATGAGCTGGGCGTTCCTTATCAGCGGCCTCCGCTATCCAAAGGCTACTTGCTGGGTAAACAAGACCAGCGCCATATCGAACTGCGACCCGCGGCGTTCTACGAGAAACACCGCATTACGTTAGTGACAGCCCGCGCGACGGCAATCGATCGCGGCGCTCGGCGGGTCAAACTCGATTCAGGCGCGCAGATCGAGTACGACACATTGGTGCTCGCTACGGGAGCTCGCAACCGCCAGCTTCCGCTGCCGGATGTCTTCTACCTGCGCACATTGGCGGAAGCGGCCGAACTCAGACAACGACTGAGCGACGCGAATGAAGTCGCCATCATTGGCGGCGGATTTATTGGCCTCGAAATCGCCGCAGCTGCGCGAACGCTCGGCAAGTCGGTTACTGTGATTGAGGTTGGCCCGCGCTTGATGTCTCGCGTGGTGGCGCCGGTGGTGTCTGAATATTTTCACGCTCAGCACACCGCCCAAGGCGTGGAAATCCTGGTCAACGCGACTTTCGAAGGCGTGGGGCGCAAAGCGGACCTGGTGATCGCCGGGATCGGAGTCGTGCCGAATCTGGAACTCGCGCAAGAAGCTGGCTTGCCGGTGGCGAACGGCATTACCGTCGATGCGAACCTTCGTACGGCGGATGAACGGATCTATGCGATCGGCGACTGCGCCGAGTACCCGACTTCATTTACCGAAAGCAGCGTTCGTTTGGAATCGGTGCAAAATGCCGTGGATCAGGCGGCCTGCGTGGCCAAAGCCATTGTGGGTCGTGCAGCAGCCTACACAGCCGTTCCGTGGTTCTGGACGGATCAGTACGATATCCATATGCAGATGGTGGGATTGCCGCACGGCTTCGACCAAGTGGTATCGCGCGGCGATCCGGAGAGTCGCAAGTTTTCGGTGTTTTACTTCCGTGAGGGAGGGTTGCGGGCAGTGGATTCTATCAACCGCCCGGCGGAGCACCTGGCGGCGAGGAAGCTGATCGGAGCCCGCGTACAGCTGAGCCCCGATCAGGCTGGAGATGAAAGTTTCGACTTAAAAGGAGCGACTTAGTTAACCGGCCGCAAAGGGCCGGTCGCGGCTGTTCCGCGACCCAGGCTCCGTTTTGCGGCTTAATTAACGGAAGTGCAGTTGCAGCCGGCGTAGATCTCATCCAGAGCGCCGTTCAGCGCGTCCAGAATACGATCGGCGACAGCAGCAGCTTCGGCGGCGGGGACTTGGTGCCGCGCGATCAGAGCTTCCCACTGAGCGGCGTGTTCGACGTCAGCCGATTCGTGCACGGCAAAGTAGCGCAGCGTGCCATCTTCGGTGATCTTATAGTTGGCCTTCAGGCCCTCGATCTTAGCAGCCGATACTGCGGGAATCTGGTTCTCGTAGCAGTACAAGCCCGCGGCGGCGAGTCCAGTGTCCATCTTGGCGATGGAACGGAAGGTATCGACCAGCGCTTGCATCTTCGGACCAGCTTTTTGTCCGAGAACTGCCTGGCGGGATTCGCCCAGACCCGCGGCGAAATCGAGCCACAGCTCGGGATGCGTGGGTGAAGTGGCTTCTTCGTCGGCCAGGTTCGCGGCGATGGTCTGCCGGGAAGCCAGGTCTTCGCAACGGGTGTGCATTTCGCTCAAATAAGCGGGAAACGCACGCACGTGCGTGAAGTACTGGCGTGCGTAGGACTGCAGATCTTCGAGAGACAGCTCGCCCTTGCTCCAGGCCACGTAAAACGGGTGCTTCAAAAGGTGTTTGGCGTCAATCTTTTGGTTCAAAACATCGATGGTCGAAGACATATGTGCTGTATTCTACCAGAAGTGGAAACGACCGTGACGGCTCCAGTAATCGCACCTGGGTGGCGAATGTGGACCGCATCAACGGTAATGATGGGGTGCTCCTGGCTGTCCTACGTGGACCGCCAGGTTCTGGCCACGCTTTCGGTGGCGATCCTCGCGGATACCGGCCTGAGCGCGGAACGATATACGGAAGTGGTCTCGGCGTTTTCGATTGCGTATATGCTGGGGAATCCGCTGTGGGGCTCGCTGCTGGATTACGTGGGATTGCGCAAAGGAATGCTGGCTGCCGTAGCAATCTGGAGCCTGGCCAGCGCGTCTCACGCATTGATCGGATATGGCGCAGCCGCTTTCGTCGGGCTCGCCGCGGCCCGCGCGCTGCTGGGATTCGGCGAAGGCGCGACATTTCCTGGGGGATTCCGTACAGCCATCGATTCCCTGCCCTTGAACCGGCAAGCGCGTGGGATCGCCATTTCCTACAGCGGCGGATCTCTCGGCGCGATCGTAACGCCATTCCTGGTGATCCCGATCGCGGCACGTTTTGGATGGCGGGCGGCATTTCTGGTGACCGGGATTCTGGGATTCGGATGGCTTGCCCTGTGGGCCAGCATCGCGCGGCCACCCTACCTTCCGCTGCCTGAGCGTAAACCGGCGAAGATTGTGTGGCCGAATTTTTTCGAACGGCGCTTCTGGGCACTCGTCTGCGGATATTCGCTAGGCGCATTCGCGCTTGGACCCATCCTGTATTTAAGCTCGCTGTACCTCAATCGTGTGTTCGGCGTCTCGCAGAACGATTTGAAATATTACCTCTGGGTGCCTCCCGCAGGGTGGGAAGTGGGATATTTCTTCTGGGGCTGGGCGGCCGACCGGTATGCTTCAGGCCAGAATCGGCCTGCGGGAATGTTCATACTGCTGACGATTCTGGGCCTGCCGCTGGGCGCGGTAACGTGGCTGAAGTCGCCGCTCCTGGTGGTTCTGATGTTTTTCTGGTCCATGTTCATCGCAGCAGGATTCATCGTTGTCGCGCTGCGCGCGGCGGGGCGCGCATATCCGGCGGGACAGATGGCGATGGTCGCGGGATTGGGCGCGGGGACTTGGTCGGCGCTGGTGGCGATTACGCTGCCGATGCTGGGGTACTGGTTCGATCAGCAGCGGTACACCGAGACGTTTCTGCTGGTGATGCTGGTTCCGGTGGTGGGAACTTCGCTGTGGCTGTGGCTGACTAGACCCCAGGATTCATTTTGAGGTAATGCTCCCGATACGGCCGCCGCGTTGCCGAAATGACGACGATCATCAGAATGGCTGCAACGGCCATCGTCAGCGCTAGCGAGACGCCGATCATCTTCGGATCCTTAAACAAGTAATCGGTGAAGACGCCCGGCAGCAGCGGACCCAGCGACAGGCCGCCCAGGTTCAGGATGAATAGGTACAATGCGCTCACCTGCGCGCGGACCTGATTGGGAAAGATCAGTTGCAGCGCTGCGCCCGCGGTGCCCATCGGCAACACCAGAAAGAAGAATCCTGGTCCGATCAGCGCCAAAGATAATCCAGCGGTGGGCATCAGCATCGCGGGAACAAGAAATAGCAGGATTCCGACGGCGCATGGAATTCCCACCAGCAGCGCCCCATCGATTTTGCCTTGCTTTTGCCAACGCTCGCTGAACCATCCCCCCAGGTACAGACCCAGGCATCCGAATGGAAGAATTAACAGTCCCAGGGCGCGTCCCGTCTGGCCAATGGTCCAGCCGTGGACTCGCAAGAAATATTGCGGGACCCAAAGGTTGAATCCATAGTTGCACGCGGCCTGCAACGCGAAGCCCACCGAGATTCCCAGGACAGATTGCCAGCGCGATCGGATCTCCGCAAAGGTTTGCTCCAGGCTGAGCTTGGTCGTTCCCGAAGATGTCCGTGCGAGGTTTTTTCGAATCGGCTCCTTCACGGTAAATACCAGCAGGGCGAACAGCAATCCCGGCAATCCCAGAATCAGAAACGTCGCTCGCCAGGAGGCCATGGTTCCCAGAATCGGCAATATGATTTCCGGCTGCCGGGTCACAGCCTGAACCACGCTTCCTCCGACGATAAGCGCCAGACTCGAACCAAGCAGGTTACCTATATAGAAGACGCTCAGCGCCGCGCCCAGGCGTTCCTTAGGAAAAAGATCCGACAGGATTGAGAATGATGCGGGATTGAGTCCCGCTTCACCAATCCCGACGCCCATACGCGCCAGGAACAACATGGCGTAGCTGCGCGCCAGTGCGCATCCGGCGGTGAAGATGCTCCAGAACGCGATGCAGATCGAAATGAGGTTGCGGCGATTGGCTGAATCCGCCACGCGTCCGAGCGGCAGGCCCATTACGGCATAGAAGACCGCGAATGCAGTCCCCGCCAGCAAGCCGACCAGTGTGTCATTGATCTTGAGATCCGCCTTGATGAAGGGGACGAGCAGTGCGAGGATCTGCCGGTCTACAAAGGAGAGCGTATAGCACAGCATCAGCACGATGGCTGCATACCAGGCAGTTTTTGAGGAAGGCGTCACGTCCGAACTACTATACTGCAATCGTGGTTTTAAACATCCCCTCGCGTGCACTGGTGCTGTTGGTGGGCGCATCGGGATGCGGCAAATCGACCTTCGCGAAGAAACACTTTAAGAACACGGAAATCGTGTCGTCGGATGCCCTGCGTGCGGCGGTTTCGGATGACGAAGCAGACCAGACCGCTTCAGGCGACGCCTTTGAGGTGCTGCGGCTCATAACCGGGAAACGTCTCCGAAGAGGCAGGCTCACGGTCATCGATGCGACCAACGTCCAAAGGGATTCGCGCCGAAGCCTCTTGGCAATAGCCGCCGGCAATGGGAGGCCAGCAATCGCCGTCGTGCTGCATCTGCCTTTAGTGGTGTGCCTGGCACGGCTCCAGTCGCGAGCGGGACGGCTGGTAGCGCCCGATGTAGTCCAAAAGCAGAGCTCCGACCTGGCGGCGTCGCTGGCGGGATTGGCAGATGAGGGCTTCGAACGGGTGTATGTGCTGGAGAATGCGGAAGATATCGATTCCAGTCAGGTTTTTATTGCCAATTCTTCATGCTAATCCGTTTGGCACTGTTTTACAGCGCCAGATTCTAGGTAACATTACCTTTAGGGAAGTCTCGTTTGAACCTCACAGCTCTATTCATCAAGCGGCCAGTCATGACCGCGCTGGTCATGATGGCGATCATCATTTTCGGCGTCGCCGGATACCGGACGCTGCCGGTGAGCGATCTCCCCAACATCGATTACCCGACCATCCAAGTTCAAGCTAACCTTCCGGGCGCCAGTCCGGAAACAATGGCCGCTTCGGTGGCGACGGTATTGGAACGCCAGTTCTCGACCGTTCCCGGCGTGGATTCCATGACGTCCACCAGCGTCCGCGGGCGTAGCAACATCACGCTGCAGTTCAATTTGGAACGCAACATCGATGCCGCTGCTCAGGACGTGCAGAATCAGATTGCCGCGGTGGTTCGCAAGCTTCCAGTCGGCATGCCCGCGCCGCCGCAATTGCAAAAGGTGAATCCGGCGGATCAAGCGATCCTGTTCATGGGCGTAAATTCATCCACCATTTCGCCCCAAGCGTTGGATGAGTATGCCGAGGTGCTGATTGCCCCGCGTATCTCGACCATCAGCGGCGTGGCACAGGTGAACGTGTGGGGCGCGGCGAAATTTGCCGTGCGCGCGCAGATGGATCCGAATCAACTGGCGGCTCGCGGCATTGGTATCGACGAAGTCGCCGACGCCATCCAGAAGCATAACGTCAATCTGCCGGCCGGAATTCTGTGGGGCAAGAATCAGGCGTACACGGTTCAAGCCGACGGTCAGTTGACGGACGCGGCCGGTTATCGATCGCTGATTGTCTCCTACAACAATGGCTACCCGGTGCGTCTAGGCGATCTGGGACGCGTACTGGATGGCATCCAGAACGATAAGGAATTGGCCTGGGTCAATGACGTCAACCGAGGCAGCGGCGACACCCGCTCGATCATGTTCCAGGTGCAGCGGCAGCCCGGCACCAACACCGTTGAGATCATCGACCATATCAAGGAACTGTTCCCGGAGTTCCGCGCGCAGTTGCCTCCATCGGTCAATCTTGACGTAGTCTATGACCGTTCGACGTCGATTCGCGAATCCGTGGACGACGTGAAGTTCACGCTGCTGTTGACGATCGGGCTGGTAGTGCTGGTGATTTTCATCTTCCTGCGCAACGTATCGGCCACCATCATCCCCAGCCTGGCGCTGCCTCTTTCGATCGTCGGCACATTCGCGGCGATGTACTTCCTGAACTACAGCCTGGACAATCTGTCGTTGATGGCCCTGACGCTGGCGGTCGGATTCGTGGTGGACGACGCGATCGTGGTGTTGGAGAACATCGTCCGGCACATGGAAATGGGCAAATCGCGCATGGCTGCGGCCATCGAGGGCGGGCGCGAGATCGGCTTTACGGTTCTCTCGATGACGCTGTCGCTTACAGCGGTGTTCGTTCCAGTACTCTTCATGGGCGGCATAGTGGGACGTCTCTTCCACGAATTCGCTGTGGTCATCAGCGTGGCGATTCTGATCTCCGGATTCGTTTCGCTCAGCCTGACGCCCATGCTGTGTAGCCGCTTTCTGCGTCCGCCCGGTGAGAAACACGGCAAGTTGTTCCAGTTCACCGAACGCGGCTTCGACGCCCTTCGCGACGGGTACCGCTGGACTCTCAATGGAGTCATCCGGCATCGGTTCCTGACGCTGATGACCGCGTTTGCTACGTTGGCGGTCACGGTCTATCTGTATGGATTGGTGCCCAAGGGTTTCATTCCTAATCAGGACACGAATCAGATTAATGCTTCGACCGAGTTTTCCCAGGATGCATCTTTCGACATCATGGGGCGGCTCCAACAGCAAGTGGATGATGTCATCGCCAAGAATCCAAACGTGGATGCTTACTTCTCGCGAACGGGTGGCGGCGGGAACAACGCCGGCAACGCGGGCAACCTGCAGATTCGCCTGAAGCCCCGGTCTGAGCGCAAATTCACTCCGGAACAGATCATGGACCAGCTGCGACCAGGAGTGAACGAGATTCCTGGCGTGAAGACCTACTTCCAGAATCCGCCGCTGGTGCGCATCGGAGGCCAACAGAGCCGCAGTTTGTACCAGTACACATTGCAGGCGCAAAACCTGGAGGAGCTGTACAAGGCGTCGGGCGATTTCGAAAAGCGCCTGAAAGATATTCCTGGATTGATCGACGTCAACAGCGACCTGCTGATCTCCAGCCCGTTGGTGGACGTGAAGATCGACCGCGACCATGCTTCATCTCTTGGCGTGACGGCCGACCAGGTAGAGAACGCTCTATTCAACGCCTACGGCACCCGCCAAGTGTCCGACATTTACGCACCGACCAACGACTACCAGGTGATCCTGGAGCTTTTGCCTGAGTATCAAGCCGATCCCACCGCCCTGAACATGCTGTACGTGCGGTCGTCCACCGGAAAACTTGTTTCGCTGAACACTATCGCGAAAGCAACCACTACCGTGGGACCATTAGCGGTGAACCATTTGGGACAGCTGCCCGCAGTAACGATCTCTTTCAACCTGGCTCCGGGCGTTTCGCTCGGCGACGCCGTCGGCCGCGTGGAGGAAGCGGCGCGCGAGACGCTGCCGGCTACAATTTCGACCACCTTCCAGGGTGTGGCCGCGGCGTTCCAATCGTCCTTGGTCGGCATGGGCCTGCTGGTGATCATGGCGATCCTGGTGATCTACATGGTCCTGGGAATTCTGTACGAGAGCTTCATCCATCCAATCACGATTCTTTCCGGACTGCCTTCGGCCGGCATGGGTGCACTAGCAACCCTGCTCCTGTTCCACGACGAATTAAATATCTACTCCTTCGTCGGCATCATTATGCTGGTCGGCATTGTGAAGAAGAACGCGATCATGATGATCGATTTCGCGATCGAAGCGCAGCGCCTGCATAACGTTCCACCCGCGGATGCGATCTACGAAGCCTGCCTGGTGCGTTTCCGGCCGATTATGATGACCACCATGGCGGCGTTGATCGGCACTCTGCCTATCGCCATGGGCCTGGGTGCAGGATCTGAAGCGCGCCGCCCGCTGGGTCTGGCAGTGGTAGGCGGGCTGGTTGTTTCCCAGCTTCTGACCCTGTACATCACTCCCGTGGTCTATATCTACATGGAAGGCCTGCGCGGATCCTTCGCGAAACTTCGTCCCAGCAAAAAGAAGAAGCGCACCGAAGTTGTACCCGCACCCGCGGGCGTTGCCAACAACTAAGGCCGTCTGCAATTTTTCAGACTCGGATGGGCGGAAAGTTTGCCCGATTCGGAAAAAATCTGCACGAACTCTTTTCTCAGTAACCTGAGGCCGCTTTTAAGGTAGACACCTTAGGCGGCGCACCTGACCAAAGCTGCAATAGGTGCTGCGGTGTGAACCAGCGTTCCGACCAGCGGGACTGCGGCGAAAGCTTTACCTTAACGAAATAACCCAGAGGTTGGCGTGGGACGCACGCTTCTACTACACCTTCCAACTGATGGTCCTTACTCACAATACGCAATGGGGCGTTGGTCGGAAGAGAACAGTCCATGAGCACCTCAACGAACCATTCTCCAATCTCTTCCAGGTTCCCAAGCATTGCCGGCCGACGACGGCGGTCGGGACGAGTTATGAATACCAGCTCGGAGCAAAGATAACGGCAGATTGATTTTGGGTCGCGCATGGCCTGATAGTTTGCACGTACTAGGCCATTTCACTGCTGGTGGCCTTCGGGCGTTCGTCTCAGTACGGATCGGCCCCCAGTTCCACTGAGTTGTAAGATCGTTAGAAGTGCAGACACGCATGAGCGACAGCCCGATTGCGAGCGTGGAACGTGGGGTCGCCTTGCGGTTGGAGGGCGTCCGGCGGGTCTTCGACAACCAGCTAGTGGTGATCGACGACTTCAATCTGAGCATCGATGCGGGCGAGTTCCTCGCAGTACTAGGGCCGTCGGGATGTGGAAAATCGACGCTGCTGCGAATGATCGCCGGACTGTCGCCTCCCGATGCCGGCCGCATCGTTACCGATCCCCCCGTGTTCCAGACGGCTTTTGTCTTTCAGGACGCTCACCTGCTTCCCTGGCGAAGCGTGCTGGACAACGCCGCTCTTCCCCTGGAACTGATGGGAGTTGCACGTGAGGAACGCTACTCGAAAACCCACGCCGTACTCAAACAAGTAGGTCTGGAAGACGCCGAGGCGCGCTATCCATCACAACTCTCAGGCGGCATGCGCATGCGAGTGTCGTTAGCGAGAGCGTTGGTTACCGAGCCGCGATTACTGCTGATGGACGAGCCGTTCGCGGCGCTGGATGAGATCACACGATTCCACCTGGAAGTGCAGCTACGTGAGCTGTGGAAGCTCCGAGGCATGACCGTAATTTTCGTGACCCACTCGATTTCAGAAGCTGCATTCCTGGCGAATCGAGCGATCGTGCTGGCTCGCCGCAAAGGGAATATCAAGCTCGATCGGAAGCTCGAACTGCCGGTGGAGCGCAGTAATTCCCTGCGGTCCGATCCCCGCCTCGGTGAAGAGATGAATCGGCTAATGTCGGCGATGGAAGAGGAATAGCGGATGTTGAAGAAGCTGCTGCCTCCCCTGATTCCGTTTGTGGTGGTTACACTCACGCTCGAATGGATGGTTCGGGCAGGCGTTGTAGCGGGTTACCTGGTGCCCGCTCCCAGCGCGGTGTTTCGGGCTCTGCTCGACAATCGCGATGAGCTTGCCGCGGCCATGGCGAAGACTTCAGCAGGAGCGCTTGTGGGATTCGCACTCAGCACGCTCTCGGGAATCGTGATCGCCGTGCTACTTTCTTCATCGCGAGTGATACAGAAATCGTTTTATCCTTACGCGGTCTTCTTCCAGACTGTGCCGATTATCGCGATTGCGCCCCTGCTGGTGATCTGGTTCGGCTACGGAATGAAAACCGTGATCGCTTCGGCATTCATCGTGTCGATCTTTCCAGTGATCGCCAACACGCTGCAAGGGCTGCTATCGACCGATCCGGCGCTACGGGATCTGTTCCGTTTGTACGGCGCCTCTTCCACGGTCACGCTAGTGAAACTGCGATTTCCCGCGGCATTGCCGCAGATCCTGACCGGACTTCGCGTCGCCTCGGGATTAGCCGTGATTGGCGCGATCGTCGGCGAATTCATCGGCGGCGCGGGCTTGGGATCGGTTGTCGATGTCGCCCGGACGCAGCAGCGCGTGGACAAAGTTTTCGCGGCGGTTCTGCTGGCGTCGGTGCTGGGGTTGGGGTTATTCGGTTTGATCAACCTGATCAGCGCGGTGACGCTACGCCGATGGCATGCGTCCGAGCAAGAGACAATATAAGAAATGACTCGAAGATGCTTTTGCGGCGCTTGCGCCGGGCTGCTGGCGTCGTGTGGTAAGCCTGCCAAAACGCGCCTGGCATTGAACTGGAAGCCCGATCCGCAATTCGGCGGCTTTTACGCGGCGCCCTATCAGAAGCAAGGACTGGATGTCGAAATCCTTCCGGGCGGCGCAGGCACACCAACCGTACAAATGATCGGCGCAGGCTCGGCAGAGTTCGGCATCGTATCCGCTGACGAGCTGGTAGTTGCGCGCGCACGCGGCAACGACGTGGTCGCGCTGTTTGCGGTGTTCCAGAATTGCCCACAGGGAATCATGGCGCACGCATCGCGGCATCTGACGTCGGTTGGCGACGT
>Ga0105238_10005094_pt1 | contig 12991 bp, 11 predicted proteins | sample KBSC34metaG_FD_81526 | JGI IMG/M metagenome (GOLD analysis project Ga0105238, IMG submission 81526) | Corn rhizosphere microbial communities from Kellogg Biological Station, Michigan, USA - KBS C3-4 metaG | ecosystem: Host-associated > Plants > Roots > Rhizosphere > Soil | place: Michigan, USA... | reverse complement strand
GGACGAACATTTAAGCACCAAGCGAATCTTTAACATGGAAGAGTACTGCTCTGAACACCCTTCCAGCCTTGAGTTAAGCCAGGTTGCCGGCGCTCTGTAACGTTCGCAGCTGACGCCTATTTCTCCGGGAAATGCCGCGTCTCCCGCTGAGAGGGACTTCTTATGGTAACCGCTCCATCACTTCCTCAACGCTCTGCAGACTTTGTGGGGCCGACGAGCGAAAAACGGTCTTACAAAGGCCTGATCGTATTTGCCTGTTTTGTTGCTCTAGCTCTCATCACAATTGCGCTGGATGGCCCGCCACGGCCATTGTCCGAGCAAGCCCCCCTTTCTGCATTTTCAGCAGCGCGCGCAATGAAACATCTCTCTGTGATTGCCCGTGCTCCGCATCCGGTAAACTCCGCTGAACATGATGCGGTGAGAGACTACATTCTGGGCTCTCTTCGCAAGATAGGGCTTACTCCGCAGGTGCAAAGGATTACAGGCGAAGCTCAGGGCTTTGAAATTGACGGCGCACTGGAGAATATTGTTTGCCGCCTGCAAGGAAGCAGCCAAGACAAGGCGATTCTGCTGGTTGCTCATTATGATTCAGTTGCTGCCGGCCCAGGAGCGAGCGATGATGGCGCGGCCGTGGCCGCTCTTCTTGAAACTGCAAGGGCGCTTAAATCTTTACCGCAACTCAAAAGAGACATCATACTTCTGTTCACTGATGGGGAAGAGACCCATCTGCGGGGCGCTCGCGCTTTCGTTGCGGGGCATCCGTGGGCAAAGGATGTTGGAATTGTCTTGAACTTTGAGGCCCGCGGCGTACGCGGTCCTTCAATCATGTTTGAAACCAGCGATCAGAATGGCTGGCTGATCAGCCATTTCGGCCAGGCTGCGTCTTATCCGGTTGCCAATTCGCTTTCCTATGAGATTTACAAACGTATGCCGAACGATACCGATTTCACGGTGTTTCGGCGTGCCGGGTACTCAGGGCTGAATTTTGCGTTCATTGACGGACTTGATTATTACCACAGTAAGTTCGATTCAATCGAAAATATAGAGCCAGGAAGCTTACAGCATCATGGCGACTATATGCTCGAATTGGCCAGGGAGTTTGGGAATACAACCGAGGCGGAAGCCAAGTCCGCAAACGTGGTTTATTTCGATATTCTTGGAATGGCCCTGGTGCGATACTCACACGCTGTCGGCGCCATTTTTCTGGGACTTGCAGCGGCCATGGCATTCGCCATCTTATTTATAGGTGTTCGTGCGCAGCGTCTTCACATAGGCGGCTGCATGCTTGGTCTGTTAGGAATGGTTGCTGGCGTCATTGTCACAGTGCTGGGAGCATGGATTGGCTATCAACTTGTAAATGCCACGCATTCGCATAGACTTCATTTTGGCTTGCGTCACCATCCGGGGCTGTACACATCAGTCTTTTGCACTCTTGGACTGGCCTGCGCCATGGCCTTGTATGCTGGGCTGTCAAGAAAAATAAGCGCTCTCCATTTGCTGGTTGGCAGTTGTTTCGGCTGGCTAGCTCTGACTTTAGTGGTGAGTTGGTATTTTCCGGGAGGCACATACGTTTTTCTTTGGCCAATGCTCTTCAGCTTAATTGGAGCATTGTTATTGATCGTGAAGGAGAGATCGGCAGCTCAGAACATTCTGCTGCCGTTGAGTGGAATACCGGCCATTGTGATCATAGCTCCATTGGCCCACAAAATTTTCTGGGCCTTCGGAACTGGTTCTGTTTTGCTTGTGAGTGCAATGGTGGGCCTTGTAATGTCATTGTTGATAGGACAGATTGGCTTGGAGCACACGGCACGCCGCTGGCTGCTTCCCACTTTATTAGCATCTACCGGCTTGGTGTTGTTTGTGGCGGCGATTGCAGTGTCAAGAACTACTTAGGATTTAAGCGCGCCGCCTTCATAGCTCCACAAACACATCGTCGCCCTCTATTTCAAGCTTGAATATAGTAAGGCGCACGTCGGCTTTTCTGGGCGTCTTCCCGGTCCTTGGATCATACTGCCACCCGTGCCAGGGACAAACGATTTTGCCTTCTTCAATCTTGCCTTGACCTAACGGGCCGCCCCAGTGTGGACAAACATTATCCATCGCGCATATCTCCCCTTCGACGTTTGCTACACAGACAAAACGTCCGCGAGCTAGAAATTCTTTTACCTTACCTGGTTCGGGGAGATCAGCTCTGGTTCCGATCTTGATGAGTGCCGTTTTGGATTCCATTGTGGAAGCGTGTCCCTGTGCTGAATTCAAGTTCGTATTCTACTAAAGACTTTTTCATAACATATAAGAATCGGCACTGACAATGAAGAATTTGTTCGCCGCCATTCTCAGAGATATGTGCTGCGCTTGATAGGCAGCCGCATGCGTTGCTTCAAGTGGTGGACATGACAAAACATTCCAAGACTTTTTGAGATTAAAAAAGGAAAACCAAGTTTCAATGAAAATTATTTCCTTCTTTTTACAGCATTCCCGAAGAGCAGTGTTCCTGAGCGTAATGGCGGGAGTGTTTAGCGGCATTTGCAATGCTGCGTTGCTCGCAGCCATTAATAGCGCATTAAAAGCCGGACATCCCACCTCTGTGCTGATGTGGAGTTTCGCGGGCCTGTGCGTATTGCTGCCGCTTTCCCGCTTTTCGTCGGAAATACTCTTGACCAAGCTGGGACAGGATGCAATGTATCAGTTGCGTATGAAATTGTGCCGGCAGGTACTTTCCACGCCGCTGCGCAATCTGGAGATTCTTGGTCAGGCGCGCATTCTCACCACTTTGACCGACGATATACCTACCATTATTACTGCATTGAATGCCGTGCCAGTGCTTTGTGTGAACGCTGCGCTGGTACTTGGCTGTCTCATCTACATGGGAACTTTGTCCTGGCCCCTTTTGGGTATCGTGATCGTCTTTATGGTGATTGGGACCATTTCATATCAGCTTCCGATCATCAAAGTCCACAAGATGTTCCGGGCAGCAAGGAAAGATGCCGAAACTTTGCTGGGGCACTTGCGCGCACTTACGCAAGGGATCAAAGAACTAAAGATCCACCAGGGCCGCCGGGAAGCATTTGTGACAGATGGACTCGACTTGACCGCGGTCTCTTTGAAGAAGAACAATATATCGGCATTGCGCGTGTATTCCGGTGCGGCAAGCTGGGGGCAGATTCTGGTATTTGTTGTGATAGGGCTCTGCCTTTTTCTTTTTCCAAATATGGGCCACGTCAGCGGACCCACTTTGACGGGATACACTCTGGCGCTCCTTTACTTAATGACACCACTCCAGGTCATTATGAACAGCCTTCCGCAATTGGGGCGCGCCAGCGTGGCTCTGCAAACCCAGAACGAACTGGGACTCACTTTGGCCAGCACCAAAGCGGAGATATCCTCTGCTGCGGGGCAGCCGGATTCCCAGTGGAGCACGTTGGAGCTTAGGGCCATTACCCATTCCTATACTGTGGAAAGCGACTCTCAGACATTCGTGCTCGGTCCAATTGACCTAACTTTCAGGCCAGGAGAATTGGTTTTTATCACCGGCGGCAATGGCAGCGGCAAGACAACCCTCATCAAACTGATCACGGGACTCTACCTGCCGGAGCAAGGGCACGTCTATCTTGGTGGCCGGCAGATCAATGATGAAACTGTGGAGTGGTACCGGCAGCATTTCTCGGTCGTTTTTTCTGATTTCTTTCTCTTTGAGCAATTATTGGGGTTGGCAGGTCCACAGGTTGAAGGCCAGGCACAACTATATCTTGAGCAGCTAAAGCTTTCTCATAAAGTAAGTGTCACAGATGGAAAGCTTTCTACTACGGAGCTATCGCAAGGCCAACGGAAGCGTCTGGGACTTTTAACTGCATATCTGGAAGATCGCCCAATCTATGTATTCGACGAATGGGCTGCTGACCAAGATCCTTATTTTAAGGATATCTTCTACATGCATTTGCTACCAGAACTGAAGGCCAAAGGAAAAACAATTCTTGTAATCAGCCATGACGATCGTTACTACAATGTGGCCGATCGCATTATTAAGTTGGATGAGGGACAGATAGTCAGCGACACTGGCGAAGCGGTCACCCCTTCATTTGCTAAGGCCAAAGGCCTCCACGCATCATAACGGTCCGATTAATGATTGTACCGGTATGTAACAAAGAGAAGCCGGATGTTTTCGATAGAGCGATGCCAGCAGGCAAGGCTTAGCTTAACCCGCTTGGAATTTCCCGAGTTCTGCGTTTCCAAACTCAATCTTGAAAAACGTTTTCTGGCCGCGGGCAGGCACACATCGCCGCTGCTGCTGGCCCGCATGGAGGACAACGGACGCGTTATGCCGTTTGTGCAAGAGCTTGTGGATAATATTCAACCGGAGCCTTACGTGGCATTCTGGGGCTAACGGCCTTTACCCATTCTGGATCAACTTCAGCGACAACAGTTCTCATCATCATGCTGATTGAGACCAGCAGGCGCTGCTTGGGCAGGATGGAGGTCAGTGTTCCTACCACTCCTTGTAACGGCCCTTCCTCGACGCAGACCTTGTCCCCTACGTTCAACCCTTTCCATACGCACAGAGGTGATCCGGAGTTGCTAAGGACCTGGATTGAATGAATCTCTTCCGGATCTATTGGAGCAGGCTTGCCGCCAAATTCAACAATACGAATGACGCCTGGCGTGGTAACAATCAACCCATAGACATTGGCGTTGACGCGACAAAATACATACCCTGGAAAAAGCGGGGCTTCATAAGAAATGCGTTTCTTCCTTACGCTGCAAGTAGGCAAAAATTCTTCATAGCCTTTCGCCTTCAGCATCATTGCTACCTGTTGCTCAGTTCGAGTTCTTACTTGTAACGCAAACCACTGATTCTGAAGCACCACGGGCACGCCTCCTAGACCCAAAATGGAACGGTCAAACTAGAATGTTTATCGAACGTGCACTCATATTATTGAGAAGCCATGCCAGTAACAACGGTCGAAAAGACGAGGCAATACCTAGACAAAAAGTACGGGGTGTAGAGAGGCGATAGAGGATTGCTTATGAAGTCAAGGACTTGAAAGCGGACAATGAACTTTTGGAAAGAGACAAGGAATTCTGTACTAGTGCGGATTCACAGCCCTTTCACAAAATCAACTATGTATGGGTTCATTTCAGGAAAATGTTGTTCTGTATTTTGAGAATCTGGCTGCCAGTTTTTAAAGAGCTAAACAAAAAGACGGTGGGCGCTTGATTTTCCGCGGGACCAGACTCTCTGGGAATTCTTGAGATGCGTCCGGCGACTAAGTACATCAACGGCTGCATACGAAAATGTTTTTCAGACAGGCCGTCCCATGATCCATTTCGAGACTCGATTCAGCCTTCGTATGGTTCATGTCTCAAAAGTGCATGGCCATCTCCAGCACCACTGTTAGCTTATCAAAATGGAAGCTTCAATTTTTTGTTGGTGAGCGAAGCCTTGCAACCGAGCGCATACCATCCATCTGTCCAACCACCGATCATCGGCGTACCACCGAGCGACAGCATCTCCCCGCATTGAAGTTGTAGCCCACCTAGAGACGCGCAATTCGCTGTCCGTGCCTCACGACGGGACAAAGGCAGATCAAACACCAGACCAACGAGTTGTCGGGAGGCAGATTGCTGCCTGAGAAATAAAAATCAGTGATTTTGACGGGATGATGTAAGTGATTGATTCGGTTGGTTGCGGGGGGTGGATTTGAACCACCGACCTTTGGGTTATGAGCCCAGACACTTGCTGATGCGTAAGGACTTACAAAAATTCTAAGCGCATGGATGGCTCGCTAAGTGAGTGTAAATAGGTAGGTCTCAATTTTTTCGTTCCCTCGTTCGTTCCCTCGTTTTTTCGAAACGAGAGAATGCTTCGCCCTACCCAGCAGCAGACAAGTGCTTTCAGGTACTGGTGGAGCGTGAAAATTCAATCGCTTGAGTCTGTCGAGCACTTTTTTCAATATGGCGGACGATATGCCCGCCGTCTGGTCATTGCTCAGCGCCGAATAACCTACATCGACAAGCAAACCGTTAAGTTTTGGGCTAAAGATAAGCGTTCCGGCAAGATCGTTCAGATCCGGTGTTCCCTAAAGAATTTTATTGACCTCTGGACTCAGCACATTTTAAAGCGCTAGAAGCATGCAGTTCGATACTTTGGACTATTTGCTCCGCGAGCTGTAAATCAAGATGTTTGATCCGATTTCCGCCGCCCTCGGCTTCAAACGCCAACCGCGCCCTGCCCCTCTGCGGTGGGCAGAGTCCATCAAGGAAATGACCGGCCGTGACCCACTCCTGGAGCGGGTTGGGCAGCGGATGACTTGGGTTAGAAGTCTCGCACCGCAGCGATCCCGTTAAGGCCAGATCCGGCATTCGCTTCTTTCGGGCAATTTCCAATAACCTCAGTTTCAGACCAAGGCTGCGCATCTCAACAGATCTGCTCCATGTATTTTTGATTTTCCTAGTGATCAAGTCCCTGCTACCTTATTCCGAGTAGCGCCTTGCCTTCCAACGCGTCGTTCAACGTCAGAGCGCTTTGAATGAGTGCGATATGCGTAAGGGCCTGAGGAAAGTTGCCAAGATGTTCGCCGCTCAGGCCAAGTTCCTCGGCGTAGAGCCCCAGGTGGTTCGAATAGCCGAGCATTTTTTCAAACAACACGCGAGCATGATCTATTTGCCCGCTCAGAGTGAGTGCCTCGATGTACCAGAAGGAACACGGAGTGAAAGCTCCTTCTGTTCCAGGGAGGCCATCGATTCCGGTTGCCGTGTCATATCGGAGGACCAAAACGTCCTGTACCAGTCGTTGTCTGATCGCCTCCAACGTGCTCACCCAGCGCGGATCTGCCGGGCTGATGAAATCCAGTTGGGGCATTAGCAGGATTGACGCATCCAAATCGCTGCTGTCCTGGCTTTGTACAAAGGACTTCAGGCGATCGTTCCAAAAGTCGGTATGAATGCTTTGGTATATTTTGTCTCGAATCTGCCGCCATTCCTCAAGGGATGCTGGCAGGGAGCGTAACTGCGCGATTTTTATTGCCCGATCAAAGGCGACCCAACACATCAACCGGGAATGCAGGAAGTGTCGTGGCTTTCCCCGAATTTCCCAAAGCCCGTGGTCCGGCCGGGTCCATGATTTGGATAAGGCAGCGAGCACCGAGCGAATCTTGTCCCAGCGATCATACTCAATCATCATCCCTGCATTGACCTCAAAGAGCGCAGCCGAACCAAGACCACCGTAGACATCCAACTGAAGCTGCAAGTGCGCCGCATTCCCGATCCGGACGGGGCGGGAGCCCTGGTATCCACTCAGAGAAGACAATTCCTTCTCGCTCAAATCTTTTTGGCCGTCGATTCCGTACATGACCTGCAGCTCACCGGCGAACTCCTCGCTTGAGGCAATATTCTTGAGCCACAACATGAATTGCAGAGCTTCATTCTCATATCCCAGCCAGAGGAATGCGTTCAGTGTCATAGCCGCGTCGCGAAGCCATGTATAGCGATAGTCCCAATTCCTCACGCCGCCAATCTCTTCAGGTAAGGCGAAGGTTGGAGCTGCCACAATGGCGCCCGTCGGTTCATAGGTGAGCAACTTCAAGACGAGCGACGAGCGAACCACCGTTTCCCGCCAACGGCCTTTGTATGTGCACTCCGCTGCCCATGCGCGCCAGAAACGGACCGTATCATCCATGAGAGCGTCCCCGGCACTCGACGCCCATGCCGGTTTTCGCGACTTGTCCCGCACATAACTCAGAATGAATGTCACATGCTGTCCGGCCGTGAGTTGCAGTTCTGCGAAGGCGCACCCGTCTCTAAGCATTAGACGGCATTCGGATTGAATGAACAACACGCCACAACCTTTGCCGCGAAAAACGACTCCGTCCGTTGTTCTCGCTGCACTGTGACCTTTCGACGCATAGTCAAAAGCGGGCACACATTCGAACTGCAAGCCTACTTGACCCCTCGTAACTGTTACCCGTCGAACAATCACGCTCTCCTCCGGGTTGCTGCCGAGAGGCATGAAATCCGCGATCTCCGCAATTCCATCCGGCGTAAGAAACCGCGTTATCAAGACATTTGTGTCAGGCAGGTAGAGCTGCTTGCGGCGATAGTCACCGGTAACAGGCCGGATCGAACAATAACCGCCCTTATGATCGTCAAGCAGCGATGCAAACAGTGTGGGGGAATCGAATCGCAGCGGACAGAAAAAGTCGATTGTGCCATCAGTCGAAACAAGGGCCGCGGTGCGGAGATTTCCGATAATGCCGTGATCTTCAATTGCTGGGTACATCAGTGTTCCTCTTAATGCATCATCACAGGTCCTCTTGCCTTGGTCTTCTTGAGAGCAAGAGTCAGAAAGGCGCAAAACAAGCCGAGTAGCGCCGACCACATGAAGATGTCGACGTAAGCAAGAAGTGCGGACTGCTTAAGGAGCAGCCCGTACATCATTCTTAGTGCTCGCAATGGGTTTCCGCCCGGCAACACAGCGCGGAGCAGATGATTACGGGCGTGCGTGAATACATGGTCGTAAGGCGTATAGTGGGCGGCGAGAATTGTCTGGTGGGCCTGAGAGCGGCGCGCCAGCATTGTAACCAGCGAAGACACACCGAGCGATCCGCCAACATTGCGCATTAGATTGATGATTCCGCTGCCGTTTCCCATCTCATCGGGTGACAAGGTTCCCAGAGCCACCGTATTGACAGGCACAAAGAGAAATCCAATCGAGATCCCATTGATAAAGGTGGGCCAGAGCAGGCTCCACTGCCCGATCGAGAGATTGATATTTCCCATTTGCCAGCATGAAAGACCGAAGAGTAAGAACCCCGCTGCTACAAGAATGCGTCCATCGAGTTTGTTCACCAGACGTCCGGCAACAGGCATGGCGACCAACGCCCCGAGTCCGCGTGGAAGCATGGTGATGCCGCTTTGATACGCGGTATAACCCATCAGGGTCTGCAGAAAAAGTGGTAGGATCGCAATCATCCCGAACAGGTAAGCGCCGACGGCCGTCATAAGTACGGTACCCACAGCGAAATTGCGATTTCGCAGGATTCGGAGATCAACCACCGGCGATTTGGTTTTCAACTCGCGCCATATGAACGCGGCAAAACAGACCAAAGAAATTGATATCATCCAGGAAATAAAGCGAGAACCCAGCCAGTCGTCCTCCTGCCCCTTATCGAGAAAAACTTCCTGGCATCCCAGCCACATCGCCATCAGCGCAAATCCAATGGCATCGAAATGCGTTGCGCGTGAGCTCTTGATCCAGGGTGGATCCTCTACATTTCTGCGAATAAGAAACTGCGCCAGGAGTCCGACGGGAATGTTTATGTAGAAGACCCAGCGCCAGGAATAGTTATCGGTCAACCAACCGCCCAGAATTGGGCCGACAATCGGAGCAAACACAACACCGAATCCATAGAGGCCGAGCGCCTGTCCTTGTTTCTCTTTTGGGAAACTCTCCATCAAAATCGACATTGAGATTGGCTGGAGCGCTCCGCCCCCAAGCCCCTGAAGAATGCGCATCAGGAGAAGCATCGGAAGATTCGTAGCTAGACCACAGAGGAATGAGGCTACTGTAAAAGTGAGGAGACACACCTCCAGAACCTGCTTTCTTCCAAAGCGTCTTCCTAGCCATCCTGTCGTCGGCAGGACTATTGCATTAGCGATGAGATATGAGGTCAGGACCCATGTTGCCTGGTCGTAGGATGCCGAGAGGCTTCCGGCAATGTGATCGAGTGCCACATTGGCAATTGAGACGTCCAGCACTTCCATAAACGTCGGCAATATGACCGATAGCGCGATCAGCCACGGATTCACTGATGGACGCCACTCGTTATCCTGCACGTTATCTCCTCCTGACTTTGTACTGTCAATTCGAATCGCTAGCGGATTCGTACCTTGGGCACCACTGACATTCCAGGACGTAGCAGCCCTTCTTTGTTGGCTTCGCCGGTTAGGTCAATGCGCACTGGAAGGCGTTGCACCACCTTCACGTAGTTGCCGGTTGCATTTTCCGGAGGAAGGAGGCTGTAACGCGCGCCGGTTGCTCCTCCAATGCTCGTCACCTGGCCATTCCATTCCCGGCCATAGGCATCGACATGGATGGATACCTTCTGCCCCGGTCGCATGTGTGCCAATTGGTCTTCCTTATAGTTCGCCGTGATCCAGACATCATCCAGAGGAACCAAGGCCATCAAATCCTCACCCGGCTGCACGTTTTGTCCCACTTGCGCAACGCGCCGGCCGATAATTCCGTCAACCGGCGCGACGATCTTCGTGTAGCTCAAATCAAGCTCGGCCCGCCGCAATGCTGCGTGTGCGCGCGTAACTTTAAATTCCGCCGACTTTGCGCGCGCGGCCACTGCGGATGCATTTTTGGGAGATACGCGCGCATTTTGCAGATTGGCTGTGCTCTGGCGGAGGCGGGCGCGTGCTTGCCTGACCTGCTCCTCCGCTGATCTCACTCCAGCTTCGGCGCTGGCGACTCTGGCATTTCCTGCATCCGCTGCGGCTTTTGCCTGATCGTACTGCTGCTGTGAAATTTCCCGCTTTGCTACCAGTTGACCGTAGCGCTGGAAATCGGCATTCGCGGTAGTCGCGAATGAACGCGCGTCGATCAGGTTTGCCTGCGCTTCCTCCACTCGCTTGAGTGCGACCGTGATTCCGGCTTCTGCTCGATCGAGCTCGGCCTCCGCGCCGGTGATTTGAGCTGTGGAACCGACTTGGCTGACCGAAACATCGAAGCCGGCGGCCCGTGCCTGTTGGACCGCGTCTTCGTACTCGGCCCTGGCTCGCTCCGCCGCGATCTCATAGTCCCTGGAATCGATCTCCACAAGCAGTGTCCCGGCTTTTACGAACTGGCCTTCCTGGACGTGCACCACCGCCAGATGTCCGGTGATTCTTGCGCTGATGGGATAAATGTTGCCATCCACCTGCGCGTCATCTGTTTCTTCATACTGGCGCGCATGCCACCACCATCCGGTTGCCAAAATAATGAGGATGAAGGCGCCGACAAATGCTACGATTTTCCGTGTTGCGCTCTTGTGCTGCGGTGACCGCTCCGGGGCTCGCTCCAATTTTTGCCTGCCCGGATCATCTTTGAGACGATCGTCAATTTCTGGCCGATCTATTACAGTTGTCGAGTGTTCCTGCTGCATTTTCCTTACCTCTGAAACTTTGTTATCGTGCGGAATTTGCTGAAGCGGGCGAGTGAAGAAGACTTCGTGCAGTAGTCTCCGCTGTTCCCGTGGCGCGGGCGAGTGATAGCCTGGCAATGCTGTACCCGTAGAGACTGTTCACCCATTGCTCGTTGGCGCTTGCAAGTGCCTCCTGCGCCTGGATGACCTCAATGTTGTTCGTAACGCCCGCGGAAAACCTGTCTTTTGATTGTGTGAGCGCGCGGTTTGCATAACCTAGAGCAGCTTGGGAGACCTCGACTTGCTTGTTGGCGGAGTCGAGATCGAGAAGCGCATTCTCCACATCTTGCGCGATGCGAGTGCGAATGTCTTCAAGCTCTGCTTGTTTCTCACGAAGAGTAGCGTCTGCAGCGGAAACATCCGCCTGTATCCTGCCTCCTTCGAAAACTGGGATACGAAGCGCGAGGCCAACATCCCAGGTAGGAATGGCATTTCCCGGAGCGGTGCCGAGCGCGCCATAGTTCCCTGCAACTCCGATTTTCGGAGCTCGCTCAAGTTCAGCAGCGTGCTTTGCCAATTTTGCGGACCGCAATTGTTCCCGGGTCGAGCGATAGTCCTGCCGCGATGCTAGTGCTTGCTCGTATGCATCCTCGCTGGTTATGGACTTAAAGGACTCTTTGGTGAGCGGGCTGGTAAGGTGGATCGGCTGATGGATATCAAGGCCCAAAAGTCGCAAAAGAACTATTTGCTGCTTGGCAAGAGTATTATTCGCGTCAATGACGCTCTCCTGTCGTGCCTGCACCTCAACTTGTGCCCGTAAGGTATCCACCTCAGGGCTTAGGCCGCTATTTTCACGATCTTTAGCAAGTTGATAGAGCGCCTCGGCAGTCTTCAGGTCCGTTTGTGCAAGGTCTAATCTGACCTGCGCCGCCAGCACGGCGAGATACGCATTGCTTACAGCGACAGCCACCGTCTCGCGAGCATCTCTGTAGTCACTCTGGGCTGCGTCTTCAGCGGAATGTGCGGCCCGGGTGCGGGAGATCGCTGTCAGATCGAGCAGTGATTGGCTTGCGTTCACTCGTGCATCGGAATTGCTAACATCCACAGTTCGTGGCAGGGTTGCGAGTGGAATGCCCAGCGCTCGGAGATTGATTCGCTCCGTAGATTCACGCAGTGAGCCTTCCACATGGGGTAGTAACTCGCTCAGCACTTGCCGTCGGGCCGCGTGCGACTTTTCGGCCGTGGTGCCGCTGAGAAACAGGCCGAGATTCGTCTTCAGTCCGCGATCAACTGCATCCTGGAGCGTCAATTCGAGAACACCGGGATGTAGCCGTTCGCTCGACACGCTCCCGAGATACGGACTTTGTTGGGCGATGACTGGCTGGTTTACTTGATTTGAAACAGCCGCCGAGGAACGAGGCGGTCCCAGCGACGATTGCGCTCCCGAGATTGCCGACAAAAAGCTAACCACAAGCGGCGTGCCGAACATCCTGTATAACTTCATGGCTAGGATCACAGATGTTCGGAAAGCATTCTTTACTCGTCTGGTCTTCCGGAGGTTGGTCGGTTCTTCCGGCAAGTTGAGCAAATTCATTTTCGTGTCTTCCAGCCGGGTTTACAATGGAAATAGGATTTCAGTGTGACGGAGGCTACTAGCCGGCATCGAACGCGGTGAGGCCCATCGAGGTTAGAGATGTCCTCTCCTGTAGAAATCAGGGCTCCTGTATCGAGAATTTCTGTTTGGCGCGGCCGCCAGTGTGTGCCCCTCCCATCCGGCCCGCCGATCATTTCCAGCGCCCATTCTCCCTGGCAGGGCGCTTTGTTGGAGCGTCATGCACATGGTCCACAAAGCGTCGATCCCCATGTGC
>Ga0105238_10005093_pt1 | contig 12995 bp, 12 predicted proteins | sample KBSC34metaG_FD_81526 | JGI IMG/M metagenome (GOLD analysis project Ga0105238, IMG submission 81526) | Corn rhizosphere microbial communities from Kellogg Biological Station, Michigan, USA - KBS C3-4 metaG | ecosystem: Host-associated > Plants > Roots > Rhizosphere > Soil | place: Michigan, USA... | reverse complement strand
GTCGTACCCGACGGGATCGCCGCCCGTCGCCTGCAAATCGCGGCCGACCGCCTTGGTCGCGCGGAAGTCGAACGGAGTCCCCTCGACCGCTCGGATCTCGGTTTTGCCAAGGACGAGGACCGGCGCGTGAAGGCAGCAGCCTGGATCGTGAACCGCGTGCGCTGCGCAACCAGCCGTTGCAGCGGCCGAACGCCCGCACTTCCTCGCGGCGCGTGGTACGGTCGCGGTACCCGTTTGGCGTTCGCCGCTGAACGGCAAGACGTTTCACAGACGGACCGAATCGTGACGACACTCGATAAGATACTGCTCGGACTTTTCGGCTCCTTTGTCGTCGCCGGATGTGACGGGTTATTCATGGCGCACGGCAGGGTCGTAAATCCGTCCGGAATGCCGCTCGCGGGTATCGCTGTCTCCGCTTATGACGAGACGATGCGCGTGACGACTCGCACCGACGCGAATGGCTGCTTCCATATTGGGCGCGTCTGTCCGCCGTTCAAGCACAAGGTCCCACTCAGGGTTGGAGATCTCTCCTCAGCCCCCGTGGATACGGTCGATGGTCCGACGACGAGTGACCTCCACCTGCTCATCACGGTGTCGGACGACCAAGTTCCGGCAGCGACGAAGGTACAGACGGGAGCAGACATAGAGGCATGCACGACGAGGGAGAACCGAGCGACACTGTCCAACAAGCCGTAGCAGGGGACGGCGCTTGCGCGCCGCCGGTGAACGGCACGATGTTGGGCGGACAAGCGCCAAGGATGTCGTCCCAACCGGAACGCTCCGCGTGCGTGAGCGCTCGGACCGCCGCCGTCAGCGACGCCTAGGACCCGAACGGTGACGCTGGCCCAAGGTGAACCTCAGACGAGATAGACGAGAAGGGACACGACGAGCGCCGCCAGCCCGACTCCCGCGGTCCCAAACCGCTGACGTCGCGTGCCCTGTCGATGTCTCCAGACCAGAGCGACTGCCCCCAGCAACGACGCCGCCGCCGACACGCGCGAGACGCGCATCGACCGCACGAGCTCGGCCCGAATCACTTCGTCGCGGCGGAGGCGTTCCTGCTTTTCGACCGGCGTCTCCTTGGGGAGGTCGGGCGCCGCCGCGCCGAACATGCCGACCGTCGGGCGAGCGTTGAGGAGACCTTCCCAGGCCAGCTCATTGCTTTTCAGCCATGCGCCTACCGCCAGGACCGAGAACAGAACGACCGCCAACGGAAGGGCGCCCCGTGATCTCATCGCCTCTGATCAACCCTATCATCTGGCGGCCAAGCCGCCGGATATTGCGCGCACCGACATTCGTGTCCGGCCTTGGTCGCTAGCCGGCTGGCGGGCACGGTGATTTCAGCGCCGCCGTGCGGGTGGACCGGCCATTGCACGGGAAGGGGTTGGTGAGGAATCTCGTGCGCTTCTGGTCGCAGGCGACGCGTCGGGCTCGACGGGCGGCGCTCGCAGCCGGGGCGGTCCTGGTCGTCGGCGCCTCGGCGTGTAGCAGCGGCCAACCCAAGCCCGCCGGAGCCGGGGCGGACGCCAGCGGAGGCGTTCACGGATCCGGCGGTGTCGGCGGGGCGCTCGGGATGGGCCCGCAAGGAGGTGTGGACGGCGGCGTCGGATGTCGCGTCGGCGACCCGTGGCCTTTCGTCTGCTCCCAGCCGTCGGAAGGCACCTGCTACCACGACCCGCTGCCGGCCGACTGCGATGCGGCGACGGGCCAATGGGGCTGCTCGTTCGGAACGGTTCGAGCGCCTGAACACAACTGTGCGGGGTCGGGCGGCGCGGGGGGGCACTGCGATCCCCTGCCGCCTCTCGGCGCCACCGGGGGAGTGGGCGCGGGTGTCGCCCCCTCCGACCAGCTCGTGTCGCTGGGACCGGCCACCAAGTATCCGTCGGGGGGGCGGCCTTTCCAACTCGCATTGGCCGACCTCGACGGCGACCGGCGGCTGGACATCCTGGTGACGAGCGACAACGGCGACGTCAGCGCGCCGGTCAGCGGCTTGAACGTGCTCCTGAATCAGGGCAGCGGCACGTTTGCCTCGCCGCGATTCCACCAGGGGAGGGGACCGTACCAGACAGACCTCGCCGTGGGCGACTTGAACGGGGACGGCAAGCCCGACATCGTGGTCACGGGCGGGCCGTACCTCGACGTTCTGCTGAACAACGGTGACGGCACGCTGGGGACGCCAGTCCCCGTCGACATCGCGGTGTCGACCTTCGCCGTCGCCATCGCCGATCTGGATGGCGATGGGCGCAACGATCTGGTCCTCGGGGCGAGCGGGGAAGGCGTGATCGTACTCTTCAATCGCGGCGACGGTTCCTTCACCGCGTCCAAGGCATATCCCGCGGGCTATGCGCCCTCCGCGCTCGCCGCGGGCGACCTGAACGGAGACGACAGGCCCGACCTGGCGGTGGTCAGCTACAGCTCAGGAGGCCCCGGCAACAACAACCTAAGCGTCATGCTGAACCGGGGCGGCGGCGACTTCGCACCCGCTGTCGCCTACCCGGCGGGAGAGTTCCTGACCTCCGTCACGATGGGCGATCTCGACGGCGACGGACACCGCGACATCGTCGTGCTCGATTCCTACGCGAGGCTCGCCGGTTTGCTGAACCAGGGCGACGGGACCTTCGCCGCCCCGGTGAGCTACGGCGGGGACGCCTCGAACGGCGCCGTCGCCCTCGGTGACGTGACCGGCGATGGTCGCCTCGACATCGTCGCCGCCGATACCTTGCGGTACGGATCGTCGGGGTGGATCGGCGGCAACGTGAGCGTCCTCGTGAACCAGGGAGGCGGGGCCTTCGGCCCGCCCCTCGATTTCACCGATGAGCCTATCGAGAGGAGCATCGTCCTTGGCGACCTGAACGAGGACGGCAAGCTCGACGCGGTGGCGGTGAACCGCAGCTACGAGTGCATGGACACGATCAGCGTTCTGCTGAACACGTCTCGATGACGCTGACGTTGCTGCCTGACGGGACGCTTCCTTGGAAAGTCGACGTCGTCATCAACATTGCGCTGGTTGGGTTGGCGCTCTGGGTACGTCGGCGGCCTCGACCGCGCCGAGCCCTCGGTACGCTCGGGTTTGTCTATGGGGCGCTCTTCGTGCTGTCGTCCCTCGCCGGGATTGCTGTCGCCGTGTTCATCGCGCTGGATCCCTTCGCTGGAGAGACGCTCGATACGTCACACGGTGCCGTCGCCCTGATGGAGATCAGCTGCGCGGCCACGGGTGCTATGGCCTTCCTGCTGCCGACGATCGCTGCTGCTGTCATGTACTGTCGGTCGCCCGTCGATGCCGCCCAAAGCCGTTGAACCTGACGGTCCCGCCACAGGGGCATCGTAGAATCATCGACAGGCGTCGGCGAGGTACGGCGCGAGCCAGCGGCAGAGGGGGCCCATCGATGTCGCCGACATCAGACCTTGCGGCTGGGCGAGGCGGCCGGGGCTCACCAGCTTCAGGTCGCGGAGGCCGACCATCCCCCAGATGTGGGCCGTCGTGCCTTGCTCGTCCTCCAGGTCGAGCTGGACGTACTGCGGGCCGCCGCCGCCGGAGATGATGAAGGACAGGCGCGCGGCGCCCGGGCGAAGGCGCAGCGTCGCGCTCTCGCCGGCGGCTTCGACTCGAAGGGTGTCCGCGCCGACGACGGTGATCCAGCCCTTCGCCGCGCTCCGGGCCATCATGGTCGTCAACCCGAGCAGCGCGAACACGAAGGCGCCAGCGACCCAGGCCAGCGTGGCGATGAACAGGGCGACGCTCTGTCGCGGGATCAGCTCGAGCTTCATGATCGCGAACATCAGGGGCACCAGCGCCGCGACCACGCCGACCGTCGCGAGGACCGTGCGGCCCCCCATGAAGGGGCCGGTCACCAGCGGCAGCCGGCGGCGCTCGTGCCAGTCCCGGCGGAGCTCGCGCCAGCCCCAGCGCCCGAGGACCAGGGCCGCCGCGGTCCCGACGACCTGGGTGATGACGTGTCTCGGTTCCATAGATGCCTTCGGCAGCGACCGACTTTACAGCGCAGTGGACCGGGCGCGCGCGGGCGTTGCGCGTGCGCTAGAAATCTCGCCAGGCGTGAGATCCGCGTGCGCAGCCCCCTGGCGTCCAGAGCCCCTGGATCGCTTCCCATGACCCGCATCACGTCCCATAATCACGTCTGGTCCCAGCCCCGCCCGCCCAAACAATCTGGACATGATCAACCTTTTCAGGAGGCTCGACCCGCCATGGGCGAAGCACCAACAGACCGGTAAAATTTCGCACGGCGAGCGACCAGGCAGAATAGAAAGTTGGGCAGACGGCGTGGCATCTGAGAGGGACAGAATTCAGGCGGAACGTCGGCAGCTTCGGCGCGAGTACGGCGAAGTGTACGACCGCATTTCCGGTCTCCTCTTCGCGTGGGATCCCAAGGGAATCAACTTCGGCGACAACACCGACGAGTACGAGCCGGAAGTCGATACGATTCTGCCGCGGCTCCGCACCTGTACGTCGCCGGGGGACGTCCAGCGCGTCGTCTTTGAGGAGTTCCGTCGGTGGTTCGGCGACGATGAAGCCGGGCAACTCGAGATGTACGAGCGCATCGGGCGTGACATCTGGGCCGCGGTTCAGGGGGCAAGTTGGCTCCGCACAGGCGGAGCCTGATTGCTGCCCAACCCGCGCCCTGAGGCGGACCGCAAAAGAATCATGAAGTCTGGGCGGCGACGGGAGCGACGCCCCTCAGTCCCAGTCGCCGGTCTTCTCGAGAGGCTCGCCTCGCTCCCAGTGACGCAGGTTCCTCCGCTGGCGGCGCAGGTCGCGCACCTGGTAGCCGAGGAAAGCCAAGGAGGCGAGCGCGACGATGAGGACCGCGAGCGCCGCGAGTGAGGGCATGACGACGAACGTTACCAGACGGGCCTCCTTGCCGCCTGCCGAAGACCGTTCATGGGGAAAGCCACGGCCCGGCCTCCTTCCCCTGCCGATGGCCGGGGTACCATTCCGTCATGCGCGAGTTGGTCGAGGCGCTCTGTTCGGAGCGATGTGCGGGCCGGGCGCCGGGGACGGCGGGCGGCCGTGAAGGCCGGCGGATCGTGGCCGAGGCCCTGTCGGCCGTCGGGCTCGAAGTGACTCAGCTAGCGGTGCCGGGCTGCGACGGCGCCAACGTGTTGGCGGCCATCCCTGCGGCGGGGGCTTCGCTCGCGTCGACCGAGCGCTGGGTTCTGCTGGGCGCGCACCACGATCATCTCGGGCGCCACGGCGGAGAGACCTATTGGGGTGCCGACGACAACGCCGCCGCCGTGGCCATCCTGGTGCAGGTGGCCGGCGCGCTGGCGCGCGAGCCGCCCGCACGGCGTGGCGTCTTGATCGCGGCGTTCGACGGCGAGGAGCCGCCGCACTTCCTGAGCGACGGGATGGGATCGGAGTGGTACGCCGCTCACCCACCGGTGGCGCTGGACCGAATCGACATCATGCTCTGCATGGATCTGGTGGGCCATGCGCTGGGCGAGCCTGCCTTCCCCGCCGAGGTCCGAGGCTCCGTCTTTGCGCTCGGGGCCGAGCGAAGCCCCGGCACCGCCGCGCACCTCGACGCCCTCGTGGCCAGCGAGCCCGGCCTGTGGGTGCGTCGCCTCGACGCCGAGATCATCCCGCCGCTCAGCGACTACCACCCGTTCTGGACCCGCCGCGTCCCGTTCGTGTTCCTGACGTGCGGGCGCGCGCGGCACTATCACACCCCCGACGACACACCCGACCGCCTCGACTACCCGAAGATGGAGGCGCTCGCGCGCTGGTTGCAGCGCTGGACGCGCGAGACCTGCGCCCGTCCCGAGGCGCGTTTTTCGTTCGACAATCATCGCGACGACGCCGCCAGCGTGCGCACGCTGATCGCCCTGACCCGCGCGCTGGAGCCGATGTCGCCCATGGCGAAGGCCGGGCGACAGGTGGCCGAGGGTCTGCTCGCGCGCTGCGACGGGCAGGGCCGCCTGGCAACCGCCGCCCGGCAAGAGCTGGCGAGTCTTCTGCAACGCCTCGAGGCGGGCCTCGGGTGATGGCTCCTGCGACGCGTGCGGCGTGACGAGCGGACGACGCCATGGAGGTACTCTTCGAGGGCGGTCCGTCGCTTGCCCGCGGGGAGGCGGGATGCGCCGTAGATCAACTCGTGCCATACCCCGACCAAAGCTGATGAGCCGGACATCCTTCTGCGGAAGCAAATGTTAGATGCGGCGGTACGGTGTGGCCATTGGTCTGGCGGCGCTTGCGGTGCTGGTCCTCGTGCTCGGACTGGCGTGCCTGCGCATCTCAGGAATCCTCTCTCTCGACGCAGGATACGGAGCGGTGGCCCACCTGGAGGCATTCGGCACTTCACCTGATCGAGAGGAGTTGCAACAGGCGTGGCTCACCGCAGGATGCTTTGGGCGCGTCGGGACCGGCCTTCTTGCTTCGTCGATTCCGATGGCGGCCCTCGCTATCTGGTGTGTTCGTCGCGCTCGCGGCCGACGAGATCCAGACGGGGCGTGACGCCTCGGTTCCCGGCGTCCCCAGTGGGTCCTCGCCGCCGTCACAGCCGGGCTCACGCCGCCGCGCGGCCGACCCGGGCCAATCTCTCGGGGTCCGCGAGATACTCCGAATAGGTCATGCGGAGGTCGTAGATGGTCTTTCCGGAGAGCTCGATCACCCGGTTGGCCAGCGAATCCACGAACTGCACGTCGTGGCAGGAGAAGATCATCGAGGCCTCGCTCTTCAAGAGGCCATTGTTGAGCGCCGTGATCGATTCGAGATCGAGATGGTTGGTGGGCTGATTCAGCACGAGGGTGTTGGGGTCCTGGAGCATCAGCCGGGAGAGCATGCAGCGCACCCGCTCGCCTCCCGAGAGGACCTCGACCTTCTTGTGGACCTCATCGGAGGTGAAGAGCATGCGGCCCAAGAACGACCGGATGAAGGCCTCGTCGCGGGTGTCTGGCGCGTACTGGCGCAGCCACTCGAGGACGCTCTTGTCGTCGACGAAGTAGGCGTTGCTGTCCTTGGGAAAGTAGGCGACCTTGGTCGAGGTGCCCCAGGTGACGGTGCCGGCGTCGGGCTTGGAACCTCCGGCGAGGACGTCGAGGAGGGCGGAGACCACCCGGTCGTCGCCGACGAGCGCGATGCGCTCGCCGCGGCCCACATAGAACGTCAAACCGTCGAACAGCACCTCGCCACCAATGGTCTTGCGTAGCCCCTCCGCCCGCACGACCTCCTTGCCGAGGGCGCGCTCCGCCTTGAACTGAATGAAGGGGTACTTGCGGTTCGATGGTCGGATGTCGTCCAGCGTGATCTTGTCGAGCAGCTTCTTGCGCGACGACGCCTGCCTCGATTTCGAGGCGTTGGCGCTGAACCGCGCGATGAACGCCTTCAGGTCGTCGATCTGTTCGGCCTTCTTCTTGTTCGAGGCCGAGCGCTGTGAGAGCGCCATCTGGCTGGTCTCGTACCAGAAGGTGTAGTTCCCGGAGTAGAGCGTCACCTTGCCGAAGTCGATGTCGGCGATGTGCGTGCAGACCTTGTCGAGGAAGTGCCGATCGTGCGACACGACCACCACCGTGTTCGGGAAATCGAGCAGGAACTCCTCCAGCCAGAGGATCGAGTCGACGTCCAGGTGGTTGGTGGGCTCGTCGAGCAGGAGGATGTCGGGATTTCCGAAGAGCGCCTGGGCCATGAGGACTCGGACCTTTTCGCTGTCGGTCAGGTCCTTCATGAGCGACGAGTGCTTTTCGGCGGCGACGCCCAACTCGCTGAGCAGCTTGGCAGCTTCGGCCTCGGCTTCCCAGCCATTCAGGTCGGCGAACGCGGCTTCCATCTCACCGGCGCGCACGCCGTCGGCCTCGCTGAAATCTTCCTTCGCGTAGAGGGCGTCCTTCTCCACCATCAGCGAGTGCAGTCGCTTGTGTCCCATGATGACCGCCGTCACGGCAGGCACCTCGTTGAAGGCGAAGTGATCCTGGGAAAGCATGCTGAGCCGTTTGTCGGGCTCGATGCTCACCGAGCCGGAGGTCGACTCGATCTTGCCGGCCAGGCACTTGAGGAACGTCGACTTTCCGGCTCCGTTGGCGCCGATGAGACCGTAGCAGTTGCCGGGCGTGAACTTGACGTCCACCTCCTCGAACAGGGTCCTGCTGCCGAACGCGACGGAAAGGTTCTGAACGGTGATCATGTTGGGACGGGCGTATTACGCTGGCGACGGGCGGGGTTCAAGGGCAGAGTCGCTTCGCACGATCCGACCAGTCACCTTCGCGCCAGAAGAAGGACTCAGTAGAAGCTGAGGTCGTCGATCCAGAAATCGAAGACGCCGGCGCCGGGCTGGAACTCGACGCTCCAGATGTCGGTGCGATCGAACGGGGCGGTGCCGTTCGCCAGCGAAGAGAACGGGATTTTGACCAGCGTCCAGTCGGTGGCCGAGAGGTTGGCCACCGGCGCCGAGTTTCCGGCGCAGGACAGCGTCGCCAGCGCGCAGCGGCCACCGTAGGTGGTCGACTCCGTCGACGCGGTTTGAACGATCGTCGTCAGCGCGGCGGCGGTGCCCTTCGCATAAAACTGGATGCCGGTGTAGGCCGCGGCGCTGAAGGTCTGCGTCTGCGGTACCGCCGTGAGCGTGCATCCGATGCCCGCGTACTGGACGAACGTGCCATAGGTGTGCATCGCGCGTTGGCTGCTCCCGCGCGGCGGCGACACCGCCGATGGCGCCGGAATCTCGCCCGACGGCGCCAACGTGCTGTTCCCGTCCCGGTACGAGAACCATTTTCCGTTGCGTCCCGATCCTTGGCAGATCCGCCCGGTGGCATCCTCCATGTCGTCGATGAGCGCGCCGCAGCCACTGCCGCCGCCAGAGCCGGCCGCGCCGGGCGTCCCCCCGGCCGCGCCACCCGCTGCCGCGCCACCGGCCGCAACGCCGCCCATGCCAGTCGTTCCACCGGCTGCCGCACCTCCGGCCGCCGCTCCACCAGCTGCGCCACCGCCGGTTCCGGTCGCGGGCGCGGCGCCGGCCGCACCGCCGACGGCGGTGGTGCCGCCCATCGCCTCGCCGGTCATCCCACCGCCGCCGGCCGCACCTGCGGCCCCGTTCATGGCAGCGGCGCCGGCCGCTCCGGTCGTGCCGCCCAGGCCAGCGGCTCCGCCTATGCTGGCGCTGCCCGCCGAGCCGCCGGTACCGCTTCCGCTGCGGCCCCCGCCGCCGCTCGGCACGACGCAAAGCTTCGACAAGCACGCCAAGCCAGCGTTGCAGGTCGAGTTCGGATAGCACGCGCCGCCCTCCGACCCAGCCGCCTTCCCGCCGCCGCCTCCGCAGCCGCTCAGTGCCAATGGAAGGAACATGACGACCAACAGACCGCGAAAAACGAGGGATTCGAGCAAGCGAAGCATAGGTCGAGAATGCTATCACGGCCGCGCTTCCGGACCGGGCTCACTCAACATCGGGAGCCGCCAGGAAATCCGCAGTATCGTTGGGCGGACTGACCGATGTTGACGCTCGAGAACCACCTGCTGGAGAAGCGAGGTGCATCAGGATGCAGCAACTCCGGTTGGGCGCGATGGGCTCCTTGGGCCGGCAATCCGTCGTGTCTCTGCAAGAGAAGTGATCACCCGACAGGTGGTGTCACCGCAAGCGTAGGGACACCCGTCCGCGGTTCGACGCCGCCTCCTCGCGGAGTGGGGCGAGGCGACCGCGGTTGTACCGCTGCAACATGACCGGGTATACGTTGATGACGACGTTGAAAAGCAGAGTCCACGCTGCCGCGCTCCACCAGCCTCGGACGAGGGCATGGCCGATCGCCAGCACGACGACCAGGAACATGATCACATGGTTTGTCTCGGCCTCGCGCATGTCCCCGTCGAGCTTGGCGAGGCCGGCAGCGTCGAGGACCGCGGGGAAGTGGACCTTGCGGTTGAGCAGGTGCAACGGGCCGCGCCGAAGCAGGCGCTTGGCGACGAGGACTCCCAGCCTCTGGTAGCGATGCCCGTCGCGCTCAGCGGGCCGCAGTTCGTAGTAGGAGGCGGGGAAACGCACGGGGAACGCCCGGAACACCAGGGAGACCCAGCACATGCTCAGCCAGACGAGCAGAAACGCGAACCCGACGCTCTGCGGTCCGCAGGCGCGCGCCAGCCAGGCGAGGAGGACGCCGAACGCCGCTGTCAGTCCTGCGACCAGCAGTGACCTCGCCGCGAGAATCGGGCCGCCGAGGTTTCGCGTCACCACCCCGGAAAATACCTCGCGGGCGGCGCGGATCCGAATCGGCCGAGGGCGATGGTCCAGTCGAATGGAAGGAAGCGGACGAGTGGCCGGCCAGGAATTCGTTGAAGAGGGCTCGAGCCATGCCCGCAGGATCGGCGGCCGCGAATTGTCCAGGAGCCTCGTCATCTTCGTTTCAGATCGGCGATCGACGCGCCCACGCTCTCCTTCTTGGGGAGCGGCACGGTCCTATCCGACGGCCGCTGCCCAACCCTTCGTTGCGGCGGCCGGGAGGGTCGATCGCTTCGCACCCTCTACCGTTCGCCGCTGAGCGGCCATATCGTTGGGCAGACCTTGGAGGTTCGGGTTCTGATCCCGCCCTCCCACGGCGACTTGCACGACGCGTTTTGCGCACCGGCGAAGGGTGCACGTCGTCCGCCATCCATGGCGCCCCGTTGACCTGTCGAGACCGAGCTGAGATCATCCTCGGCCGTGCGATCTGGATTGGCCGTGCACGTCGCCCTGGTGGCTCTGGGGGCGGGATGCGCCCTCACGGCGAAGTCCGAGCGCCCGGACGACCGCCTGGACGCGACCAGCTCGTACGTTTTCGGGCGCTTGGTCATCAAGGCCGCGCCTTCGGCGTTCGGCGAGAACGGGCGCGGCCCAAACCAAACGGTCGGGATCGTCCTGGCGTGCGACGACGGCGCAACGTATCCGCTGCTCTTCTCCACGGAGCGGGACGTGAGGGTCGTCAAGCTCCGGCCGGCGAGCTGTGTGATGAAGGAGATTCAGCACGTGGACGACCTGGGGATCGTCGTCGGTCGCAGAGAGCCGCCCGCCGAGTGGGTCCATCTGAATTACTTCGCCCCGGGGCACGGCTACTACCTGGGTGACTTCTTCGCCGTCGCCAGCATCCGGGTCAATCCGGGCTATCCGCGGGCGAAGCGCGTGATGACATGGGACATGGACCCCGTCGACGATGGCTTCGAGCAGGCGACCACCGAGCTGCGCCAGAGGTTCGCCGGCCTGGGCGCGCTGCCCATTCATGATCAGCGTCTGGCGCCGCGGCGGCCGCAGCGGAAGAGGGGCCTCGCGGGGGACGACGAACCTTTGATGTCGCCCGACCGAATCGCTCGTCTCGCGGGATTGGTCGGCAGCACGTACCCGACCCCCGCGGCCTGCGAGGCCGCCTGCCGCACGGGCGACTGCCTTCCCTACCGGGCCCCGTCGGGGCCGGCCATGACCTGCATCGTTCATTGCATGACCACCCGCGACTGCGCGGACGGGATGGCCTGCAACTGCTCTCGTCACCCGGGCCCTGATTGCCGTTCCGTGGCGGAGACGCCAGGCGACGCCATGGAAGGCATCTGCATGCCCCTCAGGGATTGAAGTAGGCGGTCGTGAAAAGCATGAAGCTCTCCGCATCGACCATCCCGGGGATCGTCGTGGCTTTCATGGCAGCCTCGCCTGTCGCCATGGCGGGGGCTTGGGGCGACGGGAGTTTCGAGAACGACGACGCCCTGGATTGGCCGGCGACGTGTTCCGAGCTCTGGGATCCGGTAAAGCCCGCGAAGTGGATCACGGTCATCACCGATTTGGAATCACGCTTGAAGTGAGCTGCCGAACCCCGCCGTGGCAAGTGGGCGAGCGCGCCGCTCCCCGGCTTCATCGCCGCCTCGCCCGTCATGCGCCGTATCCTCTTCCACGGCAAGCGGGCAGAATAGAAAGTTAGACGGCTTGTCATGACACGCGTGGCAGAAAACCGCTCAGATCGCTCGTTGCCTGCTTCGGCTAGGATCACGGGTGCAATCGTGCTCGGCCTGGTATTTGGTGCCGTCACATGGATAATTGCGCTGTGGGGAGTACACGCGTACCACGCGCCTATCCTTCAGTGGCTGTTGGTGTTTCCCGCCGCCCTCTTTGGCCCTGTCGGCCTTGTGGTCCACGCGGGCCAATGGATCGGATATGCGTTTCTCGTCATCGCGATTCGGCGGCAAACCAATTCCGCTCGGTACGCTCTCGTCCTCGCCGGTCTCCTCGTCGTCCACGTAGTCGCTGGGATTTTGACCGTGCGCGCCGTCTAACCCATACCGCCGTTGCAGACGGACAAAGGCATCGGTCGCTTCGCTCCCTCTTGCCTTCTCCTGCATGAGTTCATCACGCCGCCGCCTGCAGTTCGGCCCCGCACGCGTGAAAGTCATCGGCATACCCTTCCGCATCGACTGGCGCTGGTTGATGGGAGCGGTCGCGATCTTCAGCACCGAGGTCTTCATCGGTCTGCGCGTTCAAGACCGGTGGGTGCGACCGTACGGTGGCGACGTACTGGCGGTGGCGTTGGTCCACGCGGTGGCACGCGCCGCGACCGCGTGGCCCTGGCGGCGCGTACTCGTCGGAACGCTGCTCTTCGCGTTTTCGCTCGAGGGGCTGCAGGCCCTGCACCTGGTGCGCTGGCTTCATTTGGAGGGGAGCCTCCTGTGGTCGATGGTCCTGGGCACGAGCGCCGACGCCGCCGACCTCGCCAGCTACCTGATCGGGGGCGCGCTGGTGGCGGCCCTCGAAGTGGCGCTGGAGCGGCGGAGCCGAAAGCGCGAGGTTGGCGGTGGTCCCGACTCGTTTCAAACTGAAGCGATGCCACTCGGGGAGATCAAGAACTTCGTCGAGGTAGATGACGCGATCGCCACCGGCGGGCAACCGTCGGAGTCACAGCTGAAGGACGTCGCCTCGGCCGGCTACAAGGTCGTCATCAACCTGGGGCTCCTGGACCCGAAGTACTGCTTGCGAGATGAAGCGGGGCTCGTCGCAGATCTCGGGATGGAGTACCACCACATACCGGTGGTCTTCACGGACCCG
>Ga0105238_10005089_pt1 | contig 12999 bp, 12 predicted proteins | sample KBSC34metaG_FD_81526 | JGI IMG/M metagenome (GOLD analysis project Ga0105238, IMG submission 81526) | Corn rhizosphere microbial communities from Kellogg Biological Station, Michigan, USA - KBS C3-4 metaG | ecosystem: Host-associated > Plants > Roots > Rhizosphere > Soil | place: Michigan, USA... | reverse complement strand
GGCATCAGCTGGCTGCATCGCAATGCCGAAGTTCTCCATAAGGAGCTTCAGGAGGGCCGTTTTGCAATGACGGTTCGTGTCGACCAGACCAAGCGCGACATCGTGATCCGCCGCTTTGCCGCGGTGCCGCACCCCTCGTAAATCCGACTCGAAGTCAACGAAGGATCGGCTTCTTGTCCGGGCTCTTGTCGACGTTCTTGTTGAGGTTCTTGGCCTCGTTCCAGAGGGCATCCATCTCGGCAAGCGAAGCGTCCGCCAGCGAACGCTGCTTTGTCGCTAACGCCCGCTCGATATAGCCAAATCGCCGTTCGAATTTGGCGTTGGTTCGCCGCAACGCAAGCTCCGGGTCGGCATTCACATGACGCGCCAGATTGACCACTGCAAACAGCAGATCACCGGTTTCTTCCGCCAGTTCGTCCGCATCGGCCGCATCGAGCGCGGCCTCTATTTCATCGGCCTCTTCGCGAATCTTCGATAGAACGGCGCGAGGGTCGTTCCAGTCGAAACCGACTTCGGATGCTTTGCGCTGCAATTGCATCGCGCGGGTGAGGGCGGGCTGACCCGCCTTGATCGCCGACAGGACCGAAGGATTATCACGATCAGCGTCCGGCCGCCGGGTGGCGCGTTCGGCCTTTTCTTCGGCCTTGATGCGGTCCCAATTGCCCTTGTTGGCGGGCACGAGTTTGCCCTGCGCATCGGGAAACACATGGGGGTGACGGCGGATCATCTTCCTGGTGATGGCTTCGACCACATCGGCAAACGCAAAGGCGCCTTGTTCCTCGGCCATGCGGGCGTGATAGACAACTTGCAAGAGCAGATCACCGAGCTCCTCGCGAAGGTCATCGAGATCGCCACGCGTAATCGCCTCGGCAACCTCATAGGCCTCCTCGATCGTATAGGGCGCAATGGTGCTGAAATCCTGCTCAAGATCCCAGGGGCAGCCGCTGCCGGGGGTTCGCAAGGCCGCCATGATGTCGAGCAGACCGGAAATATCGCGGGAAGGGCGCATGTGCTACACCGAATTGAAGAGCCTAACCTTCTATGCCGCAACATGGACTGGCTGCGCCAGCAAAACGAGCAGAGCCCCGGCGCTCGGCAGCGACGTTTCCCATGTGATATGGGCTTGTCATGAACGATGAGATGCGGGCCGGCACGGCCTTGGTATTGTTTTCCGGCGGCCAGGACTCCACCACCTGTCTTGCCTGGGCGCTTGAGCGCTTCGAGCGGGTCGAAACCATTGGTTTTGACTATGGGCAGCGACACGCCATTGAGCTTGCCTGTCGCGACCGCTTGCTGGCCGGTCTGGAAGGCCTCAGGTCCGATTGGGCGGCCAAGCTCGGCGAGCAGCACACGCTGCAGATTCCAACGCTGGCGGCGATCTCCAACACCGCACTGACCCGCGATATGGCCATCGCAATGGGCGAAGATGGATTGCCCAATACCTTCGTTCCCGGCCGCAATTTGATTTTCCTGACCTTTGCCGCGGCTTTGGCCTACCGGCGCGGCATCTCGCACATCGTCGGCGGCATGTGCGAAACCGACTATTCCGGTTATCCGGATTGCCGGGATGAAACCATCCGCGCCTTAAAAAGCGCGGTTAGCCTCGGCATGGCAAAGCCATTCGAATTTCATACGCCGCTGATGTGGTTGAACAAAGCCGACACCTGGCAATTGGCTTACGACCTTGGCGGAGCGGGCTTGGTCGATCTGATCCGCCAGCATTCCCACACCTGTTATCTCGGCGAGCGTGGCGCGTTGCATGATTGGGGCCACGGCTGTGGCGAATGCCCGGCCTGTCGGCTGCGGGCGAGGGGCTGGCAGGAATATGCCAGCCTCCATCACAAGTAAAGGAACGGACTGGACCTAGGGCCAGGGCTTTGTCAGATGGGCTTATTATGCGGCTTGAACAGACGCCCCCGCTCCGCCACAGCGACAATCGCCAGCGTCGCCAATGAACAGACGAAGAAGCCGATCGAAAATGGCAGCAGCGTGCCATTGAATTCCTGACCGATCACCGAGCCGATCATAATGCCCACGAGTGTGGTGATTGTCCCGTAGATTGAAGAGGCCGTACCGGCGAGGTGACCTTGCGGTTCCATCGCAAGGGCCGTGAAATTCGAGAACGTCAGGCCGAATGCAAACAGCATGATCGTTGCAAACGTCAGAAACAGAGGAAAGGGGAGCCAGTCGGTAATGGCCGCCAGAAGCATAAAACCAGCGATGGCGGCGAAAATCATCAATGCGCTATGAGAAAGCACGCGCATCCCGAGGCGGCCGACCAGGCGGGAATTCAAGAAAGCGGCAAGGCAAATGCCGAACGCGCCGACGGCAAATGCTACCGGAAAGAGATGGCCAAGATTGAAAATGCTGACGAAGATTTGCTGGGAGGAAAACACAAAGGCGAACAGGCTACCCTGGATGACGCCTGCGGCCAGGGCATAACCCAGCGTTTGACGGTTGCCGATAACGTGTCGGAGCGCCTTCAATAGCTCCGGCACTGCCAGCGAGCGTCGCTCGGTCAACGGGAGTGTTTCCGGCATCCGCAGCGCACTCCAAAGAAAAGCAATGACCCCGTACATGAGCAGTGCGGCAAAGATCCCGCGCCAGTCCGTGACAAACAGCAGCAGCTGGCCGATGGAGGGGGCCACGATCGGCACGAGGATGAAAATCATCATCACAGACGACATCACGCTAGCCATCCGGCGGCCAGCATAACAATCGCGGACAATCGAAATCGCAATTACCCGCGTCGCTGCCGTACTAGCGCCCTGGAGCATTCTGGCCAAAAGCATCGTCTCGAAGGAGGGCGCAGAAAGCACCAGGAGCCCGGCGGCGCAATAAAAGGTCATGCCCCAGAGCAGGACAGGTCGGCGCCCGAAGCGGTCGGACAGCGGACCCAAAAGGAATTGGCCGATGCCAAATCCGGTCAGATAGACCGACAGCACCTCTTGCAGCCTGTTCCCGTCAAAGACGCTGAAGGACGCTCCGACATTCGGCAGAGCCGGCAGCATCAAATCCAGAGCCAGCGGATTCAGAGCCATTACAGACGCAATGATCACGAGGAATTCGGCAAAGCCCATCGGGCTATGGGTCGAGGAAACCCACGAATTGGCGTTGGTATCGGTCAAAACTACCTGTCCTGTGTCCTGGCGGGAGCTCAGGCGTTGTGGCCTGCTTCCGCGTCGAACCCGGGTTCAAACGGACATTGGCAAACCTGAATGGTAATGCCGCAGATTGCCACGCTCGCTCGGTGCACCGCCGCGGCGGCAGGCGAACGCTGAATCACGACAACGGATTTCAGTACGCAGGTTGCCTGCGACGCACAAGCCGCTCGGCCGAATAGCTGTCCCGCCGGAAGGCGTGGGCCTTGAGCATGCGATCAGGCGATGACGCTGCTGCGCCCGTTAGATTCGCATAAGGTATATTATGGAATATATTCATATCTTTTATTTTCGAAAGCGAAATCAGCGACTAACGACGAGAAATTAGCTTCGAACGTTAGCTTTTGGCTTCGGCGCGCCAGTCACGAGGTCCGTTCGAGCTATGCCCGGCATCGCAAACCCCGCCCGATTGTATCACGCGCAATTCAAGTAGCTCGGCGCCACGTAATCAATCGAGAGCGCGACCAATGACGTGGAGAACGTGAGCGCGTTGCTGTCCCGACAGCGATCAGAAGCTTACGCTCGTCGTCAATCATCCTGGCCTGGCATGGACGACTTCGGGATAAAGACCTATGACGAACGGATTTCAGCGTTGAGAAATTCAAAAATGGCCCAACATCCCCGCCCCGACGTCCGTAACTTTCACAAAACGTGCACCCGATTGCGCCTGGGCCTATTATCCCTTCAAAGGGCTTTTTGGTGCTCTTTTTGAACGTTTCCGTGGAGTTGGTGTGATGGCAGGACTGGATCTGGGCTTGGCGAACATGCCGGCCCTCGTGACCGGCGGAGGCTCGGGGATCGGTCGGGCGACGGCGCGGCTGCTCGGCGAAAACGGTGCTTCGGTTGCCATTGTCGACAAGGACAGTGCTAACGCGCGCGCGACGGCGGAAGACATCATTGCGCATGGCGGCAAGGCCATCGCGCTCACCGCGGATGTCAGCCGCGAAAACGAGGTGCGAGCGGCTGCTGCCGAGGCCGAAGCTGCGTTTGGAATCATCCGCGTCCTCGTAAACAATGCAGGCATCGGAGAGCGACGGCCGATGCTCGATCTACCCCTCGAGGCCTGGAGGAAAATTCTGGACGTGAACCTGACGTCGGTTTTCCTTTTCACCCAGGCCATTGCACGGCGTTTGGTGGAGGCGGGAGGCGGCGGCGCGATCGTCAACGTTGCTTCGGTCGCCGGACTTAATGGGGTGATCAACCGCTCCGCCTACGCCGCTTCCAAGCACGGAGTCGTGGGGCTCACGCGCACACTTGCGCTTGAGCTCGCGTCCTATGGTATTCGGATCAATGCGGTGGCGCCCGCGATGGTCGCGACGAATCTCCTTGCGCCGATACTTGGCAACGCCGCCGGGGCGGCCGAGGCGGCGGCGAGCCATCCGCTCGGACGCGTGGCCGAGGCCCGCGAGATCGCCGACTCCATTGTTTTCCTCGCCTCCCAGAGGGCCAGCTTCATTACCGGTTCGGTTGTTACCGTGGATGGTGGTTTTCTGGCCGGCAAGGTTGCTTGATCGGGCACCCGGACGCCACAAAGACGTGAAGAATGTCGGCGCTTCTGCTATCCGGAAGAGACTCAGAGGGTTATGCCCGCCGACGCCAACATTTGGATGGATGACTTCGCGATGAAGCCGAAACGAGTGGATGAGCGCGTGAAGAAATTCAAAAATGATCGAATGCCCCATCCCGGCGCGCGCCCCTAATTTTCGCAACATGCGGGCCCGCGTCGCGCCTTCGGCCCATTTCTCTTCACACGGTCGCTTTTACGACCTGCCCAACCTTTTCGCGGAGTTGATGTGATGGCTGGACTGGACCTTGGCTTGACGAACACGCCGGCTCTGGTCACGGGCGGAGGCTCGGGGATCGGGCGGGCCACCGCGCGCCTACTCGGGGAAAACGGCGCGAAGGTTGCGGTCGTGGATAGGGACGGCGCAACAGCCCGCGCGACGGCGGAGGAAATTATCGCGCAGGGCGGAAAAGCCATCGCGCTGACCGCCGATGTGCGTTCCGAGAAGGACGTGAGAGCGGCGGCAGCCGAGGCCGAGGCCGCTTTTGGCGTGATCCGCGTCCTTGTGAACAATGCCGGCACTGGTGGCCTGCGGCGGCCGATGCTCGACCTGCCGCTGGAGAGCTGGAAGAAGGTTTTGGACGTCAACCTGACGTCGGTTTTTCTTTTCACGCAAATTATCGCGCGGCGGATGGCGGATGCTGGAGGTGGGGGCGCGATCGTCAACGTTGCTTCCGTGGCCGGGCTCAACGGCTCGCCTAACCTTCCCGCTTACGCAGCCTCGAAGCACGGCGTTGTCGGGTTTACCCGCACGGTGGCGCTTGAACTTGCGTCTTGCGGTATTCGGGTCAACGCGGTGGCTCCGGCGATGGTTTCGACAAACATGCTGGCACCGATACTCGGCAACGCCGCCGGGGCGGCCGAGGCGGCGGCCAGCCATCCGATCGGTCGCGTGGCGGAGCCGCGCGAGATCGCGGATTCCATCGTTTTCCTAGCCTCTCAGAGAGCCAGTTTTATAACCGGCTCGGTTATCACCATCGACGGTGGTTTCCTCGCCGGAAAGTGATGGCGCGATAGACGCGGCCAATCCCCTTCACCCGAAAAGACGCGCCGTGGGTGACTTTCACTTCTCTGAAAGAACAGCGTTTATCTCCGGCGGGGCCAAGGCATCGGCCAAGCGTTTGCAGAAGAGTTCGGCGCCGCGGATTGCGGGTTGCAGTCGGCGACATTGATCTCGCCGGTGCCGAGCGTGTGGCAGCGGGCATTAATGGCGCTTCCGGCGTCAAGCTGGACGTTCGCGACGAGGCGAGCTGGATTGCTGCACTGGACCTTGCAGAGGCACGTCACGGACCTCTGGCCGTGCTGGTAAGCAACGCGGGAATTGCGGGCACGACACTCCCGCTCAGGGAAACTCCTTGGGATGACTGGAAATGGTCGCGAGAGGTCACGCTAGACGGGACCTTTCTTGGCCTTTCCCACGGATCTCGTCGCATTGTCGCTTCAGGAGCGCCGGGTCACATCATTGCAACGGCTTCCATGGCCGCGATCGCCCCGCCGCCGGGCATGAGCATCTATGCTGCCATGAAGGCCGGCGTCATCTCTCTTTGCGAGGGGCTGCTGCAGGAGTTCGCCAATCTTGGCATCGGCGTTTCCGTCCTGTTGCCGGGGCCAGTCAGAACCAAGCTCGTGGAATCGAACGTCGTGCGCCTTCTGGCGTCCCAGAGGTCGGTAACCTGGATGTCTTCGCCGAGATGCTCCGCAACGGGATAGACCCTACCCTCGTTGGGACGCTGGTAGCGGACGCCCTCGGTACCGATCGGTTCTGGCTGTTTACCCATCCGGAATTGGAGCATCGCATTGACGCCCGCTTCGCGGGGATGAAAGCGGACTTGCACCGCGGCTAATCTCTCAGATCGCCTCCCACCATAGATAAAGTCCGGAAGCCTCCACCTGTTGGCAAGGGATGGAAGGTTCGTGATAGTCCCATCGCGGCTGACTGGCGGCTTCCGCAAACGCTCCTTATGATGTGATGAGGCGCAGAGGTCGAAATCTTCCGCTTCGGCCCCACAAAAGCACCGGGAGGGCACAGATGAATCTTTCACGCCGGACTCTGCTCAAAACCACGGTCGCCCTGAGCACATTGGGCACGCCCTGGATCGCCCGGGCTCAGCAGGCGGAATTTTCCTACAAATACGCCAACAACCTCTCTGACACGCATCCCCTGAACGTCCGCGCGCGCGAAATGGCCGCTGCCATCAAGGCAGAGACCAATGGCCGTTTTGACCTGCAGATATTTCCGAACAACCAGCTTGGCGCCGACACCGACATGCTGAGCCAGATCCGCGCCGGTGGCGTGGAATTCTTCACGCTCTCGGGTCTGATCCTGGCGACTCTGGTTCCGGCTGCTTCCATCAACGGGATTGGCTTCGCGTTTCCCGACTACGACACCGTGTGGAAGGCGATGGACGGCGACCTCGGAGGCTATATTCGGGGCGAAATCAAGAAAGCCGGCCTCGAGGTCATGGACAAGATCTGGGACAACGGTTTCCGCCAGACCACCTCTTCGACCAAGCCGATCAACGGCCCCGAGGATTTCAAGGGCTTCAAGATCCGCGTTCCGGTTTCGCCACTCTGGACTTCGATGTTCAAGGCCTTCGACGCGGCGCCCGCTTCCATCAATTTCTCCGAGGTCTATTCTGCCTTGCAGACCAAGGTCGTCGAAGGCCAGGAAAATCCACTGGCGATCATCTCAACTGCCAAACTCTACGAGGTGCAGAAATATTGCTCTCTGACGAACCACATGTGGGATGGCTTCTGGTTTCTGGCCAACCGCCGCGCGTGGGAAAAACTGCCCGAGGATGTTCGAGTCATTGTGGCGAAGAACATCAACGCGGCGGCGCTCAAGGAGCGGGAGGATACGGCCAAACTGAACGCCGGCCTGCAGCAGGATCTCGCCAGTAAGGGTCTTACGTTTAATCAGCCACAGACCGCCCCTTTCCGTGACAAGCTTCGCGCCGCCGGCTTCTATTCCGAATGGAAAGCGAAGTACGGTGAACAGGCGTGGGGCCTTCTAGAAAAATCGGTGGGAAAGCTCGTGTAAGCCTCGACATGACGCACGCTGAAATTCCGCAGTCGGTTGGCGGCGTGGCGATCTCCCCTCGCCGCCATTCTTATGCCAGCCAGTTCCAAACCCTTCTCGGCTGGTGCATCGAAATCCCCGCAGCGCTGTTGGTCGTTGTCGAGATTGCCATCCTGTTTGCGGGTGTGGTTTTTCGTTATTTGCTGCATCGGCCGCTGATCTGGTCTGACGAACTTGCCTCGATCCTGTTTCTCTGGCTGGCGATGTTCGGCGCTGCGGTGGCATTTCACCGGGCCGAACATATGCGGATGACCGCTCTTGTTGCAGCAACGGGGCCCCGCGTCCGATCCTGTTTCGATGCCGTGGCAGCATGTGCGGCTCTGGCATTTCTTCTACTGATCATGATTCCGGCGTGTGAATACGCCTATGAGGAAAGCTTCATTACCACGCCGGCCCTGCAGATTTCCAATAGCTGGCGGGCGGCGGCGCTTCCGGTCGGCGTCGGTCTGATGGCAATGCTGGCGATTTTGAAGCTTGTGAGAAACGGCGATTTTCGACCCGCATTGATTGCTTTTGGTTTGGTCATGTTGCTCATGGCGGGTTTCTGGTTGATGCAGCCCTGGCTTCGTCCGCTTGGCAATATCAATCTGGTGATTTTCTTTGTCGGAGTGGCTGGCTTCTGTGTGTTCAGCGGTGTGCCGATCGCATTCGCATTTGGCTTGTCCATCTTTGGCTATCTCGCCCTCACCACCCAAACGCCGCTGATCGTCCTGATCGGGCGGATGGATGAAGGCATGAGTCACCTGATCCTGCTGGCCGTTCCACTGTTCGTGTTTCTCGGACTGCTGATCGAGATGACGGGAATGGCGCGCGCGATGGTGGCTTTTCTTGCCAGCCTGCTTGGTCATGTGCGAGGCGGTCTGCACTACGTGCTTGTGGGCGCGATGTATCTGGTCTCCGGAATTTCCGGCTCCAAGGCCGCTGACATGGCTGCGGTCGCACCAGTACTGTTTCCGGAAATGAAGCAGCGCGGTGCGCGTCCGGGTGACCTCGTCGCCCTGCTCGCCGCGACCGGCGCGCAGACCGAAACCGTTCCACCGAGCCTTGTGCTGATTACCATCGGATCGGTGACTGGGGTGTCGATTTCGGCCTTGTTCACCGGCGGCTTGTTGCCGGGTATCGTGCTGGCGGTGACCTTGTTGATCCTGATCCGGTGGCGCTATCGCCACGAGAATCTCGCTGAGGTCAAAAGGGCCGGTCTGATGGAGATCGCGAAAAGCTTTGTGGTCGCGATCCCGGCCTTGGCGTTGCCATTTGTAATCCGTGCCGCTGTGGTCGAAGGCGTTGCGACGGCGACCGAGGTTTCGACCATCGGCATTGTCTACGGAATCGTGATGGGACTTCTGGTTTATCGTCGCTTCGACTGGCGGCGGATCATGCCGATGCTGATTGAGACGGCGAGCCTGTCCGGGGCCATTTTGCTGATTATCGGAACGGCGACCGGCATGGCCTGGGGACTAACTCAATCCGGTTTCTCGCGCGCCCTCGCAACCGCGATGGCGGGACTTCCCGGCGGTTCGATCGGGTTCATCGCGGTTTCAATACTGGCCTTCATCGTGCTCGGAAGCGTGCTTGAGGGGATCCCGGCCATCGTGCTGTTCGGGCCGCTCTTGTTTCCAATTGCCCGCGCTGTCGGCGTGCACGAAGTTCATTATGCCATGATCGTGATTTTGGCGATGGGGATCGGATTGTTCGCGCCGCCCTTTGGTGTCGGCTATTACGCGGCCTGCGCCATTGGGCGCGTCGATCCCGCCGACGGCATCAGGCCGATCTGGGGTTATCTTCTGGCGCTGGCGATCGGCCTCGTTATCGTCGCCGCCATTCCCTGGATTTCGACCGGCTTCCTGCAAGGTGGCAGTTAGCGGTTCCTGCTGCGCCAGATTATGCCTCGATCCTCAGCTGCATACCGTCAAAGGCCGGAGCGACATTTGGCGGCAAGCTTTGGCGCAGCACCTCGAAGTCGATATCCGAATGCATGTTGGTGATGATCGCGCGGCGTGGCTTGAAGCGATCGATCCAGTTGAGAGCGTCGCTAACGCTGAAGTGGCTGGGATGGGCATGATAGCGCAGGCCGTCAATGATCCAAAGATCGAGATCTTCAAGCTGAGGCCAACTTTCGGGGGGGATGTCGCTGAGATCGGGCGTATAGACGGCGTCGCCGATCCGATAGCCGAGCGCGGTGATATTGCCGTGCTGCACGATGAAGGCGGACAGCTTGATCGGGCCGCCCCTCCCTTCGATGGTACGGCTTTCTCCGGCTTCGATTTCGCAGCGATCGAGGATCGCCGGATAGTCGCTGCCCGGCGGCGAAACGAAGCAATAGGAAAAGCGCAGGAGGATATCCTCGGCGGTGGATTCGTTGAGATAGACCGGGATACGCTGGCGCTGGTGCATGACCACCGAGCGCAGATCGTCGATGCCGTGAGTCTGGTCGGCGTGCTGATGGGTCAGAAATACGGCGTCGAGGTGATCGACATTGGCGTCAATCAACTGCTCCCGCAAATCCGGCGAGGTGTCGATGATGACCCGCGTGACGCCGGCCTCTGACTTCCGCTCCGCCATCAGCGAGCAACGACGACGGCGATTTTTCGGGTTGGCGGGATCGCAAGCCCCCCAGCCGAGCGCGGGCCGCGGAACGCCCGCCGAAGAACCGCAGCCCAGGATGGTCAGGAGAACGGTCATGCCGCCGAATTTCCCCCGGGCACCTTGCTGAACAACCGGAAAAAATTCTCGGTGGTCTGACGCGAAATTTCCTCCAGGGACACGCCACGAACTTCAGCCAGCACCCTGGCCGTCTCCACGACATAGCCGGGTTCATTGCGTTTGCCGCGGTGTTTGCCGGGCGCCAGATAAGGTGAATCGGTTTCGACCAGAATGCGATCTGCCGGCAGTTCGGCTGCGAGATCGCGCAAGGCTTGCGACTTCTTGAACGTCAGAATGCCGGTGAAGGAAATCGACAGGCCGAGCGACATCGCCTTCATGGCCAGTTCGCGGCCGCCCGTATAGCAGTGCAGGACCGCGCGAAAGGGGCCTTTCGTCATCTCATCTTCAAGGATGCGACCGCAATCTTCGTCGGCGTCGCGCGTGTGAATGACGAGCGGCAATCCGGTGGCACGGGCGGCGGAGAGATGGGTGCGGAAGCCGCGCTCCTGGGCTTGCCGCGAACCGTGCTGGTAGAAATAATCGAGACCCGCTTCCCCGAACGCGACCACCTTCGGATGATTGGCAAGACCGATCAGCTCATCGGCAGAAATGCCGTCTTCTTCGTCGGCATGGTGGGGATGGGTACCGACCGAGCAATAGACGTTCGGAAAACGCCCGGCGATTTCAAGCAGTCTGTCGAGCTGCCTGACTCGCGTCGAGATCGTCACCATTCGCCCTACCCCCGCCATCGCAGCGCGGTTGACGACCCCCTCCAGATCATCAGCGAAATCGGGAAAATCGAGATGGCAGTGGCTATCGACAAGCATCTTGTGAGAACAATCTAACTGGTCGCCGGTTCAACATAACGCGGGAAGACCCCTGTTGGTGCCGGAAGCTGGGTCCCCGGCTCGATCCGAACCGATCCTCCAAGATTTGAGAAATCGCGCTGATCGGCCGGCACGCCGAGAACATCGAGCAGCTTGCTTGCGGAGTCCGGCATCGCCGGTTGTGCCAGGATGGCGATCTGGCGAACGACCTCGGCAGTGACATACAGCACGGTCTTTTGCCGCGCGGGGTCGGTTTTCGCCAACGCCCAGGGCGCCTCTCCCGCGAAATAGCGGTTGGCCTCGGCCACGACGGCCCAAACCGCATTCAGCGCCTGATGAATCTGTTGGCTGGCCATTGCGCTGCGCGCCTGGCCGATCATGGCATCGGCCTGGGCCAAAATCGCCCTGTCATTCTCGGAGAAGTCTCCAGGCTGCGGCAGGACTCCCTGGTACTGCTTGGCGATCATCGAGAGCGAACGTTGCGCGAGATTGCCGAGATCGTTGGCGAGATCGGCATTGATGCGCGCGACGATGGCTTCATGGTTATAGCTGCCGTCCTGCCCGAAAGGCACTTCGCGCAGAAAGAAATAGCGCACCTGATCGAGGCCGTATTGGTCAACGAGATTGAAGGGATCGACCACATTGCCGACCGACTTCGACATCTTTTCACCGCGGTTGAACAGAAAGCCGTGGGCATAGACCCGCCGCGGCAATGGCAGGCTCGCAGACATCAGGAATGCTGGCCAATACACGGCATGAAAGCGGATGATATCTTTACCAATGACGTGCAGGTCCGCCGGCCAGTAGCGCCAATTGCCGTCGCTCTCATCGGGAAAGCCGACGCCGGTGATGTAATTGGTGAGCGCGTCCACCCATACATACATGACGTGATCGGGATCGCCTGGCACCTTGACGCCCCAGTCGAAAGTGGTTCGCGAAATCGACAGATCGCGCAGTCCGCTTTTTACAAAGCTGACAATTTCGTTCTTGCGCGACTCCGGGCCGATAAAATCGGGCTGACTCTCATAAAGCGCCAGCAGCCTGTCCTGGTACGAGGATAGTTTGAAGAAGTAGCTCTTTTCCTCGACCCATTCGACCGGTGTGCCCTGCGGGCCGCGCCTGACCTTGTCCTCGCCAACAGTGGTCTCCTCTTCGGCGTAATAGGCCTCGTCGCGCACCGAATACCAGCCGGAATAGCTATCGAGATAGATGTCGCCGCTTGAGTTCATGCGACGCCAGATTTCCTGGCTGGCCCGATGATGCGCCTCTTCGGAGGTGCGAATGAAGCGATCGAACGAGATGTTAAGATGCTGATCCATCTCCTTGAACCGCTCGGCATTGCGGCTGGCAAGGTCGGATGTCGACATCCGCTCTTTCTGCGCCGTCTGAATCATCTTCAGGCCGTGCTCGTCAGTTCCGGTCAGAAAGAACACGTCCTTACCGTCGAGCCGCTGGAAGCGCGCCAGCGCATCAGTAGTGATCGCCTCATAAGCGTGGCCGATATGCGGCGCGCCGTTGGGATAGGCAATCGCGGTGGTCAGGTAATAGGTCTCACGGGTCGCGTTCGCCATCGTCGCGAAAGCCTTTCATCGCGCGGAAATCTCTGCGTCGGGTAGATTCGGCTGTTCAGCCGACCGCTTCCGCAAGCAGTCCGAACACCGAAAAAACCAGCGGTTTCCGCTCAAGATTATAGATTTCGGTGTCGCGCGCGGCGCGGGTGATCTT
>Ga0105238_10005082_pt1 | contig 13006 bp, 10 predicted proteins | sample KBSC34metaG_FD_81526 | JGI IMG/M metagenome (GOLD analysis project Ga0105238, IMG submission 81526) | Corn rhizosphere microbial communities from Kellogg Biological Station, Michigan, USA - KBS C3-4 metaG | ecosystem: Host-associated > Plants > Roots > Rhizosphere > Soil | place: Michigan, USA... | reverse complement strand
GGCGCCGATCGTCGAGATCAGCCGGGCAAGCTATGACAGGCTGTTTTCGGTCAATGTCGCCGGCACGCTGTTCATGCTGCAGGCAGCGGCGCGCTCGATGATTGCCGCTGGCCGGGGCGGCAGGATCATCAACATGGCGAGCCAGGCCGGCCGCCGCGGCGAGCCGCTGGTCGCGGTCTATTGCGCCACCAAGGCCGCCGTCATCTCGCTGACCCAATCGGCGGGGCTCGACCTGATCAAGCATCGCATCAACGTCAACGGCATCGCGCCGGGCGTCGTCGACAGCGACATGTGGGATGAGGTCGACGCGCTGTTCGCCAAATACGAGAACCGGCCGAAGGGGGAGAAGAAGCGGCTGGTCGGCGAGGGCGTTCCTTATGGCCGCATGGGCAAGCCGGAGGACCTCGCCGGCATGGCCGTTTTCCTCGCCAGCGACGAGGCCGAATACATTGTCGCCCAGACCTACAATGTCGATGGCGGCCAATGGATGAGTTGACGGCATGAGTTGAGGGGGAAGGCGCTTCTCTCTTTCCTCCGGAGAAGACGCCGCGGGGCAAGGTGGGGGGCAGCATACTGGAACACCAGGTGTTGCCCCTCATCCTCGCTCTCCCGAAGGAGGCGGAAACAGTCGGGCTGCAGATCGGCCAAAGGGTAAAATGAGATGACCGTAAAACTCTCGTCCTCGAACCTCGCCAAGCTGCCGGCCAAGGTCGCCGGTCCGAAATATGACCCCTCTGCTTTGAAGGCGGGCATCGTCCATTTCGGCGTCGGCAACTTCCACCGCTCGCACCAGGCGGTCTATCTCGACGACCTGTTCGGCACCGGCGAGGGCCATGACTGGGCGCTGATCGGCGCCGGCGTGTTCGAAGGCGAGAAGATCGGCCGTGCCAAGCTGCAGGAACAGGACTGGCTGACCACCGTCGTCGAGCAGGATCAGGGGCATATGAGCGCCCGCGTCACCGGCGCCATGATCGATTTCCTGACGCCCGGCGACGCGGCCGCGATTATCGAGCGGCTTGCCGATCCGGCAATCAAGATCGTTTCACTGACCATCACCGAAGGCGGCTATTTCATCGATCCGGCTTCGGGCAAGTTCAATCCGGCCCATCCCGACATCGTTGCCGACGCGCAGCCCGGCGCTGCGCCGAAAACCGTTTTCGGCATCATCCTCGCCGGGCTGTTGCGTCGGCGCGCCGACGGCATCGTGCCGTTCACCGTCATGTCCTGCGACAACATCCCCCATAATGGCCATGTCACCTCCGACGGCGTCATAGGCCTGGCTCGCCTGATCGACGAGGACCTTGCCAAATGGGTCGACGACAACGTCGCCTTCCCGAATGGCATGGTCGATCGCATCACGCCGGCCACCACCGACCGAGAGCGCAAGATCCTCGCCGACGATTTCGGGCTGGAGGACAATTGGCCGGTGTTCTGCGAGCCGTTCAAGCAATGGGTGCTGGAGGATCGCTTCACCGCCGGCCGTCCGGCGCTGGAGAAGGTCGGCGTGCAGTTCGTCAAGGACGTCTCGCCCTACGAGCTGATGAAGATCCGCATCCTCAATGGCGGCCACGCCACCATTGCCTATCCGGCCGGGCTGATGGACATCCATTTCGTCCATGAAGCCATGCAGGAGCCGCTGGTGCGCGCCTTCCTTTCCAAACTCGAGCATGACGAGATCATCCCGACCGTGCCGCCGGTGCCGGACACCGATCTGGAAGACTATTACCAGCTCATCGAGCGTCGCTTCTCTAATCCGAAGATCGGCGACACCATCCGCCGGCTTTGCCTCGACGGCTCCAACCGCCAGCCGAAATTCATCATCCCGACGATTGCCGACCGGCTGAAGGCGGGCAAGAGTGTCGGCGGCCTCGCTCTGGAATCGGCCTTGTGGTGCCGCTACTGCTTCGGCACCACCGACGGCGGCGCCGTCATCGAGCCGAACGACCCGAGCTGGGACCGCATGCAGACGACCGCGAAAGCGGCGAAGGACGATCCGAAGGCCTGGCTGGCGATGGAGGACATCTATGGCGATGTCGGCCGCTCGCCCGTCTTCGCCGGGGCCTTCGCCCATGCCTTGAAGGTCCTGTGGGCGAACGGCGCGCGTGAAACCCTCAGGCGTTATCTCGCCGGCAAGCTCTGAAAGCGCCGGAAGCAACAGCCATGACGCCTGAACTGGTCATCTTCGACTGTGACGGCGTGCTGGTCGACAGCGAGGCGCTTTCGGTCTCGGCGCTGCTCGGCATGATCGAACTCGCCGGCGGCACGGTCAGCGAGGACGCCGCCTACGAGCATTTCCTAGGCAAGAGCATGAAAAGCGTGCGCGAGATCCTCGGCCGCGATTTCGGGGTCGAGATCAGCGACCAGCACCTGACCGCCATGCGCGTCGACCTGATGCGCAAATTCCGCGAGGAGTTGAAGCCGATCGCTGGCGTCAAGGAAGTGCTGCCGAGGCTCGGCCGGCCCTGCTGCGTCGCCTCGTCGGGCACGCTGGAACGTATCCGCTACGCGCTCGACGTAACCGGCCTGCTCCCCTTGCTGGAGCCGCATCTCTTCAGCGCCACCATGGTCAAAAGCGGCAAGCCGGCGCCCGACCTTTTCCTCCATGCCGCCGCCAGCATGCGGGCGCATCCGCGCGACTGCCTCGTGATCGAGGACAGCCCCGCCGGCATCGCCGCGGCCCGCGCGGCGGGCATGCGCGTCTTTGCTTTCGCCGGTGGCTCGCATGCGTCCAATCCCGCCCTCAAGGCGCGGCTTGCGTCGACGGAACCGGACTCTATATTCGCTGACATGCTGCAATTGCCCGATCTGATTGCAGGCCTGGGAGCGAGAGTAAAAGCATCTTGACGAAAAGCTTTGTTTGCGCGGTCGATGTCGGCACCGGGAGCGCTCGCGCGGGCATTCTCGATTCCGAAGGCAATCTGCTCGGCCGCGCCGATCATCCGATCGCCATGCATCAGCCCAAACCCGATCACGCCGAGCACGATTCGGAAGATATCTGGTCGGCTGTGTGCAAATCCGTGCGGGCCGCTCTCCGCAAATCCGGCGTTGCCGCCGGCGATATCGCCGGCATCTCTTTCGACGCCACTTGCTCGCTGGTCGCGCGCGACAGGCAAGGCGGCCAGCTCAGCGTCTCGGTCACCGGCGAAAAGCGCTGGGACACCGTCGTCTGGCTCGATCACCGCGCCATCGCCGAGGCCGACGAATGCACGACAAGCGGCCACGCCGTTCTCGATTATATCGGCGGCGTGATGTCGCCGGAGATGGCGACGCCGAAGCTGATGTGGCTGAAGCGCCATTTGCCGAAGACATGGAATGAAGCCGGCTATCTGTTCGATCTCGCCGATTTCCTGACCTGGAAGGCAAGCGGCTCGCTTGCCCGTTCGCAATGCACGCTGACGGCAAAATGGACCTATCTCGCGCATGAGGACAAAAGCTGGCGGCGCGATTTCTTCGCGCTCGTCGGCCTCGGCGACTTGTTCGAGCACGGCAATCTGCCGGAAAAGGCAAGTCCGGTTGGCGCCGATATCGGTCCGCTGACGGCCGAGGCCGCGGCTGAGCTAGGCCTGAGCGAAAAATGCCGCGTCGGCGCCGGGGTCATCGATGCATATGCTGGCGCGCTCGGCGTTCTGGGCGGCTTTGCCGGCGACGAGAAGAACATCAGCCGGCATCTGGCGCTGATTGCCGGCACATCGTCTTGCGTCATGGCGATGTCGCTCGACCCGCAGCCTTTTGCCGGCGTCTGGGGCCCCTATTACGGCGCGGCTTTGCCGACGCTATGGCTCTCGGAAGGTGGCCAGTCGGCCACCGGCGCGTTGCTCGACCATATCATCCGCTGGCACGGCGCGGGTGGCGAGCCGGACGCGGCCATGCATATGAAGATTGCCAGGCGCGTTGCTGAACTGCGCGCCGAGGACGGCGATGCGCTGGCGGCGCGGCTGCATGTGCTGCCGGATTTTCACGGCAACCGCTCGCCGCTCGCCGATCCGCATGCGGTCGGCGTCATCAGCGGCCTGACGCTCGATTCCTCCTTCGACAGCCTGTGCAAGCTCTACTGGCGCACCGCCGTCGGCATTGCGCTCGGCGTGCGCCATGTGCTCGAGGCGCTGAACGAGAACGGCTATCTGATCGACACGCTGCATGTCACCGGCGGCCACACCAAGAACCCGCTGCTGATGGAGCTCTATGCCGACGCCACCGGCTGCACGGTGGTGGAGCCGCTGGCCGACGAGGCGGTGCTGCTCGGCACCGGCATGGTGGCGGCGACAGCCGCCGGGCTCTATGGCGATCTCAACGCGGCCTGTATGGCCATGCAGCAGGGCGGCAAGACGCGGGCGCCCAACAAGGCCGCCGGCGCCCGCTTCGACCGCGACTACCGGATCTTCCTCGAAATGCACCGCCAGCGGCGGGCGCTCGACGCGATCAATTAGCCTTTTTGCGCAGAGACTTGCCGGTCTCCGCGTCGAACAGATGTATGCTTTCCTCGTCGAACGTATAGCGGACAGGCGCTCGCAAATCCGGGCATTCGCGGGCCGGCACCAGCGCGCTGATCTCCTTGCCGCCCGACCCGAACGTCACCAGCGCATCGTTGCCGTGGAACTCGATAAGGTCGGCCGTGCCGAGCAGCAGGTTGCCACCTGCATCGCCACTTGCCGTCTTCAGGTCCGGTGGCCGGATGCCGAGCACGGCACGTCCGCCGTGCTGCAGATGGAATCCACGGCCCTCGATCGAAAGGACCGTTCCGGCACCGTTCAGCGTCCACCCCTTCTCTGTACGGCCGGCCGTGACTTCGATGAAGTTCATGTTGGGCGTGCCGATGAAGCCGGCCACGAACAGATTGTCGGGACGGCGATAGATTTCCGCCGGTGAGCCGATCTGCTCGATCAAGCCGTCCTTCAAAAGCACGATACGGTCGGCGAGCGTCATCGCTTCAAGCTGGTCGTGCGTGACATAGACGGTCGTCGTCTTCAACGCCTGGTGCAGCCTGGCGATCTCGACGCGCATATGGTTGCGCAGCTTGGCGTCGAGATTGGACAGGGGCTCGTCGAACAGGAACACTTCCGGCGTCTTGATCATGGCGCGCGCGATCGCCACGCGCTGCTGCTGGCCGCCGGAAAGCTCGGTCGGCTTGCGGCCTAGATAGGGTTCCAGCCCGAGTGTCCTGGAGACCGCCTCGACGCGCTTCTTGATCTCGGCCGCCGGCACCTTCTGCCGCCTCAGTCCGAAGGCGATGTTGTCGAAGATGGTCATATGCGGATAGAGCGCGTAATTCTGGAACACCATGGCGATGCCGCGGTCGCCCGGATCGAGATCGTTCACCACCTTGCCGCCGATCGACACCTCGCCGCCGCTGATGTCCTCCAGCCCCGCCAGCATCCTGAGCAGAGTGGACTTTCCGCAGCCGGACGGGCCGAGGAACACGACGAATTCGTGCTCCTCGATCGAGAGATTGAGATCGCGGATGACGGACGTGGCGCCATAGGCCTTGTCGACATGGGAGCAAACGATCGCGGACATCCCTTATCCCTTCTCGCCGGTAAGCAGGATCTGCAGCTTGACGTCCTGCGGCTTGCCTTCGGCGGCGCGCTCGAACGCCTCGATGCTCTCGGAGAAATCATAAGTGCCGGTGATCAGCGGCTTGAGGTCGACCTTGCCCGAGGCGATCAGCTGAAGGGCGCGGTCGAAGATGTTGGCATAGCGGAACACCGTCTCGATGCGCACTTCCTTGGAGATTGCCGCTGGCACATTGAGCTCGACCGTCTCCACCGGCAGACCGACCAGCACCACCGCGCCGCCCGGCCGCACGATGTCGAACAGGTTGGCGAAGGCCTTCGGGCTGCCGCTCGCCTCGAACACGATATCGGCGCCCCAATTGTCGGTCGCGGTCCGCACAGCATCGACCAGCGACTGCTCGCCGATATTGACGGGCACGATGCCCGGATACTGGGCGGCGATCTTCAGCTTCGGCGCGGAGAAATCGGAGATCAGCACCTTTGCGCAGCCGCCCGCCAGCGCGGCGAGGGCGATCATGATGCCGATCGGGCCGCAGCCGATGACGGCGGCGACATCGCCGGGCACGATGCGGGCTCGCGCCGCCGCCTGCATGCCGATGGCGAACGGCTCGACCATCGCGCCTTCGGCGAAGGTGACATTGTCCGGCAGCTTGTAGGTGAAGGCCGCCGGGTGAACCGCTTCGGGAGCGAGCACTCCATGCACCGGCGGCGTTGCCCAGAAGCGGACGTCCGGGTCGACATTGTAGATGCCGAGCTTCGTCGCGCGCGAAGACAGGTTCGGCACGCCGGGTTCCATGCAGACACGGTCGCCGACCTTCAGGCTCGTGACGTTGGCGCCGACCTCGACGACCGTGCCTGACGCCTCATGGCCGAGCACCATCGGCTGGCGGACGATATAGCTGCCGATGGCGCCATGCGTGTAGTAATGCACGTCGCTGCCGCAGACGCCGACGGTATGGATGGCGATCCTGACGTCGTCCGGTCCGACATCCAGCGGCAGCGCGATCTCGCGCAGCGACAGTTCGCCTTTTTTCTCAAGCACCAGTGCTCGCATCGGGTAAGCCTCACTTAACTTTTCTTTTGCCGGAAAACGGAATTCAGGAAGCCGCTCAGCACGCCGAGGAACAGCAGCGGCGGCAACGACAGCAGCACCACCGAGGCGTTGAGGATCCCCCAGGGCACGTTCATGCCTTGCTGGGACAGTTCGGATGCTACGATTGGCAGGGTTTTGGCGTTGGAGCTCGACAGCATCAGCGCGATCAGGAATTCGTTCCAGACCAGCACGAAGCTGAAGGCGATGGCGCCTATTAGAGAGCGCGCCGCCACGGGAAGCGCGATCCGCCAGAACACCGAATAGGCGCCGTAGCCGTCGACGAAGGCCGCTTCCTCGATCTCCTTCGGCACACCCTGGAAAGCCGGGATGGCGAGCCACATGATGACCGAGATGGTGAGCAGCGAATAGGTGACGATCAGCGCCGGCAAAGTGTCGTAGAGCCCGACCTGCAGCCAGATCACCATCAGCGGGATGGCGACGGCCACCGGCGGCAGGAAGCGCAGGGACAGCACGAAGAACTGGATGTCGCCGGCGAAGCGGTTTGGATAGCGCGCCACCGCATAGGCCGCCGGCAACCCGAGCACAATGCCGATCAGCACCGCCGAACCGCAGGCGACGACCGAATTGTAGAGCCCGGTCAGCACGCTGTCGCGGCCGAGGATGTAGCTGATATTGGCGAGCGTCGGCGTGAATATCACCTTCGGCACGCGCGTGATGATGTCGACATTGTTCTTCAGCGCGTTGAGCGCCGTCCAGACCAGCGGGAACACGGCCAGGAATCCGGCCAGCGCCAGTATGGCCTTGGCGATCAGGCGGCCCGGTCTTATTGGATAGAGCTTCATGCCTGCACCCGCTTCCAAAGCATGGTGAAGGTGATGACGGTCGCGATCATCATCAGCACCGCCATGGCCGAAGCGTAGGAGACCTTGCCGGATTCGATGAAGCCTTGCGAGAAGGCATACATGTCGAGCGTTTCGGTCGCGACGCCGGGTCCGCCGCGCGTCATCACATAGATGAGGTCGAAGGAGCGCAGCGACTCGATCATCTTGACGAACATCAGGCTGATCAGCGGCGCTTTCAGCATCGGCAGGGTGACATAGGCGTGGATCTGCCAGCGCTTGGCGTGGTCGAGCCGCGCCGCCTCGATCGGTTGCGGCGGCAAGGTCTCCAGAAGTTTCAGCACGATGACGGCGAAGAACAGCCCCCATTGCCAGACATCCACCGAAGCCACGGCGAACAAGGCTGTCGCAGGCTTGGACAGCGGATCGAAGATCAGCCCGCCGGTGATGAGCCGGTAGGGATAGGTGGCGATGCCGTAGAGCGGGTGATAGGCGAACTTCCACACAAAGGTGGCCGAGACGCGTGGCAACAGCACCGGGATGATGAATAGCAGGCAGTAGACATTGCGCATGCGCGGCGAGGCGACCTCGAACATCAGCACGCCGAGCCCGATGGCCACTGCCATCGTCGCCACGACGGTGACGATCTCCCATTTGACCGACACCCAGACGGCATTGAGGAAACGGCGATCGAAGAAGAGGTCGGCGAAATTCGAGAACCACACCCAGGAATAGCCGGTCGTGCTCAATTCGCGGTTCTGCAAAGCGATGACGATGGCGTAGAGCGTAGGCACCATCGACAGCACGAGAAGGATGACGAGGGTCGGAACGAGAAATGTGACCGGCAGGGAAGAGCGTCGGCGCATGCCTATCCTCGGGTTTGTCGCGGGTGCCTTGGAATCGGACCCGCGGCGCACGGGTGCCGGCATTCCGACGAACGCCGTGGACTGCGCGCCGCGGGGGGAGGATTACTTCTTCTTCACCAGCTCGTTGGCATAGGCCTCGAGCTCGTTGAGACCGCCCTTGATGTCGGTGCGCGTGCCGGTGACCAGCTCCTCGAGGATGATGCCCCAGCGGTCGCCGAGATCGGGCCAGCGCGGATCCTGCCAGAAGTTCACCGCCGTCACCTTGCCGGTGTCGGCCAGCGCCTTGCCGAGATCGGCGCCGTAGATGTCGGCGAATTCCTTGCTGGAGAGGATGCTGGTGCGGTTGAGCTCGCCGAACTGGTGCGCGTCGAGCCGGCGCTTCTCGTTCTCCTTCGAGGTCGCCCAGGCGATGAACAGGCCGGCGCACTTCTTCGAGGCGTCGTCCGCATTGGCCTTGGTGCCGATGGCGAGGCCGTGGCCGTAGCCACCGCCCGGCAGCGGCGAGGGCGGCGGCAGGAAGCCGACCTTGCCGACCACTTGCGAGGTCTTGGGATCGACCGCCATGCCCGACAGCGGCGTCGATTCGACCAGGATGGCGACCTGGCCGGAGAGGAAGGCACCGGTCGATTCATCCCAGCTTCCGGTCTGCGTGCCAGGAGCCGAGTATTTGAACAGCTTCAGATAGGTTTCCGTCGCCTTGACGGCGGCGTCCGAATTGAAAGCCGGCTTGTCGCCATCGAACCACTTGCCGCCATAGGCCTTGAAGAACGGCATCCAGCGCCAGACATTGGCGCCCGAGCCGCGCGCGCCGCGCAGTGCGATGCCATACATGCCCTTGTCTGGGTCGTTCAGCTTCGCCACGTCGGCGATCAGCTCTTCCACCGTCTTCGGCGGCTGGATGCCCGCGGCCTCCAGCACGTCCTTGCGGTAGACCATGAGGTCGCCACCGCCGGTCAGCGGCGCGAACCAGACCTTGCCGTCATAGGTGGCGACCTTCTGGCGGCCCGGATCGAAATCGGCGTAGTCATAGTCAGCCGGGTAATAGTCGGTCAGCGGCGCGATCCAGCCCGAGGAGGCGAACAGCGCGACATTGGCCTCGTCGACATAGTAGACGTTGTAATTGCCGACGGTTGAAGCGTCGGCGCGCGACTTCGCACGGCGGTCATTCTCGTTGAGGTAGTCGATCTGGAACGAGGCGCCGGAGAGCTTCTTGAACTCGTCCTTGGAGTCCTCGAGAAGCGTCAGCCCGTCGCGCGGCTGCGCAAGCACCTTGACCGGCGCCGAGCAGACCGGCGCCTGCGCCAGCGCCGCGGTTGATACGGAAGCGGTAAGCACGAATGCTGCGCCGAGGCCGGCAGCGAGCCGATATGATCTCATTGATTATTCTCCTCCAGGAAAACTCGCGGGAAGCGGTGGTCCTCGGGTTAAGCGACCTTACCGCCGCCCGGGTAACCTGCCACCCGACGCCAAAATGAGGAGTTGGAAGGGGCGAGGCTAGAAGCCCCGTTGCAGCAGACCTGTACTTTTATGCATTGTGCGGCGCAAAAAATGGCACCGCTAGAGTCTACCCGTCACACGAGTATCAGTAGCATAAAGGGATAGCCGCCTCGGCTGAATCAGACCCGCAGCGTCAGCCGCTGCCGCGACAGCTTGCGGTAGGATGACGGCGTCATCTTGTGCTTGCGCAGGAAGGAGCGGTTGAAGTTCGAGATGTTCATGTAGCCGACCTGGAAGCAGATGTCGGTGATCGGGATCTCGGTATCGGCGAGCAGCTTGCAGGCCTGCCAGAGTCTCAGCTTGGCAACGTGGTCGCTGAAGGAGTTGCCGGTGTTCTTCTGGAAGAAGCGGGAAAAAGTGCTTTCGCTCATGCCGGCCAATGCCGCCACGTCCGGCAGCTTCAGGTCCTCGGCGAAATGCTGGAACAGGTAGATCAGCGAACGCTGGATGATGTCCAGCGACTCAGCGTCGAGAAGCGGGGAAAAATCCGGCGACGACAAAAGCGCGTATTCGTCGGTGGCGGCCAGGAGGTCCAACAGTTCGAGGAACAGGCGGAACCTTGCCAGTCCATGCACCTCTCCCATTCTTTCCATAAGCTCGGCGCCGTCGAGCGCGGTCTGGCCGTGGAAGACCATGCCGCGCAGCGACCGTTCCAGGAAGGGCTCCAGCTCGCGTAGCTCCGGCAGCAGCCCGGCCGAGCCGCGCAGCCGCTCGGGATCGAACTGCAGCACGATATCGCGGCCTTCGATCAGTTCGCCGGGTTGCACCGCCGTCACCCAGTCATGCGGCAGGCCGCCGCCGACGATGGTCAGGTAGCCCGGCCCGAATTCGCCGATATGGTCGCCGACCAGCGCCACGCCGGACGATTTCCGCAAGAGATGAATCTCGTATTCCGGATGGAAGTTCCAGACATTGCGTTCCCACGGATAATCGTCCAGCCGCCACAGAAAACTGTCGCTGGCCTCGGTCACGATGTGCTCGAAGGCGGGCACCGTGCGGGGGATCGCGGCCGTGTTCTTTCTGCGTCTGAACGGCATCCATTCCTCCCGGCGTGGTGCGCCGGCTGTCCGCATCTGCGTCATCCGTGGCAGGCTAGAGCAATTCCAGGAAAAGTGTGAAGCGGTTTTTCCGTTCGGAATTGCGCAACAACAAGCGCCTGAGCAGCTCGCCGTTTTTGTGGACGGTGAACTGCTCCAGCTCAGGCAAGTGAACGAGCCGTAGGTGCCGACCTTAGGCGCCGGCCCGAGCTCACGCGCGTCGAGGCGCGACGCGCGGCGTTTGACGGGAGGAAACCGCTCTAGGCTTTTACCACCCGGTCGCAGACGATGCCATTGCGCTGCATGGCGTTGCGCGTGTCGATGATCAGGCGCGAATGATTTGCCAGGAGCCCGTAGTCGACCCCGTCGTGATCGGTGACGATGACGACCGCGTCATAGGCCGCGATGGAGTCGCGGTTGAGGCGAATGCAATCCTTGCCGGCCAGCATCGGGTGTTTGCGCGTCTTCGGTATCCGGGCGACATGAGGGTCGTGATAGGCAATGTCCGCGGCGCGTGTTTCGAGCAGTTCGATCAGCTTGAGCGCCGGACTTTCACGCACATCCGCCACGTTCTTCTTATAGGCAACGCCGACGATCAGGATCGCTGCCTGGCTCAACGGCAGACCAAGCTGCGTGTCGAGGGCTTCCGACAGCCTGGACATGACGTAGTGCGGCATGGAGACGTTGATCTCGCCCGCAAGTTCGATGAACTTCGTCGACACTTCGAACTCGCGCGACTTCCAGGTCAGGTAGAACGGATCGATCGGGATGCAATGTCCGCCTAGCCCCGGACCGGGATAGAACGGCATGTAGCCGAAGGGCTTCGTCTTTGCCGCCTCGATGACTTCCCAGATATCTATCCCCATCGCGGAATAGATGACCTTGAGCTCATTGACCAAAGCGATGTTGACCGCCCGGAAGATGTTTTCCGTCAGCTTCACCACTTCAGCCACCTTGATGCTGGAGACAGGCACGACCTTCGCAACGATCGCGCCGTAGAAGAGCGCCACCAGTTTCGCCGCGACCGGCCCGTCGCCGGCGACAACCTTCGGAATGGTGGCGGTTTCAAAACCGATGCTGCCCGGATCCTCGCGTTCCGGCGAATAGCCGAGGAAGAAATCCCTGCCGGATTTGTAGCCTGTCGCTTCCAGTATCGGCTTCATCACCTCATCGGTGGTGCCGGGATAGGTGGTCGATTCCAGCACGACGAGCTGATGCTTGCGCAGATGGGCTGCAATGGCACGTGTCGTTCCTTCCACGAAGGAGAGGTCCGGCTCGCGCTGCTTCGTCAGCGGCGTGGGGACGCATATGGATATGACATCGCATTCTTCGAGGACGGCGAAATCCGATGTCGCCTGGAAAGACCCGCTCGCGCTGATGTCCTGCAGAGCCTCGTCGGTAACGGCACCGATATAGGACCGGCCCGCCTTCAGCCTCTCGATCTTGCTGTGGTCGATATCAAAGCCGATCACCCGGAAGCCGGCCCGCGCCGCCACTGCGGCAAGCGGCAAGCCGACATAGCCAAGTCCGATAATGCCGATCGTGGCCGTTCGTGACTCGAGTTTTGAATGAAGTGTCGCACCGCGAGTCTGTTCGACCAAAGTCATCGTTGCCTCCGTAGTGCGGCTGGCCCGGAACCGGCGCCGCATTTCAATGCCGTGAATTCTGACGGACAGGACTTCTGGTAGCCGGCGTCATAACCCCACGTTGTCGTGGGTCGCTCTGCAACTCTTGTGCCACGAGGTTTCTTGCGCGCTCGAACCTTGCGCAGAGCCGTAGGGGCTAGGGAAAGCGGCCCGCGCGGGGTCAAGAGCCTGTGGATTGTCAAGCGTGCTGTTTGTGCCGACTTCGCACGCAGGCGTGCCATTTTAAGTCATGTCAAAAAAGACGGAGCAAAAAAGGCAACGATTACAAGGCAGTAATTAACCACTGTCGTTTAGCATATTATTAACTGTCAGTTGCATTGCCTGGGGAAATCCTCATTGCATGAAGCGAGGCGCACAATGAGGGAGTGCGGCTTTCTTCTTCTGCAAGCGAGGATTGTCGCTCCATGAGCATGAACAGCAATGAAGTCAGATATCTCATCGCGGGAGGCGCGGGGTGTCTCGGGACCAATCTGGCCCGTCGCCTTCTCGATCAGGGCGCGCATGTCGATGTCGTCGACAATCTCTCCACCGGCCGCCAGGCAAATGTCGACCAGTTG
>Ga0105238_10005081_pt1 | contig 13007 bp, 7 predicted proteins | sample KBSC34metaG_FD_81526 | JGI IMG/M metagenome (GOLD analysis project Ga0105238, IMG submission 81526) | Corn rhizosphere microbial communities from Kellogg Biological Station, Michigan, USA - KBS C3-4 metaG | ecosystem: Host-associated > Plants > Roots > Rhizosphere > Soil | place: Michigan, USA... | reverse complement strand
CGTCGCTCGAAGCAGAAGTCGACGTCGATGTCGGGCATCGAGACGCGCTCGGGATTCAGGAAGCGCTCGAAGAGGAGATCGAACCGCAGCGGACAGACGTCGGTGATGCGGAGCGCGTAGGCGACGAGCGAGCCGGCCGCCGAGCCGCGCCCCGGGCCTACGGGGATGCCCCGGTCGCGCGCGGCCTTGATGAAGTCGTACGTGATCAGGAAGTAGCCGGCGTACCCCGTCTTGGTGATGACGCCGAGCTCGTAGTCGAGACGCTCGCGCACGTTATCGGGCAGCGGATCGCCGTAGCGCATGCGCGCGCCCTCTTCGGCCAGGCGCACGAGCAGCTCGTTCTCCGTCCCCACGCCGGACGGTAGCGGGAAGGACGGCACGTGGTACGTCTTCGAGAACGAGACCGCGATCTCGTCGGCGATTCTGAGCGTGTTCTCGAGAACGTCGGGGCGACCCGGAAAGCGGGCGGCGATCTCCGGGGCGCTCTTGAAATACAGGCCGTTGTCGTAGCGCATGCGATCGTGATCGCTGCGATCCTTTCCGAGCCCGATGCAGAGCAGCACGTCGTGCGCGTCGTGGTCGGTATCGCGGAGAAAGTGCGCGTCGTTCGTCGCGATCACCGGGATGCTCGTCTCGGCGGAGAGATCGAGCACGAGCGCGTTGAGCTTCGACTGGATGCCGCCGGAGTCGTGGGCCTGGACCTCGAGATAGTAGCGGTCCGGGAACGTGCTCGCGTACCAGAGCGCGACGCTCTTCGCTTCCTCGAGGCGCCCCTCGAGCAGGTGCGTCGCCACCTCGCCCGCAATGCAGGCGGACGACACGATCAGCCCCTCGGAGTATTTCGCGAGGAGCTCGCGGTCCATCCGGGGTTTGGTGTAGAAGCCCTCGGTGTAGGCGAGTGATGAAAGCTTTACGAGATTCCTGTACCCGATCGCGTCGCGCGCGAGTAGTACGAGATGGTAGTACGGCTTGCCGTTGCGGGGGCGGGAGCGCTCGCGGCGATCGCCGGGAGCGACGTAGGCCTCCATGCCGATGATCGGCTTGATTCCTGCTTTCCTGGCCTTCTCCTGAAAGTCCCAGGCGCCATGAAGATTTCCGTGATCGGTGATCGCGAGTGCAGGCTGCTCGAGCTCCTGCGCGCGGCTGATCAGATCGCCAATACGATTGGCACCATCGAGCAGCGAATATTCGGAATGGCAGTGGAGATGGACGAATGACATCAGGCGCCGAAAGGGGCAGAGCAACGCGTTCGCTCGAAAGCGCACACGGGGCTCGAGGCGGAGATCTCGCGCCCGCGAAGGTGCTGCGAGCATCTACCCCGAATATTATGCTGCCGGGGACAATCTGCCTATTGTTCCGGCGGGTTGTGGCCTAAAATTCGATAGGAACCATCTTGGCGCTGAAGAATATCACTTGTTTCCGATCCGCCCGTGGGGAGAGTTGCGCTCCCGGGCTCCTCTTTTCGTGAAGCCCATGCGCAAACTTCTGCCGTCGCTGGTGCTCGGAAGTGGTATCGTCGTGTACCTGGCCGCCTGTGGCAGCGACTCGAGTCCCACGCAGCCCAACGGCACCTGCTCGGGCGCACCGTTCACCGTGGCGTCGATGACGGGCCGGGTCATCGCCGAGTCGGACCTGCCGTGCCTCTCGATTCCGGCGGACGGCGGCACGTATCTGGTCGTCCCGCAATTCGCGACGGCCACGGCCGCGGTGAATCCGGTCAATTTCACGCTCTCGGCGGGCGTACCCGGGTCATCCGCCAATCGCATCATCAGCGCCTCGCGGCAGGCGCCCCCGTTCAGCGCTGGAGCCTCGCCGGATCTCTCGCGCATGCAGCGGCAGCTCGAGGGAGTTCTGCGCCGGCGCGAGCGTGAAGTGGCTGCGGCCGTGCGGAGCAATGGCGCCGCCGCCGCACCGCTTGCGAGCACCGTCCATGCGGATGCGGTACCACCCGCGCTGGGCTCGTCCACGACGTTCCACGTGCTGTCGAGCTTCACGAACAGCTCGCAGTACACGACCGACACCGCGATCCTCAAGTATTCCGGCACCCACCTGCTCATCTATGTGTCGAAGAATGCACCCTCGGGCGGCTTCTCCGACGGGCAGCTCGCCGCGTTCGGAAACACCTTCGATCAGGAGCTCTACGCGATCGACGTCGCGACCTTCGGCCAGCCAACGGACATCGACGGGAATGCGCGCGTGATCGTGCTCCTGTCGCCGATCATCAACAAGCTCACGAAGGCGAGCGACTGTTCGACGCTGGGCTACATCGCGGGATTCTTCAACGCCGTCGATCTGCTGCCCGCGCAATACCCCGGAAAGTCGAACGGGGCGGAGATCTTCTATTCGCTGGTGCCGGATCCGAACGCGACATTGAGCTGCACGCACACGCTCGCGGCGGTGGAGCAGCTCACGCCGTCGACGTTCATCCACGAGTTTCAGCACATGATCTCGTTCGGGCAGCACGCGATTCTTCGGAACGGGAACGAGGAGGATCCGTGGCTCAACGAAGGGCTGAGCCACATCGCGGAGGAGCTGGGCTCGCGCTTTTACGAGAATCGCTTTCCGCCGCCTACGGGGCGCACCGACCCCGATCAGGCGTTCCCCGATTCGTCGCAGGGCTTCATCTCGGGCGACCTCTACAACTCCTACCACTACCTGCTCAACACCGCGAGCACGGACTCGTCCGACAAGGCATCCGTGAGCAACTGGGGCAACGGCGACGGGACGCTCGTGCAGCGTGGCGCCGCGTGGCTGTTTCTGCGGTGGCTCGGAGATCAGCAGGACAGCACCGTGTACGGGCGTCTCGATCAAACGGACAAGACGGGCGTACCGAATGTCGAGGCGGCGTCCGGTGTGGCCTTCCCGACGCTCTTCGGTGAGTTCTCGCTCGCGCTCTACACCGATAGTCTCCCGGGCATTCCGCGCTCGTCGATTCCGCCCGAGCTTCGATTCACGTCGCGCAATCTCCGCGCGCTGTACGGAAAGCAGCACGAGCGCAATCCGTCGAACTTCTCGGCGACCTTCCCCATCGAGGCGCTCCCCCTGACGCCGGGCACCGCGCGGAACGAAGCGATGCACCCCGGCACGATGGACTTCTTCGTATTGACCGCGCCGTCGAGCGGCTCTGCGATCGGTCTCACGTTCTCGCCATCGGCCAGCACTGACACCTTCGCGGGCTCGCTGGGTGCGCAGGTGAGCGTCTTCCACTGTCCGAGCGCTGCCGCCTGCCCGCTTTCGGTGCCGTAAGGGTAGCTGCCTCGTAATTTCTCAATGAAAGCCGGGCGCGTCGCACGGAGGACGGCGGGGGTTCTGGCCCTCGCCGTTCCCGTTTTTTTCACGATCGTTCCCACGGGGCGCTATCTGCTGCGCGCGGCGTGGGCCGAGGCGCGCATCCTGGCGCGCGCGCGGCCGATCGTGGACGTGGTGCACGATCCGGCCACGGATGTCGCCACCCGCCGAAAGCTCGAGCTGGTGCTCCAGGCGCGCGCGTTCGCGCGGGATTCCGTGAAGCTGAACGCCAAACGTGGATTCACCACCTATAGCAGGATCGAGCACGACACCCTCGTGGTCGTGCTCTCGGCGGCCTATCGGGACCGGCTGCGCTACAAGACATGGTGGTTCCCGATCGTCGGCAGCGTGCCGTACAAGGGCTACTTCGACGTGCACGATGCAAAGCGCGCGGCGGCGGAGCTGTCGCACGACGGATTCGATGCGTATCTGCGTCCCGCATCCGCCTTCAGCACGCTCGGGTATCTGGAGGATCCGGTGCTCTCGACCACGGTCGATGAGGACAGCGTGGAGCTCGTGAACACGGTGATTCACGAGCTCACGCACAACACGTTCTACGCGGCGGGGCAGGCGGTGTTCAACGAATCGTTCGCGAACTTCGTGGGCACGCGGGGCGCCGAATGGTTCTTCGCCGCGCGCGGGGACAGCGCGCGCGTGGCGCTCGCGCGCGAGGACTGGGCGCGCCAGAAGACGCTCGGCCGCTTCTGGAGCGCCGTGTACAACAGCGTCGACTCCGCATTCAAGGCGCATCCAGCGAGCAGGGAGGAGCGGCTACGTGCGAGAGAGATCGTGTTCGCGGGTGCGCGCGAGCGATTCGCGCGGGAGATCGAGCCCCAGCTTCCGGGCTACGATCCGCGCAAGCCGCTGATGCTCCATCTCGACAATGCCGCGCTCATGTCGCGCCGGATGTATCGCACGGGGCTGGACGACTTCGACGCGATCTACGCGCGCGAGGGCGAGCGGCTGCCCGCGGCGATCGACCGCATCATCGCGCTCGCACGATCGCGCCCGAAGGACCCGTACGCCGCGATCCGCGCGTACGTGGATTCAGGGAGCGCCGAAGCGACCGCGAAGTAGCGCGCGAAGATCGAGCGGCGTGCCGGGCGGCTGCTCCGGCGCGAGCACCGGCGCAGGAGCCGGATACGCGGCCATGCGGCGCATGCGCTCGCGCACGCCCACATCGATGAAGCGCGAGAGCTGGTCGATGGTGTACTCGCTGCCCCAGCGCGAGCCGTAGCTGTTGAGCGGATAGAGCACAGCGAGGTGATGGCGCGCGCGCGTCATCGCGACGTACATGAGGCGGCGCTCCTCCTCCGTCTCCTCGTCGCTCCTGAGCGCGCGGGAGGATGGGAACCACCCGTCCACCGCCCAGATCACGAACACCGCATCCCACTCGCGGCCCTTCGCGCTGTGCGCGGTGCTCAGGATGAGCGCATCGTCGTCGGTGGTGCTCCCCGTCGCGAGGTCCTGCGTGGCGGAGGGCGGCTCGAGGGCGAGCTCCGAGAGAAAGGCCGCGCGCGACGGAAACTTCGCCGCGATGATCTCGAGCTGATCGAGATCCGCGAGGCGCGGCTCGACCCGGTCGTAGCGCTCGCGCAGAATCGCATCGTACATGCGGCGGAGTGCCGCGATCTCGGCCGGCACGGCGCGGTCCGCCGCAGGGCCGCCGTTCGCGTCGCCCGTGCGGAGGGAGGCGAACAGCTGAACGAGCGCCGCATGCGCCTCGCGGGCGCGCGGCGGCGGCGTGAGCTCCGCGAGTGCGGACGGATCCCAGCGGTGCGCCTGGAGGACGTCGATGGCCGCGCGGGCGGTCGCATCACCGACGCCCGGGAGCAGGAGCAGCACGCGAAACCAGCTCACCTCATCGCGCGGGTTCTCGAGAATGCGCAGGAACGCCAGCACGTCCTTCACGTGCGCCGCCTCGAGGAACTTGAGCCCGCCCCACTTCTCGAAGGGAATCTTGCGGTTCGTGAGCTCGATCTCGAGGTCCGCCGACATGTATCCCGCGCGAAAGAGCACGGCCATCTCGCGCAGCGCCGTTCCCGCCTCGTGCAGCTCGAGAATCCGGTCGACGACCCAGCTCGTCTGCTCGTGCTCGTCCCGCGCCGCGACGAGCGCCGGCGCCTCTCCACCGGTGCGCTGCGTGAAGAGATTCTTCGTGAAGCGACGCGGCGCGCGAGAGATCACGGTGTTGGTGACGTCGAGAATCGGCTGCGTCGAACGGTAGTTGTGCTCGAGCGCGACGACCGTGGTCCCCTCGAACTGCTTGGGAAAGTCGAGCATGTTGCGCACGTTCGCGCCGCGAAAGGCATAGATGCTCTGCGCGTCGTCGCCGACCACCGTGATGTTCCGGTGGCCCTTCGCCATGCCGCGAAGGATCCGCGCCTGCAGCGCGTTCGTGTCCTGGTATTCATCCACGAGCACGTGATCGTAGAGCGAGGCGATGCGCGCACCGAGCTCCGGCGAGCCCTCGAGCATCGCCACCCAGAAGAGGAGCAGGTCGTCGTAATCGACGAGATTGCGCTCCTCCTTTCGCTTCGTGTAGCCGGCGAACACGCGCGCGATGTCCGCGGCGAGCTCGCTGAACTGCGGAAGGTCGTCACGCAGGATGTCCGCGACCGGGATCTCCGTGTTCACGTGCCGAGAGTAGACGTGGTGCAGCGTCTCCTTTTTCGGAAAGCGCGACTTGCGCTGGCCGAAGCCGAGCGCGGCGCGCGCCATGCCCATGAGATCCTCGGCGTCGCTCTGGTCGAGAATCGTGAAGTCCTTCGCGAGTCCCGCGGCGGGGCCGTAGGCGCGGAGGAGCCAGTGCGCCGTGGCGTGGAAGGTGCCTCCGTGCACGCGCGCGCTCGCCCCGCCGGCGAGCCGCGCGACGCGACCGAGCATCTCCTGCGCGGCGCGGCGCGTGAAGGTGAGCAGCAGAATGCGGTGCGGCGGCACCCCGCGACCGAGCAGATGCGCAACTCGATAGACGAGCGCGCGCGTCTTTCCCGTACCCGCACCAGCGACCACCAGCAAGGGACCATCGCCGAAGGTGGCCGCCGCAAGCTGCTGCGGATTCAGCTCCGCCGCGAAGTCGATCGCCTCAGGCATCCGGAGCGTCGAAGACGATGCTCAGACACGTCGGACCGCCCTCGGCCTTCTGCAGCTCGGAGAGATCGACGGCCGCGACGGAAAAGCCTCGCGACTCGAGCTTCGCGCGCGTTCGCGGGAATGACGCAGCCATCACGAGGCTGTCGCCGATGGCGAGCACGCTGCCGCCCCACGGCTCGCCCTCGTCGACGGTCAGAATCTCCATGTCGCCGAAGGCGCTCGTCGCCGCCCACTGGGGATTCGCGAGCAGCACTCCGCGCCCCGCGTACGTGCACGCGGTCTTGAGGTGCAGAGCGCCATGCACCGGCACCGCACGCACCGTGTAACCGAGCGGTGACACGAGTGCGCCCAGCTGATCGATGCCCGCCGCGTTGGTGCGGCTGGAGAGCCCGACGTACAGCGTGCGCTCCACCCGCACGACGTCGCCGCCGTCCAGCGTTGCGGGAGCGCTGAGTGCGTGCACGGGACGGTAGCGGCGCATCGCGTGCGCGATGCTCTCCGTCTCGGCGCGACGCGACGCCGCACCGGGAGCGGTCACGATTCCGATCTCGTCGAGCATCATGCCCACATCTTCCACGAACACCGCATCCGCGAGCGCATCCTCCGGCGGAAGATGATCGATGAGCACGCCGAGGCTCGCGAGTGTCCGCTCGTACTCCTCGTGCTGACGGCGCGCGAGCGAAATGTCGATCGGAACGCGATCGCGGAAGGTGAGCTCGCCCGTCGCGAGCGATGCGCTCACGCCGCGCGTGATGGCGGTCAACATGGATGGACGGATGTGCGGGGGAGAACGGGACTCCTGTGGAATATAGCGCGTGCCCTGCGGTTCAGCCCTGGCCGTTCCTCGTCGCGGCGGGCAGCCGCAGCAGAAAGGTCGAGCCGCTGCCCGGGGTGCTCCGGACCGTGAGCTCGCCTCCCATGCCTCGCGCGAGGTCGCGGCTGATCGCCAGTCCGAGCCCCGTGCCCTGGTGCGGGCTCGAGAGCGTGCGCTCCAGTTGCACGAACGGCTCGAACACGGATTCCCATTTGTCGGCGGGAATGCCGCAGCCGGTGTCGGACACCTCGATGCACACGCTGCCATCGATGCGTCGGGCGCCCACGGTGATGCTCCCTTCCGCCTCGGTGAACTTCACGGCATTCGAGATGAGATTGAGCAGTATCTGCTGGATCTTCTCGGCGTCTCCCTGCGCGACCAGCGCGGGGTCGATCTCCATCGTCTCGTACCGCAGCTGCTTCGCTCCGACCTGCGGCGCGATCAGCGCCTCGAGCGAGAGCACCGCGTCGCGAACGCAGACCGGCTCGATCGCGTAGCTCACGCGTGCCGCTTCGAGCTTGGCGAAGTTGAGCACGTCGTTGATGAGGCTGAGCAGGTGGCGTTGCGAGCGCTTGATGCGACGCAGATCCTCCGTCTGCTCGGGAGTCAGCGGGCCGTGCAGCCCCATCTCCATCAGCTCGGAGTAGCCCGCGATCGCGTTGAGCGGCGTTCGCAGCTCGTGGCTCATGTGCGCGAGAAAATCCGCCTTCGACCGATTGGCCGCTTCGGCCTCCGCACGCGACTGCTGCGCGAGCCGGGTCTTCTCCGCCAGTTCCTCGTTAGTCTGCGACAGCTCCTCGTTGCTCGCAGTGAGCTCTTCGCGCGATTCCTCGAGCTCTCGCCGCGCCGCTTCCGTTTCCGTGTACAGCTGCGCGTTGTGGATGGCCGTCGCGGCGCGCTCCGCCAGCTGCTCCGCCAGGCTCTGCTCGGCCTCCGTGTAGACGCGCCCCGATTCGGCCGAGATGAGCGACATCACGCCCATCACGGTTCCGCGTGCCTTGAGCGGAACGATGAGCACGGATGTCATCCCGAGCTCGCGGAGCATCTGGAGATGACTCTCGTCGATCGCGGCCTGCTGGAGCATCTCATCCGTGATCTGGACGTAGAGCTCGGACTTTCCCGTGCGGAGCACGTTGGGCGCGCCCGTGGGCGCGTTCATGTCGACGGGATATCGGTCGTTGATGGTCCACGCCCACTGCACCTTCGCGGGATCCACGTGCGCCACCGCGAGCTGCCGCAATTCACGGTGCTCGTCCAGCAGCTGCACGCCACACCAGTCCGCGAGATGGGGAACGAGCAGCTGCGCGAGCTGCTTCACCGACGTGGTGTAGTCGAGCGACGAGGCGAGAATCACGCTCGCCTGCGACAGATAGTGCAGGCGCTCCGCCGATCGTTTTTCCGAGGTCACGTTTTTCCAGATCACGGCGAGCCCGCCGTCCGGAAGCGGATAGCACCGCTGCTCGCTCCACTCCGCGCGGGCGGCGTAGTAGTCCTCGAAGACCACCGGCACGTGCTCGTCGTGAGCCCGCCGCATCTCCTGCTCGAAGCGCGTGCCGAGTATGTCGGGATACATCTCCCACAGGTTCTGCCCGATCATGTCTCGGCCTTTCCCGACCGGCGAGAAGGCGAGCACTCGAGCCGCGGCCTCGTTGGCGTAGCGAAAGCGCCATTCACGATCGTAGATGACGAAGGGATCGGTGATCGCGCCGAGGACGCCGATCATGTAACGCTCCGCCGCCTCGGCATCCTCGCGCGCCTGGCGCAGCTCTTCGTTCGCGTTCCGGAGCTGATCGTTGAGAGCCTTCAGCGCCTCCGTCTGCAGCTCGAGCTCGGCGCGATGCGCGCTCATCGCCTCCTCGGCCTGCTCGCGTTCGGTGACATCCATGCAGATGCCGACGATGCGGTGAGGCGCGCCCGCTCCATCACGGATCAGCGTGCCACGCGCCTCGAGCCACCGGATCTCGCCGTTGGGGCGGATGATCCGATAGCGAAGCCGGTGCGGCTCACCGGACAACGTGTGCGAGACGGTGTCGAAGACGAGGGAACGGTCTTCGGGATGAATGTCCCGCTGGTAGGCCTCGAAGGTGCCGCCGAAGGTGCCGGGCTCGAGGCCGTGAATGCGCTCGAGCGTTTCGGACCAGAGCACGCGTCCCTCGGGAATCCAGTATTCCCACGCGCCCATCTCGCCGGCCTCCAGCGCGAGCCGCAGCCGCTCCTGGAAGACACTCTGGCTCGCTGCTTCGTCCGCCTCCGACTGCCCACTGGCACTGCCGGGCAGCGGCGTCTGCTCCGTCGACTCAGTCGTCAGCTCTGCCACGGCCTACCTCGAGGAGTGTGGGCGTGATCGATTGGACAAACTGCCGTCTGCGCCGATCCTTCGGAAGAGGACCTGCGGGGTACGACGGGTCTACCCCGGCACCTGCGTGCTAGGGCGTTGGCAGCATTGCGGAAAGGGATGCCGGTTCGAGCAACCCGGGATCGAGAGCAAACACCGAGCCGAACGAGCGACCCACCGTCTCGGCAACATTCGCCAGTGAGGGCGCAGCTCCGCCGAGCTCTCGTCCAATGGACGTCATGGTGACGCCCGATAATCCGCATGGAACGATCAGATCGAAGAACGAGAGATCGTTCGAGACGTTCAGGGCGAAGCCGTGCCACGTCACCCAGTCGCGGGCGTGCACGCCGATGGATGCGATCTTTCGCCCGCTGGTCCAGACGCCCGTACGCCCCTCGCTGCGCTCCGCCGGGAGGCCATTGCCTTCCAGCGCCCGAATGAGCACCGCTTCCACCTGTCGCAGGTACCAGTGCAGATCCTGCCGGTGCCCTCGCAGGTTCACGATCGGATAGCCGACGAGCTGTCCGGGTCCATGAAAGGTGACATCGCCGCCGCGCTCCGCCTCGTACAGCTCGACGCCGCGCTCCGCGAGCATGGCCGGCGTCGCGACGAGGTGCTGCGCCTTCGAGCTGCGGCCGAGCGTGATGACGGGCGGATGCTCGAGGAGCAGCAGGACGTCGTGTGCGATCGCACCACTGATGCGCGCTCGCGCGACGGCGCGCTGGAGCTCGAGCGCGCGCGCGTACGGCACGAGCCCGAGGTGCGCGACGAGGAGCGGTGCGAGCGCCGGCGAATCCACGCGATCATCCGCGGTGGCGATGCCGGCGACCGCCGTCTCAGGCATTGAGCGCGCGCCCCATCGAATCGAGGATCGCCTCCGCGATCGCCTCGGACAGCGTCGGGTGGGCGTGGATCGCGAGATCGACCTCCTCCACCGTGAACTCGTTCTCCCGCGCGACCGCGAGCTCGTGTATGAGCTCCGTCGCGTGCGCCCCGATGATGTGCGCGCCGAGAATCTCGCCGTACTTCGAATCGCGAATGATCTTCACGAAGCCCTCGGTCTCGCCCGCCGTGCGCGCACGGCCATTGGCCGAGAAGTTGAAGCGGCCCACCTTGTACTCGAGCTTCCTGTCCTTCACCTGCTGCTCGGTGAGCCCGATGGACGCGACCTCGGGATGGCAGTACGTGCAGCTCGGAATGTTGCCGTAGTTCACGTGGTGATCGTTCTTTCCCGCGATGACCTCGGCGACCACCACACCCTCGCGCTCGCCCTTGTGCGCGAGCATCGGCGGGCCCGCCACATCGCCGATCGCGTAGATCCCCTCGGCGCTCGTGCGCATCTGCTCATCGATCTGGATGAAGCCGCGATCGGTGAGCTTCACCCCCTGCGCTTCGAGCCCGATCCCGTCGATCACCGGCGCGCGCCCTGCCGCCACCAGCACCTTCTCGACGGTGAGCTCCTTCTTCTCGGGGCCGGCGAGGCTGATCGTCACGGAGCCCTTGCCCACCTTCGCGCCGGTGATCTTGGCGCCGGTGATGACGTCGATCCCGCGCTTCTTGAAGCTCTTCGTGAGCTCCGCGGCGACATCGGCATCCTCGAGCGGAAGAATCGCCGGAAGCGCCTCGAGCAGGGTGACCTTGGTGCCGAACTCGTTGAAGACGTCCGCGAACTCGCAGCCCACGGCGCCCGCGCCCACGATCGCCATCGTGGCCGGCGCCTTCTCGGCGATCAGCACATCGTCGGACGACAGGATGTTCGACTTGTCGAGCGTGAGGCCGATCGCGGGAATGCCCTTCACGCGCGAGCCGGTGCAGATCACGATTCCCTTCTTCGCATCGTGAGTCGTGGCCGTGCCCTTGTCATCCGTCACGGAGATGGTTTTCTTCCCCGTGAGCGTGCCGGTGCCCCTGATCCAGGTGATCTTGTTCTTCTTGAACAGGAACTCGACTCCCTTGGAGTTTTGAGTGCTCACGGCGCGCGAGCGCTTCATCGCGACGCCGTAGTCGGTGGTGATCTCGCCAACGCTCACACCGAACGACTTCGCCTCGCGCGTGCGGTGCGCCACGGCCGCCGACTCCAGCAGCGCCTTCGCCGGGATGCATCCCCAGAGCACGCACGTGCCGCCGAGCCCTTCGCGCTCGACCACACCGACCGTCAGGCCGAGCTGCGCCGCGCGAATGGCACCCACGTAGCCGGCGGGTCCGCCGCCAAGGAAGATCACGTCGAAGGAAGCCATTGTCAGTTCGATCCTGTGGTGAAAAAGGGCACTGGGTCAGAAGACGAGCATGAGTGGATTTTCGATCAGGCGGCGGAGCGTCTGCATGAAGCGCGCGCCAGTGGCGCCATCGACCGCGCGGTGGTCGCAGCTCATCGTGATGCGCACGCGGGTGCGAACGGCGAGCGCTCCATCGACCACCACCGGCACGTCGGCCACCGCGCCGACGGCAAAGATCGCGACTTCGGGCGGATTGATGATCGCGGTGAACTCATCGATGCCGAACATGCCGAGATTGGACACGGTCGCCGTGGCACCGGTGTACTCCTCCGGCGCGAGCTTCCGTTCGCGCGCGCGCTTGGCGAGCTCGCGTGACTCGCGCGCGATCTCGCTGATCCGCTTCCGGTCCGCATCGGCGATGATCGGCGTGATCAGCCCATCCTCCACCGCCACGGCCATTCCGAGATGCACGCGATGGTGGCGGCGGATGCTGTCGCCGAGCCAGTGCGCGTTCACTTCCGGATGCTGGCTGAGCGCGGTGGCGATCGCCTTGAGGAGAATGTCGTTGTACGAGACCTTGAACTCATCGCCGAGCGCGATCATGCGCGTGCGCAGCTCGCGGACGCTCGTGAGATCGAAATCGGCCGTGAGATAGAAGGTGGGAACGGGTCCGATCGACTCCGCCAGGCGGCGCGCGATCGTCTTCCGGATCTGCGTGAGTGGAACGTCCTCGAAGTCACCGGCGGCCGTGGTACGCGGCGCTGGAGGCGCTTGCCGCGCCGCCGGGGCGCTCGCCGCGGCGGGGGCCGGCGCTGCGGCAGCAGCCTCGATATCGCGGCGGACGACGCGGCCGCCCGGTCCGGTGCCGTGGAGCTGACCGAGATCGAGTCCGCGCTCGTTCGCGAGCCGGCGCGCGAGCGGCGATGACCGGGCGCGTCCGCCACCATTGCCCGAGGCGGGCGGCGCTGCCGGTACCGCCGGTGCGACGGGAGGCTGTCCGGTGGACGAAGGCATCGTCGCTGCCGGCGCCGGCGCGGCGCGAGATGCCGGCGGCACCTCGCCGGGCGGCGACGAGGGCTCCAATGGCGTCACGGCGGCCGCGGGTGTCTTCTTGACCAGCGCATCGATGTTCTCGTCTGGGGCGCCGATGACCGCCAGCAGCTCGCCCACCGGGCGGGTGTCGCCCTCGGCCGCGAGGCGCGCGCGGAGCACACCATCGCCGCGCGCGGTGAGCTCCATCACGGCCTTGTCCGTCTCCACT
>Ga0105238_10005080_pt1 | contig 13007 bp, 10 predicted proteins | sample KBSC34metaG_FD_81526 | JGI IMG/M metagenome (GOLD analysis project Ga0105238, IMG submission 81526) | Corn rhizosphere microbial communities from Kellogg Biological Station, Michigan, USA - KBS C3-4 metaG | ecosystem: Host-associated > Plants > Roots > Rhizosphere > Soil | place: Michigan, USA... | reverse complement strand
TGGGGACCAACCTGTTCGAGGAGTGCCTCCTGGCCGGCGTCCCCAAGCTGCTGGCAGCGGGTACCATCTGCGCCTACCCGAAGTTCGCGAACGTTCCATTTCGTGAGGACGAGATGTGGAACGGCTACCCGGAAGAGACGAACGCCCCGTACGGGATCGCCAAAAAGGTCCTGAGCGTCATGTCGGCTGCCTACCGCGCCCAGTACGGCATGAACAGCGCCGTCATCTACCCCGTGAACCTGTACGGCCCGCGCGACAACTTCGACCTGCACACGTCCCACGTCATACCGGCCATGATCAGAAAATGCGTCTCGGCGCGCATCGCCGGCGCCGACCACATCGAGCTGTGGGGCGACGGCTCCCCGACACGCGAGTTCCTGTACGTCGAGGACGCCGCGCGCGGGCTGTTGCTGGCCGCCGAACGCTACGATTCCAGCGATCCCGTGAACCTGGGCAGCGGGACTGACATCTCGATCAAGGACCTCGCCGCGCTCATCGCGCGCGAGACCGGGTTCGAGGGCCGCTTCGTCTGGGACACGACCAAGCCGAACGGCCAGCCGAAGCGGCTGCTGGACGTGACGCGCGCCCGCGAGCGCTTCGGTTTCACGGCGGAGGTGTCGTTCGCCGAGGGCATCCGTCGAACGGTCGCGTTCTACGAGCAGCACCGCGACGCGATCGACGCCGGCAAACCGATCCCCGTCTAGATCGACGCGAGCGGCCGGAGGCGGCGCCGGGCAGGGGAGGGCGCGACCGGGGCATCCGTCTTGCTGATTCCCGTTGGCATGACGGAGATCCAGGCCTCGCGACGGGCCGTGGACGGCGGACCCGTCGGGCGTCGCGATCTTTCTGTCACGGTCAGGTCGTGCGGTGACCCCGCCGCGGGTGCGCCGATCGCGGGCGAGGGGACGACGCCCTGATCGCGGCGGCTCCGACGGCGCTGGCCCTGGGTGTGACGGTCGTCGCGGCGCGGGCGATCTTACGCCGGCGTGTCGTCTACGTCCTGGGCCACCACGGTCGCGAGCTCGCGCCGGGCGTGCTGGCCTCCGTTTGGCTACTCGCGGCGCTGCCCGGACAGCTGACCGGATCGATCGCGGGGATGGTGTGGGCGGCGGCCGCCGCCATGGTCGGCATCGCGCTCTGGGCTCGACGCAGGTTCCCTCTCCAGCGGGGCCGCCACGCGAGCTGGACCGCGATCGATTGTGCGATCGTGGCCATCGCCGGCTTCGTCCTCTTCTTCACGGGGCTCTGGGACTTCAATTGTCACGAGGTCATCGTCGGCCAGTTGCTGCACGGAAATCTGCCGCCGTCCGCCCTCAACGACCCGCGCACGCCGCTGGCCTACCACGCCATCTACGACCTGATTGTGGCCGTGATCATGACGGCCTTGCCGATCGCGATCGAGCCAGCGATGGGCATCGTATCGGTCGGCTGCGTGGCGCTCACAATCGCCAACCTGCGGTCGATCACGCGGCGTTTGTTCGACCGTCCCGTGTCCGCGCAGCTCGGTCGCGTGCTGTTCGCGTTCGGCTTCGGGCCCACATTCCTCCGGTTCTTCATCGATGGCAAGGCCAGCGATCCACTCCATGGAAGTACATCCCAGGCCTACCTGGACATCATCCTCCGCCGCCCCGCGGGAATGGGGATCGCCTTCTTCACGCTGGCGCTCGCGCTGCTGCTGCCGCTGTATCGCGGTCGCGCCGCGGGCCGCCCCGTCGCGGCACCGAACCATCATCATCATCCAGGGACGGAACGCCGGCGGACCACGCGGGCACTCGTCGCGTCGCTGCCGACGTTCGTCCTCCTGCCGCTGATGGCAGAGGAGACGGTCTTGCTGGCGATCGCGTTCCTGGGCCCTCTGGTGCTCCTCCGCCGCGTTCCCTGGTACCTGGTCGGGGCACTGATTCTTGCGAGCACCGCGGGCGCGTTGCAGTCGGGCGTGATGCGCACGGTCTTCGGGCGAGCTGCCGCGATGGCCGTTCCGCACCCCCATCTGGCGTGGCCGCCGACGCTGCCGACCTGGCAAGCCGTGGATCAGGGCGCCGGGCTGGGTTCCCGGCACGCGCTCTTCTTCGTCGTGGGCGAGCTCGGCCCCGTGTTCGCCGGTGGGCTCGTCTGGGCGCTGGCCGGGCGCGCGGGCGGGCGCGGACGCGCGCTGGTCGCCATCTTCGGGACGGGCTTGATGGTCACCTTGTTCGTCCAACCGGCGGGGTGGCCCAAGAGTGATCTCGACCGGTTTCTCTTCCACGGCACGCCGCTCGTCTTCATGGCGGCGGCCGGTCTCGTGGATTGGTGGGCCGCCGCCCGGCCTGAAAGCCAGCGGCGGCGGATCGGGACGACGGCGGGCGCGATCGCGCTCGGCGCGTTCGCGTGTGTCACGCCCTTGGTGTTCCCGGGAAGCACCGCGCTGGCCAACCTCGAGGGAGCGTTCGAGAGGCACGCGTTGGGTGGCGGGCTGGGTTCCCGACTCCGAGCGGTCGGGCCCCACCAAGTCGTCCTCACCACCCGCGAGCGGGCCCGCGATCTGCTCCGCGCCGGTTTCCTGGTCTTGGCCCCCTTCGAGACGAACTCGGTCGGCACCCTGACCGAAGATCGCTTCGACCAGTATGTCCGCGCGAACGCCGACCGGGCCGATTGGCTCTTCCTCCCGCAGAACGACGAGCGTGTCGCCGGGCGCACCCCCGAGGCTCGGGACGGCGACTTCGTCCTGGTCCGATCGATCCGAGCGGCTGCCGGAGGACAAACCGCGGGACCGGCTGTGGCGGCGGGCGTGGTGGGGAGCTGAGCCCGGCCGGGCCGAGCCGACCCCAGACCCACATTCCCCGCAGATTCGGCAGGGGTCGCGAAAGGTACGGCGAGTCTTTTCCCATTATCAAGAATGCAGCACGCACGTCGCTCCTGGGGATCACGTTGCGTCATCTTGCTCGTGGTGACTGGCGCCTGCGGCGGGAGTGAAGGTCCGAAGACGAGCGGGGGCAGCGGCGGCAACAACAGCGCCTCGGGCGGCTCGAGCAGCGGCGGCCACAGCGCCTCGGGCGGAAGCGGTTCCGGCGGCTCGGGCAGCGGCGGCGCTGCTTCCGGTGGCGCGTCAGTTCCGACCGGAAGTGGCGGTGGCAGCGCTTCGGGAGGAAGCGCCAGCTCGGGTGGCAACCCGGGCTCGTCCGGCGGCGCCACGGCGTCGGGCGGCAACAGCACGGTGGGTGGTGGTGGTGGTGGCGCGCCGGCCGCTGCCAGCGGCGGGGCCGCTGGCGGAGCGGCCGCCGGGGGCGCCGGCGGCCGGCCGGCGGCCGCGGGAAGCGGTGGCGGCGGCGGGAGCGCGGGTGGCGCCGATTGCTCGCGCGACTTCTTGAAGAGCACCGTCGACGCGTACTTCAAGGCGCTGGCCGCCCACTCGACGGCGGGTTTGCCCATCGCCGACACCGTGAAGGTCACCGAGAACGGGAAGGCCATCAAGGTCGGCGAGGACGGCCTGTGGAAGACCGCGGGAGCCCTGAAATACAAGCACACGGCGTACGACACGGACGGCTGCAACGCCGCCAGCGAAGCCGTGGTCCCGGAAGGCGGCATGGACCTTCCGGTGGCGCTGCGACTCAAGCTCGCGGCCCAGAAGATCACGGAGATCGAAACCATCGCGGTCAGGCCAGGCGACTACAAGGTCTCGGGGTCGACTTATCCGTCGAAGCCGGAGGCGATCAGCATGAGCGACGCGACCGTCGGCTGGGAGAAGGCCGTGCCCGAGGCCATGCGCAACACGGCCAAGGAGATGAACGCCTGGATGCTGAAGTACTTCAAGGCATTCCCGGCGGGCGTGTGCAACACCGACACCAGCTGCAAGCGCCTCGAGAACGGCAACTCGCCGGGAGGATGCAACGTGGGGGCGAGCTGTCAGATGGGCGATCCCACCGGAAACGTCATCAAGTCCCACATCATCTTCTCCGACGTCGAGACCGGGATCGGCGTCGGCTTCGACCTGTTCATGGGCAACACCGACATGCACATGTTCAAGATGTACGGGAGCAAGGTCTACGCGGTCCACGCGATCCTCGGCGCCGCGACCAGCACGGGCTGGGACGACAAATAACCAAGCGTAGGGGGGCGTTGCCCCCCTACGTGCCCCCCCGAAGATCTCAGCGCGACGCCGGCGCGGCGAAGCCGCGCCTCCCGTCATCAAACGCGCTCGCAAGCTCGCTCTGACGGCCAGGTCAGCGAAGCGTTCGCTGCATTTGGCGCGGGACCGCCGGGGCGTCCTGCAGGCTGCTTGCCCAGCCCGCCAATGTGCCGATAAGAAATATTATGTCAACTGGCTGCTGTCGCGAAACCGCCGGCTGGTGACCGGCGCTTCGCCTCTCCTCGCCCCGGTCTTACGGACGCTTGGCCATCGGGACGAACTGCGTCTCCGTCGGGCCGGTGTAGATCTGGCGCGGGCGCATGATCTTGGTGGTGGGATCCTCGTGCATCTCCTTCCAGTGCGCGATCCACCCTGGCAGGCGACCGATGGCGAACATGACCGTGAACATGTTCGTCGGGATGCCGATCGCCCGATAGATCAGCCCGCTGTAGAAGTCGACGTTCGGATAGAGCTTGCGGTCGATGAAATACGGGTCCGTCAGCGCCGCCTCTTCCAGGCGGTGCGCGATGTCCAGCAGCGGATCGGGCGTCTTCATCTTGCCGAGGACCTTGTCGGCCGCGGCCTTGATGATCTTCGCCCGCGGGTCGTAGTTCTTGTAAACGCGGTGGCCGAAGCCCATCAGGCGAAAGCCGGAGTCCTTCTTCTTGGCCAGGTCGACGTACTTCTTGACGTCGCCGCCGCCCGCCTGGATCTCCTGCAGCATCTCGAGGACTTCCTCGTTGGCTCCACCGTGTAGCGGGCCCCACAGCGCCAGGATGCCGGCCGCCACGGCCGCGAACAGGTTCGCCTGCGAGCTGCCGACCATGCGGACCGTCGACGTGCTGCAGTTCTGCTCGTGATCGGCGTGCAGGATGAGCAGCAGGTTCAGGATCTTGACCAGGTCCTCGTCGATCTCGTACGGCTCGGCCGGAACCGAGAACATCATGTTCAGGAAGTTCGCGCAGTAGCTGAGAGAGTTCTTCGGGTACACGAAGGGCTGGCCGAGCGCCCGCTTGTACGAGTAGCACGCGATGGTGCGGAGCTTCGAGATGAGGCGCGCGATCGTGATGTCGACCTCGGCGTGGTTCTTCACGTTGAGCGCGTCCGGGTAATAGCTGCTCAACGAGACGACCATGGCCGACAGGATCGCCATCGGGTGCGCCGCCCCCGGATAGCCGTCGAAGAAGCGCTTCATGTCCTCGTGAAGCATCGAGTGCCGCGTGAGCAGGTTGGAAAAGCCGCTCAGCTCCGTCTGGTTCGGCAGGTGCCCGTAGATGAGGAGGTACGCGACCTCGACGAAGGTGGCCTGCTCGGCCAGCTGCTCGATGGGAATGCCTCGGTAGCGAAGGATGCCGCGCTCGCCGTCGAGGAAGGTGATCGCGCTGGAGGTGCAGGCCGTGTTCATGTAGGCCGGATCGAGGGTCACGGCGCCGGTGGTCGCGCGGAGCTTGCCGACGTCGATGCCCACCTCGCCTTCGCTCCCGACGATCACCGGAAGGTCGATGGTCTTGTTTCCAATCTTCAGTTCTGCGCGGTCAGCCACGATGTCCTCCGTGTAATCCGGGGCGAGCATAACCTATATAGTTCGGCCATGAGCCCGCCATTACTCTGCCTCCTCGTAATATTTTCTGCCGACGCTGGCAAGGGGTTGGGCTCGATTACTGGCGTCGAAGCGGCGGCATCCGATGGTGGTGCTGGCGCCGCCGCGGATGGCGGCGCGCACGGCGCGCCCGCGGCAGCAGGCGCGGCAGCGCCCGTCCCCACGCCTCCGTCGCACTCCACCACCAGAGACCCGCTCGCCGCCCTGGCGCCCGCCGCGTTCCTGGCGCGCCTCGACGCGCTCTACGCGCAGCGGGACGATCGGCGAATCCTCGCCGAGCAGCGGCAGCTTCTCGACGAGCGCGCCCGGCAGGCGCCCTCGGACTTCGAGATCTTGTGGCGCGCGGCCCGGGTCTACTTTTGGATGGGCGACGATCCTTCGCTGTCGGCGGAGGAGCGCTCGAAGCTGGGCAAGACGGGCTGGGACTACGCCGAGCGCGCCGTGACGCTCGCGCCCCAGCGAGTCGAGGGGCACTACTGGGCCGCCGTCAACATCGGCACCTACGCGCTCGGGTTGGGCGTGATGCGCGCGCTGGCCGCGGGCCTGGAGGGAAAGTTCCGCGAGCGACTGGGGCGCGCCGAGCAGATCGCGCCCGGCTACAACCACGGCGGCGTCGGCGTGGCGTGGGGCCGATTTTACGAGAAGCTGCCCTGGCCCAAGCGCGATCGTGCCAAGGCCGCGGAGCACCTGCGCAAGGTCATCGGCCAGGTCTTCCCCAACAACTTGCGCGCGCGCGTGTTCCTGGCCGACACGCTGGCGCAAGAAGGCAAGCCGCAGGAGGCGAAGCAACTGCTCGACCAGGTCGCGGCCGCGCCGATCGGCCGCTACGACGCGCCCGAGGAACGCCGGGCCAAAGCGCTGGGCCAGGGTCTCACGTCCTCCATCGCCAAGAAGCTGAAATAATCGCGAAACAAAAATGCGGCCGGCCTCAGCTCCGTCGCCGCACTCCGTGTCTCCGTCAGGTGTCCGTCAGGTGCTGAAGGATCGTGAAAACACGGCGGTGGTGATCGCCGTGGGGGGCTGCGGATAGAAGAGATAGTTCGCGATGACGGGCGCCGCGCCGCCGAACCGCTCGGCGTAGTCAGCTGGGACTTCGAAGCCGTCCGGGGGCTCGACAATCTCGCCAAAGTCGAGGTGGCGAATGTTCGCCTCGGCGAGCAGCGCCACCAGCGTCTGGAAACGCGGCAGCAGGACCGGATCGAACACGCCGCTCCGGGCTCGCTCGGTCACGACCACCTCGCCCCCGGGCTCGCGGTCCAGCGTCATGGCGACTTCCTGGACACCGGCGAAGCGCGCCACGCTCGAGAGGGCGACCCGCAGGTATCGCTCCTCGAGCGGCGATCCCCCCTCGAACTCGATGGACGCCGCCCCGCCCTCCCCGTCTTCGCCGTCGGGCTGGTCTTCTTCTCGACCGCCTTCTCGATCGCCTTCCGCCTGGCGGCCGGCCAAGCGCTCGCGCAGCTCGGCGATGCATGGCGTTCGGCCGAGGCATAGCACGTAGACGTAGTCACACCACTCGTCTGCCTCGCCCGGCCGAAACACGACGGCGGTTCCGAGGCGCCGGGCGGCGGCGGCGGCCAGGGCCTCGCCCTCCTCGCGCTCGATTCCCTCGGCAAGCGCCGCCGCATCGTCTCGCTCGCCCCAGCGGCGCGTCGGATAAAGACGCGCCAGCGCACCATCGATGGCCGCGAACATCCCGTGCTTGCGGCTGTCGCATCCCCCCTTATTCCCGCAGCTCGTGCATCCACCTTCGGACATCTTGGTCTCTTGGGCTCGGTCTCTCGGGCTCAGCCTCAGTGGGGGCGCCGCTCGGCGGCCGCCCGCGCCTCCTCGATCATCTTCTCGTGCTCCGCCGGATCGGCCCAGCGGGCCCGCCCTTCTGCCGGCAGCTGATCGATGGGATCGAAATAGAAGTAGAGCTTGCCCGGATGCACGTTCGGGCTCGTATAGACCGAGATCCCCGTCGTGCGATCGTAGTGCTCGTAAGAATGGGCGTCGCGCTTGCCGCCCCCGCCCGGCGCGTCGACCACCACCAGGGGCGTGTTAAAGCCCGAGGTCAGCCCGCGCAGGCCCCGCTCGATGTCGAGGCCGGCCTGCAGCGTCGTCCGCAGATCTTCCACGCCCTTCACCAGATCGTGCATGTAGATGTAGTACGGGTGCACGTTCAGGTGCGCCAGACGCTTGACCAGCAGCTGCATCGTCGGAACCGCGTCGTTGACGCCGCGCTGGAGCACGGTCTGATTGCGAACGGTGATGCCGCGCTCGAACAGCTTGTTCATGGCCGCCTGGGTGATCCAGGTGATCTCGCGCGGGTGGTTGAAGTGCGTGTGCAGCACCACCTCCTTGTGCAGCGCACGCCCCCGCTCGACCACGCGGGTGAGCGCGTCGGTCCAGGCGTCGTCGGTGAGGATCTTCTGCGGCATCACGGCGGGCCCCTTGGTCGCGTAACGGAAGCGCCGGATGTTCGGCATCGCCAGCAGCGTCTCGCCGATCTCCGTGATCTGCTCGGCGCGCAGCTGGTACACGTCGCCGCCCGAGATCACGATGTCCTCCAGCTCGGGGCGCGACCGGATGTACGCGAAGGCCTGCTGCCAGCGGTCCGCGTTCACGCGCAGCTGGAACTTCGACACCTCCTCGGTGTCGACGCCGACCGCATAACTCCGCGTGCAAAACCGGCAATAGACCGGACAGGTGTCGAGCGGCAGGAACAGCGCGCGATCGAAGTAGCGGTGGGTCAGCCCGGGCACCGGCATGTCGGCCCGCTCGTGGAGCGAATCGAGGTCGAGCTTCGGATGATCCGGCATCAGCCGCGAGCCCATCGGCACGAACTGCAGGCGCAACGGGTCCTCGTAGGGCCGCGTCCAATCGATGAGCGAGAGCAGGTACGGCGACACGCGCACGGACATGGGCGCGCGCGCGAATCCCGCCTCGGCGTCCTTGATGAACTCGGGCGCGACCAGGCCCTGCACCGCCTCCAGCAGCTTCGAGATCTTCGTGATGCTGTTCTTGGCCTGGAACTTGTGGTCGAGGAACTCCGCCTCGCCGACGTTCGCGTAGGCCGGGATGCGCTGCCAGAACGGCCCCTGGAGGATGTCCAGGTGCGCGAGCGCGGCCGGCGCGACCGGGTCCTTGAGGGTCGTCACCGGCGCGTGTGGCGCCGTCCCTCCCGGCGCGATAGCCAGCTTGCTGGTCTCCGTCGCCATCCTAACAGGGTACCGTCATTGCCTCCGCCAAGCCAGGAGCGTGTGCGTCCGCCGCCACGTTCGAGGCGGAGCGGCTGCTAGAGCTTCAAACCGAAGCGAGCGCCGCCGCGCTGGATGACGAGGATCGAACGGCCGCTGCCCACCCGCCCCTCGTAGGCGCGCACCCGATCGTAGGTCACGGCCTGCCCGTCGATCTGCAGCAGGACGTCGCCCTCTTCCAGCACGCCGCTCGCGGGGCCGCGCGGATCGACCGCCGTGACCGCCAGGCCTTGCCCGGCGCCCAGCCCCACGCTCCGCGCCTCCCGCGCGTCCAGCGGACGAACGTCAATGCCCAGGAACAGGTGAGCGCCTCCGCCGGGGCCGCCTTGTGCCGCCAGGGTCACGGTGGTCTCGACCCGCTTGCCGCTGCGCAGGTAGACCAGGGTGGCCTTCTCGCCCGGCCGCAGCGAAGCGACCGCGATGGGAAGGTGGCGAAACGAGTCGATGGTGCGCCCGCCGATCTCGACGATCACGTCATTGGGACGCAGGCCCGCGGCCTCGGCGGGCGTGCCCCGCCCCACGACGTTGACGAGCGCGCCGGCCGTGAACGGGACGTGCAACTCGGCTGCGCGCTCGGCGGTGAAGTCCTCGCCCCCGACCCCCAGGTAGCCGCGAGCGACGGTGCCGGTCTGGCGAATCTGATCGGCGATCTGGCGGGCCAGATTGATGGGGATGGCGAAGCCCACGTTCATCGCGACGCCGGGGTTGATGATGGCCGAGTTGATGCCGACGACCTGCCCCCTGAAATTGAAGAGCGGCCCGCCGGAGTTGCCTTGGTTGATGGCAGCGTCGGTCTGGATGAAGTCCTGGTAGCGGGGATCGAGATCCCCGAGCTTCTCGCCGATGGCGCGGTTCTTGGCGCTGACGATGCCCATGGTGACCGTCTGGCCCAGACCCAGCGGGTTGCCGATGGCCAGCACGTAGTCGCCCACGCGCAGCTTCTCGGAGTCACCCAGCGTGACGGCGCTCAGGTTGGGCGGCGGCTGATCGATCTTCACGACGGCCACGTCGGTGGCGGGGTCGCTGCCCACGACCCGCGCCGCCAGCTTGCGCTCGTCGGCCAGCTTCACCACCACCTCGTCGGCACCAGCCACGACGTGATTGTTCGTGAGGACCACGCCCGACGCGTCAAGGATGAAGCCCGAGCCCAGGCTCTGCGACCGCTCCTGCGTCACCTGGGGGCCGCCCAGCCCGAACTGCTCGCGGAGCATCGCGCTCCATGGATCCTCCCGGGCCATGCGCCGAACGATCTTCGTGCTGAGGATCGTCACGACCGAGGCCTTGACCCCGTCGACCAGCGGCGCGACCGAATCGCGCATCTGGGTCGGGGCCGGCACGTCGGCGGTGGCCGGCCCCGCCGTGGGCGAGGTCGCCGCCGCCGCGCCGCGGGCGTCGTTCTTGGCCAGCAAAGTTGGCTCGCCGCCGGCTGCCGACGCGGGCGCCTGTTTCGAAGGAGACGGGACCGCACCCGCCGCGCTGCCATCGGGCCGCGCCTGTCCGGGGGTGCACCGCACCGCCGACAGCGCCAGCGCGAGCCCGACCGCGAGCCGGTACTTCGGACCTACGGCGGGCCTGCCAGCGCGCGCGTGCATCGGTCGCCGTCAGCCGCGGTAAACCACGATCCCGCGGGTGGGATCGTAGGGCGTCAGCGCCACCGTGACCTTGTCGCCGAGGACCACGCGAATGCGGTGCTTACGCAGCTTGCCGCCCAGATGCGCGAGAATCTGGTGCCCGTTGTCGATCTCGATGCGGAAGTTTCCGGCAGGCAAGACCTCGACGACCCGTCCTTGAAATTCGATATGCTCTTCTCGACCCATGGGGCGCGGGAAAGCTAACCGCTCGGCCGCCCAGGGTCAACGCTGGGCTGCTCTTCTTTGATGAGCACCTGCGCCAGGGCCGCCGTGAAACAGGGCAGCGCCGCCAGGACGGCCCACAGCAACGCGACCGGCGTGAGATGCAAGATCGCCAGCACCAGCCACCCCAGCACGAACGTGTCACGACGACCCAACGCCAGGATCGCCTTCTTCCAGGCTCCGCCCTTCTCCGTGACCATGCCCTTCATGTTGCGGCCCTTGGTCAGCTTCCATCGGATGTTGATGAGCTCGCCGCCCACGCCCTGGCGAACGAGCTCGCGGTAACTGACGATGTTGTAGAAGGCGAACATTCCCACCGCCGCCACGCCGCCCACGATGGCCAAGGGACTACCGGCGGCGTGCCACAGGCCCATCGTGACGCTGGTGATGAGGGCCAGGTTCAGGAAGTCGTCGACCAGCGTGTCCAGCCACTCGCCGATCCGGCTCTGCTGGAACCGCACGCGCGCCAGCTCGCCGTCGCAGCCGTCCAGGATCGACTGGGCCTGCGCCAGCAGGAAGCCGAAGACGGTCGACCAGTAGTAGCCCGAGGCGATGAGCCGGCACCCCAGGAGGCCAATGCCGGCGGCCAGCAGCGTCACCTGGTTGGGCGTGATGGGGATGCGGCACAGGGCGAACCTGGTGACGGGGAACGAAATCTTCTTGTTCAGGTGCCGGGCCACGAAGCCGAGATCGCCCCGCAACAGGTCGTTGAAGACGCGGTCCTCGGCGATGACCGCCGCCGTCCCGTCGATGACCCTCATCCCCCGCGAAACGGGCTCGCGGCCCACGCGGACCACGTCGGCGCCCACCACCACCGCGCCGAGCTCGGCCGCCAGCGCCGCGACGGCCTCGTTGACGTCGCCTTCGAGCCGCCGCACCTCGACCGAACCGGGGATCCGGCGAGGAAGCTCGAGGATTCCGTCGGTCGCCACGATGATCCGGCGCCCAGGCGTGCGGGCCAACTGCCGGATCGATCGCTCGAACACGGTCAGCCCCGCCACGAGCTGCTTGGCGCCGGCCGCCTCCGTGGCGGTGGCGCGAATGATGACTGGCGCGGGAGCCTCGGGGGGCGGAGGCGGAGGGACGGAAGAAGATGACGTCTCGGTGGTCACGGGCGGGGGCCGCTCACTTCGTCTTGGCTGACGGTTCAGCCGTGTTGGCGGGAGGGGACGGATGCCGACGAGCAGGTACGAGGACGTGAGGCTACTTGACGACGGCGGGCGCGGCAAAGGCCGCGAGCGCTTGTCGCACCGCCGCCTCGACGGGCGCGGGCAGATCCGGCGCTTCGAAGCGCGCGACGGCGGGCGCTCCCACCCGCTCGTGATCGATGAGGACGGTGGCACGCCCCTCCGGGTCGTGCTCCCGCATGTACCGCTCCTGCGCCGGGAAATACCGGGCGTCGATGCGATGAGCCACCTCGGCGGCGGACCGGCCCCGGGCGGTGTCGCGCGCCAGGATCCGCCGCCGCGCCTCGGCGAACGACGTCCGCAGGTAAACGACGGTGGCCCGGGCGCGCACCGGGGCGACCCGCAAGGCAAAGACGCCCTCGACCACGACCGCCCGGGGGCCGCCGCCGTCGAGGCAGACCGGGCGCGTTCCGGAGCGACACCCCTCCCTCGCGTCGAACACCGGCACCGCGACCTCGCGCGCGCCGTCGAGCAACGCGCCCACCGCCCCATCGAGCCCCTCGAGCTCGTAGTAGTCCTCGTAGTAGGCGTCGGCCTCCATCCGGCCGGGTCGCTGCCAGTCGACGGCTCTCCGGAAGTCGTCGACCCGAAGCAGCGCGCTCGAGATGCCGGCGCCATCCATGGCGGCGGCGAGGCGTTCGGCCAGGACGGACTTCCCACTGCCGTCGATGCCGTCGACGGCCAGCAGCCAAGGCGCGCTGGCGGTCACGTGGCCTTCCCAGGATCGCGGTCCGCCCGCGTCGGCGCCAGGTCCGGCGTCGCCGTCTCTCCGGCGGCGAAGTGCGGAGCGACCAGGAGGCGCATCGCCTCGTGGCACGCGCCGTTGCTGGCCAGGCTCCCGCGCCGGCGCGCCAGGTCGACCTGGTTGTAGCCGAGCGGCGCGCCATCGAGATCAGTCACCTCGCCGCCCGCTTCACGGATGACCACCTCGGGCGCGCAGGTGTCCCACTCCATCTCGGCGGCGCTGAAGTTGACCACGGCGTCGAGCTCGCCGCGCGCCACGGCCATCCACTTGACCGA
>Ga0105238_10005079_pt1 | contig 13010 bp, 9 predicted proteins | sample KBSC34metaG_FD_81526 | JGI IMG/M metagenome (GOLD analysis project Ga0105238, IMG submission 81526) | Corn rhizosphere microbial communities from Kellogg Biological Station, Michigan, USA - KBS C3-4 metaG | ecosystem: Host-associated > Plants > Roots > Rhizosphere > Soil | place: Michigan, USA... | reverse complement strand
TACGCCATCTCGCGCATGCACGCCATCGCGCGCGGCGATCTGGCCGACGAGTTCCCGGTGTTGACCGAGACGATCCGCGCCATCGAGCACCCCATCGCGCTGTTCATGGGGACGTTGCTGCACGACGTGGGCAAGCCCTGGGGCAAGCCCCACAGCGACATCGGGGCCGACCTGATGGTGACCATCGGACGCCGCCTGGGCATGGACGAGGAGGAGATCCACCGGGCCGAGTTCCTGGTCCGCCAGCACCTGGTGATGGGGCAGATGTCGCAGCGGCGCGATCTGGAGGACTTCGAGATGATCGCCGACTTCGCGCGCCTGTGCGAGGACGAGGAGAACCTGCGCGCGCTGTACCTGCTCACGTTCTGCGATCTCAGCTCGGTGGCGCCCGATAACCTGACCAGCTGGAAGGAGACGCTGCTGCGCGAGCTGTACCAGCGCGCGCGCACGGCCCTCCGTCGGGGCGGCGACCTGCTCGGCGCCGAGCGTGACGAGACGGTCAAGCGGCGGCAGCGCCGAGCCGAGCGGCTGCTCGGCGAGGAGTCGCCCGCCTTGGTCGTGCCGCCCGACCTGTTCCGGGGCTTCCCCGACCGCTACTTCGCGGAGAACGAGTCGGCGCGGATCGCGTCCCACATGCGGCTGATGCTGACGCGGCGGCAGTCGGGCGCCGCTTCCAGCATCAAGGTCATTCAGCAGAAGCGGACCGACACCACCGAGATGGTGCTGGCGGCCGTGGACGTGCCCGGTCTGCTGGCGGAGGTGGCGGGTGTCCTGCACGCCAACAAGATCGAGGTCCTCGACGCCGCGATCTACTCGCGCGAGGCCACGGTGGACTCACCGGCCGAGGCCCTCGACGTCTTCCTGGTGCGCGACGGCTACGGGCGGCCCGTCACCGACGAGGCCAAGTGGCGCAAGATCGGCGACGATCTGGAGTCGGTCGTCTCGGGCAAGGTCAAGGTCGAGACCTTGGTCGCCACCCGACAGAGCCGCGAGTCGCTGGCCGCCTGGCGGGTGCCGGAGGTGCCGACCGAGATCAAGATCGACAACCAGACCAGCCGCAACTTCACCGTCGTCGAGGTGATCAGCGCCGACCGGCCGGGCGTCCTGTACTCGATCGCGCGCACGCTCTTCGCGGAAGGGCTGGACATCCACCGGTCGAAGATCGCCACCGAGGCGAACCGGGTGGTGGACGTCTTCTACCTGCGCGACAAGGCGTCCGGCGCCAAGGTCACGGACCCGAAGCGGATGGCCGAGCTGCGAGAGGCGCTGCGCGCGTCGCTGCCGCAGATGTGAGAGACTGCCGCGGATGCGGTCCCTCCTCGCGCTGGCGTTCTCGGTCCTCTCGGCTCTCGAACCGCTGGCCGGCCCCGGCCCGGGCGGCGGCGGCAAGCCCAGCCCGGCCGCGGCGGCCCTGGAGAAGGGGCGCGAGCTGCTGCAACGAGGCGACGCCGCGGGCGCGCTGAAGGCGTTCGACGCCGCCGCCAAGGCCGATCCGGCGGACGCGCGGGCGCCTTATCTGCGCGGCGTGGCGCTCGAGAAGACGGGAGACGCGGGCGCGGCCGAGGCCGCCTACCGGAAAGCGATCGCGCTCAAGCCCGACTTCGCGGAGCCTCACAACGATCTGGGGCTGCTGCTGCTGTCGCGGAACAAGCCGGCCGAGGCGGCGCGCGAGCTGGAGGCGGCCACCAAGGCGCGGCCGGACTTCGCCGAGGCGGCGCACAACCTCGGGGTGGCGCGCGAGGCCGAGGCCGACGGCAAGGGAGAATCGAAGCGCCCCGAGGCGGTGGCCGCTTATCGGCTGGCCGTGCGATTGAAGCCGGCCGACGTGGGGTACCGCCTGAACCTGGGCGTGGCGCTCAAGAAGCAGGGCGATCTCGAGGGGGCCGCCGCCGCGCTGAAAGAGGCGGCGCGGCTCGCGCCGAAGGACGCGGCGGTGTGGACCAACCTGGGCATGGTCCAGTCGGAGCAGAAGGCGTTCGATCCGGCCGCCGAGTCGCTGGAGAAGGCCGTCAAGCTGAAGCCCGACGCGGCCCTGGGCTGGAACCGCCTCGGTCGGGTCGAGCTCTACCGCAAGAAGCTCGATCGCGCCGTGGAGGCGTCGGAGCGGGCGCGCAAGCTCGAGCCGCGCAACGCCGCCTTCGCCGCGGACCTGTGCCGCGCGCTCATCGCCAAGCAGGAGACCGCGCGGGCCGTGTCCGAATGCAAGGCAGCGGCTGGCCTGGATCCCAAGAATCCGCTGGCGGCCTACGAGCTCGGCAAGGCCTTGGCGGCGAAGGGCGACTGCCCGGCCGCGCGCAAGGAGCTGGACCGGTTCGCCGCGTTGCCGGGGGTCAAGCCCGAGGCCAAGGTCCAGGCAGGCGCGATCGCGAAGGCCTGCGGCGCGAAGCCCAAGCCCTGACGCCGCGACGGGCACCTGGGCCGATCGATGCCCTCGGCGGCTGCTGCCGGGTGGATCAGGCTGGCTTGGCCGCCTTCGCGGGGGCGCTCTTGGCGGCCGGCTTGGCTTTGGTACCAGCCGGGGCCGCGGCGGCGCGGGCGGCCTTCGCCTCGGGCGAGTTATAGGCGCTGCGGTACTCGTGTCGGCGGCGGCGGTGGGCCGCCTCTTTGGCGGTGGTCGGTCGGTTGCGCTTGCTCATGGCGGCGCACCTTACAGCGCCGGGCCAGCGCCGGGCAAGCTGTCTTGGAAGGGCCCGACGAAGGACCGTACGTACCCGAGCCGCCTCCCGAACCGGCGGCGTCCGAGCTCCGGGCCGCCCGCCACCAGGCGCTTGCCGACATGACCCTATCAGACCACAATGGGTCATATGGGTGTCACCGGTCGAGTCAAGATTTCCGAGTTGAAGGCCCACTTGTCGGAGTACTTGCGCAAAGTGCAGCGAGGGTTCTCGGTCACCGTTCTCGATCGTGACACACCGATCGCGGTGATCTCTCCCCCGTCTGAGCCCGCGCGACGGACGGCGCCGACGGTCCGCAAAGGGAGCGGACGGCTGACTTCGATCCGCGCCCAGCCCTCCCTCTCCGTTCGAACCGACAGCCTCGCGCTTCTCGTCGAGGATCGCTCACGACGGTGACCGGCTACCTCGACTCGTCAATTCTCCTCAGGATGGTTCTGGGAGAGGCCGGTGCTCTGCCGAACCTCGGCTTTGTGCAGCGGGCGGTCTCGTCGCGGCTGATTGAGGCCGAGTGTCTGCGCACCCTGGACCGCTTGCGCTTGCAGGGCCGGGTCGACCCTCATGAGCTGGCAACCAGGCAGGTGCAACTGCTCCGCTGGCTCGATGAGATCGATCAGATCGCGGTGGATGACGACATTCTCCGTCGGGTGGGGCGCCCGCTACCGGTTCCCCTCGGAACCCTGGATGCGATCCACCTGGCGACCGCGGAGCGCCACCTCGAATCCGACGGCGGGCCGTTGACGCTGGCGACGCACGACAACCAGCTGGCGTTGGCGGCCCGGAGCCTCGGTCTCACGGTCATCGGCGTTTGACGCTCTGGCGGCAACCGAGAGTCTGGGCCAGGGCGCTCGAGCTGTGATTTCGGCGTGTGCAGAGGTGTCAGCGGACCAGCGCCTTCAGGCGTTCGGCGGCCGCTTCCGGGGTGAGGTCGCGCTGGGCTTCGGCCATCATCTCGTAGCCGACCATGAACTTGCGGACGGTGGCCGAGCGCAGGAGCGGCGGGAAGATGTGGGCGTGGAGCTGCCAGTGCTGATCGCCGCGTCCGTCCTGGCCGCCGGCCCAGTCGGGGCCGGTGGGAGCCCCGTGCCAGCCGAGCGAGTAGGGGAACGATACGCCGAAGAGCCGATCGTAGGCGGGTAGGAGCTGGCCAAGGAGCCGCGCGAGCCCGTCTCGTTGCCCGGCCGAGAGCGCTGGCATGCGCGTCACGGGGTTCCGCGGGATCAACAAGGTCTCGAAAGGCCACGTCGCCCAGTAAGGGACCACCGCCACCATCTCTTCGTTCTGGGCGACGACCCGCTCGCTGGACGCCGCCTCGCGCGCCACGTAGTCGAGCAACAGGGGGCGGCGGTGCCGGTCGAAGTACTGGCGCTGGCGTGCGTCCTCGCGGGCCGGGTCGGTCGGCAGCGAATCGGACGCCCAGATCTGGCCGTGCGGGTGCGGGTTCGAGCACCCCATCATCGCGCCCTTGTTCTCGAAGACCTGGACCCAGGTCCAGCGTTGGGCGAGAAGGGCCGTCTCGTCAGCCCAGCAGTCAATCACGCGCAGGAGATCCGGGTGCGGAAGGTCGGCCAGCGTCAGATCGTGGCGCGGGCTGAAACACATGACGCGGCAGACGCCCTGGACGGGCGCGGTCACGAACAGGTCGTCACGGGCGGGCGCATCGCCCGGCGAGCCCACACCTGATTCGGCGTCGGGCAAGAGGGCCGCGAAGTCATTGTCGAACACGAACGTCGAGGTGTAGGGCGGGTTTACCTGGCCGTTGGCGCGGACGTTCCCCGGGCACAGATAACAGCCCGGATCGTAGGTGGGGCCACGGCTCTGGGCCGGCGGCTCCTGCTGGCCTTGCCACGGCCGCTGGGTCCGGTGGGGCGACACCAGGATCCACTGGCCGGTGAGCGGGTTGAAGCGGCGGTGGGGCCGCGCGCCCGGGGCGCTCATCGCGTGCCTTGCGTAAGATCGAGCAGGTGCGCGCCCGCCGTGGGTCGCGCCACGAACGTGCTCAGCGTTCTTTTCGTCCCCTGCTCGTAGCCGTCGCTCAGGAAGCGGGCGACGGTCTCTACGTCCTGCGCCTTTACGAGCGAGACCGTGCACCCGCCGAATCCCCCGCCGGTGATCCGGGAGCCGTACACCCCGCCCGCCAGGCCGACCTTCGACGCCAGCTCGACCAGCAGGTCGATCTCCGCGACGCTGACCTCGTAGTCGTCGCGCAGCGAGCGATGGCTCGCGTACATCAACGCGCCGGCCCGCTCGAAGTCACCCTGGCGGAGAGCCTCGGCGGTCGCCACGGTCCTCTCGTTCTCGGTCACGACGTGGCGCGCGCGCTTGGTCAGGAGCGGCCCGAGCTTCGCTTCCGCTGCGCTGATCTGGGCGGCGCTCACGTCGCGCAGCGAGCGCGCTCCGAGCAGCCGCGCGGCCTCCTCGCACTCCGCGCGCCGGCGGGCATAGGCGCCGTCGCCGAGCGAGTGCTTGACGTGGCTGTCGCAGATCAGCAGGACGGGCGGGTCCTGCGTGGTCTGCGGCATCGCGACCGGCGTGACCGATTCGTCCCGGCAGTCGATCAAAACGGGACCCGTCTCGCGTCCCATCACCGAGGCGAGCTGGTCCATGATCCCGCACGGCACCCCGGCGTAGTCGTGCTCGGCCTGACGGGCGATGCGGGCCTTGTCGCGAGGGGGAAGGGCGGTGTCCGTGATGCCCTCGAGCAGGGTGGCCATGGCCACTTCGAGCGCGGCGCTGCTCGAGAGCCCTGCTCCGAGCGGGATGTCGGAGACGATCACGGCGCGGAAAGGCGGCACCGCCACGTCACGCGCGAGGAAGCCCGCGAGCACGCCCTGGAGATACGAAGCCCAGTGAGGCACCGAGCCCTTCGGCGAGCCTTGGACCGGCAGGCGCACCGCTTCGCCGAGCGACTGGCTCCAGAGCTCGGCGGCGGTCACCGGCTCGCCGCCTCCCGCGGAGATCGGGCCGGCCGCGAGGACCACGTGCTTGTCGATCGCCATCGGCAGCACGAACCCTTCGTTGTAGTCCGTGTGCTCCCCGATCACGTTGACCCGCCCGGGTGCGGCGGCGATCCATTGCGGCGAGATCCCGAATCGCTCCACCAGTCCGCGGCGAGCGTCTTCGACGAGCGCGGCCAGCGGCCCGCCCAAATCCTTCGATGACCCGCTCACCCGGGGTACCACACCTTTCGCGGATCGTCGGCGCCCCGCTTGTAGTCGAAGGCTGCGTCGATCATGCGCGCCAGGTCGTAGCGCGGGCGCCAGCCGAGCAAGAACTTCGCCTTCGTGTTGTCGAGCCAGGTCGAACGGTAAGGCGTCTTGATCGACACGGTCTCGAGGCCGCGCGTCTGCGCCAGGTAGGCCCCCAGCGCGCCATAGTCGACCGGCTCGTCCATCGCCACGTTGAAAGTCTGCCCGCGCGTCTTCGGATGGTCGAGGGCGAGGAGGAGGGCCTCCACCAGGTCGTCGCAATGGACGAAGTTCCGTTTCACGGGCACCCCATCTGGATCCAGCATCACCGGCACGGCGCCCTTGCGCTGGTACTCGTCGGCCTTGTCGGCCCCCACCAGATCCCGCCAGCGCGGCCCCCCGAAGACGTCCTCGCCGAACGAGAGCTGATACTTGAAGTCGTCCTTCTCCATGATCCAGGGCGCGCGCAGGCAGGTGCCCCACAGCTCGTACTGGATGAAGTACTGCTCGAGCATGACCTCCTCGAGCACCTTGGAGAGCGCGTAGCAGCCGGGGTACGCGCTGTGGCGCTGCGTCTCCGTCACCGGAATCGGGTGCGGATAGAAGAAGTGCCCCATGCCGGCGTCGCCGCCGACCAGGACGAACTGCTTGAAGCTGGGCGACTGCCGGCACACCTCGAGCAGCCAGAACATCCCCTTGACGGCGACGTCCATGATCGATTCGGGGGTTTCCTTGCTGGTCGCCAGGTGCAAGACGTGCGTTACCCCGTCGAGGGCCTTCTCGCAGGCCGCCTTCTCCTCGATGGAGCCGAAGACTGACTCGACCCGCGGGACGTCGCCGAAGGGGCGGTTGTGGCAAAGAGCCCGGACCGAGGCGGACTCCCACCGCGGATCGGCCAGGAAACGCCGGATGAACGTCCGCCCGACCTTGCCGGTGGCGCCCGTGACGAGCAGCCGCGGCTTCACACCTTCCGAGTTCTTGCTGACCATTTACTTCGCCCTCCTTTGGGCGCTGCGCCGTTCGAACACGCGATCGATGATCACCGCCACCAGGATGACGGCCCCGGCGACCACGTTTTGCCACAGAGACTTGCCGACCAGGTTCACGGCGTTGAAGGTGACCTGCATGATGCTGGCGCCGAGGAGCACGCCGAACACCGAGCCGCGCCCGCCGAGCAGGGAGCAGCCGCCGAGGACCGCGGCCGCGACGGCGTGGAGCTCGTACGACGCGCCCAGCGCGGGCGTGGCGCTCGGCAGATAGGCGACGTAGAGCAGACCCGCCACCCCCGACAGCCCCGCGCACAGCACGTAGGTCGCCAGCCGGATCCGCTGCACGGGCACGCCCGACAGGCGCGCCGCCTCGCTGTTCGAGCCGATGGCGTAGCCGTAACGCCCGAAGATCGTCCGATGCATGAGGAAAGCGACGACGGCCAGGGCCGCGGCCGCGAACCAGAAGGGCATGGGGAGCCCCAGCCCGACCCCTTCCCCGAGGAAGCGGAAGCGCGGGAAGTGGCCTTGAAATCCGACGTCGCTGCCGCCCGTCAGCACCTCCGCGAACCCGCGCAGGAGCAGCATCGAACCCAGCGTGACCACGAACGGCTGCACGCCGAGCGCGGTCACGATCAGCCCCTGGCCGAGGCCGATGCCGAGCGCGACGATCATGGCCAGGCCCGCCGCCGGCCCGATGTCCCAGCCGGCCTGCATGGTCAGCGTCGAGGTCACGATCGCGCTGATACAGATGACGGAGCCGACCGACAGGTCGATGCCGCCCGCGATGATGACCACCGCCTCGCCTAGCGCGAAGAGCGAGATGAGCGAGACGTGGCGCAGCGTATTGCGGAGGTTGTCCGGGTCCAGGAAGATGGGGTTGAGGATCGCCGTCACCACCACGAGGCCGGCGAGGACCCCCAGCATGGTGAGCTCTTTGGCGAACGCCGTGCGCAGCTGGCGCACACGCGACGTGGGAAGGGGCCGCTTCTCGGCAGGCGGTGGGGAGGAAGGGGCCAGATCGCTCGGAAGGTCGCTGGAAAGACTCATGCTGCGGCAAACCTCAAGATGCTGTGCTCGTTGATCTCGGCGCGGGGCAGCTCCCCGCACGAGCGTCCTTTGTTCAAGACGATGGCTCGATGGCTGAGCTCGGCGACCTCCTCGGCCTCCGAGCTGGCGACCAGCACGCCCATACCCTGCTGCGCCAGCTCGCGCACGGTCTCGTGCACGTCGCGCCGCGCGGCGATGTCGAGGCCCCGGGTCGGCTCGTCGAGCATCAAGATGCGGGGCTTCCGGGCGATCCATTTCCCGAGGACGATCTTCTGCTGATTGCCGCCCGACAGCTCGACCGCCAGGGCCCCGGGCCGCAACCCGAAGCGCTTCATCATGGGGCGCGCCAGCTCCGCTTCGTCCTCTAGGACGAAGCGGCTCAAGGACGGCAGCGCCAGGTTCTGCTCGACCGGCATGTCGAGGATGAGCCCGTCGGTCCGCCTCTCCTCCGGCACGAGGGCCACGCCCGCGTTCATGGCGTCGCGCGGGTGGCGGAAGGTGACGGGGCGGCCGTCGATCGCGATGGTCAGATCCACCGGGCGTTGCAGGCCGAACAGCTCGCGAAACAAGCGGCTGCGGCCGGCGCCCACCAGCCCGGCCAGGCCCAGCACCTCGCCCGGATGGAGGTCGAAGGAGACCCGGCCCCGCACCGAGAGCAGGATCTCGGCGCTGGGCGGCGGCAGCTCGCGGACGGGGCGGGCTCCCGCTTCGCCGGCCAGCATCGCCACCAGGCGCTCGTGCGTGAGGCCCGGGGTGGGGGCCTCGCCCGCCACCAGCCCGTCGCGCATGCAGACCACGCGATCGGTGATGGCGAGGATCTCTCCCAGCCGATGCGAGATGTACACGATGGTCAGGCCCGCCGCTTTGAGCTCGCGCAGCAGATCGAAGAGCCGTTCGGCGTCGCCCTCGTTGAGGGTGGCGGTGGGCTCATCGAGGAGCAGCACCTTCGCGTTCAGCGACAGTGCGCGGGCGATCTCGACCCGCTGGCGCTGCCCGGGCGAAAGCTTGCCGAGCAACATGTGCGGGTCGAGGTCTTTGCCGACCCGGCCCAGCGCCTCGCCGGCGCGCCGGTAGAGGGCGTCTCGATCGATGACGCCCCACCGGTGAGGCTCGTGCCCCAGCATCACGTTCATGCCCACGTCCAGGTCCAGCGCCTGGATCAGCTCCTGGCGGACCAACGATACGCCGAGGTGGATGGCGTGAGCAGGACTGTGCGGCGATTGTCCGTCGATGGACACCGTGCCCGCGTCCGGCAGATGGATGCCGGCGGCGAGCTTCATCAGCGTCGATTTGCCCGCACCGTTGCCTCCCACCAGACCGACGATCTCGCCAGGGGCGACGCTGAAATCGACGCCGCGCAGGGCCTTCACCCCGCCGAACGACTTCTGGACCTGGCGAACGGCGAGGCTCACTTCTTCAGTTCCCGCAGCTCGTTCCAGAAGGAGTCGAGGTTCCCCTTGTTCACGACCAGGATGCCGGTGTCGATGAAGGGGGGCACCGTCTTGCCGTCGTTGAGGTCCTTGAGCGCCTTCATGGACTGATAGCCGAACTGGAAGGGCTTCTGGACGACTGTCGCGTAGATGATGCCGTCCTGCACCGCCTTCAACGTCTCTTCTTCCTCGTCGAACACGACCAGCAAGGGCTTCTTCGGGCGGTTCGAACTGCGGACGGCGTCCGCCATGCATGGGCCGTTGTAGGACCAGACGCCGATCCCCAGCACCAGGTCGGGGTAGCGGGCCATGGCGTCCTCGACGTTCTTCTTGGCGAGCGCTCGATCGGCCTTGTCCAGGAAGACCGGCAGGATCTCGATCCCCGGGACCTTGCCGAGCGTGTCCTCGATTCCCTTCTTGCGCTCGATCGCGTTCTGCATGTCGATGCGGCCCACGAAGAGGGCGACCTTGCCCTTTGTGATGTGGGCTTCTTCCAGGGCTTTCTTGGCGGTCTCGCCGACCAGCTGTCCGGCGGCGACGTTGTTGGTTCCGACGTACACCTTGCGGGGCGACTTGGGCGCGTCGGAGTCGGCCGTGACGAGCGGAATCTTGGCGGCGACCTTCTCGAAGATGCCGGTCATCGCGTCCGGGTTGATCGGGCTGATGGCCACGCCCTTGAAACCCTGGACCAGGATGTCTTCCAGGAAGCGCTGCTGATCGGAGACCTCACCCTTCAGCGGCCGGAACATCGACACCGAGATCCCGAAGTCCTTCTCGGCCTTGCGCAGGCCCTTCTCGCCGATGTTCCAGAAGTCGCTCGAGTTGTTGGAGACGAAGGCCAGCCGCAGAGGTCCCTGGCCGCCTCCTCCGCTGGGCGCGCTGTCACCCTTCTTGCAGCCGGCGACGGCCACCAGGGTGAGGGGCAGGGTGACGCTGAGGACGCTGAAGAAAGAGGCGAAGCTCGTCCGTCGAACCGGCTGTCTCATTGGATTCCCTCGGGGAAAGCGGAGGCGGTGGTGAGGTGGTGATGCATTTGTCTCGATGATCGGGGCTGGGATCCGGGCGGCCTCGAGCCGGAACGGCGTGCTCTCCTCGCGTCGGAGCCGTGCCGGAAGCTCCTGTTCAGGACGCGACGGCTGCGAGGGGCAATTTGCTTATCCGGTGAGGACGAGGACTTCACAAAAGACGCCCAGAACGAAACCAAGAGCGGCGCAGAGTACCAGAACCGGACCACCGAGTAAATCCGCTTTCCGAACTGCTCCCGGCGATCGCGGGGAGCGAAAAACGGCTCAGAAAACTGCCTGGAAGACGGCATAAAAGGCGGCCAAGGGCACTGAAGATTTTTGGCAATTTTCGCTGCTCTTCGACAAGGCTCGGGGCTGAGCGGAGTAAGGTCGGAGCAAGGTTGGAGATCGTTCTCCGGGCCGGCGGGCAGCAGCGTTCGGCGGGCGTGCGCCCGTTTTGATACATTGAGCGGTCGTGAAGATCCTGATCGTGGCCGGCCCCTACGAGGCGGATCGCATTCGGCGCGCCGCCGTCTCCGCGGGGGTGGAGGCGATCGCGGTCGAGCCGGGCGAGAGTCTCTCGGGTTGGATCACGGCCACGCGGCCCGAGGTGATCGTGCTGGCCCCTCGGGTCATCAGCCCCGAGCCGACCGCCGCCCTGGCGAAGATCCGAGCCGTGCCGCGCGGGCGCGTGCCCGTCTTGCTGGTGGGCGACGCCGAGGAGGAGGTGGAGCTCCGGCCTCTGGCCGACGGGTTCTTCGTGCGGCCAGTCGCCGCGGAGGACCTGATCCAGCAGGCACGGGCGGCGATGGCCGCCCGGATCCTGCGCGGTCCGCCCGACCGACCGCGGCCCGCTCCGCCGATGGCCGAGACCGGACGCCTGACGCCCGCCACCGGCCGCCTGATGTCACCCCGGGCGCCCGCCCTGCGGCCCCTAATGGCGGCGCCGGTCGGTCCGAGCGAGGCGCTCGACACGACACCTATGGTGTTGCCGGATGCGCGAGTATTGGATGACTCGCCGCTCGGAGCGGTGCTCGAGAGCCGGGGCTCCTTCGGCCTTCGGGATTCCGGCAGGCCGGCCGGGGAGCTGGCCGGCGCGTCCACGACGAGGAGCCCCACCGGACGGCGGGGTCCACGCGGCGCCGGGTTCTTCGAGCAACTCTCGGACGACATCGACGCGCACATGGACGCCGACCTGGAGGCAGAGGCGCGGGACCTGGCGCGGGTGGTGGACGGCCTGCGACAAACCGGCAAGGTGCCCGTTGCGGCAGGGACACCCCCGACAGCGGCGCCCGCGGCGAGGTCCGCGGCCGCTTCAGCCCGGGCGGCGCCCGGATCGTCCGGCTCGACGCCCGCCACGCTCGCCTCAGCCGCGGCATCCACGCCTGGCGCTGGACCGCCTCGCGACGCCGACGATGGTTCGACCCACGTGGCCGGCGCTGTCCCGGAGGTGGCGGCGGAGGACGTCGCCACGGGGATCATGGATCGAGCGGCGGCCGAGTCCATCTCCGAGCTGACAGACGAGCGCAGCCAGAAAACGCTCGAGGTCCCCCATGTCCCGGCGGCGGCGGCCGACGAGCTGGATCTCGATCCGCCGGCGCTCCTCGCCCGCATGTACCTCTCGCGCCTGTCGGGCCGTCTGACCGTCCGCCGGGGCCCCGCCAAGAAGCACATCGTCTTCGAGCGGGGGCATCCGGTTCTGGCCGGCTCGAACCGCCCCGAGGATCGCCTCGGTGAGATGCTGGTCCGCCAGGGGCGGATCACCGCCGCCCAGGCCGTCAGCCTCGGCGACGAGGCGGCGGCGACGGGGCGGCGGTTGGGGCTCGTGCTCGTCGATCGCGGCCTCATCGCGGGCTCGGAGCTGACGGGGATCGTGCGCCGCCACTACGAGGAGATCGTCTACTCCCTGTTCTCCTGGGACAAGGGCGCGTGGACCCTGGGGACGGACGGCAGCATCGCGGCCGAGAAGGTGCTGCTGTCCCTGCACCCGGCGGCGCTCATCCTGGAAGGCATCCGCCGCGGCTCGGGCGTCGCACGCACGCTCGCCGCCCTCGGCGGTGAGGCCGAGGTGTTCCAGCTTCGTCCCTGGGCCGGGTTGTCGGAGCTGCTCGACAAGATGGGCCTCGATCCGCCCGAGCGTCGCGTAGTGCTGCTCTTCGACGGCATGCAGAGCCTGGCCGCCATCGCCGCCGCCAGCGGCGGGCTCTCCGCCGATCGCGTCTACGCGCTGGCGTGGGCTCTGTTCGTCCTCGATCGCCTGGAACCGGCGCCCGCTGGCAAGGACATCGTCTCCGCGGCCAGCGCGCGGGGCGCGGGCGGGCCCGCCAGCGGCGCGGCTTCGAACGGTCCGCGCGGCGGCCGCGAGCGCGATGAGGCCATCGACCGCGCCCTCGTGCAGGCGCGGGCGGCGCTGGTCGCCGACGGAGACTACTTCCAGATCCTCGGCGTGCCCCGCGACGCAGAGCCCGAGGAGATCCGGCGTGCGCATCAGATCCTGCTCGCGGGGTTGCGGCCGGGTTCCCTGCACCCGGCGGTGGCCTCCGATCTGGAGGGTGAGCTGCGCGAGATTCGACTGGTGCTGGACGAGGCCACCCGCCTTCTTCTCGACGAGGGACTGCGGCGCGCGTACCGCGAGCACCTCGCCGTCCCCCCGGATCTCGTGCTCGCGCCGCCGGTCGAG
>Ga0105238_10005078_pt1 | contig 13011 bp, 5 predicted proteins | sample KBSC34metaG_FD_81526 | JGI IMG/M metagenome (GOLD analysis project Ga0105238, IMG submission 81526) | Corn rhizosphere microbial communities from Kellogg Biological Station, Michigan, USA - KBS C3-4 metaG | ecosystem: Host-associated > Plants > Roots > Rhizosphere > Soil | place: Michigan, USA... | reverse complement strand
GCCATCACCTTCGTTCACATAGTCACCGAAGGTGTTGATGCCAAAATGGAAAAAAGCGTTGATTTCGCGATGGTAAAACTCGATCTGCTTCACCGATGGCACGGGGCCGACAGGTTTCGGCGGTTCGGCAGCGTGAACGAGACAGCCAAGACCGGCCAGAAATGTTGTAGCGCAGAGTTTCATGTTATTTAGGTGTTTCATTGTTTCAGCAAATAGGATCATTCTCAAAACTATCGCATCAAACTCACGGACGCAGCGTGTCGCGCAGACTTCCGAGCCTGCGCTACGGTGCGGCCGGTCGCGCCGAATCCGGCTTTGTCCGGATCGTGACTGTCGCCGGCATCAATCCTTCCGCACGGGCCGTGAGTTTAATTTCTCCAGAGTTTTGTTCGGATTGCACGATCACCTGCGCCAGGCCGTTGAACACACTGCGCGACCATTGATTGACGGCATGGGTCGCAAGTGTAACCGTGAACAGGCCAACTAACAGAGACCGGAGAATTTGCATCGGGTTGATTTGTCTGCAAACGTTTGAGATGGCTTTGATAAACAATCCAGTTTTACGGCACGCCCGGCCGCCCGGCACTGGTTTGCGTCGTGATCGTGGTCGTCACCGGTTGCAAACCATCCGCCGTCGCGGTCAGTTTGATTTCGCCAGCATCCTTTGCGGACTGCACGATGATTTGCGCGAGGCCGTTGAACGCGCTGCGTTGCCAGGTTGCCACCACCGGAGCCGGCTGAAATTCCAGCGTCACACCGTGATTTATGCCGCCCAGACCATCGCCGTTTTTCACCACGGCGGCAATGGTGTTGTCGCCCGGATTCATCCATTTGCGCACGTCGAATGCCGGGTCAACCTGCCAGTCATGCGACTCGCCGACGAGCTTGCCGTTGACGTAAATCCAGCCTTCGTCATCGATCGTGGCAAAATTCAAGATGACCTGCGCCGCCGCAAGATCGTTTTCAGTCAACGAAACGTGCGTGCGGTAAACTGCGGATTCATTGGGTTTGAGCGGCCCGGAATCAGCCCGGACATTCACCCGCTTCCAATCGCTGTCGTTGAAATTTTCGGCAATTTCAGGATGCCGGCCCGCGTCGGGAACCGTTTTCAGGCGCCAGTCCGTCAGCGGAACTGTCCTCATTCGCGGCGTCGAAACACACACGTCCGGCTCATGACTGATCGGATCGCCATTGCCCACGCCGATGATTTTTCCGGGGCCTGTGAGTTCAAAGCTCACCAGGTTCCTGGCGGTCGGAACCGGACGGCCCTGGGCGTCCGTGATCGTGACGGTGATGAGGCTGATGTCTTCGCCATCGGCGAGAATGCTGCTGCGGGCGGGCGAAAGCCGGATGGCCGCAGGCGCGCCGGTGGTTTCAATTTTTCCCTCCGCGATTACTTTGCCGCTTTTGTAACCCTTGGCCGAGAGCGTGCCGGGCACGTAGTTTACCGCCCACCGAAGATGGGAATTTTTTGGCATCGCTTTTCTCCCGAGACTCTGACCGTTGAGGAACAATTCCACTTCTTCGCAGTTGCTGAAACAGCGGACATCAACCTCGTTGCCTTCCCGGCCGGGCCAGTTCCAATGTGGCATCAGATGGAGCACCGTTTTGTCGCTCCACCACGACTGGTAGTAATAGAAAACATCCTTCGGAAAACCGCAGGTGTCGAGGATACCAAACTCCGAACTGATGTTCGGCCAGTTGAACGGTGAGGGCTCGCCGCGATAGTCGAAGCCGGTCCAGACGAACGCACCGCTCGCCCATGGGCGGACCGAGTAATATTGCCACCATTCTTCGGCCGTCGCGCCGTATCCGGGCTTGTTGTCATCGTAGGCCGACTGGTAATTCGTGGTATTTTCGTAAACACCACGTGTGTAAAATGCGCTGGCCTCTTCCGTGCCGATGGCGGGCTTGCCAGGATTTGAGCGGTGGAAGGCGTCCATGTCGCCATTGTTCAAATAATTGAAGCCTTGAACATCCATTACCGTAGTAAAGCCGTCGGGCGGTCCGCCGGACCACGAATTCATCGCCGCCGTGCAAAGCCGCGTGGGGTCGAGCTGATGCGCCAGTCGCTGCATCGTTCCAAACGCGCGGGCCGCCGCTGCGCTGCGCTGGACCTCTTCCTCGTTGGCCAGCGACCAGATGAAGACGCCGGGATGATTCCGGTCGCGCCGGATTTGGGTCTCCAAGTCGGCAAGATTTTGCGCATCGCTGCCCAGCAGGCGGTTTTCATCCATCACCAACATGCCCAGACGGTCGCAGGCGTCGAGCAGCTCCGGCGTGGGCGCGTGGTGCGACGTGCGGATCGCGTTGCAGCCCATTTCCTTCAATTTTGACACGCGGAAATTTTGCAACTCATCAGGCAGAGCCGAACCAACGCCCGCGTGGTCCTGATGATTGCAAGTTCCTTTGATGACGTAGGGCCGCCCGTTCAGGAGAAAACCATTCGCCGCGTCAAAAGCCAGCGTACGGATGCCGAATCCGGTTTCCGTGCGGTCCACTACCGCGCCGCCAGATTCGACGGTGGTGACAAGCTTGTAGAGGTGCGGTGTTTCCGGTGACCACAAAACTGGCGCGGCAACGCGTACGCTGTGTTTGAGCCCGGCTTTCGCCCAGGAATCCAGCCGGACGGGTTCCTGGGCGGTTGCAATAGTTTTGCCATCCGGGTCGACGACTTCCCATTTTACCCTGGCGTCGGCAGAAAGGCTTTGCGCATTATTCAAGCGAGTTTCGAGATGGATCTCCGCCGCTCCAACCGGGACGTTGTCCTTGAACTCGCTGTAAACAAAAGTTCCCTCCGGCATGATGGCGAGCGGAGCGGTTTTCTCCAACCATACATGCCGGTAAATTCCAGCGCCTTCATAGAACCAGCCTTCGGGCTGTGAAGCATCCGCGCGCACGGCCAGAACGTTTTTGCCCCCGCAATTGGCCACGTCAGTGATATCGCAGCAATAACCGCCATAGCCGCTTTCATGATGCGCGACACGATAACCGTTCACAAAAATCCGGCTGTCACGGTAAATGCCGTCAAACTCGATCCAAAGCCGTTTGCCCTGATCGGTTTTTGGTAACTCGAAGGTGCGCCGATACCAACCGACGTTATTTGTGGCGTAGCCGGGGCCGAGGGGTTTGTAACCGTGCGAACGGTCCGACGCCGGATCAAACGGCAGTTCCACCGCCCAGTCGTGCGGCAGGTTGACGGTGCGCCAGAGAGTGTCCGGAAAGGAAGGCTTGGCCGGACCGGCGCTGACACCCGCCTTGTCCAATTTCTCGCCGGTGCCCCAATCGTCGCCAAGATGGAACTTCCAGCCGGAGTCCAGAGACAACCGTTCGCGCGGCGGATCCGCCGCCAACGCCGTGCCGGAGGCGGCAATCATTGCGGCGCTTAAAACCGTCAAGCACCAAAGCCGCTGCGCCATCCCCACCTTTTCTGAACCAAAACCGGCTCGCCGTGTAAATTTAAACCCTGTTTGCGTCATAAAACTCCAGTCAGCTTTTATCAGTGGCCGGTGGTGGAACAGGGACTGCACCAGAAGTCGTTCGGAGCGGTCGTAGCCTGACACAATGCCAAGGCCTCAGGATGCTTCATGAACTGGGTGTGGCCGTCAATGGCGCCCAGAACGCATCCGGTAGCATGACGGTTGCTTGGGCCTTCCTTCGTATCCGGCTGGTCTGCGGCGTCATTGTATGCACCAGCAGGATCTTGCGTATCGTCCGGTTCCCAGTAGATATAGGCTGTTGGTCTAAACTGGGTGACTTTATTTCGTGCGGCCGCCTGGAAACAAGAGACGGCGCCGTTCATCACGTAAGTGGAGAGCCTCTGATTCCGCTGTGTCCAGTTTGACTTGGCGGAGGTGATGTCATCCAATGGACACCAATAGGTATTGGCGGACCGGGTATAACCCCAGATCAGGCCCAGCACACTCGCGTCATAATAGCTTTGGGTGAGAGCGGCCGGTGTCAGCGGCTTGGGGATGCTGCCGATGGGCTTCGAGTAAAGCCAGTTGGGAGGCGAGGTTGACAACTGCCCATCCCAACCGGGAAGCGGCATGAAATCGTGGTTGTCATTGACATACATCTGAACGGCCAAGCCCAACTGACGGAGGTTGTTCAAGCACATGGTACGTTTGGCTGCGAGTTTTGCCTTCGACAACGCCGGAAGCAGCATGGCCGCCAAGATGGCAATGATGGCGATGACCACGAGCAGTTCAATCAAGGTGAAGCCTGCCGGGCGCGGGCGGCGCGTCTTGCCGGGACCGGGGAGATAATTTGGATAGTCTTTCATTTTGCAGTTTGAGCAGGATCTAATCAGGAGAGACCGGCGGACGCCGGTCTCTCCAATCAATTAAAATCATGGGAACATGAGCCGGAAGAACTTCTGTGGCGCGGCTGGCGCATTCGTATAGGGCGACGTGGCGGTGTTGGTTGTCCACGGCCCCGTCACATTGGTCGCTTCCAGCAGGATGCCGGCCGGCCAGTTCAGAACCAGGTTGTTGCCTGAATGAGACACCGTTACCACGGGGACGGTTGAGGTTGAGACCGAGACGGGAACGGCCACGCTGGTAACGCTTCCGTAGGCATTGGTGACGACGACATCGTAGTTGTCATTGTCGGCGGTGGAGGCGTTCAATTTGGTATAGACCGCGCCGGTTGCGCCAGAAAGGGGCACCCCGCCTTTCCGCCATTGATACGCAAGTGGCGGCACACCGATGACGGTCAAGCCCGTTAGGCTGAATGAGCCGCCCGTGTAGATCATGCCGGGCGATACCTGCGGTCCGCCTTCATAGACCGGTTTATCGGTGATGATCACACCGGCAAGACCGCCGCGTCCCCGTCCGCTCTGACCAGGCTCTGCTTGCACGGTCAGGGTGTCGGCATACAGCGCCGCGCTTTGTGTGCTTTGACCCACGAAAGGGCTGGGGTCAGCCGTGTCAACATTGGTATTAGCCACGGGCGCGAGGTAACTCAACAACTGCGAGCCATTGACCGTTACGGGAAGCAGACTGCTGCCGTTGTCCGTGGCACCCAATGTCTGCACCACGTAGACCGGAAACATGCTCGCGAGACCGGTGAAGGTAACCGACCCTCCGGGAGCACCGTCATCCAAGTAAGCATAGAACACGGCGTTGGTGTTCCCGGTTGTCGGATCGATTTGCTGCTGCCACGGATTTTGCGCGGTGCATGTTGCCGTCACGGAACCAATTGTTGCGCTGGAGATGAACGGGGCAGTTGGAATGGCCACATCCGTCCAGTTGGTGGGATCCACGCCAAATGCCGTCACGGTGACAGGTTCACCTGATTCCGCGAAATTAATGCCCATCGTAGCCGACGGGACAAGACCGACGGTCAACACCCCGGACGAACTCATGGTGCCGCCAAGAGAGTTGGTCACGGCGCAGGTGTAACTGCCCGCGTCCCCAATCTGAAGATTGCTCAACGTCAGCGTGGGAGCGGTCTTGCCGGAGAGAGGCGATGCGCCTTTATACCATTGGAAGGTCATCGGCAGATTACCGTCAGCCGTGACGGTGAAGACCACCGTGCCACCGACGGAATATGCCGCCGAAGCGGGATTGACCGCCACATTGATGGGCGCGGAACTGCTGACGGTGACGGCGACCACGGAACTGGTGGTGCTGCCAAAGGCGTTGGTCACGACCAGTACATAGTTTCCAGAATCACCGGTCGTGGGCGCGGAGTTAGTGTAGTTCACATAAGTTGCACCGGGAATGTTGCCACCGTTCTTGCGCCACTGATAACCGAGGCCTGGCACGCCGAAGGCGTCTGCGCCAGTCAGGCTGAACGAGCCGCCGACATAGATCGTGCCCGCCGGCCCTTGCGGCTGGCGGTCAATGACCGGCTTGTCCGTGATGATGACACCGGCCAGTCCGCCGCGGACACCGCCGCTCTCGCCGCTGTGCCCTTGAAGCTTGATCGCGTCATCATAAAGTGGCGCACTGATGGAACTGATGTCCATCAACTCCGTCGCCGAGCCGGCGGACACGGTGTAGGTCAACGACTGCGGTCCGTTCGTTATCACCACATTCTGCAAGCCGATACCGTAATCCGTCGCGCCCAGTGTCCGCACAACGCAGGCGCCGAACACGCTGTTCAAGCCGGAGATTTTCACCGAAGCAGCGCTGCCGCCGTCGTCCAAATAACCGTGATAAACATCACCTTCACCCGGAGTTGAAGCAGAAGTGTGCCAGGTGTTCTGAGAAGACCAGTTCACCGTCAATGCGCCAATCGCCTGGGAGCCGTTCGCATTGACCACATCCGTCCAGTTCGCGACCGGAACCCCGAAAGCCGTGGCCGTCACGGTTTCGCCCGCATCTGTGAAGTTAATCCCCATCGTGGTACCGGCCACGGTGTTCACCGACAGGGTACCCGCCGAGCTGACCATGCCGCCGAGAAAATTCGTGACCGCGCACGTGTAACTCCCGGCGTCGCCCGGCGCAAGGCCGGTCAGCACCAGCGTGGAGTTGGTCCGGCCCGTCAGCGGGGTTGAACCTTTCAGCCATTGGTAAGTGAACGGCGTGCTGCCATTGGCCGTGACGGTCAAAGTCACCGCCCCGCCAACACCGCGTGATGCTGAAGCCGGGGCGGCCATCGCGTTCTGCGGGGGTGACTGCCCGTTGACGGCGATCACGACCGGCGCACTGGTCACGCTGCCGAAGGAGTTTGAGATGACCACGACGTAGCTGCCGGAGTCGTTGGTGGTGAGGTTGGAAGCTGCATAAGCCGGGGTAGTCTGGCCGATGAGGTTCGTGCCGTCTTTGCGCCATTGGTAATTGAGGGATGGGCCCGCGGCGATCACTGTCAGGCTGAAAGCCTGGCCGCTGTAAAGCGGGCCGGCAGGTGACTGCGCCGGTTGAACGTCAATATGCGGAATCGTGTATTCCGGTACGATCTGGATGGCGCTCCTTGGCGCGTAACTGGCATAGGTGTCTTCGCACCGCTGAACAAACATGTCTGCCGAAAGCCCGGTGAAGACTATATAATTTCCGGCCGCCGCAGTTCCTGTTGACGTGGCGGAAGGCGGAACCTGAAGGTAGGTGCCGGAGAAATTATTGCTGTCGCTCAAAAAAATGTGGGGTGTCAAATCGCCGCCCAGCGTGATGCCGCCGCCGAAGCTGCCGTCCGTGGCAATGTCCTGAAGCCACCATTCGCTGACGCTTCCATCCGTGTGGTCACCATCCACATAAAGGATGACGCTATAGGTGCTGGCCCCGTGCGCCGCCAGCCATGCGGTCAATCCCCGGACGCGTGCGTCGGGCTGGTTGGGGCCGCTATACCCGTTAAAGGGCGGCCCATCGTTGTTGGCCTGCCCCGTGGCCTGATCAAAGCCGTACATCAATTTTTGATCCGGCGTGGCAGGCGTGCCGCCAAGGTTGGCCGTCCAATCCGCATCCCAGGTGATGTCCACTCCGCTGGAGTTGCCCAAACTGTCGTTCAGGGTCGTGGGATTTCCCCATCTTCCGAGATTGTTCCAGTTCGCCTGGACGTAGCCGGGCGCTCCGGCTGATTCGCCGGGGCTCAAGGAATCAATGTCGGCATCTTGCACATTGCCACTGTTGTCATTCACAAAGTTCACACCAATGGATGCGGCAAAGGCGCCGCCAACAGTCAGGGACAAGGCGGCCAGCACGGCCGCCATGAGTTTTGTGGGTAGGTTTTTCATTTTGTTTTGTTCACTTCGTTGAGGGCATGGACAATGCACCCTTCCGTGCGGCTTCATCATGATTCAGGTTGTTTTCCGGCATCCGGGCACCAGACAGCACGGGGGCTGTGAGATGCGCTGGATTGGCAAGACTCTACAACCCAGGCCACGCGCCGCCTAGCTCCCCAAGTGAGTAGTTCGGGCTGGTCGGAATGGCGGGCGGTTGGACGGGTGGGATCCTACTTTGGCAAGCGAAACTTGAGCGCAGCCTCGGTCCGTGAATGGACATGAAGCTTGTGGTAAATGTGTTTCAGATGCCAGCGGACGGCTTCGACGGTGACGCTCAAGCGGTCGGCGATCTCCTTGTTGGAAAACCCCTGGGCCACCAACTCGATGACTTCGCGCTCGCGGGCGGACAGTTTTTCCACCTCCGCGGTGGTCGTGGCCTGGGTTTGAAAATGCGTGATGACCTTGCGCGCGATCTCGCCGCTCATCGGTGCGCCGCCGGTCTGGACTTCGCGGAGGGCGCCCAGCACCTGTTCGGGCGTGGAGCGTTTGAGGATGTAGCCGGATGCGCCCGCACGCAGGGCGCTGAAGACGCGATCCGGGTCTTCATAGACAGTGACCATGATGACCTGCGTGTTCGGAAGCAGTTCCTTCAACCGCGCCACACATTCGACCCCGGACATGTTCGGAAGCTGGATGTCCATGAGGACGACTTCCGGCTGGTGTTTGGGAAGAATGCGCAAGGCCTCCTCGGCGGTCGGGCAGGTGCAGACGCACCGGTGGTCGGAAGACAGGTTGACGATCGTTTCCAGCCCTTCGCGCGTGGTTTTGTTATCCTCAACGATGGCGACTTTAATCATGGCGATTTCCTTTCAAAGGGAGGCGAAATTCAACGGTCGTGCCGTGTCCGGGCCGGCTGGTGACCTGGCAACTGCCGCCCAGATCGCGCATCCGCCGGCTCATCCCGGTGAGGCCGTCCGCGCCCGGTTCCGTGTGCCCGGCATCAAAACCGTGCCCGTTGTCCGTGATAAGCAGCAGGAGTTGTTCGGCGGAAACTTCAATGACCAGCCGCACTTCGGTGGCGCCGGAATGGCGGACGATGTTGTTGAGCGCCTCTTTGAACGCGCGAAAAATGCCGTGGCGGATCTTGGAATCGAGCGCGTGTTCGGGAATTGTTTCTGAAACCTGCAACCGGCAGGCGATCCCGGCCACATTCAAAAACCGCTGGGCAAAGAGCGAATAGTAAGTCGCCAGCGAAGCCACCGAATCGTAGTGGGGATTCACGGCCCAGACGATCTCATCCAGCGTCGTGACAAGCGAACGCGCCACGTCCGTGAGTTGATCCACGTAGCGTTCCCTGGCTTCCGGCGGAACCGCCCGGGTTTTCGCCAGCGATCCCAGGATACTCACCTCGGTGAGTCCGGCGCCGAGTTCATCATGCAGGTCCTGCGCCACGCGGGTGCGTTCCTGATCGATGGCCCGGTGCTGTTCGGCAAGCTGGCGCTCCTCAATTTCTTTCTGAAGCTGCGCCGTGCGTTCCTCGACTTTTTTCCGCAGCAAAGTGATCCAGACCATCGCGAGACCGAGGCCGACCGCCAGCGTGGCGATCACGGCGACCGCATGCCGCACGGTCCACCACGACGGCTTTTGCAACACGACGATGTCCGCCGCGTCATTGAGCAACAACTCGAACGAATCAAGGCTCCCATTGCCGCGATCCTCGGTCAGGCTGGTGTAAACGCCCGCCAATTTCAGCCGACTGCCCGCAGCCAGGGATCCCCAGCCCGTCTGGACGGAATCCAGCCGGGCCAGGAAATGATGCGGTCCGGCTTGTAATTCCAACACGCGCTGGCCCCGGTTCACCGCGTCGCTCAAGAGCATCGCCTCCACTTCAACCAACGTTGAATCCCATTTGCGATCCAGAAGATTGGTGGCGGCCACGTGGAGCGGGGCAGGCAGGGCGGCGACGCCGGTTTTGCGGATCTGCGTTTCGAGCAACACCGGTGAAGCTCCGCCCAGTTGCGGGAAGCCGACGGCTTCAACGAGGTTGCCCGCCTGCAAAGGCTGGGTCTCCGCTGTCACGGCGCGGATGCCGGTCTGCCCGTCTTGGATGAAGTATTCGCGGGGGCGGGCATGGACAATCTGGCCGGAAATTTTCGTCCGCTGAAGCGCGCTGGCGTGAGGATCAAACAGCAGCAGGTCCGCCGCCTTGCGGGTGTCGAGAACGAACGGATCCGGTGGCCGGGCTTCCTCCACATTCACAACGGCAGCAACCAGCCGGATTTCTCCCGCCTTGACCTGCCGCGTATCCGTGTTCCAAACCGCCACCAGACAACCGCGAATCCGCACCACGCTGCCAACATATGACTGGAACACGTCATCCACCGGGATCGCGCCGAGGTGGGTTTGCACGAAGAGGTCGCGCCCATCCACATAGGATTTACGCAGTTCATCCACGATAACCTCGATCTTTCCGTCCCGCGTGAGGACCACCATCCCCATTTTTGAAACTGCCGTGACCACGCCTTGCAATTCGACATATTGCGCGTCCAGGCTGCCGTTCATCAACTGATCCCAGGTGGGCCGGACAGGTTCCGGCAGGGTGCCGGTTCCCAGAAAAATTCCGTTCGTAGCGAATACCACCGGCGAAAAATCCCCGGGATCCGTTGTGCCTTCGACCTGCCACCGGTCGCCGATGCGCGGCTGCCCGGTCCAATCGTCAGGGGCATAATGGATGAAAACTCCGCCGGTGAAATCTTGCAGCACCAGGCTGGTTGGCGATGCCTGAGTCACAACACCCTTGAGTTTGACAGGGACATGCTCCTGGGCCTGCGCCGGCTTCAACCGCTGCACCTGGCCGGCGGCGGTCAAAACGGAACCGGCGGCCGGATTGCCGGACTCCATTTCATCCGCGGGTCGAATGATTTCGACCTGCTCCGGACCCGGAACCAGGAGCCGGGCCGTTTTGTTCCGGGCAAGGTCGTGCGACGCCTCACAAATCCCAACGACGCGAACTTGATGCTGAAGCAGGTTGGTGAGAGACGACGGCGTCCCGGAGATGACCGTCGCCTGGATCGTGGCGGCCCGTGCTGAAATTTCCAGTTCGATTCCGCCATCGCACTGGCCGATAAAAGTCACCGTGCCTTCCAGTTCCGTCCATTGACTTGCCCCCGCACCGGCGAACGCCTGTTCGAAGCCGGCCACAACCGGTGCGCTCTGGTGTCCTACCGCCCTGACCTGGCAGCTATCGGCCGGGTTACCAACGTAAAGCCGGCTGCCATCGGCGGATTCGACGTAAAATGTATGGATACCAGGCTGGTCAACCTCCAGCAGACCGGTGAAAACCAGTGCGGGGTTGTCCCCGCGCGCCTTGTTGGAAACATCAAAATTCGTGGCCACACCTTCCGCGACCGGACGTAACCGCGCAAAATCGGGCAAAGCATACCAGCCTTTTCCGGCATAGGCTGCGTAATTGAGGCCCGGCTGCAATCCGGTCTGACCAGACACGTGAACCGGCTGGCACCACAGCGCCGCCGCCGGAATTTTCCGACGCGGCTCATCAGGCCCTTCGAATTCAACGTTTAGGATGAAAGGTGCTTCGCGGTTGAACCACAATAACCGGACCGGCTGGCGACCGGATTTCAAGTACACACCGCCGGATTTCATCAGGACGGCGTGCGCGCCATCATTGTCCACCACAGGTGCCGTTCCGGCTTGAATGCCAAAACGGCTTCTCGTGAGCGCGCAATGATCGCCCCGGATCTCCAGCCATTCGCCCACACTTATTTTTTCATCCACCGATGGCAATTCCAACAATACGGTCGCCGAAGGATCCTGCAAGACCACTGCGTTTTTCCCGGGGATGATCGCACAGACGACGCCCGTGACCTGAAACGACTCGATAGCGCGACCCCGTTCATCCACCAGGCTTTGCAGTTCAGCGATGGAAAGAAGATTTGGGCCGGCAGAATCTGGAAGCGCCTCCGCCATCGCCGGCAAAAGGGCAGCGGAAAGTCCGGCCCAAAAAAACAAAATCCGGCGCAAACACCCCGGCTTGCCCCGGTCATCAAGCCAGACAGCGGACTGCCGAACCAGACTTTTCTTCCCGGGCAAATGTTGCATCAGAAAATGGTTTTGCCGTTGAAAGCCTCAGAATGCGCGCGGCACGACAATTCGGCTTTAGAATTGATTGTGCTGAAAGCGCGCGGAAAGTCAATCTGCCCAACTGGGTAGGTTGGAAACACGTGGGCCATCACAACAAACGTGTCCGTCCAAAACCAGCATTGTCTTACTGAAACCGTTTTAAAAAACTAAAGCACCGGTATCAAATCCAAGCGCCCGGGCCAAACTTGTCCATTGTTGGCTATCCAGCTCGCTTGCGTCGCCTTCCCAAATAATTGTGCTTCATGGGCACGCGGCTGTGAGAGTGCAGTTAAGCAGTGATGGATGGAGGCAGTTGATCATCTTTTAACTTGTCGCAATGTTGTCGGGGTGTCATAGGTAGAAAAATTCATGTTCGCAACCCGACAGCCGGCAAAATCCACCTTCGTCATTTCGTTATTGTTGACAATGCTGCTGCTGGGCGGTCCAAAGGTGGCGCAGGGAGCGGTGTTGTGGAGTCATCCCGACCCCGTGGTAGTTTGCGATAACGGTCAGGGAGAAGACATCCTGCACGGGGCCATCAAACCGCAAACGATCAATTCTTCGGGCACATTATATTTCCGCATCCTGGCCGATCCCATGTCTGATACGGCGGCAAAGATGATAAAAACTTTTGAAGCCGGGTTCATGCTGGTGGAAAAAGGGCGGGAACATCTGGGGGTTGGCAACGCACAGGGGGCGATGGCGTACTCGGCCTTGAACGTGCCGGGAGCTCCGAAAGGGTTTCAAGATCTCAACTCCCGTGTGCCCGATCCGCCGTTCGACTATGAATACATGCGGTCCGGATCGCCGCGATATCTGGTGATGAAGATCGAGTATATACCGGGTCAGGATGCACGGGTGACAGTGTGGCTGAACCCGGATCTATCCATCGGGACGACAGAGTTCAACCAACCCACCAACATTATGGTTCGTTTTGAATCGAATGCGACATTCGATGAATTCCGTTTGATCCATCGAGGCTATGGCAATGGTTGGAAATTCAGCCAGATGTTGGTGGCGTCGTCTTTTGAGGATTTATTGATCCCACGGTTCTGGCAGAAGCGCTGGTTTTTTCCGGGAGCCGGTCTGGGCATGGTGATCATGGTGGCAGGAATGGTTCTTTTAGTGGAAAGGCGGCGTGCACAACGGCAGATCCAGCAGTTGGAACGGGAGCGGGCGGTGGTGTCGGAACGTTCCCGGATTGC
>Ga0105238_10005072_pt1 | contig 13016 bp, 13 predicted proteins | sample KBSC34metaG_FD_81526 | JGI IMG/M metagenome (GOLD analysis project Ga0105238, IMG submission 81526) | Corn rhizosphere microbial communities from Kellogg Biological Station, Michigan, USA - KBS C3-4 metaG | ecosystem: Host-associated > Plants > Roots > Rhizosphere > Soil | place: Michigan, USA... | reverse complement strand
TCGCTGGTGAGAATCCGGCTGCAGGGCGATTTCGAGCGCACTACGGTCTACCTCACCCATGTTGGGCTAGACGAAGAAGACCAGCCTCACTACAGGATGCTGTGGGAGGCTTCGCTAGACAAACTGGCGAGCCTGTTCTGAGGCTAGCTTGCGGCAGACCAGGGTACAGCGGGGATTGCGGGCAGGAGATTGCGATCGCACAGATTGTCCTGTTCAAGCCTGTACCGGATGAGCTGCTCCACTGAAATCATCTTCATGTCGTGAGTGCGGCAGAAGTCGACCAGGTCAGGCACTCTGGCCATGGTTCCATCGTCATTCATAACCTCGCAGATTACTCCAGCAGGAGTGAGTCCGGCCAGGCGCGAGAGGTCAACGGCGGCTTCGGTCTGCCCGCGACGCGTGAGGACCCCGCCTAGCTGCGCGCGTAATGGAAATACGTGGCCGGGGCGAGCCAGATCTGAGGGGCGGGTGTGCGGGTCGATTGCGCAGAGGATGGTTGCGGCGCGGTCGTAAGCGGAGATGCCGGTGGTGACGTCGCGTCCGAGTGCGTCGATGGACTCAGTGAAGGCGGTGCTGAAGAGCGATGTATTGTGGCGAGTCATCTGGGGAAGGTTGAGGTAGTCGAGGCGCTCCGGGGTCATGGCGAGACAAATGAGGCCACGAGCAAATTTGGCCATGAAATTAATGGCTTCCGGAGTGATTTTGTCGGCGGCCATGGTGAGATCGCCTTCGTTCTCCCGATCTTCATCGTCGACCACGACGATGATGCGTCCTGAACGAATATCTTCGATTGCGCTTCCGACGTCAGCAAATGAGTAAGCTGGCATTGCCGTTTGACCTCTGCAACTAGTTGCAAATGTACGGCTCGAGTAGTGCAGAGTTGTCAGGCTTCTGTCATCGGATTGTCAGAAGGAGGGCTGCGCTTGTAGCGAGTAGGAAGCCCTTAATAGGGTTGTTTGGGCACGGGAGAGTATGGCTTGCCGAACTCGTTGGAGTGACTGGCGGGTGAGACATCGGAAAGAGGCAGGGTGATCGTTCCGAGATCGATGTTCTGAGACGTAATGTGAACGCGGCGAACCTGGCGGGAGAGGGTTGAGTCGGGGACGCCTTCCACCCAGATGTGAAGCGAGTAGTCTCCGGCCGGAACGTTGCGAATGGAGATTAGGTTTTCGCGGTTGGCGATGCCATAGAGAGGCGAGGTGAGAGCAATGACGACCGCGCTCATCTCCGGGTGGATGTTGCAAAAGATGTAGGAGACGCCTAGGCGTGAAAATGTGACTGATTTTGTAGCGCCTGCTTCGTAGAGGCCCAGATCGAATCGTTTCCCTGAGTAGAGGGAGAAAACATTGTGGAAGTATGGGTCCGCGTTGGGGAACTGAACAACAGAGCCAGCGGGAATCACCTGGAGGTGGGGGATGAAAGTACGGTTCTTCTGCAGGAGCGTGTAGGGTCCGTGCGCGGGGAATGGAACGGTGGGAGTTCCCGGCTCGGGATCGAGCCATGCGACCGCGGGTACGGGATGAGATCTTGCCGATTCGGCGGAGGAGACGCGAAGCTGGACCGATACTGCCGATTCGTCGGCGGCCTGAAGAGGCGCGGCTACGAGACCGATCGGGATGAGGCAGAGCACGAACGCACGAACTGTGGTGAGATTGGTCAAAACTTAAATCCCGCTCCAATGCCGATCACATCGCTGGACCAGTCGCGATCGACCGAATAGCTAGCAATCCGGCGGTATTCGAGGGAAAACAAAAGGGATGCGCTCGGCTTGAATATGACATTGCCGGTGAAAGTACGATTTCGTGCAAGGTTCTGATAGTAGTTTCCGCCGGGAACCGCGTAAGGGCGCATTTCCTGTGTGAAGGCATTGTCGAGGCCGAAAGCCGCGTTAAGTTCGAGGCGCTGATTGGATTCTTCCTTCAGTTCGGCCCAGCCGCCCACGTCATCGAGCGGGCGGAAGTAGTACTCACCTGTGCCGGGCTCAACGTAATAGAGAAAGTCCTTATAGGCGCCAGCACCGAGGCCGCCCAAGGCGAGACCACGATAGGCATTCGCTGAGAAGGAGAAGCCGGAGGGGAGCAGCAAGTGCGCATCAGCTGTGGCGGCCCAGGAGGTAAAACCGCGGCCAGTGGGATCGCGGAGAGGAGCGACATGCCCACCGATTCCAACGCGGTTTCCGGATTCGCGGAGATTCGATTCAAGGAGAGCGATGTGTGCGTCGAGGCCGGGCCAGCGGCTTGCTTCTGCGCTTGTCGGTGTAGCGCCTGAGGTGCTGGCGTACGGGAGGTGAGGGGTCGCGGGTGACTGGCCGACATCGACGAGCGCGAATTCGAATTGGAGGTCTCGCGACGAAGAGAGCGGGATTGTCTGACGCACTCCAAGCTGCGGATTCCAGCTCCACAAGTTCCCGGACCAGGAGAGCGCCGGAACAGCCACGGCAGTCAACGAAGTCGGAGTATCTGGATTGAAGATCGGGCGATCGAGCGAGAAGAACGCGCCGGTGTGCTTCCATTGGAGGCCAGCATGCGCCGTGCGAAGACGAAGGAAGGTTGCGTTGGTGGAGTAGGCGCCCGTGTATGCGCCGGCTGAGGACGCCGTTTGGGGGCTCCCGTCGAAGTCGATACGCAGGTCGGCATAGCTTTCTGCTCCGGCAAGGTGCGGACCTCGAGCGTCGAATCCGAGGATAGTCTGGCGCACCGTTGCTCCGGTGTTGCCGGGACCGAACAGTGACACAGACGGCGTTGCGGGCAGATCCACGGCGCGAGTATTTACAAACGCGTTGAATAGGAGAAGGCCAGTGATTTTCAAGGGAAAGCGGGATTCTGTTTCGACCTTCGTCTGATCGTGTGTTGCAATTTGAGTGGCCTGCATGGACTGCTGCTCGCGGAGGTCTTCAACAGCGGCTGCAAGGTTCTTGGCGTCCTCCTGTTGGGTTAATGCAGAACCAGTGACGGCCTCGAATCGGGGACTTATTGGGGCAGACCTACCGCCCTGCGTCACTTTCAGCTCAAGCGAATTCAGCTCCTGCTTCATCTGTTCGAGTTGGCGTTGAGATTGTTCGAGCTGAGTCTGTGTACTAGCCATGGCGGACTTGAGATTTTGAATCTGCTGTGCGATGGCCTGGGAATCCTGATCTTGGGCAATCAATGCCGGGACGCCCGTGGCCAGAATCACGAGCGCCAGCAGGTCCGGACAATGGCGGCTAAGGCGATATGCTCTTCTATTGCTTTCACAGCTTCTCATCCGGCTCACCTGCTTGTATCGGACTTTCGAGTGCAGTCATTTCATCCTGTGCCTCAACGTGACGCGCCACCTTCATCTGAAAGATTGTTTCTCCAGGACGGCTGCTCAGCAGAGTGACTTCGCCACCGTGTTCGGAGGCAATGCTTCTAGCAAGAGTCAGACCAAGACCTGTTCCCTTTTGCTTTCCCTCACTGACGAAGGGCTCGAAGAGGCTACTGAGGATAGTGTCGGGGACTCCCGGACCATTATCAATGACATTGACGACAACTTCCTGCTGCCTGACTTCGATCGTGGCCAGAACTTGGCCAGCCGCCCCCAGCGCCTGGACAGCCTGACAAGCATTGAGCAGGAGATTGAAGATGGCGCGCTCAATCTGGTTTCCATCAACCACGACGCGTGTGGCACCGGCATCGCTGTACCTGGTCTCGATGCGGACCTTCTCCCCGTCTGGGTGCGTGCGCGCTAGAGTCGCGGCTCGCTCGACCAGGGTGGCCATCAATTCTGCGCTTCTTCTCACGCTCGATCCGGTGCGGCTGAAGATCAGGAGCGACTCGATCATGTCTGTTGTGCCGAGCACAGCATTGCGAATGTCGGCGAAAATCTCAGCGCGCTCTCGAGCAGAGAATTGGTCACTGGCGAGAAATTCCGAATTGGCATATATGGTGGCGAGATAGTGGCGAAAGTCGTGGGAAACCGAGCTTGCCATACGACCGATGGTGGCCAGGCGTTCAGACTCGAGCAAGGCTAGGTTGGCCTGCTGAATCTCGCTCCGCATCCTCGCAAATGCATCGCTCAGTTCCATCATCTCCTGAGTGCCATGGCGGGGAATGCGATAGGTTACGTCGCCCATTCCAAATGCGCGAACGCCCTTTGATAACTCCTCCAGCGGACGCGTGACGAGGCGCGAAAGCGTGATCATGAGGACGGTCCCGCAGACGAGTGCGAGCAGGCCAGCACTCAAGACCATGCGATCCATCTCGTCAATCGATCGCTTTGCAGGCTCGAGCGACTTCAGGACGACGAGTTGGAGAGGCGACGAAGCAGAAGGGGATAGATCCTCAGCGGCCGCAAGGAATTGCGAACCGCCAAGTTGAACCGCCGTGGGAGCTTGCGCCGTGCCGGAGAGAAGAGTGGGATTCGCGGCCAAGCCGGATTGATCGGAAGGCGCGAGGGTGGAGGCGACAATGTTTCCGCTACTCAAGAATGTGGCTTCGACGCCGGTGGGCTGGCTGATCTGACGGACGGTGCGCTCGATGGAGACGCCGCTGATCACGTAGCCCAGGAGAGTGCCGTTCTGATCATTGCCGAGGTATAGTAGGCGCAATGAACAGGCATAGAGAGATTGCCCATCGATGAGGTAATGCGTACCCTGGGACTTGAGGATTGCGGATAGGCCTTCGCGAAGCCGAGATCCCTGCTTCGAGGTTTTAGAGTAAGCAGCGACGATGCGCCCGCTGGAGTTAGCCAGCGCGAAGAGGTCGGTGCCACTGATGTCCCAGAATTCAACCGCACCATCCTGGATGGTCAGGTCGTCTCCGCTCGTCATGAGCGCTTTGAGTGTTGGCAGCTCGGCGAGAAGAGCATTCTCACGCTCGATAGCTGCGAGGCGCTCGTCCTGAAGGTCCTGGAAGGCGATCACAGAGTGCTCAAGATCGCGGGAAAGGTCATTGGTGATCTGTGCACGCCAACGATAGCGGATAATAAGCGCGCATAGGCTGGTCACAATGAGAGTGACAACGGCCATACCCAGGAGAAGAAGGGCATAGGTCCGGATTCCCTTTCTGGATCGCATACTGATCGCGCCGGAAGAGGGATGCCTATCTTTCTGAAGTGCCGGTTCGGGCGTCAAGGGACAAATTTGTAGCCGGCACCGTAGATGGTCAACAAGTGTTTGGGATTGGCCGGATCCGGTTCGAGTTTCTGGCGGAGCTTCAGGATCTGGTTATCCACGGTCCGGGTTGTAGGATACGAATTATACCCCCATACCTCATTGAGAAGGGCATCGCGTGTGAGTACGCGCTCGGCTTTCTCTGTGAAGAACTTGAGCAGCTTGAACTCGTGCGCGGTGAGGACGACTGGCCTGCCACTGCGATGGACTGTCATCTTGTCGAAGTCTATTTCGCAGTCGGAGAAACGGTAGACACTGGGCAAAGTGGTCTTACGCTGACGACGAATCGCAGCATAGACTCGCGCTGTAAGCTCGCGGGGGCTGAACGGCTTCGTGACATAGTCGTCTGCTCCAAGCTCCAGGAGCAGGACCTTGTCGGCGACTTCAGTGATAGCGCTAAGCACGATGACCGGAGTCTCGCTCGATTGGGCCTTGAACCGCTGACACAGTTCGCGACCGGAGACGTGGGGAAGGATCAGATCGAGGATAACGGCGAGAGGCCGTTCGCGGCGAAAGAGTTCAAGCGCGGCATTGCCGTCCGGAGCAACGACCGCGGTGTACCGCTCCTCAGTGAAGATGCGGCGAAGCACACGCTGCATGCGCTGGTCGTCTTCGACGATGAGGATGGTGCCCAGACTGGGTGAGGGCGCAACTTCGGGTTGTGGTTCGGCTACCAACTCAAGTTCCTGCATAGCATTCAAGACCTTTATTGACATTTTGATCAATCGGAATCGGATTCGGACTCAAAAACAATTCGAAATTACAATGCAATGACATTTGGCGGTCCCGGGACGATACGGGCTTGGTCTTCGCCCAATGCTGGTTGTTATACAAATTCGGGGTTCCCATCGACTTTCTCCGCGGTGCTCCAGGGTTGTGGGATTTTGGCTTCGGCGGCTTGCTGATCGGCGGCGCGATGGTGCTCAATGATCTCGCTAACGAGGAGCCCGGCCCACATGGGCAGGGAGAGGTCGAAGCGTTCGGTGTCGGCGAAGCCTCGAATCAGAAAGAAGAGCAGGAAGGCCATGACGAAGACTCTGACTGGAACTGCGGCGAGCTTCCGAGCCTGTCTGTAAAGGCTCCAGTAATAGCCGGCAAAGAGGCTGACGCCGGTGGCGCCGTAGGCATAGAACTGCTGGATGAGTTCGTCGTGAGCGTGAGCTGCTTCAAACTTGTCGGGCCCGAAGGGGGGAACGATACCCCAGACCGAGTTGAAGCCGTGGCCGAACCATGGCTTCTGCGCTCCTTCAACAAGAAAGTAAGCCCAGATGCCGAGGCGTCCGGAGAGCGTCTCGGATTGGTTACCGGAATTGAGATAGATGTCCCAGTACGAGATGAACAGAGCTGAAAATGCGGCAAAGGCGAGAGAGGCCCCGAGGATGAGGGGGAGTTTTGCCCTGCGGCTCATGGATCTGTCTGCAATGAGCAGGAGCGCCTCCGCAGCAAGCAGCGCGAGGATGGTGGTCTTGCTGAGGCTTCGGAGGACTGTGAGGCCAAGGAAGGTCGCTGGGAGCATCCAGCTGCCGAGACGATTGCGGATGAGGTACTGAGCGAACAGAAATGCGATGGCAAGAGGATAGGCGATGTTGTTGGGGCCGAGGAGTTCTTCGTCGCCGAGACGCAGATCGGATTGCGCGGGTAACAGCCAGGCAACAGCCGCACCGAGACAGGCGCCCCAGACGAATCCCTTCATGAGTGAAGGAGCGATCACGTTCACCAATGTGGAGCGGAGAAGCAGGGCGACTGCAGCGAAGTCGGCGACCATTCCCGACCAGTAGACGATGGCTATCGGAAGCGAGGATGTCTCACTCCAAAGCAGACTGAGGCAGGAGAAGCCGAGGTAGAGGAGAGCCCAGCGGACACTCGCTGTACTCGTCATTTGACCGATTGGACGGACCGACTGTCCGAGCGTGCAGAATGCAACGAGAAACAGAAGGAGAGCGTCGGCGGCGAGGCTGATTGCGGTGCCAGTCTGGGGATCTGTTCCGAGGAGGCGTACGGAGAGGACGATGATGAAGGCACGAAATGCGAAAAAGAATCCGACGAGAGAGGCCAGGGTGCTGGTTCTGTCGTGGAGTTCATAACGTTCGATATCGATGTGGGCGAGCATCGGTGCTGTCCTGAGTGGCTTGTCAGTGGGTGTACATTTCCGGAACGCCTTGACTGCCCGCTGGAGGCAGGTGACGGAGGAAGATGATGATGGACCAGAGTTCGTCATCGGAGAGGACGCCCTTGGAGCCGGGCATTCCGGACGGCTGGATTCCGTAGTCGAGGATTGTCTTCAATTGGCCGTCGGAATAGCTCTGAACCTCTGGAGAGGCGAGCGACGGAATCGGCGGCGAAATGTGGTCCACGAACGGCACGCCCGTGTTCTGACCGTCGTTTCCATGACAAGCTACACAGTAGTGAGAGAAGGCTTGTTTGCCATCGGCCAGTGCTTCGGCGTTGTTTGCGAGCGGGTTCTTCTGGTTCTTATTTCCGATGAAGACGTGATGTTTTACGAAGGTCATGGTCCTGGTCTCGAGCTTGCCGGGCAATTTGGCCTTGCAGCCGGTCAGCGCGAAGACCATCAGGAAGAATGGCAGGGCGGGGCTGCGCACGTCAGTTCACCACGTGAAAGGTAAGGACCATGGAACCGTGTCCCTTGCCGCAGAAGACAAAACAGTGGCCGACGAAGTCGCCGGCCTTTTGTGGCGTGAACTGGACTTGCGTCGTGCCATGCTCGTTGACTTTGAGCGCGACATTCAATTCGCGAACGCGAAGGCCGTGCGCTACATCCTGGCTCTTTAAGACGAGAAGGACTGGCTGGCCTTTCTTAAGTGTGATATCGCCTGGGGCGAACGAGAACTGGCTCGCAGTAATTTCGATGCGGCGGGGTGCAGATTGCGCAAGGGTGACCACTGAAGCGCCACTGATGACGAGAAGAAGCAGCGCTGCGTTTGCGAGCCGCCTAAACTTCGGTTGCATAACTCTCCTTTTTTTCATCGGGTATGGCGGACTACTGCGTGATGGTCTTCGATCTAGGGATTCAGGAAGTGAAGCAGGGCCCTCAAATCTGACTCGCTGAGGTTTGCGCGGACGCGCATGTGCCGGGCGACTGCTCCTGCGGCGCTAGGCGACAGGTTTTCGGGCGCGGCGTGGCAGCGGGCGCAATTCTGCTGGAAGACTCGCTGGCCGCGGTCGGGTGAGGCCGGATGACTGGAGCGCGAAAGCTTGGAGTCGGAGTGAGACTGCGATTGGCTGTCGGACTGAGCATGAAGCATGCTGGATGCCGCGGCGAAGGCGGAGATGGATAGGGCCAATCCGAGCGTGATGGTTTTGAGAGACTTCATCGATTCTCCTTTGGATCTTGCAACCAAAGATGGTGATGCTGATCGGTATTCAAGCTGCGTGCTCGGTAATGTCGGGGTTAGCGCTTGCTTTTCCAGGTGGGAATAAGCAGCCTATAGACGAGAGAGGTTTCCCAGATGTTCACGTTTGCGCCGGGTGAGAACTGACGGCCATAGCTGGAGTGAATGCGGATCTCATGAGGAAGGTGATAGTCAAGACCGAGGTCAGCTCGCTTGGTGTTTACGAAAGGCAGGCCGTCATTGTTGTCCGGGGAATCGCGAAAGGTCTGCTGCATTCTGAATACTGGCTCAAGCCGGCCAAGTGTGGTGTCAGCGCCGCCAAACTGCTCCAGCCGGTAATCCGTCTCGAACCAATAGCCCTTTGCGTGTGGTGCACGCGCGAACTCAGAACGGAATCGGAATCCCGTATCGACTGGTTGCCACCAAAGGTGCATACCCTCGAAGTTTTCATGAACTGCACCGAGGGAGCGTCCATAGGATGCACCGATTTCGACGCCTGATCCGGGGATATAGAGCTGGGCCTGACCACCGCTGGACCGCTCGGCCCCGAAGTAGCCGCTTGTGCTGTTGGCCGAGTAGTAAGCCGCATAGCTGAGCGAGGCATGTTCATTGGCGAAGGCATTGCCGCGCACCATTGCGCCCAGAGCGGAGCCGGTATTCATGCTCCCGATGCCATAGATGAGAGGAAGATTTTGGAAGGTCTGATTCCAGATTTGTGTCAGGCGTTCGTTATAGGTACCGAAAGGGGTCAGGAATTCTCCGCCGACAATGGTGGCGTGCGAGCCTGCCTTAAGGTCGGCTTGGAGGTAGTCCATTGTCTTGAAGGTGAAGTGATCGTAACCATCGCCGGTGCGGTGGAAGAAGTTCGAGAGCACGGTCGCGCGTGTCTCGATGAGGAGATGATCACCGAGAGGCAGCACAGCCACAGGCTTGGCTTCAGGGAGATAGTTGGTGTTGCCGCCATTGGTGGTGGTGAGAAAGCCAATGCCGCCGGAGATGATGGCTGGATCCTGCTGCGCACTTGCGTGTTGGCATACTCCGGATGCCCCTAGAATCGTCGCGAGGGCACATATCGCATGCACAAGTGGATTGGGTGACGAGAACTTATTCCCACGATCGGTTTTCATGAATGCCACCTTACTTAGGTTTCGCATGTCTGGTGTCTCGATAACGTCTGCTGTTTGTCAAACGATTGTCATGGCTCGCATTTCATCGAATTGCGGATCGACCCGTGAGCGAATTAGATCAATTGATTGAGAATTCTGCTGTACCGCGCGCGCATAGACGGCGATTCCGCCACGCGTGAGAGAAGTTCTAGGTCAGCTTGCGAGGGCTGAAGGTGTAGAGGCAGTGATTTCCAGTAGTACTGCAAGTGGGTTGAATTCCAAGCTTGATAGATCTCATCCCACGACTTGCCCGATTGACCCGCAAATGCGAAGTTTGCCGGATTGACGGCCCGCGCGTAGTCCTGAAATCTGCAGTCGAGAGAAACGCGAATCCGGTCTGAGACGTTTGGAGCGGCTGCGTGCACGGTGAGACTGTGAAAGATGAGCACATCCCCTGCATTGAGGTCTCCGCCGGCCCACTCGTTTCCCATTTCTGTGCCAGATGGAATTTCAGGGACATGAAGGTTTTCGTCGATGTGTGTCTGAAATCCGAAATGATTGGAACCTTCGAGGATCTGAAGAGGGCCGACTTCGGTGGGGCAATTATGCAGCGGAATCCAGACCGTGAAGCACTCGGGATCGCCATTCATGAAGCGATAATCCTGGTGCGCGTGAACCCTCAGGCGCTCAGAATTGGGAAAGATCAGACGCCCGATAGGTTTGGGGTGTATCAGGACTCGATCGCCGACGATCATCCTCATCACGGCCTTCAATTGCGGATTGTGAGGCAGAGCATGAAAGCTCTCGAGCTGAAACACTTCTCGATAGGTTCGTTTGAAGGCGGGATCGGGGTCGCCGCACGCAGCAGCGGTGTTCGCGATTCGCTCGTTTGGATCGAGCCCGGTGGTCAGCCACCCGGAGTTGGAGAGAATCTGTGTGACGTCCGGGAGGACTTTGTTGATTTCGGCGAGAGGCAGCAGGTTGCGAATGAGCACATAGCCTCGCGAACCAAGGTCGTGGTGAAGAATGTCGGACGTGAGGTGATCTGCCGGCACTTCGTGGAAAGGCTTCATTCGTCGAACTCCTGGGATCCCGATCTCCGACTCGTGGGGCATGTTCTTGTGAGAAGCCACTCGAATTGTTGTTAAGGTAGGGACTCCAGCGTGCGGTTGTGTCTTTCCGCAGTCTTCTGTTTGTCAATCGATTGTCACCAGCATTTTTGACGGGCCGACGAATCCCTGTGGCAACCGAACACTACAAAGGAGTGACATTTGCCTTACGTCAAAATGACAAGGTCGCTAATGCAGGTCGATAGCGTCTGGTGCAGGCCCTCTCTCAGTGCTGCGATGGCCCGGGTGATGAAGTTGAATTCACATCTTCGAGTCGAGCAGATGTCAGACGCCGGTGCCGAATGCTTCGGTACTGGAAGAGAGGCTGCTTCCCCCCTGTCCAAGAAACAGAGCAGACCAGAGCGCGTGGTTGCGACGTCGCGGCGGCCAAGCCGCGAACAGGCGACCCGTCTTGCCGTTGTTTCGCTGTTCTCCGACCCCGTGCCCGAGCAGTGTTCGAGACTGTTTGAGCTTTCGACCCGAGACTGGGAGAAGCTGATGCGGTGGCTGGATGTGAGCGGTCTGGCGCTATATTTTCTGGATCGATTGACTGAATTGAAGTTGTCCGATTTATTGCCTCCGGCGGTATTCACTCGAATGTGCTTGAATCTGATCGACAACACCGAACGGACTCGCCAACTGTTGCTCGAGTCGGGGGAGATTCATAAACTGGTCCAGAAGACGAGGATCTCGTATGCCGTGTTGAAAGGGATCTCACTGTGGCCGGATGTGGTTTCGAAACCCGAACTAAGGTTGCAATTCGATTTGGACTACCTTGTGGCTGAAGAGGACATACCCTCGGCCCGCACGATTCTGGAGCAAACGGGTTATCGCCTGTACGCCGTGAGCGGCAGAACTTCGGAGTTCAAGAAGAATGAGAGACCCGGTATATCGCTCAAGCACATCTACAAGCATTTTGATTCTTATGGCGTCGAGCTCCACTCGACAAGCGGGAGGCAGGATGACAAAGCCATCCTGGGTCGCGTGCATTGGCGTCACGTGAGTGGCATCTCGATGCCAGTGCTGGATCCCATCGATTTATTTCTTGGGCACGGATTGCATACGTTCAAGCATCTCTGTGGCGAGTATGCTCGTGCGTCACAGTACGTGGAGTTTCGGCGGCATGTGCTCAGGCATCATTCAGACCGCAACTTCTGGCAGGAGGTTCAACTGCGGACTCGAGGAGATCGCCGAACACGGCTGGGCCTAGGCGTGGTTGTGTACCTAATCAGCCATGTGCTGGGCGAGTTTGCACCGGCCGCACTTAGCAGTTGGACAGCGAATGACCTTCCGGATGGAGTGCGTCTCTGGGTGCATACACACGGTCTACGTGTGATCCTTGGCAGTTATCCGGGAACGAAGCTTTATTTACTGCTGCAGCAAGAGTTGGAGAAATGCGGCATTGAGGGACAGCGTTCGACACGAAACATCCTGCTGCCTCGGCAACTTCCGCCTGTGGTGATCAAGCCTGTGGCGAACGAAAATTTCGGGATCCGTATCCGGCGATACGTGATGAACGCGACGAAAGTAGTGGAGCGCGCTCGTTTTCACGTTGTCGAGGGGCTTCGCTTTGCACTGGAGGCGCGACGCTGGCGCAGGCTGCAAGGACGACAGGCGGGATGACGACGGAAATGCGGGCTGCCGCCTCGGCCTTCGATGCAATTGCGCCGCGATTCGACGATCGCTTCGGCGGATGGTTAAGTGTCGCGGCACAGCGCCGGGCCGTGCGAGCAGCGCTTCTTGAAGCATTTCCGAAGGGTGGCCACATCCTAGAGATTGGTGGAGGCACCGGAGAGGACGCTTTGTTCCTTGCGGAATGCGGCTACAAGATGTTGCTGACCGATGCTTCACCCTCGATGGTAGATCAGGCGCGGCGGAAGCTGCACCCGTTCGGAAGCGAGGCCGAGGTTGTATCCGCGGAAGACCTGGAACCTTTTGCAACTGAGCGCACGTCATGCACCCAGGAACAGTTCGAAGGGGCATTTTCGAATTTCGCACCGTTGAACTGTGTACTTGATCTGGAATCCGTAGCGCGAGCGCTTGCACGGATCCTGAAGCCCGGCGCTCCTGCGATGCTGGTGCTATTCGGCACGTTCTGTCCTGGCGAAGTGATTACGGAGCTTCTGCATTGCAGATGGAGCGAGATCCTGAGGCGAAGGAAACGCGGTCCGGTGACGGCTCGCCTTGGCGCTCGCGAATTTCAGATCGTGTATCACCGGCGTGCTGCTCTGAAGCATGTCTTCGCACCATGGTTTGTGCTGGAAAAAACTATAGGGATTGGCGTAACTGTGCCCCCGAGCGGAGCGGAGCCGTGGATTTC
>Ga0105238_10005070_pt1 | contig 13018 bp, 11 predicted proteins | sample KBSC34metaG_FD_81526 | JGI IMG/M metagenome (GOLD analysis project Ga0105238, IMG submission 81526) | Corn rhizosphere microbial communities from Kellogg Biological Station, Michigan, USA - KBS C3-4 metaG | ecosystem: Host-associated > Plants > Roots > Rhizosphere > Soil | place: Michigan, USA... | reverse complement strand
CTTCGCCGCCGGCCAGACCTTCAGCGTCAGCGAACCGCCGGTCAAGGGCGGCCAGCCGGCCAAGGTGCTGCTCTCGGAGTCCTATCGCAAGACCACGCTGTCGCTGTGGGGCACCTACTTCATGGGCTTGCTGGTGATCTACCTGCTCTCGGGCTGGCTGCCCACGCTGATCAAGGATGCCGGCCTGCCCATCGAGAAGGCGGCCAGCATCACGGCCCTGTTCCAGCTGGGCGGCACCGTCGGCGCGCTGGTGGTAGGCTTCCTGATGGATCGCTGGTCGCCCAGCCGTGCCATCGCCTGCGCCTATATCGCCGGTGCCGTCTTCATCCTGCTGCTGGCGTCCGGCAGCGTGCAGTCGGGCATGTTTGCGGCCTACGTGCTGCTGGCCGGCTTCTGCATGAGCGGCGCGCAGACCGGACTGAACGCCTTCGCCCCCTCCTGCTATCCGACCGTGGTGCGTGCCACCGGCGTGTCGTGGATGCTGGGCGTGGGCCGCTTCGGCAGCATCCTGGGCTCCTTCGCCGGCGGCGTGCTGCTGTCGATGGGCTGGGGCTTTGGTGCCGTCATCGCGATTCTTGCGGTGCCGGCTACGCTGGCGGCGCTGATCATCGTCTTCATCCAGATGGGGCAGCGTCCGGCGGCTGCGGTTTGATCAAGCTGCTGCATCAATCACATCGGATTCATCTGTTACAGGAATAAATCGTCATGGCCAATATCGTCGGCGCCATCGCCACCTCCCATACACCGACCATCGGCTTCGCGCTGGATGCCAACAAGCAGCACGATGCGGTCTGGGCACCCATCTTCAAGGCTTACGAGCCGGTGCAGCAATGGCTGCAAGAGAAGCAGCCGGACGTGCTGCTGGTGGTCTACAACGACCACGTGACCTCCTTCTTCTTCGATCATTACTCCGCCTTTGCCCTGGGGGTGGGCAGCGAGTACCAGGTCGCCGACGAAGGCGGCGGTGCCCGCAAGCTGCCGCCAGTGGGCGGCCATGCGGCGCTGGCGCGGCATATCGGCAGCTCCCTTATGGCCGATGAATTCGACATGGCCTTCTTCCAGAACAAGCCGCTGGACCACGGGTGCTTCTCGCCGCTGTCGATGCTGTGGCCGCACGAGAAAGACTGGCCCGGCCAGATCATCCCGCTGCAGGTGGGCGTACTGCAGTTCCCGATCCCGACCGCACGCCGCTGCTACAAGCTTGGCCAGGGCCTGCGCCGCGCCATCGAAAGCTATCCGGAGGACCTGGATGTGGTCATCGTCGCGACCGGCGGGCTGTCGCATCAGGTACATGGCGAGCGTGCCGGTTTCAACAACACGCCGTGGGACCACCAGTTCCTGGATCTCCTGCAGCATGATCCGGAAGCGCTCACACGGCTGACTCACGCCGAACTGGCGACGCTGGGCGGACTGGAGAGTGCCGAGGTCATCATGTGGCTGATCATGCGCGGGGCCATGCCGGCGGGCGTCAACTGCCGTCATCGCGAGTATTACCTGCCCTCCATGACCGGCATCGCGGTGGCCGTGTATGAACCGGCGGTGCCGGTCGATGCGGCCTTGCAGGCGGCCGAGGTGGCGCGTCATCGCGAGCACGTGGCGCAGCAGCTCAAGGGCATCGAGCAACTGCAAGGCACCTATCCCTTCACGCTGGAGACGGCCGATACGCGCTACCGCATCAACCGCTATCTGTACCAGCTGATCCAGCCGGCGTTCCGCGAGCGCTTCCGGGCTGATCCGCAGGCCACCTATGAGGAAGCCGGGCTGTCGCAGGACGAATGCGACATGATCAGCCGCCGCGACTGGCAGGCCATGATCCGCTATGGCGTGATTTTCTTCCTGCTGGAAAAACTGGGCGCGGTGGTCGGCGTGTCGAACCTGCATATCTATGCGGCCATGCGCGGGCAGTCGCTGGAAGAATTCCAGAAGACGCGCAATGCGCCGGGAGCGCTGTACTCGGTGGCGGGCGCGGCGTCGGACAAGGCGGCGGATTGGAACAAGACCGGGACGAACTGAACGTCTTTGCTTGCGGATGTACCAGGTATCGCGCCCTCCTTCGGAGCGGCGCGATTTTTTATGGATGTCGCCATTCAAAACAATTCGTCATTCCATCAAATGCTGCGATCTATCTTGACGATGGCGGAGGGAACGCAGCAATACAAATCGCCCGAAAATTAGAATTTCTTCCATTGAGAAAACGCCTCTCGCCACGGAGACTGTCGCCTTCGTCGCCCGAGGCCTCTGCAGCACCGATGAGCTCAAGGGCATTGGCCGCATCCGGGACTTCCTGCTTCAAGCCGGGCAAGCGCACTTCGCAAGTGGGTCTGCGTTTTTTGCCTGTTTGTTCACTGGCCTGTTCCGGATTGCGCGAATTCTCCCTGGAAAGCGCATCGCATGCCCTCCCCCTCGCAGAAAGATTCATCCCGCTCCCAAGCGCGCATCACGCAGCATCGCCGGCTGCTCCAGCTGGACTCGCCGCTCGGGCCGGACCTCCTCCTGCCACAACGGCTCATCGCTATTGACTCTGGTGGGTGGTACTGGACGGCAGGCGCAAAAGATAGCAAGTTCAAGACCATCAACCTGAAAATAAAGTCTCTCACCATTAATGAAACAAGTGTGCAATCGGTGGCAGAGGCAATCAATGGATTAAATCCGACTACTCTGAAACCTAACAATCTAACTGAGCGCGTAACCGAGACGATTGGTGCTCAGAAAATTTTAATGGATGATAAAAGATGATCAGTATGCGATCCATTTTGGGTATCCAACTTGCATTATTCCTTCAGTCAACTGTAGCAAGTGAGATTTACAAAAAGGAGATCATCGCGCTGTCGCAAGATCTGCATATCCCGGCAACATGGCGTATCAGAAAAAATATGGCGTCACTCGGAAAAGACTATCCGAGAACATACTGCACCGAATTTTACTCACGGAAGAGCAATCAATGGCTGGGACGACTCTGTCTTTCGTCAAACCAGAATTTCATCAGCGCCATGGGTGTACGAGACGAACGCCCTGAAGATGAAGACTGGGCCGACCGAAGCAAATCCGAAGTCGGCTATTGGATTGTCACCCCAACGTTCATCTATCCAATGACGCCATTCATCCTCGACCCGATAAAGACTTATGAGGCCGAAGTGGATTGTAGTTTTGATGAGCGAGGGAATCGGCCAACCAGCACCTGCCATGCTGCCTTCTATCAGTTGCGCGATGGCGTTTTTCTGCACAGCATCTTCCATATTTCCGATGACGTGAAGCGTCAGCGTAAAGCCTATGTCTCGGACATTAGAAATTTATGGATTCAAGTTGGCAAGAAGATCGAGAATAAATCCGGCCCAAAATGAAGCCAGAAGACCGACGAGAAAGCTGCGCGCCGCAAAACATCTCATCTCCGGTGCAGAGCGCAGCACCGAGAGCGGAAAAACTTATATGCATGCGAATGGAAAAAATCGAGATACAGGCATGCCCAGCCAGTTAAACGAACGACTGGATGAAACCCAGTCGGCCAAGAACATTCTGACGGACGGAACTTAAATGCGATCAACCTTCCATCTCTTCTTTTTCTCACTGGTTTCGTTCACGCCATCAAGCATTGCTGGGAACCGCTCGTCAGCAAATATTGCTTTGGTCACGAGGTATCTTAGAACCAATTTCATAAATAGGCGTGAGATGCGTTCTAGTATTCCGCGAACATGGACCAACTCACAACGCAAGCAAATAGCCAAACTCTCGGACATCAAAGCTCTATGGATCCAAGTAGGAAACAGGATCAAAAGCAAACCGGGCCGCGTAATACCGAAATAGTCTCAGCGAATCCGAACAAAGGGCCACCGCACTGGCATACACCAACGTTTAGCCGGCGCCATCGCTGTCCAGTGCAACTGCACCACTGATTCCTCAAAAAATCACCGTACCTGATAAACCCCCTTCAACATCTTCCGCACAATCGCCTCAAAGAAAATCACCGCAAACCCGTCATTGCGAATGAGCTGCTGCGTCAGATCCGCGCATTTCTGCCTTACCGCGTCCGGCAACAGTTGATCCTCACCCGCCATCGACCGGCCCGCCACCTGGATCTCGGCGGCCCGCTGCACCGTCCACAACAGGAAGAAGGCACGCTGGATATCACTCTCGCACACCGCCACCCCGTGATTGCGCAACACCAGAATGTGTTTGTCCCCGAGGCTCTGCAGCATGCGTTCCTTCTCCTCCGCAAACAGCGTAATGCCCTCGAACTCGTGATACCCGATGCGCCCGAACAATTGCGCGCCATAGAAATCGTTGTGCTCGAAGCCGCTCTTCTTCATCGTCACCGCCGAGATCGGCGTGGTATGCGTATGGATCACGCAGCGCAAATCATCACGCGCACCATGGATCGCACTGTGCAATGCAAACCCGGCCGGATTGGCCTTGTAGTCCGATGGTTCGGCCAACTGCCCATCCAGCCCCACCTTGAGCAGGTTGGCCGGCGTCACTTCGTTGTAGTTCAGCGCAAAGGGATTGACCAGGTAATGATGCTCCGGCCCCGGCACACGCACCGAGATATGGTTGAAGATCATCTCCGTCCAGCCCAGGTAATCCACCAGCCGGTAACAGTGCGCCAGCTGGATGCGCAGTGCCCATTCTTCATCACTGCAGTGGGATGGCTTATCTGCGCCATAGCTGAATTGCATGATATTCATCGATTTGACTCCTGAATCCGTAGATGAGGTGATCGCGCTCAGGCGGCCCGTGCCGCCGGCTGCGGTTGTTGTGTCTGCTGCGCTCTCTGTTGTCCTGTCTGCTGCTGCGCTGCCTCGCCGCGAAAACGCGCCAACGACACGATGGCCCGCGTGATCGGCATCGGGATGGCATAACGCTCGGCCATCTCCAGCACCGCATCGCCGATGGCCGCCAGCTCCAGTGGCCGTCCGCGCTCCAGATCCTGCAGCATCGAAGTGCGGAAGGCCCCCATGGCCTCGCCCAGCTGCAGGAAGGTCAGTGGATCGATATCCACCCGCGCCCCATGGCTGGAGGCCACCAGCAAGGTCTCGCGCATGATCTGGCTGACCACCTCGCGCAACTCGGGCAAGCCGTACAACTGCTGCAGCGTGCCCTGCGTGATGACCGACAGCGGGTTGGTGCTGATGTTGGCGATGATCTTGGTCCACAGCTTGTCGCGGATGCGATCCGTGGCGCGGGCTTCGATACCGGCCGCTTCCACCGCCGCCCGCACGCGCATGAGCCGCTCGCTCATCTCGCCGGAAGGTTCGCCCAGCACCATCAGGTGCGGATTGACCGAGCGGATCACGCCCGGGCTCTCGACCTCGGCCGTGATGAAGAGCACGCTGCCAATCAGACGGTCCAGCGCAACCGCGTTTGACAGCGCACCATCCGGGTCCACGGCCTTGACGGCCTGGCCATCGAAGCGCCCACCCTCGCGGTGGAAATACCACCACGGCACGCCATTGTTGGTCGGAATCACCACCGTCTCTTCGCCCACCATGGGCGCGATCTGGGGCAGCAAGGCTGACATGTCCTGACTCTTGGCGCACAGGAAAACGACGTCCTGAACACCGAACTCCGGCAACTGGCTGGCCGCCGGACGGGCGTGCGTGGTGCCGTGCAGGTCATGCAAGGTCAGGCCGCGCTCGCGGATGGCCTGCAGCGTCTGGCCGCGCGCCAGCACGCTGACCTGATGTCCGGCGGCCGACAGCCGCACAGCCAGGGTGCCGCCGATGGCACCGGCGCCGGCGATGCAGATGCGCAGCGGTGCTGGCACAGGAGAAGAGGAAGTTTCTTGTTTCATGGAATTCAGGGAAGAAGACATCAGCCGGCCAGCTTGTCCTGGTGCTTGCCGGACAAGCCCAGGTAAGCCTCGATCACGCGGCGGTCATGGGCCAGCTGGCTGGCCGGACCGTGCATGCGGATCTCGCCGTTCTCCAGCACGTAGCCATAATCAGCCACCTGCAGCGCGGCCCGTGCGTTCTGCTCCACCAGCAGGATGGAAACGCCCCGCCGGCGCAGCTCGGCAATGATGCGGAAGATCTCGCGCACGATCAGCGGCGCCAGCCCCAGGCTGGGTTCGTCCAGCATCAGCAGGCGCGGCTTGGCCATGAGCGCACGGCCCACGGCCAGCATCTGGCGCTCGCCGCCCGAGAGCGTGCCGGCGTGCTGCGTGCGGCGTTCACGCAGGCGCGGGAAGAGCGTATAGACCTCTTCCAGCGTCGCCGCGTAGTCGCGCTGGCCGGTGCGGTAACGCTGGAAAGCCCCCAGCATCAGGTTGTCTTCGATGTTCATCTCCGAGAACAGCTCACGCTTCTCCGGCACCAGGGTCATGCCGGCCGCCACCATCTCTTCGACCTCGGGCGAATGGCGGATGGTGCCGTCAAACGCCATCGCCCCGCGCGAGGGCAACACCCCCATGATGGCCGACAGCAGCGTGGTCTTGCCCGCGCCATTGGGGCCGATCACGGTGACGATCTTGCCCTGCTCCACCGACAGGTCGATGCCCGACAGTACCTGCACCCGGCCATAGGCCGCCGACAGGTCGCGTACTTCCAATACCTTATTGCCCATGATGTGCTCCTGCTGCGATGGCTTTGCCCGCGCCTTCTTCGACTGCGGTGCCCTCTTCCTCGTCGGCCACGCCCAGATAGGCTTCCAGCACGGCGCGATTGTTCTGGATCTCTTCGGGCAAGCCCTCGGCGATCTTCTGGCCGAAGTCCATCACCACGATGCGGTCCACCAGTTCCATCACGAAATCCATGTCGTGTTCCACCAGCAGGATGGCCATGCCTTCGCTGCGCAGCTTGCGCAGCAGGTCGCCCAGCGCCTGCTTCTCCCCAAGGCGCAGACCCGCTGCGGGTTCATCCAGCAACAGCAGGCAGGGATCGGCGGCCAGCGCACGGGCGATTTCCAGGATGCGTTGCTGGCCCAGCGACAGCGCACCGGCCCGCTCGAACATCTGCGCCTTCAATCCGACACGTTCGATCTGGCGTGCCGCTTCCGCCAGGATGCGCGCCTCTTCCTGGCGATCCAGACGCAGCATGGACGACAGCACACCGCGCTGGCCGCGCAGATAGGCACCGATGGCGACGTTCTCCAGCACCGTCATGCGCGGCATCAGGCGTACATGCTGGAAGCTGCGGCTCATGCCCAGCCCGGCGATGTGACGCGAACCGCGACCGGTGACCTCATGGCCGCGGAACTGCACGCTGCCCGAGGTCGGTGTATCGACACCGGAAATCTGGTTGAAGAGCGTGGACTTGCCCGCCCCGTTGGGACCGATCAGGGCCAGCACTTCACCGGCCATCACCTTCAGGCTCATGTTGTTGTTGGCCACCAGGCCGCCGAACTTGCGGGTGACGTCTCGCACATCCAGCACCACTTCCTGCGGCGCAGGCATGGGACGGCGCGGCAGGGCTTCGGCTTGCGGATCGATCTCCAGCCGTCGGCTGCGCACCGGCACCAGGCGTGCCAGGTAAGGCCACAGCCCATCGCGCGAACGCTGCAGCAGCACCACGATCAGGAGCCCGAAGACGATGGTCTCGAAGTTGCCCGAGCGCCCCAGTACCACCGGCAGGATGCCCTGCAGCCATTCCTTGAGTACCACGATCAAGGTCGAGCCCAGCACCGCGCCCCACACATGGCTGGCCCCGCCCAGCACCGCCATGAACAGGTAGTCGATGCCGAAGCCCAGCCCGAAGGGCGAGGGATTGACGAAGCGCTGCATGTGCACGTACAGCCAGCCCGACAGGGCCGCGAGCACGGCGGCGATCACGAAGACCACGATGCGCATGCGCGCCGTATTGATGCCCATGGCCTCGGCCATCACGATGCCGCCCTTGAGCGCACGGATGGCGCGGCCCTCGCGCGAATCGAGCAGATTGCTCAGGGCCGCCACGCCCAGCAGCACGGCCACCCAGATGAGGCCAAACATGGCCCGGTCGGAACTGAGCGCGATGCCAAAGAACGTGATCGAGGGAATGCCCGACATGCCGGTCTGCCCGCCCATGCTCTCCAGCGTGCCGAAGATGAAATACAGGCTGATGCCCCAGGCGATGGTGCCCAGCGGCAGGTAGTGGCCGGAGAGCTTGAGCGTGACGCTGCCCACGGCGAAGGCCAGCACGGCCGTCAGCACCAGGGCCACCACCAGCGCCACCCAGGGCGATTGCATCCACAGCAGCGCATCGGGCAGCGGCAGGATCTTGGCCGACAGTGCCGCCGAGAAGTAGGCACCCAGACCGACGAACGCTGCCTGCCCGAAGCTGGTCAGGCCTGCCACGCCGGTCAGCAGCACCAGTCCCAGCACCACCAGCGAGGCCAGGCCGATGTTGTTCAACAAGGTCATGGTGAACGGTGGCAGCACGAAGGGCGCAACCGCCAGCAGGACCACGAACAGGCCCAGCGCCGCGCGCGAGGACAAGCGCGCCATCGGACGTTTGGAGGAAGAGGTGGAGGCAGCGGGTTTCATTCTTCTTCCTCCACGTGACGGGTCGACAGAGAACGCCATAGCAGGATGGGAATGATCAGCACGAAGACGATGATTTCCTTGTAGGCACTGGCCCAGAAGGTCGAGAAGGATTCGATGAGGCCAATGGCCAGTGCGCCGATGGCCGCTACCGGATAGCTGACCAGCCCGCCGATGATGGAACCGACGAAGCCCTTCAGGCTGATCAGGAAGCCGGAGTCATAGTAGATCGTGGTGATGGGCGCGATCAGCACGCCCGACATCACGCCAATGAGTGAAGCCAGCAGGAACATGGCCTTGCCCGCGAACACCGGCGAGATGCCCATCAGGCGCGCGCCCATGCGGTTCAACGCAGCAGCGCGCAAGGCCTTGCCATAGAGCGTGCGCTCGAACATCAGGAACAACCCCACGATGAGCAGCAGCGACACGCAGATCACCCACAGTGCCTGGCTGGAAAAGCGCAGGCTGCCCAGTTCCAGGCTGGCCTCGGTGAAAGGCGCGGTGCGTGCGCCTTCGGGGCCGAACACCAGTAGCGCCACGCCGACCAGCGCCACGTGCACGGCGATGGAGACGATCAGCAGCACCAGCGGCGAGGCCGAAGCGATGGGCTGGAATGCCATGCGGTACATCAGCGGCCCCATCGGCACCAGCAGCAGCAAGGTCATGGCAATCTGTGCCAGCATGGGCAAGGTGGCGAAGTTGAGATTCAGGGCCAGTCCTGCCACGACCACCGCATACACCAGCTTGGCCGGCAGCCACAGGCTGGGGCGGCGGCGACTGGTACGCCACATGTCGTAGAGATCGAAGGCACAGGCGCCCAGGCACATGGCCACCAGCAGCCAGGCCACGGTGAGCGGCTGGCCGTTCTGCATCATGCCCATGGTGAGTGCGCCGAAGGAGACGAACTCGCCCTGCGGGATCAGGAGGATACGAGTGACGGTAAAGACCAGGACGATGGACAGCGCCAAGAGCGCATAGATGGCACCGTTGGTGATGCCGTCCTGTCCCAGCAGCGCCACGATTTGGAGATTCATTGCGACTTCCTTGTGGAGCCGGCGCGCGCTGCCATCCAGCCGGGAACGACGCGCCAGGTTCGGGATGCGGGTGGAGGTGGAACACTGCGCCCGCCCGGCGTGGAGGCCGGACCGGCGCAGCAGGCGTGGTCCTTACGGCTTGAGCAGGGTCCAGTTGCCGCCCTTGACGGTGATGAGCTCACGACCGCGTTCATCGAAACCGCTGTGGTCCGCCGGGCTCATGTTGTAGACGCCCTGGGTGCCGACCACTTCCTTGGTGCTTTCCAGTGCATCGCGCAGGGCGGCGCGGAATTCCTTGCTGCCCGGCTTGGCCTTCTTCGCGGCCACAGGAATGGCTTTCTCCAGCAGCAGGCCGGCGTCATACACGTTGGCACCGAAGGTGGCGGGCACGGTGTTGTACATCTTCTTGTAGGCCACGATGTACTCGGTGGCGACCTTCTTGGAGGGATTGCTGTCCGGGATCTCGGGCAGTACCAGCATCAGGCTCGCGGCCAGGATGGTGCCCTCGACCTTGTTCTTGCCCAGCTGCAGGAAGGCCGGCAGGGCCGCGCCGTGGGTCTGGTAGATCTTGCCCTTGTAGCCCTGGTCGAACAGCGTGGTCTGCGGCAGCACCGTGGCCGCGCCCGGGGCCGCCACCAGCACGGCATCCGGATTGGCAGCGACGATCTTGAGCGTCTGCGCGGTGACCGAGGTATCGGTGCGCTGGTAGCGCTCATTGGCCACGATCTTGATGTTGTTCTTGGCTGCCAGCTCCGTGAAGACCTTGGCCCAGTTCTCACCGAAGGGATCGTTGACGGCAATGAAGCCGGCCGTCTTGACCTTGGTCTTGACCATCTGGGCCACCAAGGCGCTGGCGATCAGGTCATCGTTCTGGGTGGTCTTGAAAACCCACTTCTTCTGCTCCGTCATCGGCAGCACCACCGCCGCCGTGCCCACCGGGGCCAGCATCGGCACGCCGGCTTCGGCCGCAAAGGAAATCACGCCCATGGCATTGGGCGAACCGCTGGGGCCGATGATGGCATCGACGTTGTATTCGGCGATCAGCTTCTTGACTTCGGTGACCGACTTGGTCGGATCGCTGGCATCGTCCAGCGAGATGTATTCGATCTTCAGATCACCGGCCTTGGCCGGCAGCAACGGCACGGTGTTCTTCTGCGGAATGCCCACCAGCGAGACCGGCCCGGTGGAGGAGGTCACGACCCCGATCTTGACCTGGGCAAAGGCAGGATTGCCGGCGACGCTGGCGAGGGTTCCGGCAGCGGCCAGAACGGCAGTGGCGGCGGTGGCAATCAGGCGTTTGTGCAGCATGTGTTTCTCCCTTGTTGGTTGAGATGATGGCGGGCTTCCCCACTCCGCCACCGATCTGGGACAGCAATCTGGCATCGGCACCAGGCCGATCTTCATCAACGCATGTAGAGCCCGCCGTTGATGTCGAGGCAGGCCCCGGTGGCCGAACCCGCATCGGGCGAGGCCAGCAGCAGCACCGCATCGGCGATGAAATCGGGTTCGCCCAGCGTCTTCACCGGAATGGTGGCAATGGTCGCGGCCAGCTTGTCGGCCGGCACGATCTCGCGCACGATGGGCAGGTCCAGCGGGCCCGGCGAGATGGCATTGACGGTCACACCGGCGCCTGCGAGTTCACGGGCAAAGACCTTGGTCAGGGTCAGTACCGCACCCTTGGCCGCCGCATAGTGCGCACCGGTGGCGGTACCGCCGTTTTGCCCGGCCAGCGAGGCGATGTTGATGATGCGTCCGTAGCCGCGATCGGCGAAGCGTTTGCCGAACACCTGGCACGCAAGAAACGTGCCTTTCATGTTGATGGCGGTGACCTCGTCCCACTCCTCGGGAGTGATCTCCATCAACGCTGCCACACGCGAGCGGCCCGCATTGTTGACCAGCACCGCCGCCCCGCCCCAGCGTAATTCGATGGCGTCGCAGGCAGCGATGAAGTCCGGCTTGCGGCGCACGTCCAGCGCCAGCGGCATGGCGGTGGCACCGCTGGCATCGAGACTGGCGGCCACTGCCGAGACCTGTTCCAGGTCGATGTCGGCCAGCGCCACCTTGTAGCCGGCGGCGTGCATCTTGCGCGCGATGCTTTCACCGAGGCCGCGTGCGGCACCGGTGACCAGGGCAATCTTCTTGTCCATGATCAGGCACCCTGGATGATCAGGGCGCGGCCCACGCGGGCTTCGATCTTGCCGTATTTCCACAGGCGGTGTTCACCGACCATGGTGGTGCGGAACAGGTTGCAGGCCGCCACCACCGTATCGAGGTCGGCCACGTCGGCCATGATGTAGAAGGTCCACGGGGCATCGTCGGACTTGCCCACCATGAGGCGGTCATCGTCCATGGTGCCCAGTACCTTGATGCCGTCCATGGTCGCCAGCGCCGTCATCATCTGGCCATAGGCCTGCCACACCGGACCGGTCTCGGTGGCGGGCAGGTCGAAGAAGTTTTGCGTCACGCCGACACAGAAGAGGACGCGCAGCGGTTCTTTATCATTGCTTGGGACTTGGCTCATGAGGGCTCCGGGCTGAAAACTTGAAATCGAAAAAAGAAAGGACGCGGCGGCTTACAGGAAGCCCGGCATCGGCGGCACGCCCAGCGTGACTGCACCGGCACCGTCATAGATGCCCTCGCCCAGGAAGGCGTGCTGCTTGACCACGGCGGCATCGCGCAAGTAGCGCTGCAGCGGGTGGTTGCTGTAGATGGCGGTGGTGCCGGCCAGGCCGAACATGGCCTGCGTGACTTCATTGCCGACCTTGGCGATTTCCACGGCGGTCAGGCGCAGCAGGCTGACCTGCTCGGGCGTGACGGGGTTGCCGGCGAGGATGGAATGCCAGACTTCGCCGGTGGCGTCGTAGAGGAAGGCGCGCGCCGAACGCAATTTCGCTTCGGCCTTGGCGACCTCGATGCGCACATAGGAACGGTCGGCCAGCTTGGGCGCACCGGTAATGGCCACACGGCCACCGGACATCTGGTTGATCTCGTCGATGGCGGCGCGTCCGACGCCCAGGTTCACCACGGCCAGCACCTGCGCGGCATAGGCGATGGTCGGGTAGCGGTACAGCGGTTCATCGATGGTGGGCACGCCGCCACGGATGAAGGTCCATTCCTCGGGGACGAATTGCTGGCTCACCTTGAGATCATGGCTGCCGGTGCCGACCAGTCCCATCACGTCCCAGTTGTCGATGATCTCGACCTGCTCCGGCGGCAGCACGGCGGTGCGCGGCTTGGAACCGGCCTGGCCGGGCACGGCCGCACCGATGCCGACACCCAGCACATCGGCGCCCTTGCAGCCGCTGGCGAACTTCCAGGTGCCATTGACCATCCAGCCGCCCTCGACCTGCTCGGCGGGCTGCAGCGGGAACAGGCCGCCGGCGAAGGTCAGGTCCGGCCCCTTGGCATACAGCTTGGCTTGCGTTTCCCTGGGCAGGGCGGCCAGGTAGACCGAGGCCGAACCGAAACTGGCAACCCAGCCGACCGAGGCATCGGCGACGGAAATGCGTTCGATCATCTGCAGGAAACCCATCGG
>Ga0105238_10005067_pt1 | contig 13028 bp, 15 predicted proteins | sample KBSC34metaG_FD_81526 | JGI IMG/M metagenome (GOLD analysis project Ga0105238, IMG submission 81526) | Corn rhizosphere microbial communities from Kellogg Biological Station, Michigan, USA - KBS C3-4 metaG | ecosystem: Host-associated > Plants > Roots > Rhizosphere > Soil | place: Michigan, USA... | reverse complement strand
GTTGCTCGGCTTCGCCTTGCTGGATGGCGTCCTTCAGGCCGGCGACTTCGTCCATCAAAGCCTTGGCCTGGGCCTCGTCCTTTTTCTGCTTGGCCTGGCCGATCAGCTTGGAAGCTTCGTTGCGGCGCGCCTGCTGAGTCTGAAGCCGGGTGAGCAATTCCCGCAAAGCCTTGTCCCTGGCCAGGAGGTCCTGGGCCAGCGCCGCGCCATCCAGCCCGCGGCGGCCAAGGCCGGCGGCAAACGCGTCGGGATTGTCCCGAATGACCCGGATATCGTGCATGGGGAAGCGGCCTTCAATTTTATCAGGCGACGCTCATGCCATGGGGTTTTCCCGGGGTCAAAGGCCCGGAAAAGCCCTGGTCCGGCAAACCCTTGGAGAATGTGCTTAGCGATTCGCTAATTTCCCGGGGGAGTTTCCACTTGCCGTTGCAACCTGGGCGAAACCGCTTCCCGGGCAGAATGACGGGGTTTTTCAGGGGGCGCGTCCGGACCGTCCGGCGCGCTTTGGGGCTTGCAGATTTTCGGTCTGAGAGATCATTGGATGCGCTTGGAGCGCAGGTTGGGTGCCATGAGCCCCGCCGGCAGCACCATCGTGCTCTCCGTGATGGCCGTGGTGATGGCCTCTCTGGTCCATCTGGTCCTTTATTTCGACGGCGCCAAACTCACCCCTCTGGCGTTCGGCAATATCACCCTCGAAACCCTGGCAGTGGCCGTGCCCCTGATCCTTTATTCGCGGCTGGTCATCAACCAGCTGGAGAAGAGCCGCAGCCAGCTCAGCGCGATGTCGCGGCGCCTCGCCTTCGCGGTGGACGAGGCGGAATTGGCCAACCGCGCCAAATCCTCTTTCCTGGCGAATATGAGCCATGAGTTGCGCACGCCGCTGAACGCCATTCTCGGTTTCTCGGAAGTGATGAAGGACCAGCATCTGGGGCCGGTGCAGAATTCCCGCTACCTGTCCTATGCCAACGATATTCATTCCAGCGGCCGCCACCTGCTCGCCATCATCAACGACGTGCTGGACCTGGCCAAAATCGAAGCCGGCAAGATGACCCTGGACAATGCCGCCGTGTTCGAGATCGCGCCGGTGCTCGCCTCCTCGCTGGCCATGCTCAAAGGGCTGGGCGAAAAATATGGCGTCACCGTCCATAACGAAATCGCCGAAGACGGCATGCAGCTCAAGGCGGTCGAGCGCATGATCCGCCAGATCCTCATCAACCTGGTCGGCAATGCCATCAAATTCACCCCGCCGGGCGGCAGCGTATATGTCTCGGGCAAGCTCTTGAGCGACGGCCGCTATGAAATCGCGGTGCGCGACACCGGCGTGGGGATGAGCGAAAAGGAAATGGCCCACGCCATGATGCCGTTCGGCCAGAACGAAAACCGCTTCACCGGCAAGCATGACGGCACGGGCCTGGGCCTTCCCCTGGCCAAGGCGATGCTGGAACTGCATGAGGGCACATTGGCCATGTCCAGCGTGCCGGAGGTCGGCACCACCGTGGCCATGATATTCCCCGCCCAGCGCATCATCGCCCGGGGGCGGGCCGCAGCTTAACGATAAAGCTTAAGGAACCAGCGCCGTGCTGGCCCGCGCCGCGTCTTCGCGCGCCCGGTTGCGCTCGATCATCGCCACGCTGAGGATCGAAATTTCGTACAGCGCGACCAGCGGGAAAGCCAGGCTGAGCATCGAAATCGCGTCCGGCGGGGTGAATACCGCCGCCACCGCGAACATGCCGACAAAGGCATAGCGCCGCATCTCGCGCAGGCTCTTGGACGAGACGATGCCGACCTTGCCCAGCAGCGACAGCAGCACCGGCAGCTGGAAGGTCAGTCCGAAAGCGAAGATCAAGGTCATCACGAAATCCAGATAGTCGCTGACCTTGGCCTGGAGCTGGATGCCGATGGTGTTCGCGGTGGTGGGAATCTGATACCCGCCGAAAAAAGCGATCGAGAAAGGCAGCATCACGTAATAAACGAAGGCGCCGCCCAGAATGAAAAGCACCGGCGTCCAGAGCAGGAACGGCAGGAAGGCGCGGCGCTCATGCTTCTAGAGGCCCGGCGCGACGAAGATCCAAAGCTGCGCCGCGATGGCGGGAAAGCCCAGGCAGACACCGCCGAACATGCCGATCTTCACCTGGGTGAAGAAGACTTCGGGGAGCGCCGTATAGATCAGAAAATCATTCGGCCTGCCGACCAAACTCTTGTGCAGCGGCTCGGTGAGAAACTGGAAAATATGGGTGGAGAAGGCGAAGCAGACGCCAAAGCACAGGCCGAACGACACCAGCGCCCAGATCAGCCGCTTGCGCAGCTCGACCAAGTGCTCCATCAGCGGCGCCCGCGTGGCGTTCAGCGCCGCCTCATCTTCCTCGGAAGGGTCGGTCACTGGGATGCCGTCTGGGGATGCGGATTGGATTCGCTGGGCGCTGCCGGTTCCGCGGCGGGCAACTCATCCAATTGCGGGGCGTCGGTGGATGTTTCGGATATCTGATACTCACCGCTGCGAGGCGCAGGGGTCTCGGCGGAAGCGTCGGCTTCAGTGGCCCTGGCCTCGGCCGCCGCGGTATCCACCGGATTGAGCGTGCGCTCGATGTCGCGGCTGAGATCGGCAACCGGATCGACCGCGCGCAGCTTTTCCACTTCGGCCCGCAATTCATCGAGCTCGCTCTGACGCGCCATGTCGTCGAAGCTTCTCTTGAACTCGTTGGCCATGTTGCGCGCCTTGCCGGCCCAGCGGCCTGCGATGTTCATCAGGCGCGGCAAATCCTTGGGCCCCACCACGACCAAAGCCACGGTGAGCAGGATGAGGATATGGCTCCAGCTGAAAAGGTCGAACATCGAGGACCTTGAACCAGGCCCTTAGTGGGGCGCGGGATCCTTGTTGACGTTCGCAGTTTCGCGCGTTTCCGCGTTGATCACGCGCGGATCGTCCTTGTCGGGATCGGCCAGGCCCTTCTTGAAGCTGTTGATGCCCTTGCCGAAATCGCCCATCAGGTCGGAAACCTTGCCGCGACCGCCGAACAAGACCAAGGCCACCAATGCCAGAAGCAACCAGTGGATCCAGCTCAAACCGCCCATGACTTAACTCCTCAATCCCCGCCTTGTGAAGCGAACCCCGCCGGCCCCTGCCCGGCTTGCCTGCCAGTTAAAGCCCGCTCTCGGGCCTCAACGCAAGGCCACCCCCAGATTAAGGCAAATCCACAAGCGATGCACGGGGTTAACACTGCGACTGATTTCGCCCGCCTTTGGCGGCCGCAACTCACCCCACCAGGATTTCGCCCCTTTTATCCATGGCTTCGGCCAGGGCACCCAGACGTTTCTGGACCGGTTCGCTGGCAATGGCTTCCCGCTTGCGGGGAACCTCCAGCACCACTTTGGCGGGTGTGAGCCGAAGCCGGTAATGGCCCAACTCTCCCGCCGCCGAGGCCGAAAGGGAGAAGGCAAAGCGCCACGCCAGCCCCAGGCGCACGGCCCGCCGCTCGTCATCCTTGTCCAGCAGTCCGGCCAGCGCCAGCTCGCGGACGAAATCCTCGTCGCCGGAATAGCGGTGGAAGATCGAGGTGGCGATCAGGGCCCGGGCGCGATGATCGGCGCCCGAGAAAGGCGCCGTCAGCACCTGGTTGAAGGTGCCGGCGGCGCGGTTGTCGGGATGCCGCCGCCAGCCGATATCGGAAAAATTGGCCGAAGCCTCGCGAACCCGTTTCAGCTCCAGGCTCTCGCCTTCGAACAAGGGCTGGGTCCATTCGAACATTTCGCGCGCGTGCTGGGGCACCCGCGCCAGTCTTTCGTTCGCGCCGCGGGCAAATTCCAGCAAGGGATCCTTGGCCCGCTCTTCCGGCGAAAGCTGGGCATAGAACAGGCCTTCGCGCAGGCCATAGGCCGAGATCACCACATCCTTGATGTCGCCCGCCAGGAGCAGCCGTTCCAGCACCACCGCGCCATAGGGAAGCGATTCCGCGCGGCGCTTGGACACGACCTTGATCTTGCGCACCGATTCCCGGGAAAGCCCGGCCAGCACCTTGCACAGCCGAAGCGCGCGTCCGCGGGGGATGGTGTAGTGCTGCAGGACGTGAAGGGGATAATGATGCTCCTCCATGTCCACCCGCGCGAAGCTGCGCCAGATTCCACCCACCGCATACAGCGCCTGCGACGACAGGCCCGAGATATTCTTCAGCCCCTTGTCGACGATGTCGCGCGCCTTGTCGGGATCGCCCTTGGCCTGGTCCATCAGGCGGAGCGGACCGAATGGCAGGGTCCAGGCGTCTCCCGTCTTGCCGCCCTTGACCGTCACCATGTCCAGGCTGCCGCCGCCCAGATCGGCGACCAGGCCCGACGCTTCGGGAATGCCCGCCACCACTCCTTCGGCGGCAATGCGCGCTTCGTCCTCGCCCGCCAGGATGCGGATGGGCGAGCCCCAGGCCCGCTCGGCCCGGGCGATGAATTCGGCGCCGTTGCTGGCATCGCGGGCGGCGGCGGTGGCGACCGCTTCGCGCAGATCGACCTTCAAGCCGTCCGCGATCATGCGGAACCGCGCCAGCGCCTCCAGCGCGGCGGCGCAGCCTTCGGCATGCAACCGACCGCTGGTGACCATGTCGCGGCCGATGGCGCAGATCGATTTTTCATTCTGCCAGGTGGCGGCGTTGCGGCTCTGGCTCTCATAGATCACCAGGCGCACGGAGTTGGAGCCGATATCGACAATGGCGATGGGCCTGCGCGCATCGGCGGCGCGCGGACTGGGAGAGGCGCGGACTTCGCTGGCGGACGACAAGGATCAGATCCGGCGCTTGCGCGGGCCTGAACCCTGGATCTTCAACGCCCGGCCGCGGCCGGAGAGCGACGGATTGGTCATGAAATATGTATGCGCGGAGAAGGCATCGGCATCCTCGGAATGGGAATCGCGTGAATAGGTTCCGTCCGCCTTCATATACCAGCTTTGCGCCTGATCCTTCAGCAGCGCGACCATGATCTGGTCCAGCACCTGTTGATGGACCGTGGGATTTTCGATGGGAACCAGGGCTTCAACCCGGCGATCCAGGTTGCGCGGCATCCAATCCGCCGAAGAGATGAAGACCTTCGCGTCGGACGACGGCAGGCCATGGCCCGCACCGAAAGCCACGATCCGCCCATGTTCCAGGAAGCGGCCCACGATGGAGCGCACCCGGATATTCTCCGACAGGCCCGGCACCCCGGGACGCAGGCAGCAGATGCCCCGCACCACCAGTTCAATCTTCACCCCCGCCTGGCTGGCGCGATAAAGACCGTCGATCATCGCCGGATCGACCAGCGAATTCAGCTTGATCCAGATCGCGGCCGGCTTGCCGGCGCGGGCATGCATGATTTCCTGCTGGATGCCTTCGACCAGGCGGCCGCGCAGCGAGAAAGGCGAGACCGCCAGCTTTTCCAGCGCATTGGGCTCGGCATAGCCGGTGATGAAATTGAACACCTGGGCCGCATCGCGGCCCAGCGCCGGATCGGCGCTGAACAAGGACAAGTCCGTGTAAACCCGGGCGGTCTGGGAATGATAATTGCCCGTGCCGAAATGCACATAAGTGTGAAGCTGGCCGCTCTCGCGCCGCACCACCAGGCTGATCTTGGCGTGGGTCTTGAGCGCGATGAAGCCATAGACCACTTGCACGCCCGCCCGCTCCAGGTCGCGGGCCCATTTGATGTTGGCGGCTTCGTCGAAGCGGGCCTTGAGTTCGACCAGTGCCGTCACCGACTTGCCGGCTTCCGCCGCTTCGATCAGGGCCTGAACGATGGGGCTGTCCTGGCTGGTGCGATACAGAGTCTGCTTGATCGCGACCACATCCGGATCGGCCGCCGCCTGGCGCAAGAACTGCACTACGGTGTCGAAGCTTTCGAACGGGTGATGGACGATCAGGTCCTTTTCGCGGATGGCGGCGAAACAATCGCCGCCATGGTCGCGGATCCGCTCCGGGAAGCGGGCATTGTACGGCTTGAACTGCAAATCCGCCCGCTCGGGAATGATGAGCTTGGAAAGATCCGACAGGCCCATCAGATTCTCGATATCCACGATCTTGGCTTCGTCCAGATCCAGATGGGTGGCAATGAACTGGCGCAAATGCGCCGGCATCGACTTGCTGCATTTCATGTGGATGACGCTGCCGCGACGGCGCCGCTTGAGCAGCGTTTCGAACAGAAGCACCAGGTCTTCGGCTTCTTCCTCCACTTCCACGTCGCTGTCGCGCAGGAGGCGGAACATCCCCCAGCCCGAAATGTCATGACCGGGGAACAGCTTGTCGAAATAGAGTGCGATCACATGTTCCAGCGGAATAAAGCGCGCAACTTTGCGGTCGGTATCGGGCAGGCGCACGAAACGGCGCAGCTGCGGCGGCACCGGGATCAGCGCGAAAAAATCCTTGTTGTCACGCCGGTTGGTGAGCGACAGGGCAACAGTGAAGCCCAGATTGGGAATGAACGGGAACGGGTGGGCCGGATCGATGGCAAGCGGGGTGAGAACCGGAAACACCTGCGCGCTGAAATAAGCATCCAGGAAGACGCGGTCGCGGTCCAGGATTTCGCCGCCGGTAACGACGCTGACGCTTTCCTTGCGCAGCTCCACGTCCAATGTGGCCCAGATGCATTGCTGCTCGCCGATCAGCTGGCGGGCGGCCTCGTCCACTTTGGCGAGCTGCTCGGCCGGCGACAGGCCGTCGGCGGACAGCGTGGTGATTCCGGCCCGGACCATGCCCATCAGTCCGGCCACGCGCACCATGTAGAATTCGTCGAGATTGGAGGCGGAGATCGACAGGAAGCGCAGCCGCTCGAACAAGGGATGGCGGCGGTTCTGCGCCTCCTCGATCACCCGGCGGTTGAAAGCCAGCCAGGACAGCTCCCGGTTGACGAAACGGGCGGGCGAGGCCGGATCGAAATCGACATTGCTGCCCTGATGCTCCAGCGCCACCACATCATCGGTGGCCAGGGGGTTATCCGACGCGCCATCGGCGGGCGCATCGTTTGCCGCCTCTATTTTCTGGGAAGGATTGGACATGGGGGAAGCTTAGGAGAAATAGGTGAATCTGTCATGACAGCAGCATCTAGTCCGCCATAAGCTCCCGTATTAATTGAAGATTTATCGGTTTCTGGCGGCTGAGGGCCTCCCGGTCGGCCCTGGCGATGAAATCCCGCACCGCTGCCGGGGACCGCTCCAGCCCCCTGAGCAGCCCCGTCACCACCGCTTCGGGCACCGTGACCTGGCGGTCCGCGAACAGCTTCACCGCCAGGGCCATCAGCAGCGCCTCATCCGCCTCGCCCAATTCGAACGCGACCAGCGCGCCGAAGCGCGAGGACAGATCGGGCAGCCAGACCCGCCACCCGGCCGGCGCGCCGCGTCCCGTCAGCAGCAGCGGCGTTCCCCGCTCCAGCATGGCGAAAAGCGCGGGCTCGTGTTCCGGCCCTTGGGCGCTGTCGCAATTTTCCACCACCGCGGGCCCCGCAATGGGTTCGCGCAAGCTGCGCGCATCCGCCAGCACGGCACCGGCATGGGACGCCCAGACATGGGCCAGATGCGTCTTGCCCGCGGCGCTGGGGCCCCACAGCGCGACCGCGGGCGCGGACCAGTCGGGCCAGCGCTCTAGATATGCCAGCGCGCGCGCATTACCCGGCGCTTCGATGAAATCGGCGCGCGTCATGGCGTTGCGCGGCTCGAGAGGCAGGACCAGTTGCGAAGACATCAATCGACCAGGATCACGCGGTGCGCCGCCCGGACAGGAGCGCGCGCAGGAAAGATTGAAGATAGGTGGCCGCCGAAAGCCCCGCAAACAGGGCCACGGCATAATTGCCCGCCGTCACCAGGCGCGGCGCGTCCAGATCGAGGGCCAGCAGCACAAGCAATATTCCCACGTATCCGACCAGGACGGCGGTCGTGGCCTTGCCGATCGTCAAAGCTTCGATGCGCAGCGGCAGGCCCAGCATCTTTGCCAGCACCGCGCCGGCGCCGATCACGGCATCGCGCACGATCACCAGGACCACCAGCCAGAAAGGAGCCGCCCCCACCTTCCACAGTGCCAAAAAGCAAAACAGCATGAGAAGCTTGTCGGCCAGAGGATCGAGCCATGCGCCCGCCTGGGAGGTAAATCCCCAGCGCCGTGCCACATAGCCATCGGCCAGATCGCTGAAACCGGCACCTGCGAATATCACCAGAGCCGCCGTATCGTGTTCCGCCAGGATCGCCCAGGCTGCCAGCGGCGCCGCCAACAGGCGAAAGCCGGAAAGCAGATTGGGCAGATGGCGAAGCACTACTGACCGCCTCCCGAATTCAATCGCGCGCCCGCCGCAAGCGTCCATTGATCGCCGCGGCCCGACAGCGCCAAGCCTTTTTCATTGAGGGAATCGCGCAACTGCGCGGTGGTGCCCATATAGGCGATCGACAGGCGCGCATAACCCAGATTCATCGCCACCACCTGAACGCCGGTGACATTGTCCGATCCCGACAGGGCCGACTGGATCGCGCCCCATTGATTGAGCGACGCCACTTTCACGTCGGCAATCAAAGTCCCGCGCGCATTGGGATTGACCGCCGAGCGCGATTTCCACATGTCGTCCATCGCCGCCAGCGCGGCCTGTGCCGCGGCCGGATAGGTGGTGCCCAAGGTCTGCAGCATGGGCACATCGACGCTGGTCTTGGTTGGGGCGGCGCCCTGGCCCAGGCGGCGGATATTCACCGTCACTTTTCCATTGGCATAAACCGCTTGCACCAGCGCCGCTTCGGTCGCCTTGATCTTTGCGGCCGCCGCCGCGACGTCATTCCAGCCAGCATTGTCGAAATTGAGCTGGCCCAACTCGTCTCCCGCCGAGGGCAGCGAGAAGGGCACGAAGGATTCATGCGCCGCGGTGAAGGCCTGGGTCCAGGGACCGGTGTTGTATCCCGGCGACATCGGCACCAGCAGAATGCGGCGGACCGCCGTCTGAGTGAAGGCGATATTGGCCTCGCGCAAGGTGCGGGCCACCGCGTCCGGATTGAAGTTGTAGGCGATGTCCGCGACATAGCGGGTGGTGGAGCGCCGCTCGTTGGTCGGGGTATAGCCGCGGGACAGGCGCACCAGCGCGGGCGCGTCCAGCACAGGCTGGCGCGACCAGTCCTGCTGGCGGGTCAGGCGGCGATAAAGAATCTGCCAGGCTTTGGGCCGGCCCTGCGCGATGGCGACGTTGAGCGCCTCGGCCGACGAGGCTCCCGACGCGTCCACATGGACGCCGCTCACGGTGTAAAGGTCGTCCGCCCGCGCGGGCAGCGAGAACAGCAGCGCGAACGCCAGGATGGGAAGGGATTTGAGAATTGGCGGTAACATCTGGGCGCTCGGTGGGGACGACGCGATTATAAGCGGCGCCTTGCAACTGCGAAAGCGTCTAGGACGGCAAAAATCACACTCCAATCAAGCCCTTGATCGAGGTCCGGCCGGCCCCAACCGGGCAACCGCCCGGCGGCCTTTCGGGTATGGGGGTATCCTGGCCTGGCCGCTTGCGCGGTTGCTTTGCCCTGATTAAACGAGGCCCAGCTTCACCTTCCGTCGCGGATTTTCCGGACCATGCCCGAGAACCTCACTTATAAAGATGCCGGCGTCGACATCGACGCGGGCGAAGAACTGGTCGCCCGCATCGCCCCTGCCGCCCGCGCCACGCGGCGCTCGGGCGCCGACGCCGATCTGGGCGGCTTCGGCGGGCTGTTCGATCTCAAGGCGGCGGGCTTCAAGGATCCGGTGCTGGTGGCGGCCACCGATGGGGTGGGCACCAAGCTCAAGATCGCCATCGACACCGGCCTGTTCGACGGCATCGGCCAGGATCTGGTGGCGATGTGCGTCAACGATATCGTGGTGCAGGGCGCCGAGCCTCTTTTCTTCCTGGACTATTACGCCAGCGCCAAACTGGATGTGGATGCGGCGGCGCGGGTGATCCAGGGCATTGCGCGCGCCTGCAAGGATTCCGGCTGCGCCTTGATCGGCGGCGAGACCGCCGAGATGCCGGGCCTTTATGCCAAGGGCGATTTCGACCTGGCCGGATTTTCCGTGGGCGCGGTGGAACGCGGCCATGTCCTGCCCCGCACCGCCGAGATGGTGGCGGGCGATGTGTTGATCGGCGTGGCTTCGTCGGGCGTGCACTCCAACGGCTATTCGCTGGTGCGCAAGGTGGTGGAGAAAAGCGGCCTTGCCTGGGATGCAGAAGCACCCTTCGCGCCGGGCAGGAAACTGGGCGAAGCGCTCCTCACACCCACCCGCCTCTATGTGCGCAGCGCCCTGGAAGCCTTGCGCGTGGGCGGCGTCAAAGGCTTCGCCCATATCACCGGCGGCGGCATCACGGAAAATCTTCCCCGCGCCCTGCCCGAAGGCCTGGATGCGGAAGTGGATCTGGACAGCTGGACGCCTTCGCCCGTGTTCGGCTGGATGGCCAAATCGGCGGGGATCGAAGCGCCGGAAATGTTGCGCACTTTCAATTGCGGCATCGGCATGGTGGCCGTGGCGTCGGAGAAATCCTCCGGCCACGTCATCGAGGCCTTCCAGCAATGCGGCGACAAGGCCATGCGCCTGGGCCATCTGGTGCCCGGCAGCGGCGAAGCCAAGGTCGTTTATCGCGGGACCTTGAAGCTTTGAAACGGATCGGCGTCCTGATTTCCGGCCGGGGCAGCAATCTCGGCGCCTTGATCGCGGATCAGGCGAACGCGCCTTTCAAGATCGTTCTGGTGATCTCCAATATTGAAGGCGCGGGCGGGCTTGCGCGCGCCGCCGATGCCGGGATCGCCACCAAGGTCATTCCCCACAAAGGCAAGACCCGCGAAGCTTTCGATGCCGAACTGGACGCGGCCCTGCGCACGGCGGATGTGGAGATCGTCTGCCTGGCGGGCTTCATGCGCATCCTGTCGGATGGCTTTACCCGCGCCTGGGAAGGGCGGCTGATCAATATCCACCCCTCTTTGCTGCCCGCCTATAAAGGCACCCATGTTCATGAACGGGTGATCGAGGCGCGCGAATCCCAGTCCGGCGCCTCGGTGCATTTCGTGGTGCCGGAACTGGATGCCGGGCCGGTGATCGCCCAGGCCCGGGTGCCGGTGCATGCCGACGATTCCCCCGATGCCCTGGCCGCGCGGGTACTGGAAGTCGAACACAAATTATATCCCGCCGCGCTGCGCCTTTTGGCGGACGGAAAAGTGAAGCTGGAAAAAGGCCTGGCGGTGTTCGGCTAGGCGAAGAGCCTGGCCGCGCCGCTTTGGTCGCGCCAATAGGCCTCGCGATCCTTCAGCAGCAAACCGATCATTTCGGGATTGTCGTCTTCCACTTCTTCCAGGATTTCAAACCGGAAAGCATCGGCGCCGTGCCGGTTCCATGCCTGCTGCAAGGCCTTGTTCATGTGGTTGCCCATGCGCAGCTGGAACCAGATCCCGTTCTGCTGGCTGTCGAGATCGCGGGAGGCGCCGATCCAGGCCGCATCTTCGGTCACGCAGCGGATGGCGAAAATGCCGGAGCGGGTCTTGCGCTCCTTATATTCCCGGACCAGGTCTTTTCTGCGCGACGCCGTCATTGCCCCACCCCCGAAATCTCGGCCGATATGTCCCACAATCGCTTCGCGGCGCGATCATCGCGCGCCGCCGGCGACGGCATGTCGATCTTGCATTCATAGAAATAGGCGCCGTTCACCTGTGCCACATTCGGCGATGCGGCGAGATAGATCAGGGTCTTGGCACCCGCCTCTTCCGAGATCGCGGTCAAGCGCTTCGCCGCCCAGACCCCGATGGCCAAAAGTCCGCCCGACTGGTCGCCGAACCGGGTGGCGACAAAACCCGGATGCAGGCAATTGGCGGTGACGCCGCTGCCGGCGATGCGCCGCGCCAATTCCCGGGTGAACAGGATGTTGCAAAGCTTGGAGCGCGCATAGACGGCAAAGCCCGAATAACCCCGCCGGCTCTGCAGATCGTCGAAATCCAGGGTGGCCCGCCGATGCGCGCCCGACGCGGTCGAGACGATGCGTGCACCGGGCTTCAGCTTGGGCAGGAGCAGATTGGCGATCACGAAATAGGACATGTGGTTGAGCGCGAAGGTCTGTTCCAGCCCATCACGGGTTTCACGGCGTGCATTGAACACCGCCCCGGCATTGTTGATCAGGACATCGATCTCAGGTTCTTCCGCGATTTCGCCCGCCACCCGCTTCATTTCGGCCAGAAGGGACAAATCCGCCAGATGTGTCGCATGCTCCACCGCGCCGTTCGCCTGGCGCAGCTTTTCCATCGTGGCGGCGGCGCGGACCTTGTCGCGCGCGGTGAAGACGATGCGGGCGCCCTGCTCCGCCAGGCGGATGGCGGCAACCTCTCCGATGCCCGAGGTTGCGCCCGTGATGACGATGGTTTTTCCGCGCACGAAAAAGGCTCCCGTCCGGATGGACGGGAGCCTTATATCCTATTCGCAGGTGGGCGTTCAGCTATGGATGTCGAGATCGCTGAAGAAGAAGCGGATCTCATTGGCCGCGGTTTCCGCGGCGTCGGAGCCGTGCACCGAATTGGCTTCGATGCTTTCGGCGAATTCCTTGCGGATGGTGCCGGGCATGGCGTTGGCCGGATTGGTCGCGCCCATCACTTCGCGATTGCGGGCGATGGCGTTTTCGCCTTCCAGCACCTGCACCACCACCGGGCCCGAGGTCATGAAATCCACCAGGCTGCGGAAGAAGGGCCGTTCGCGATGCACGCCGTAAAAGGCTTCCGCCTGGGCAGTGGAGAGACGGATGCGGCGGCTGGCGACGACGGCGAGACCCGCATCTTCGAACTTGGCGATGATCTTGCCGGTCAGGTTCCGGCGCGTGGCGTCCGGCTTGATGATGGAAAGGGTGCGCTCGACGGCCATTGGAACTCCGAAAATTTTGAAAGCGGGCGCCTTATGCAATGGGCTTGGGCAAAGGGCAAGGCCGAGAGCGGTCCCGCTTGCGCCCCTTGCTGGGCGGCCATGACAAGTTATAAGGCCCCCAAATGCTGGCAATCGACAACATTGTGGTGCGGATCGCGGGGCGGGAAATCCTCTCCGGCGCCACCGCCAATC
>Ga0105238_10005064_pt1 | contig 13032 bp, 8 predicted proteins | sample KBSC34metaG_FD_81526 | JGI IMG/M metagenome (GOLD analysis project Ga0105238, IMG submission 81526) | Corn rhizosphere microbial communities from Kellogg Biological Station, Michigan, USA - KBS C3-4 metaG | ecosystem: Host-associated > Plants > Roots > Rhizosphere > Soil | place: Michigan, USA... | reverse complement strand
GGTCATGCGAAACAGGGTCGCTGCCAGGTTCATCGTGAGTAGCGGCGAGGTCAGCGGGGCGCTGCCCGGGTTGCAGTCCGTCGCCAGTGCGATCGGCACATGGGCGGCGCGCAAAAGGTCGAGCGGCGGCAGCTTGGTTTCGCGGGTGAAATAGAAGGCGCCGGGCAGCAGCACCGCCACCGTGCCGGCCTTCGCCATCGCCGCCACGCCCTCGGCATCCGCGTATTCCAGGTGGTCGGCGGATAGCGCGTTGAATTCCGCCGCCAGGGCCGCGCCATGAAGGTTGCTCAGCTGCTCGGCATGCAGCTTCACGGGCAGGCCGTACGTCGTTGCCGCTTCGAAGACGCGGCGGATCTGCGCGGGCGTGAAACCGATGCCCTCGCAAAACCCATCGACCGCGTCCGCCAGTTCCAGCGTGGCGAGGGCGGGAATCATCGTGTCGCAGATTTCGTCGATATAGCGGTCGGGCTCGCCGGCGAACTCCGGCGGCAGGGCATGCGCGCCCAGGAATGTCGTGACGACGATGACGTCGCGCTCCTGCTCCAGCCTGCGCGCGGCGGACAGCTGCTTTGCCTCGTCCCTCAGCGACAGGCCGTAACCGGATTTGATCTCGACCGTCGTCACGCCCTCGGCCATCAGCGCATCCAGCCGGGGCAGGGCGGAGGCGATCAGATCGTCCTCGCTTGCCGCCCGCGTTGCCTTCATCGTCGAGACGATGCCGCCGCCTGCCCGGGCGACCTCCTCATAGGTTGCGCCGGCCAGGCGGATTTCGAACTCATGGGCGCGGTCGCCGCCATAGACCAGATGCGTGTGGCAATCGATCAGCCCGGGCGTGATCCAGCGGCCCTCGATATCGGTGATTTGGCGTGCATCGAGCCCAGCAGGCGCATCCTCGGCACTACCGGCATAGACGATCGCGCCGTCGCGGCTGGCGATCAGCCCGTCCTCGACGACGCCCAGGCCGGGCAGCTCCGGCGACAGGGTGGCGAGCCTGGCGTTACGCCAGATGCGGTCGCACTGCATCACCGCTCCTCGTGTTGATCAAGATGATATGTCTAGACATATGAGCGGCAAAAGTCTAGACATATTCATCCGCCGACGGGGGCATGCTTGGGGCTGCATTTTACCACCGCTTTGTTGCAGGACGGCTGGGCGAACGATGTCCGGCTGACCCTGGAGGATGGCCGTATCGCCGGCGTGGAGCGCGGCGTCGTGCCCCTGGCCGGTGACGAACGCTGCGGCGTCGGCCTGCCCGGAATCGCCAACCTGCACAGCCACGCCTTCCAGCGCGGCATGGCGGGCCTCACCGAGCGGCGCGGCGCCCAGGGCGACAGCTTCTGGACCTGGCGGACCCTGATGTACCGCTTCGTCGCGCATCTGACCCCCGACGATCTCGAGGCCATCGCCGCTCAGGCCTATGTGGAGATGCTGGAGGCCGGATTCACTCGCGTCGGCGAATTCCACTACCTGCACCACGATGCGGCAGGCCGCGCCTATGCCGATATCGGCGAGATGGCGGTCCGCATCGCCGCCGCCGCCGGAGAGGCGGGCATCGGCCTTACCCTGCTGCCGGTCTTTTATGCGCATGGCGGGTTCGGCGGCGCGGCCGTCGGGGCGGCGCAGGCGCGCTTCCTCAACGATCCGGACAGCTATGACGAGCTGCTCCGCGCCAGCCGCCGGGCCGTCGCCGCCCTGGACGGCGCGGCCGTCGGCATCGCGCCGCACAGCCTGCGCGCCGTCGCGCCGCATGAGCTTGAGGCCATCCTGCCGCTGGCCGATGGCGGGCCCGTCCATATCCATATCGCCGAACAGACCAAGGAGGTCGCGGATTGCCTGGCCTGGTCGGGCGCCCGCCCTGTCGAATGGCTGCTGGCGAACGCGCCGGTGGACCGCCGCTGGTGCCTGGTCCACGCCACCCATATGACCCGCGCCGAGACCCGGGCGCTGGCCGGCAGCGGCGCCGTCGCCGGTCTCTGCCCGATCACGGAGGCCAATCTCGGCGACGGGCTGTTCCCGGCCACGACATTCAAGGGCGCGTTCGGCGTCGGTTCGGATTCCAATGTGCTGATCAGCCTGGCCGAGGACCTGCGGCTGCTCGAATACGGCCAGCGGCTGAAGCGGCGCATGCGCAACGTCATGGCCGGCCGCCCCGACGCCTCGACGGGACGCAGGCTGTTCGCCGCCGCCCTGGCGGGTGGCGCCCAGGCGCTCGGGGTCGCGGGCGGGCTGGCAGCCGGCGCGCCCGCCGACATCGTATCGCTGGAGGCCGACCATCCCGCGCTCATCGCCCGCGCCGGCGACGACATTCTCGACAGCTTCGTCTTTGCCGGCGGAGCGCCGATCTCCGGCGTCTGGCGCGCCGGCCGCCGGCTGGTGACCGACGGGCGGCATCACCGGCGCGGCCCGGTCGCCGCCCGCTACCGCCGCACCCTCGAACGGCTGCTCGCCGTATGACCGTCCGCGCCGAGCCCCTGACCCTGCACGAGCGCATCCGTGCCGAGATCGAAGACCGGATCCTGACCGGCGCATGGAAGCCCGGCCATCGCATTCCGTACGAGCATGAGCTGACCGCCCAGTTCGGCTGCGCCCGCATGACGGTCAACAAGGCGATCGCCAGCCTGGTCGATGCCGGGCTGATCGTGCGCCGCCGGCGTGTGGGCTCCTTCGTCGCCCAGCCCCGCATCCACTCCGCGGTGCTCGATATTCCCGACATCCAGGGCGAGGTCACCGCGCGCGGCGCGGCCTATGGGATGACGCTGCTCTATCGCCGCCGGCGCAAGCCCGCGCACAACCGGCCGGACGAGCTGAAGCTTGCCGGCGGCGGCGACCTGCTGGCCGTGCGCTGCCTGCATCTGGCCGACGGCCGACCTTTCGCGCTGGAAGACCGGCAGATCAGCCTCGCCGCCGTGCCGCAGGCCGAGGATGCCGATTTCTCGGTCAGCCCGCCCGGCACCTGGCTGCTCGACCATGTCCCCTGGACCGAGGCGGAGCATCGCATCGCCGCGGTCAATGCCGACGGAGAAACCGCGCTGTTGCTGGCCGTCGCCGAGGGGACCGCCTGCCTGTCGCTGGAGCGCCGCACCTGGCGCGGCGACCGGCATGTGACCCACGTTACGCAGGTGTTCCCGGGCGAAAGCTATGATTTGATTGCGCGATTTACGCCGCGCAGCGGTGAGTAGCCGATTCATGCTTCGAATCGACGCAATTCACGCTTCTGCACGAAATAATTGCCTGTGATTTGGAACTCCGCGCCCCGGATGGTTGTCAACTAGGCACTGCCGTCCGCCTACAGCCCGGGGTGTCGAATGAGAATTGCTCAGGTGTCCTCGCTCATGGAGGCTGTCCCGCCGAAACTTTACGGCGGCACCGAACGCATCGTTTCCTACCTGACCGAGGAACTGGTCCGCATGGGCCACGAGGTCACGCTGTTCGCCAGCGGCGACAGCGAAACCAGCGCCAAGCTGGAGCCCTGCTGGCCCCAGGCGATGCGGCTGGACGAGGGCGCGCGGGACTATCTCGCTCCGCATGTCATGATGGTCGAGAAGATCGCCCGGCGGGCGCACGAGTTCGACATCGTCCATCTCCATATCGATTATCTCGGCTATCCGATCATGGATCGGAGCGGCATTCCGTTCGTCACCACCCTGCATGGGCGGCTGGACCTGCCGGTGCTGCCGCCGCTCTATGAGCTGTTCGCGCACGTGCCGGTTGTGTCGATCTCCGATTCGCAGAGGCGTCCGCTGCCGGGCGCGAACTATGTCGACACGATCTATCACGGCCTGCCGGAGACTCTGCTGTCGCAGGGGCCGGGCGACGGCGGGTATCTCGCCTTCATCGGCCGCATCTCGCCGGAAAAGGCGCCGGATGCGGCCATCCGCATCGCCGCGGCCGCCGGCTGGAAGATCAGGATCGCGGCCAAGATCGACAATGCCGACAAGGTCTATTTCGAGGAGAAGATACGGCACCTCTTCGAGCTGCCGTATGTCGAATATATCGGCGAGATCAACGACAGCGAGAAAACGGAGTTCCTCGGCAACGCCGCCGGGCTGCTGTTCCCCATCGCCTGGAGCGAGCCCTTCGGCCTGGCGATGATCGAGGCGATGGCCTGCGGCACGCCGGTGATCGCCATGCGGAACGGATCGGTACCCGAGGTGGTTGACGAGGGAGTTACCGGTTTCGTCGTCGAAAACGAGGAAGAGGCGGTGGCTGCCGTGCGCCGGCTTCCCGAGCTCGACCGGGATACCGTGCGGCGGACTTTCGAGACACGCTTCGGCGCCCGCCGGATGGCGGAGGATTACCTTGAGGTCTATCGCGGCCTGATCGGAGGCAAGCGTCCCAAGCTGGTCGCGGTCTAAGGTCCCTGGGGAGACATATTCGGCGCCGTCCGGGCGTCCAAAGGACTTTCGTTCGATAGGGGCCGCTCAGGTCATCGGTTCGGCACGTCAGCGCGCATTGCGATTGGAGCGACGGTTCATGTCACTTCCGACCTACGCCTCGAAGGGGCCGATCCCCTTTCTGCTGCACTATGTCCGCCGGAGATCCGCCGGCCATCTCATCGTCCTGTCCGCCGTGCTGGCGGCGGTCGGCTGCGCCATCGGTTCGCAATATGCGGTCAAGAACCTGGTCGACATGCTGGAATCGCACGACGGCAATATCTGGATCGCTGTCGGCATCCTGTTCGGGCTGGTGGCCGGCGACAATCTGCTGTGGCGGCTGGCCGGCTGGGTCTCGACCAACGTATTCGTCGGGGTCGGCGGCGATGTTCGGCTCGACCTGTTCCACCATCTCTCGGGCCACGGCACGCGCTATTTCACCGACCGGTTTCCCGGCGCGCTCGCCGGGCGCATCACCACCGCCGCCAACGCCACCTGGACCATCGAAAGCTCGCTGACCTGGACCACCATTCCGCCGATGACTGCGGTAGTCAGCTCGGTCTTCCTGCTGGCCACGGTCAATTGGGAAATTACCGCGGTGCTGACGGCGATCGTCATCGTGCTGGCTTTCGTGATCGAGCGGCTGGCCTCACGCGGCGCGCCGCTGCATGAGGATTATGCCGGCCGTGCGGCGGCGGTGAACGGCTATCTCTCCGATGTCGTCGGCAATATCGGCCTGGTTCGCACATTCGGCACTGCCCGGCGGGAACATGCCCGCCTGACCTATGAGATCGAGCATGAAATGACGGCCCAGCGGCGGTCGCTGCGCTCGCTCGAACGGCTGAGGCTGTTCCACGCCATCGCCGTGCTGGGGGTGACGGCCGGCATCCTGATCTGGTCGATCACGCTGTGGCGAGCGGGCAAGGTGACGACGGGCGATGTGGTGCTGACGACCACCCTGGGGTTCACCGTGCTCCACGCATCGCGCGACCTGGCGATGGCGCTGGTCGATGTCGTTCAGCAATTCGCCAAGCTGGGCGAGGCGGTTCAGGAACTCGGCCTGCCGCACGAGATGCAGGACGCGCCCGACGCCAAGCCGCTGTTGAACCTGGGCGGTTCGGCGTCGCTGGTTGGGGTCTGCTTCAGCTACCCCAACGGGTCCCGCGTGCTGCAGGATTTCACCCTGCATATTCCGGCCGGGCAGAAGATCGGCATCGTCGGCAAGTCCGGCGCCGGAAAATCCACCATCTTCGCCCTGCTGCAGCGCTTTTACGATCCCGAATACGGCCATGTGCTGATCGACCAGCAGGATGTGCGCGCCGTGACCCAGGAATCGCTCAGGCAGTCGATCGCCGTCGTGCAGCAGGATATCGCCCTGCTGCACCGCTCGATCCTCGACAATCTGCGTTACGGCAAGCCCGATGCCAGCGACCAGGAGGTCCGCCGCGCCGCCGAGATCGCCAATTGCATGGAGTTTATCGATACCCTGCCGGACGGGTTCGATACGGTGGTGGGCGAGCGCGGGGCCAAGCTTTCCGGCGGCCAGCGCCAGCGGCTGGCGATAGCCCGCGCCTTCCTGCGCCAGGCGCCGATCATCCTGCTGGACGAGGCGACGTCCGCGCTCGACACCGAGGCCGAGCGGTCGATCCAGGCGGCGCTGGCACGGCTGGTCCAGGGCCGCACCGTGATCGCCATCGCCCATCGCCTGTCGACCCTGAATTCGTTCGACCGCATCGTCGTGCTCGAGCATGGGCGGATCATCGAGGACGGGGCGCCGGCGGAGCTGCTCCGCCGCAAAGGCGTGTATAGCGGCATGTATTCCCGCCAGATGAACGCCGACCGATCATGATGCGGCTGGTGGTTTCCGTCGCCCTTGCCCTGGTCCTGGGCGTGGGCGCCAATGCCGATCCGCTGCCCGATGGCGTGGCGGCGCCGGGCGCCCCCGACGCGCCCGTCCAGCCCGACAAGAGCCAGCCGCCGCCGGTCATGGAGCAGCATGACGTGCCGCCGGTCGCCCCGCCCGATCCACCGGCGCAGGAGGCCAAGCCCGATGCCGAAAAGCCCTCGGCCGAAGCCTCGCCCCAGGCCCCGGAGGAACAGCAGGCCCCAAAGGATGAGGCCCGCAAGGACGAGGCGCCGAAGAACGTACAGCCCGTCGCGCCCAGCCAGGCCTTTTCGATCCTGGGCAAGAAGGTCCATGGGCCGGACGGCAAGGACGCGTACGGCTCGATCATCGACGTGCTGGTCGACGACCAGGGGCAGCCGCGCGCTGCGATCATCGATTTTGGCGGCTTCCTGGGCGTCGGCAGCCGCAAGATCGCTGTCGACTGGCAGTTGCTGAAATTCAATCCGGCCGATCAGGCCGTGCCGGTCATGCTCGATCTCGACCGTGGCCAGATCCAGGCGGCACCGGAATACAAGGACCCGACCCAGCCCGCGGAGGTGGTCGAACCGGCGCTGGTCGAGATCCCGCCGGTTTCCCCGGTGCCCGATATCGTCGAGACGCAGCCCCCGCCGGACACGGTCCCTGCCGACGGTCCGCCACTCGCCCCGCCGATCGTCGTGCCGCGCAGCATCGCAGCCCCGGCTCCGCTGCCACTGATACCGCCGCCCGATCCCGCGGCTCCGCCAAATGCTGACAAGCACGCGGATTGACCCCGCGCCGAGCGAGGCGGCTGGCCGACATGAAGAGACGGCGGCCCTTCCCGGTATGAAACCCCCAGGCGCCGGCGAGCGCCGCGCGGGCTTCGGGCTCGACCTGCTCAATCTGTGGGTCGCCAATATCCAGACCGGCTTCGGCCCGTTCGTGGCCGTCTACCTGACCAGCCGCGGCTGGACCCAGACTGCCATTGGCCTCGCGCTCAGCATGGGCACCTTGACCGCGATGGCGAGCCAGCTCCCGGCCGGCGCGCTGGTCGACGCCATGCGCAGCAAGAACCGCATCGCCGCGCTGAGCATCGTCGCCTTCGCGTTGAGCGCGCTGCTGTTCGCGGTCTATCCGGTGCCGCTGTCGGTCTTCTCCGCCGAGATTCTGCACGGTTTCTCGAGCTGCACCCTGGGGCCGGCCATCGCCGCGCTCAGCCTCGCCATCGCCGGTCACGCCGGGCTCGGCCGGCGGCTGGGCCGCAATGCCCGCTTCGCCTCGATCGGCAACGGCATCGGCGCGGCGCTGATGGGCGCGGCGGGCTATTACATCTCCGAACGGTCGGTTTTCTTCCTGACCGCGGCCCTGACCCTGCCCGCGATCTTCGCGATCCGGCAACTCGGCCATGTCGAGCTGCCGGTGCGGGTGCGGCGGGACCTGAAGCTGGGGCAGAAGCTTCACGAGGTCGGCCTCATCCTGGCGGACCGCCGGCTGCTGATCTTTGCCGGCTGCGCCGCCTTGTTCACCCTGTCGGATGCCGCCATGCTGCCGATCGTCGGCGGGGCGCTGACCAAGCGCGCCGGCGCCGAGGCCAGCCTGCTGATTGCCGCCTGCATCGTGCTGCCGCAGCTGGTGGTCGCCGGCCTGTCGCCCCGGATGGGAACGCTGGCGGAGACGCGGGGGCGGCGGCTGGTGATGCTCGTCGGTTTCGCCACCCTGCCGGTTCGCGCCCTGCTGTTCGCCGTTGTCACAGATCCGATTCTGGTGGTGGCGGTGCAGATACTGAACGGTATCGCTAGCGCCGCCTTCCTCATCATGGTGCCGCTGGTGACGGCGGACATTGCCGGCCGGTCCGGCCATTTCAACCTCGCGCTGGGCTTCGTCGGCTTCACCATCGGCCTGGGCGGCGTTTCGAGCACGACCGTGGCGGGCTGGGTGACCGATCATTACGGCGAGGCCGCGACATTCGTGTTCCTGGCGGCGGTCGGGCTGCTCGCAACCGCGGTGGTTTGGTTCTTCCTGCCCGAGACCAGGCCCGATCCCGCGGAACATGGCACCGTTGATTCGCGTAAAATAGAGATACGCCCGAAGGAGTAACGGATGGACACGACGCTGCCGGATAAGACCATCCCGGCCGACAAGCTGCCCGAGGGCCAGTTCGTCATTCCGGCCACCGGGTCGCTGCACGAGCTCAGACCCCGCACGCTCAAGCATGGCGATACGTTCGCGGTGTTCGACCATAACGGCGATGCCATCGGCGCGCCGGGCTCGACCGACGGCATCTATCACCGCGACACGCGCTATCTCTCGCACCTGTTCCTGACCATCGACGGCCAGCGGCCGATCCTGCTCAGCTCAACCGTGCGCGACAATAACGCGATGCTGACCTGCGACCTGACCAATCCCGACCTCAGGGACGGCGAGGGTAAGATCGTGCTGCAGCACGATCTGATCCATATCCGCCGCTCCCGCTTCCTGTGGAACGGCGGCTGCTATGAGCGCATGGCGATCCGCAACTTCTGCGAGTTTCCCCGCCGTGTCCGTATCGAGCTCGCCTTCGCCGCGGATTTCGCCGACCTGTTCGAGGTGCGGGGTACCGTGCGCGAGCGGCACGGCGAGCATAAGAAGCCCACGGTGATGGCCGACAACGTGACGCTGGGCTATCTCGGCCTCGACAGCCGGGAGCGCTGCCTGCGCTTGCGGTTCGACCCGGCGCCGACGCGGCTCACGGGGGGCCAGGCCTGTTTCGACCTGGAACTCGAGCCGCACGAGACCCGGAAGATATTCCTCGAAATACGCTGCGATCCGGAACAGTCGAAGCTGCCGGCGAATATCGGGTTCTTCGACGCGCTGATCGACTCCCGCCGGGCGCTGCGCAAATCGGCGTCGCGCGCCACTGCCATCGCCAGTTCGAACGAGATTTTCAACGAAGGTATCCGGCGCAGCGTCGCCGATCTCTACATGCTGGTCACCGATACGCCGCAGGGGCCATACCCATATGCCGGCATTCCCTGGTTCAGCACCGTGTTCGGTCGTGACGCGCTGATCACTGCGCTGGAGACGCTATGGCTCGACCCTGCGATCGCCAAGGGTGTTCTGGGGCATCTCGCCGCCAACCAGGCGACCGAATTCGATGCCGCCGCCGATGCCGAGCCGGGCAAGATCCTGCACGAGGTGCGATACGGAGAGATGGCCGAGCTGGGGGAAGTGCCGTTCCGCCGTTATTACGGCTCGATCGATTCCACGCCGCTCTTCGTGCTGCTGGCCGGGGCCTATCTCGAGCGGACCGCAGACCTGACGACGATCCAGCACCTCTGGCCGAACATCGAGGCGGCGCTGTCGTGGATCGATCATGAGGGCGACCGCGACGGAGACGGCTTCGTCGAATATGGCCGGCGCACGTCGGAGGGGCTGATCAACCAGGGCTGGAAGGACAGCCACGATTCCGTCTTCCACGCCGACGGCACCTTGGCCAAGGGGCCGATCGCCATCGCCGAGGTCCAGGCCTATGTCTACGGCGCCTGGCGGGCGGCGGCCGAGATGGCGCGGCGTCTCGGCCACGCCCGCCGCGAGTTCGAGCTGGAGGCCAAGGCCGACATCTTGCGCGCAGCCTTCGACGAGCATTTCTTCGATGCGGAGATCGGCACCTATGTGCTGGCGCTGGACGGCGACAAGAAACCCTGCCGGGTGCGCTCGTCCAATGCCGGCCACGCGCTGATGACCGGCATCGCCCTGCCGGAGCGGGCCGAGGCGGTGGCGAAGACCCTGATGTCAGGCTCGTCCTTCTGCGGCTGGGGGGTGCGCACGATCCCGGCGACCGAGGCGCGCTATAACCCGATGAGCTATCACAACGGGTCGGTCTGGCCGCACGACAATGCGCTGATCGGCATGGGCCTCGCGCGTTACGGTTTCCGGCGCGAGGCGGCGCGGATTTTCGAGGGGCTGTTCGCCGCCTCGATCTATATCGACCTGCGCCGCCAGCCCGAACTGTTCTGCGGCTTCTCCCGCCATCCCGGCAGCGGGCCGACCTTCTACCCCGTGGCCTGCTCGCCGCAGGCCTGGGCCGCCGTCGCGCCGCTGTCGCTGATCCAGTCCTGCCTGGGGCTGAGCTTTGACCCGGCCCGCGCCGAGGTCGCGTTCGACCGGCCGCTGCTGCCCGATTTCCTGAACGAGCTGACGCTGAAGGGGATCAGGATCGGCGACAATTCCGTCGATGTCGCGCTCACCCGCGGCGGTTCCGGCGTCGTCGTCGAGACGCTGGCCCGCAAGGGGGACATCAGGGTGGTCACAACCAATTAGCGGCTGGATTTTTTTGCAATCACCCTAATTCATGTGAAGCCGGATGTAGGCTAAAGCGGAATAATGCTTTCTCGGGTACGAATGTCTGGGGTGGGAACATGACTGGGAAAATTTGCTGGTTGGCTGTGGTCCTGGGCGGGCTGCTCGTGAATGGCGCTTCGGCCCGCGCGGAGGAGGCGGTTCCCGGCCGGCCGTTGCTCGCCGCGGCGGTGGATGACCGGCAGATGGTGACGCTCGAGGGCAATACCCGATCCGAGGCCAGGATCGCCGCGAACGATCGCCGCGCCGTGCCCGATGCGATGCCGCTCGACCATATGCAGCTTCAGCTCAAGCGATCCCCGGCGCAGGAGCGCGCCGTCGACGCATTCGTCGGGTCGCTCACCGACCGCGCCTCGCCCAATTACCATCGCTGGCTGACCGCGGCGGAGTTCGGCCGGCGCTTCGGCGTGGCCGATGCCGACATCGCCAGGGTCACCGGCTGGATGAAGGCCAGGGGCCTCACGGTCAATTTCATCTATCCCAGCCGGATGGTGATCGATTTCTCGGGCACCGCCGGCCAGGTGTCGCGCGCCTTCAATACCGAGATTCACCGGCTGGATGTCGGCGGCGAGCGCCACATCTCCAACATCCGCGATCCGCAGGTGCCGGCCGCGCTGGCGCCAGCGGTCGAAGGCATCGTGTCGTTGAACGATTTCCGCCCGCGCAGCAGGATGATCCGCCGGCCCACCCATGCCGACGCCAGGCACCCGAACGTGACCGGCAGCTGCTTCGGCCAGCGCTGCTATGTCCTCGGCGCCGGCGACCTGGCGACGATCTATGGGCTGACCCCGCTGTTCAAGGCCGGCTTCACCGGGCAGGGGCAGGTCATCGCCGCGGTCGAGGACACCAACCTCTACGCCAATTCCGACTGGTCGGTATTCCGCCGGGCCTTCGGCCTCAACGTCTACACGACGGGCAAGCTCGAGATCGTCCACCCGGCGCCGTCGGGCGGCCATGCCTGCGGCAATCCGGGCGTCAACGGCGACGATGGCGAGGCGGTGCTGGATGTCGAATGGGCCAGCGCCGCGGCGCCGGGCGCCACGATCCAGCTCGCCTCCTGCCGCAACACGGCGACCAGCGACGGCGTCTATATGGCGATCCAGAACCTGATCAACAGCGCATCGCCGCCGCCGGTCATCAGCGTCAGCTATGGCCTGTGCGAGGTGGATAACGGCTCGGCCGAGAACGCCGCCTTCAACCAGATGTACCAGCTGGCCGCGTCGGAAGGGATTTCGGTGTTTGTCGCCACCGGCGATGCCGGCGCGACGGATTGCTCGAACAGCACCGCCAACGGCACCACGGTCGGTATCGGCATCAGCGGCTGGGCGGTCAGCAAATACAGCGTCGCGGTGGGCGGCACCGATTTCCGCGACACTTACGACGGCAAGAACACGACCTATTGGTCGGCCAGCACCGGGGCGCCCTGGTCCACGGCCAAGTCCTATGTGCCTGAGATGCCATGGGACGACACCTGCGCCAACCAGATGATCGCCAATTATTTCAGTTCCGGCAGCACTGTCCCCTATGGCGCGAGCGGCTTCTGCAATTCGCGCGACGGCGCCAGCTTCGTTGAGCTGGGGGGCGGCGAAGGCGGGCCCAGCGGCTGCTATTCCGGCCGCGCCTCGATAAACCATGTCGTCAGCGGCACCTGCAAGGGCTATCCCAAGCCGCTGTTCCAGCAGGGTTTCCTGGGCGTGCCCGATGACGGTGTGCGCGATATTCCGGATGTGTCGCTGTTCGCGTCGGACGGCAGTGCCTGGGGCCACAGCCTGGCCACCTGCTATACCGACCAGTCGGGCGGCGGCGGGCCTTGCACGGGCAACCCGGCGGGCTGGGCCGGCAATGCCGGCGGCACCTCCTATGCCACGCCGATCATGGCGGCGATCCAGGCGGTGGTCGACCAATATGTCGGCGGCCCGCAGGGCAATCCGCTGTCGGTCTATTACGCTTTGGCCAAGGCCGAATACGGGACCACGGGCGCTGCAGGCTGCGCGGCGGACAAGGGCAACGCCATCGGCGCGAACTGCATCTTCCACGACATCGTGTCGGGCGACATGGCGCAGGATTGCAAGGGCACGATCGACTGCTATCGCCCCTCGGGAACCTACGGCGTGCTGTCCAGCTCCAATTCGATCTACCAGCCGGCCTACAAGGCGACGGTCGGCTACGATCTCGCCACCGGGCTCGGCAGCGTCAACGCCAACAACCTGGCGCAGAACTGGCCGAAATAGGCCCTAAGCCGCGTCGGCCTGGGGTTTTTTCGGCCGCGGCGCCTTCGCGTGCTGCGGTTCTTCGAGTGCATATCCTGCTGACCTGACGGTGCGGATGAGGTCAGGCTCGGCATTTGCGTTGATTGCGGTGCGCAAGCGTCGGATATGGACGTCGACGGTGCGGGTCTCGACATAGATGTTGTAGCCCCAGACGGCGTCGAGCAGCTGCTCGCGCGAGAACACGCGG
>Ga0105238_10005063_pt1 | contig 13032 bp, 12 predicted proteins | sample KBSC34metaG_FD_81526 | JGI IMG/M metagenome (GOLD analysis project Ga0105238, IMG submission 81526) | Corn rhizosphere microbial communities from Kellogg Biological Station, Michigan, USA - KBS C3-4 metaG | ecosystem: Host-associated > Plants > Roots > Rhizosphere > Soil | place: Michigan, USA... | reverse complement strand
GCGAATCCGATCCGCAGCATCCGGAGCGACTCGCAGGCGACCGTTGGACCTTTATCCCGCTCGCTGAAGCCATTCCGTTGACCGTACGCAGCCTTGCCAAGCTTTCCCGGGCGTCCGACCCAAGGACGTCTTCGTTCGTCGTACATGGCCATCCCGGGCAGTCGCTCTGCCTCTATGGTTTTGTGGATCAGGGAAATCAATTCTATGAGTTCATCAACGACCATACGGACCGAACACCGGAGCGTCCGGGCATCTTCCAGGCCAGTATTGAGGGAGTAGGGCATCTGGTCGTGCATCTGGGATACGAGATCATTGCCGAGCTGCGAATGAATGAGCTGGCCGAGACTCCGCTCGATGTCCTGTCTTCCGGCCCGGTCTTTCAAAAGCTGCGTCCGTATGTCCTGCGGCATATCATCGAGGTGATGGGCTGCGTGGGAACGGAGGCGTTCGATGTCGACGACGATTGGCCGGCAAACCTTGCCAACACGTGGATCGCATCGCTGTGTCGGCTGCTGCTGCGGTGTCAGAATTACCGCCATGGCGGCGCGATCCTGATCTCGCCGGACCGTACCGAAGCTGGATTGAACGAGAAGTATGTTGTCAGTTACGACCGGCTTCCCCGCGCGTTGATACGCCGCGGCACGCATGAGATACTGGCGTCGGCAGCAGTTCGAACGATCCGGTCGGACTATCTTGGCCATGATCAAGAAAGCCGGGGCGGGAAGATCCCATCCGATCTGTACCTGGATGAAACGATTAACGGGGTGTGCGTGCGGGAGGCTGCTAACGCGGTCGATGGGGCAATCTGGTTCGTTTCGCTGCTCAGCCGTGTTGACGGCCTCGTGCTGCTGGATCCGACCCTGCGTGTAACTGCGTTCGGTGTGGAGATTACAATCGCGGACGATCCCGGGGAGGTGTATATGGCTGCCGATGCCGAAGGCACGCCGGAAAAGCTTATCCCGCTGGACTACCGGCACTTCGGGACGCGTCACCGCTCGATGATACGCTACTGTGCCACGTTTCCGGACAGCCTTGGCTTCGTTATTTCCCAGGATGGCGATGTTCGCGCCGTCACGAGTGTCGACGGCCGCGTGATCGTCTGGGATAACATCGCCCTGCGCCTTGATGCGTTCCTGAGCGGTTCGCCTGAGCGGGAAGCCTAAGCCGCTGCGGGATCGACTCGCTCTTCCTGCTTTGCTCCGGCGGGCGGCCGCCATGCGAAGGTCGAGGGCGGGAGCGCCTTGGGGAATTTGATCTTCTTGAAGTTCTCCGTAACGGAGAGGGAGTAAACCGGCATGCGTCGTTTCACCGCATCGGGATCGTCGACGATGAAGTCGATATTTGTGTGCTGAGATACTGTAACGGGCAGGCCGCTGGCGTTGTCAAAGAGAAGAGAAACGCCGTAGCTGCGCTTTGCCGTCGTGCCCTCGGCGGCCGTTTTCGGATCGCCATCCTCTTCGCCTTTTCCAACGATTTCAGTTCGAGCGCTTGTATGGGCGACCTTATAGTCGAGTAAGTTGGCGGGCGCCAGTGATGCGTACATGTGGGCATCGTGGGCGAGAAAGCTGGTCGCCGTCAACATTGACACCGCGGACAGGTCATCGGAATGGAAATGTTCGTTCTTGTCCGCGCTCTGATAACTTCGCAGGAGGGGGTTGTAATCGTACGCTCCCCGGTCACTGAAGGAGAAGACGCGGACGAGTTTTCCGCCTTCCCGCACCTCAATATACGCTTTATCCGGCTTTGCCGCGTATCCCGTTACCTGGAAGTGGTTCTCGTGAGAGTGAGAGCTCGCAGCCTGTCCTGAGCTGTCGCGAACGACGATATCCGAGGTCCATGAGAGCATAGGGGATTTGAGCTGAGCGCTCCATCGGTCGATTGCAGAATTCACCTCAGGGTTTCCCGGCGATGCCGCAGTCATGGCGCCTCCGGGCTTATTGACGGCAAGTACGACGGCGGCCAGACACGTGACCGATACCGCAAGCGATGTCCTCTGACGCATTTCAGTCTCTCCCCAAGATGGCCGGCTGGATCTCTCCTAATCAAGACGGCGGGCGGACGGGCATTTGTTCCCGATTGTAATTCAGGGTGGTCGAATGGCATTGCTTGCGGAGATCAGGCTGCTACAAGCGACCAGTATGCATCTAATTCGTTCTCGATAATTTCAGCTGCCTTCAATAGGGCGCGATCGAGCAGGTCATGTTCCTCGCCGAACTGAATCAGAGATACCACAAAAGGCGATAAAATTCCGAGTCTCCCAATATCGATTGGTTCGCCGTTTTTTATAGACACCAGGATTAGATCGATGTGTTCGCTTTGTTTCATCGGTATGACCGATTTCAGCGTTTCCAGCGTCTGGAGGATCGGGACGCCATATGATAGGAGTGCGCCGAATGATTCACAGAAAAGAAGCTCGGAAACTTTCTTTTGGTATTCGCTCATCGTATGCCAGTCATCCGGAGCATTCTTGCCTAGCGGCGCGCCGATCATGAGAGGCTCTCCCGGGATTTTACCGAGCAGCCGGCATTCCTTCACGATGACCTTGGCAGCGCGCTGCAAGGTCATCTCCAATACGCCGCCCATCTCGCCAACCAGAACCATGCCAATATAGAAACGAGAAAAGAGATCTGGTCGGAGCATCATTTGGTGTGATAATGTGTGATCGTCTTGGACGCCGAGACGAATAGCGTGAGCAGCTTCGCCGTAAGGGCTGGGGATGTCTTCCAACATAAGCAGCGCTCTGACAAGGCTCACGCCGCATTCCACCAGACCCGCGAAGCGGCAACTGAACTGAATCAGTGATAGTATCTCGTTCTGATTGTCTGCGAATTGGGTGTTCAAGTCTGAAATCCTCAAGCTCTTTCTTGCCATCTCTTTGACGATTCAATAAGTATTGCTGCATTTGAATTCCGGAGGCTTCGGCGGAGCTGCGCCTTCGCGCGATAGATGCGGCCTTCGACTGTCGTAAGCGGAACGCCGGTAAAATCGGCAATTTCTTGATAGGTGCAATCGCCCCAGACCGACATCAGGAGGGCTGTCCGGTTCTCTTCGGAGATCGATCGCAGGGCAACGCGCAGCTCTTCGTCACGTTCACGTTGTAGGAGAATGTCGAGAGGAGGGAGCGCTTGATTAGCCGGTTGATTGAGTAGGGCAATATCAGAGAGCGATTCAGGCCACCTAACCGATCGCCGATACCACGTCGCGCAGCAGCGATAGAGGATCGAACGCAGCCAGAATGCGAACGTGACGGGATCGTGCAGGTCTTCGATATGTGTCCACGCCTTGGTCAGCGCATCCTGGGTGAGGTCTTCCGCATCCTGACGGCCGCCTGAACGAACGAATGCAATGCCAAGCAAAGCGCCTCGCAGTGGCTTGACCAGTGTGTCGAATGCATCGCGTTCGCCGCACTGTGCTCGTTTGACAAGCGCAGCCTGTGCCCGTCTTCGTGTGAAATTGTCTGCGGCGCCATCATTCATCAATAGGTAAGACGCTCGATCCGGCGAAAACTTACGCCACTGGCAAAATCATTTGTGTTTGGAATGGATGGTGAATAAGTGCGCCAAGTAGCTCCTCAAAGGCATTCGGTGGCATGAACGGCTGTGTTCTTGGGATATACTCTCCGCATGAATGGGCCATTTAACTCTCTCTATTCACATGGTTTTGTCCGTACTGCCGTATGCGTGCCGTTCGTGCGCGTGGCCGACCCTGCGTATAACGCTGAGCGCGCCATTGCGCTGGCGCAGAGGGCGTCGGCAGAGAATGCTGCCGTAGTGTTGTTCCCGGAGTTGGGGATCTCTGCTTACAGCAACGACGACCTCTTCCAGCAGGATGCTCTGCTTGATGCTGTCCTGATTGCCCTTGACCGGGTTGTCGAAGCGAGCCGTGAACTGAATCCGGTTATTCTGGTGGGCGCGCCGTTGCGTTTCGATAACATGCTGTTCAACTGCGCGGTGGCGATTTATCGTGGGCGCATCCTCGGACTTACGCCCAAGCTCTATCTGCCGAACTACCGTGAATTTTACGAGAAGCGCCAGTTCTCATCGGGACGCGATGCGCGTTTCCGCGAAGCGACCCTGCTGGGGCAGACCGTGCCGTTCGGAAGCGACGTGATCTACTCGGCTGCAACACTGCCTAACTTTGTGATCCACGTTGAGATCTGCGAGGATGTCTGGACGCCTATTCCGCCCAGCACCTATGGAGCGCTTGCCGGAGCGACCGTGCTTACGAACCTGTCGGCATCGAACATCACGATCGGCAAGGGCGATTTTCGGCGGGAACTGTGCGCGTCGCAGTCGGCCAAGTGTCTGGCTGCCTATCTGTACTCGGCGGCGGGACCGGGCGAATCGACCACCGACCTGGCCTGGGACGGTCATGCTTTGATCTGCGAGAACAATGAGCGCCTTGCCGAGGCCGAGCGATTTGCCACAGATGAGCAGGTCATCATGGCCGATATCGACCTGGAGCGCCTTGTTCAAGAGCGGGCAAGGCTGACCAGTTATCACGACACCATTCGCGACCATGCCGCTCAGCTGAGCAGCATGCGGAATGTGGAGTTCGATTTCCAGATCCCAGAGGGAGAGATCCCGCTGCAGCGCGTGATCGAGCGCTTTCCCTATGTGCCTAACGATCCGGCAAAGCGCGATGAACGCTGCTTCGAGGCCTACAACATTCAAGTCCACGGTCTGATGAAGAGGCTGTCGAGTACGGGGCTGAACAAGATCGTGATCGGAGTTTCAGGCGGTCTGGACTCGACTCATGCGTTGATCGTGGCGGCCCGGACGATGGACCGGCTGGGTCTGCCGCGCGAGAACATCCTGGCCTATACCATGCCCGGATTTGCCACAAGCAATGTCACACTGAAGAACGCGCATGGCTTGATGAACGCTCTTGGAGTAACGGCGCATGAGATCGATATTCGTCCATCGTGCCTGCAGATGCTGAAGGATATCGGCCACCCGTTTGTAAACGGCGAGCCGGTGTACGACATCACGTTCGAGAATGTACAGGCGGGTGATCGAACCAGCCATCTGTTCAGGCTGGCGAATTTCAATAACGGTATTGTGCTTGGCACAGGCGACCTGAGCGAGCTTGCCCTGGGATGGGCGACATACGGAGTGGGCGACCATATGTCGCACTACAATGTGAACGCTTCCGTGCCGAAAACGCTGATCCAGCATTTGATCCGCTGGGTGATCGGCACGCGCCAGTTCGACGATGTGACCAGCGGTATCCTGCAGAGCATCCTCTACACGGAGATCTCGCCGGAACTGGTCCCGCACTCGGCGGATGATAAGGACAAACCAGCGCAGAGCACGCAGGAGAAGATCGGGCCTTACGAACTGCAGGATTTCAACACCTACTATATCACGCGCTACGGCTTCCGTCCAAGCAAGGTTGCCTACCTCTCCTGGAACGCCTGGGGTGACATCGATCGAGGCGATTGGCCTGCCGGTATCGATCCCGACGACCATCGGTCGTATGACCTCACCACAATCCGAAAATGGCTGCGCAGTTTCCTGTGGCGCTTCTTCAAGACCAGTCAGTTCAAACGCTCCTGTATTCCCAACGGCCCCAAAGTCGGCAGTGGCGGCTCCCTGTCCCCCAGAGGCGACTGGCGAGCCCCCAGCGATTCGGAAGCGACCGTATGGATCGAAGAACTCGAAAAAAATGTTCCGGAATCGTAAGCTGAACGTTTCCGCATTCCGTTTGCTGAGGTGAGTAACTATCTGTCTGCGCAAAGCATTCTTGCGAAAATGGCTCGTTAAAAGCTATAGTTTCGCCGCAGACAGAAAGAACGCTCATGGCATCGGCCGTAACCGCACGAGACCGCGCACCATATACGGTTTTGGGATATCATGGTTGCCATATTGATGTTGCAAACATGCTCACTTCAGGTGGAGTCTTTCGACTCTCAGACAATGATTACGATTGGCTTGGTTCTGGCGCTTATTTCTGGGAGTATGCTCCGTTTCGCGCTCACCTGTGGGCCCAGCGTAGACATGGTGCCAAAGCCGCCATTGTTCGTGCGGAGATTGCGTTGGGATATTGTCTCAATCTGCTTGACATGGAACATTTCAAAGACGTCAAGCGTGAATACGAAAACGTCGCGAAGGCATTTGCTGAAACGAATATATCACTTCCGAGAAATCATCGCGGTCGGAATCAACTCGATAAGCTAGTACTTGACGAATTTTGTAAATCTTATGCAGAAGAACATGGTTTTTTCGACACAGTCCGAGGGTGTTTCCCTGAAGGTGATCCTTTATTTGAAGGATCTCAGCTTATGAGCCACACACACGTACAAATTGCAGTACGGAACATAGATTGCATCAGCCAATTAGAGCTGGTACACTTAGATTAAGTACACTGTCTTTTGTTATCATTCGAGGTAAAGAAATATGTCAAATTACCCTAGTATTGATGATCCTGTGGTCCTGGAGGCGGTCTTGGCGCGCACCAGAAATCGATCACGCGAATATTGGCTTGATGTGTTGGCGCGCTATGAAAATGAGAAACCGGATGATATTGTTCTTCCCGGCGTACCCCCCAATCGCCTTGCGAGCCGCAATACTCGAGTCGTACGGTCTATCCCCGTAAGGTGCAATAGGGCGAAGAGGCGCCGGCCGGCACCCAAGACCCTTTGACGATTCTTGGAATGTGTTAGTATTGGTTAGCCGCCTTCGCGTGGCGCAGGCGGCCAGACGGTGTCTGGCTGAATATTGGGCGTATCGTCGTTGAGCGCTGCATTGCGATATCGGACCGCTGTCTCGAAAAACTGCTCCTCATCTGCCTTGCCTGCAAATGCGGATTTGGGAATCAGGGCGAACGTTTCGTCTACAAACTTCAGGTTGATGGAGCGTTTGTCGCGCTCCAAGAGCGTTACTCCCTCCCAGGCCGTGAAGCTTGTTCCTCCGTTGTGGATCAGTTCGATCATCTCCGGTGAAATCGCCACGGTCCATGGGCCAAGTACGCCCGGAACTTTCTTCCATGCCGCCAGAGTTGTGGCTTTCATGGTTGTAAAGGGCGACGTGATGAATGTCAAAAACGCTGCTAAAATCAGCCAGGTCGGGATAAACTCGGAGATTCCGGATGGTCCGAAGTATCCGTAAGTCAAATTGGCTTCACCGGCAAAATACATCAGCAAGATCACCTTCTGACCGCGTTTTATATAGTTGGGCCTTTGACGCACGTAAAACGCGTATACGTCCGCCGAGTTCCTCGTGTCGCTTATGAATGACACTCTGGGACCATTCAGTGAAGCCACGCCCGGTGGTTTTGAAATTCCTTTTCCGCGTTCCCGTAAATTCACAAGTAATCCCAGTAATTCGTCCTGGTCTACATCTGGTCCAAAACACCGCAGAGGCACGACAACCGCTGCTCGTCCTACCCGGCCGAATCGCACGAAACCATAGACGAGGCGTATGTCGTCTATCTGCCGCCAGGAGAGGACGACTGTTCTTGGCTGACGCTCCTCGATAACTCCGTTTGAATCGATCGTCACGATGACAGGTTTGGCAGGTGGATAGACAGGCTTCCTGATATATGGAGAGGCAGAGACGCCGATTGCCATGACCGCCTGTGCCGTGTACGGATACAAAATTAGCCCTACCAGAAAACCATAACTGTAATTCCAGGTGGCGGCTATGATGCCGACGCAAACGATAAGTACCAGGACGGCATTCAGGAGCGGTATGCGTGGCAGCCACTTGAACTTCTCGGGCGGCAAGGGAGCGCTCAGGCGCTTCTGCTCTTCAGGCGTCAGGGTGAACTCAAACTTCATGTGGTCAAAATCGGACGGCTCGGTTATCGATGTCATGGATGTCTTCGTTTCACGGCCAGTATAAAGTCAAGATATTCCATTTGGCAAGTAGGAGCCAGACAGTCTATTAATGCTGACTGGCGAGCGGGTATATTGATCACGCTTGCCTGGCAAGATCATGGAATGCCACGAATGTGAAGGGAACTCCAAGATGGGCTCTGATGAATTGATTTTGTCACATCCCGCGGAAGTATTGGAGGAATCGCCGCTCAGCGCCACGGTTGAACAGCATGGTCCTGAGAAAAAGCCCACGGGTAAGCCGCCTTTGCGGCGGAAGATCCTCTACCTCGATCATACCAGCGCCCTTGGCGGCGGCGAGATTGCATTGCTCCGCCTGGTTGAAGCGCTGGATAAATCCCGGTTTATGCCTGTTGTGCTGCTCGCATTGGAAGGGCCATTGGTTGAGAAACTGCGCAGCGCTGGTATCGAGACCCATGTGGATCCATTGGCGCAAGATACCCTGAAGGTGCATCGGAGCACTCTGGGGATAAGCTCGTTATTTCGTGCCAATCGAGTTTTTGAAATCATGCGTTACGCGTGGCGCCTGGCGGGCTGGGCGCGTCGCGAGCGGATTGCTTTGATCCACACGAACTCGCTCAAATCGGACATTTACGGAGGCCTTGCCGGAAGGCTTGCCCATATTCCCGTACTCTGGCACATCCGTGATACCATTAACGGCAGCTATATGCCCGCCGCCGCCGCCGCAATCTTTCGTGGCTTAACAAAGACAATTCCGAATGCCGTCGTGGCCAACTCTCAAAGCACGTTGGATAGTCTGCTTTTCAGACCTTCAGCCGTGATTACCGATCCCGCAAAGACGGCTGCCGCTCGATCTCGGTGGGCGGCGGTCGTCCATGACGGCTGTGTCACGAGCACAGTGCCAGCCGGTCAGCTTTCCAAATTGTCAACCGGAAAGCCGCCGGTCCTGGCCCTGATTGGGCGCATCGATCCGTGGAAAGGTCAAGATGTCTTCTTACGGGCGGCAAGCACAGTGCTCCGGCGGCATCCTGACGCTCAGTTCTGGATCGTAGGCGCTGCGCTGTTCGGGGAAGTTGAGTATGAAGCGAAGCTTCACAGCCTTGTTGATGAGCTTAGCCTTCAGAGCAATGTGAAATTTCTGGGATTTCAGGACGATATGGCGAAGCTGCTCAACGACATTGATGTTGTCGTGCATGCGAGCACGCTGCCGGAACCGTTCGGACAGGTGATCGTCGAAGCGATGGCGGCCGGGAAGCCGGTAATCGCCAGCGACGGCGGGGGTGTCCGGGAAATCATCGTGGATAGCAAGATGGGATTGCTGACGCCCATGGGAGACGACGGCAAGCTGGCAGAGGCGATCGAACTGCTTCTGTCAGATCCGAAGCGGGCTGCCGATATGGGGCGCGCGGGTCGCCGGCGCGTTCAGGATCACTTCGACATCTCGTTGACCGCGCAAAGATTCGGCCGTGTCTATGACTTGATGTTACGCAGTCGTTGACTGTCCGGCGCGGGCGGCCATGTTGTTTCTCCTGTAAGAACCGGATTCTCGCCGTGCTGGTATACAGTCACTGCTGCTACGAATTCTTCAGACGCGTTCGAACTCAGGAACGCCGATTTCGGAATAATCAACACATCCTCACCACGCAGCGACCAGGCCGAAGAATAGAACAGTTTCGGCTTGATACAATGCACGTAAATCATGCGACGATCGGATCGTATTTTCTTGATGTCCTGCCATGGCACAGTTAAAATCCCATTGCCGTCGTCCAGCGCGATACCAAATGAACCGGCGGCGACAGTTCGCGGCTGGGATATCTCGCCGTAGCGATTCGCGATGCCGATTGGATACGACGGCAACAAAATGTAGCAGAAACACGCAATCCCTGAGAGCAGAAATGGCAGCATCGCGATCGGCCCGTTACGATGCGACAGAAAGCCGGTGCTGAAGCCGAAAGCGCCTAATATCAAGGCGATCGCCAGAGTGCCTGCTAAATTCCATTCTAATGAGTTGAAATGCTTGCCTGCTTTGCTGCTCCAAAACACCTTGATGATGTCGGTTCGATCTAATCGATAAGTTATGGCAAGTGGAAAGCCTTCAATGCTACGCCGGGCAGGCCATGGTGTTATACGGCGGTCCAGAAGCTCGGTCATCCTGGTATGCAGAGCATCGAACTGTTTGTGATCTTCGAATGCGCGCTGCGGCACATACAAGTAACCATCAGGGGTTTTGATAACAAGCAGGGCGGGCAGCCGTTCCAGCATGGTGACGAATCGGAGCGGGATACGTTGGGCTTTGTCCCTTGTCATGTAGGAGAGAATATCGTCATCAATGGTGACTGTTTGCGTCTCCACCTGCGTGCTCTCGATGTGTCTTTTGGAATGGATCCAGGCGGCGATATAGCAAGCGATGAATATTACAACGAAGCAAGCCGAATTGAGCGCAGAATGAGTTGAGTGTGCATGGTTAGATAGAGTGTAAACAAAACGGCCACCACCAATGGTAACAATTGCCGCATTAACAGTGGTTACCTTCCGTGTTAGTGCAAGTTCGGACTTGAGATATGTATTCCACTCATGCCGGTCCTTTTCCGTGGGAGCGTAAGTTACAGTTATAGATTTTGACAGTAAGCTTGCCGGCTGGTCATCAATCATCTTCTCCCTCAAAATCTCGCCTCTGGGGCAGGCGGCCATACGGCCGTGGAGTTGCCTGGAAAGGGCGTTTCACCACGCTGATATGCTTGGGCCGCAGAGAGAAACTCTTTGGCTTGATTTGCATCCAAGAATGACGCATTTGGAATGAGAATCAAATCATTGCGCAGGTCCAGGTAGACACAACGCCGGTCGGAGGCAAGCTTGCGGATCGTCTCCCACGCTTGAATATGCAGCTCGCGACCATTGTGGATCGCAATACCTTCTTTGCCCAGAGCCACCGTAAATAATCTGGCTTTGGAATAACGCTGTTCGGCGACGCTGAGCGGGAACGCGGGCGTTATCACATAGAGGGCGGCGATAGCGCCGAGGATGATTGAGATTATCAGGCTGACAGATAGTATCTCGGTAATCGAATAACCTGTTACCAATCCGCCCATCATACACAAAATGACGGTGCCGACCAGGATCATGAGCACTTGCATACTGATCCCGGATCGTAGGTACGAACGGGCATAGCCATGATAATAAGCATAGACGGCATCCCATTTGTTCGGCTGATAGGATATGGCAATCGGGAAGCCATCGATATGTGTGGGAGGAATGCGGACATCGTTTGCCGTTCCTCTGCTGCGATGGAAGATGTATTCAAAGTTCTCAGCATCTTCACCGTTCTTGAATGCGCGTGATGGTATGAGTCTCGATATGCTGTCCTGATCGATGTAGATGCCTTCAGGGTGGCGTTGGACAGTTAGCTGAGCCAGCCGATAGTATTCCGGCTCAGTGCCGGGATACTCAACGATCAATCGGTCTTCGATGATGGTAATCGATTGTGGCCAGGATTGGCTTGCGATCGACCGCTGCAGCACTCGCTGGCTTGATATCACATAGGCGAGAAGCACCAACAACGGCCAGCCGACCATCCACTCCCATGCCGGTATCATTTTCAAGAGCGGAATATGGCTTGCCATGATTGATAGCAGATACGCCATGCCGACCGACGAGACTTGAGGAGGCGTGAAGAACAGCCGCAGCCGCCGGAGAATCAAGTGCATTCTGAGGTGTTTGCGGTCTGCTGCTTCCGGCTCCCAGGAGGCTGTTATTTCCGTTGCATTATTGGCCATGTTCTTTGTCTGTTTCAGGCGCAGGCGGCCACGCTGCGGGAATGTTCTCAAGGTCCGGTATCTCGCCGCGCTGGTATGCTTGGGCTGCTGCGAGAAACTCGCCTGAGTGTTTCTGGTCGAAAAAGATCGACCTTGGAATCAGGATGAGATCGTCGTGCATGTCGATATAGATAAAGCGCTTATCTCCGGTTAGCTTACGGACAGCGTTCCACATAACGACTTTTACTGTGTCGCCGCCGCGCACTGCCACTCCCGGGGAGCCGATCATAACGGTGAGTGGCTGTTTGAGCGGATGCCGGCGCTGCGCTACGCTGATCGGGAAGGCCGGTGAAATGGTGTGCAGCCCGACGATGATTCCAAGAGCGATTGTAATCATCGCCGGAAAGAGTAGAAGGCTGATGGGAGCGCCAAAGAGCAGTGCCGGCACGGCGCTGATGACTGTCGGCGCGAGAACGATCGTGAGCGCGTTTTTGCCGTCACGCGATCGAAGATAGGATAGTCCCCATCCGTGATAATAGGCATACACAACATCCGCGCTGGTCTGCTCATATGCGATGGAAATGGGAAACGCCTTCGTTTTCGCTTGCAGAGTAGGCTCAGGCATCTCCATAGTGAGATTTTTGGTTTTCGTTATGGTCATGATGCTGCTCCCAATGTAAAACGAGAGGATGCCGCCACGGTTTCGGAGCGTCTTATTTTGGAATTGCCTGGCTTGGCGACGGAGGCCATACTGCCTGCATGCCGCCGAACTTTGGCGTTCCTCCGCCCTTATACGTTTTTGCTGCGCGAAGAAACTCGTCTGCCTGTTTTAGGTCAAGGAAGGCCGTTCGGGGAATTATGATCAGGTCATCCGAAGTTTCGAAGCAGATGAGACGCTCGTCGCCGGAAAGATTGCGGACATTGTTCCATGCGACTATGTTTTGTTTTATTGCTCTCCTAACAATTGTTGAGACCCCGCTCTGAGAATATTGTTGCGTGAATTCCTGCGTGATCTGACGCATAAGGCGCGGAGAGATAGCGGTCATTGACGTTCAGTTTCTGGGAGCCGGCGGCCAGATCGGCTGATCCGGTTCCGGGGTTCTTCCTGAGAGATAGTCCCTGGCAATCTCCTGAAACCGTGATGCCGCCTCCGGTGTCGGGAAGGCATAAAGCGGTATCACCAGGGTGTCTACCTGGCGGCTGAGAAAGTATAAGGCATGTTTATCGGCAACGATTTCGGAGAACGATGCCCAGTTGATAACATCACTGTCGCTCAAGGTTTTGCGGGATACGCCGGCTGGAGAAAGGAAGATTTCCTTCACTTCGGGGGATGACGCGGAAGAGGATCCGGAAGCAATACGTGGGCCTGTGCGATCTATGTATCGCTGGTGAAGTATAGTAATTGCGATGGCAGTAACAATCGCGATCAGGTGGAAAACGTCGCCTAGTGAACCTGGAGCGTCGAAAATCGGCGAAACGCCG
>Ga0105238_10005061_pt1 | contig 13033 bp, 14 predicted proteins | sample KBSC34metaG_FD_81526 | JGI IMG/M metagenome (GOLD analysis project Ga0105238, IMG submission 81526) | Corn rhizosphere microbial communities from Kellogg Biological Station, Michigan, USA - KBS C3-4 metaG | ecosystem: Host-associated > Plants > Roots > Rhizosphere > Soil | place: Michigan, USA... | reverse complement strand
GCAGCGCGAACCAGGGTTTGACGAACACGCCGCCGATGATGGCGAGCACGCCGCAACTGACCCCCAAGAGCGGTATGAGAAGCGGATTGAAGTCCATGATCTGTCCTCCTCAATTGGCTGGGCCGCGCAGCTGCTCGATCTCACGATCGAGGCTGTAGCCGCGGTCGGTGACGATCCGTTCGACGGTGGCGAGGCGATCCTTGATCGACCCCAGTTCGGCGCGCAGTTGGGCATTTTCGGACGTCAGCAGCTTGAGCCGCTCCACCGCCTCACCGCTGCTCGTCGGATAGATTGCATTACGCATGTCGCCATCGAGCGGGTAGCCATGCTTGACGCGCAACCAGGTGGTGAAAACCCACGCCCCGATACCGAGCACGCCCAGAATGACACCGGCGATCAGGATCGGCTCAATCAATTCCAAGGTGTCCATCATGATCCATTTCCCCTTGATTTAGCGCAGCCGCTCGATCTCGTTCGCCACGCGAGTGGCGGGATCGGTTGCGATCCGCTCGAGCACCGCGATCCGCTCTTCCAGTCGCAGCACCTGGTTGGCGAGCTTGTCATTCTCGGCGGACAATAGCTGGATGGTGCGCTCCGTTTCGACAGTGCCGGGAGCCGTCCGGCCGCCCTTCTTGCCCTCCATCGGATAGCCATGGCGGGCGCGGATCCAGTTATTGATCACCCAGGCCATGATCGCGAAGAGCGGGATCAGGATTCCCCAGTCGTGCATTGTCGGTCTCCCGGGCGACGGCGCGTTTAGCGCAGCGCTTCGATCTCGTCGGCGAGCCGGCGATTCTGGCTGGTGAAGTGGGTTTCGACATCCGCCAGGCGGCGATCGATGTCCCGGAACGACGCACGCACGTCGCGGATCGATGTGCCGGGTCGCGCGCGGACCTTCTGCCAGAATCGGCGATCCTCGCGATCCTCATAATCAAGCTCGCGCGGCTTGCTGTCGGCGATCCAGGCGACGACGAAATAGGCGATGATGCCGAAGCCGCCGAAGAAGCCCGTGGCGAAGTTGAGCAGTACGAAGCCGACCCGCACGAGCAGCGCATCGATGCCGGTATAGTCGGCGATGCCGGAGCAGACGCCCAGGAACTTCGCATTCTGCTTGTCGAGATAGAAACGCGTACGGCGCGGTGTCATCGGTCGGTCCTTCCCTTGAATTCGGTTATCGCGCTTATTGATCGCGCCGGCGCGGGCGGCTGGTCTGCATCTCCCGCTCGTCCGGACGGGTGAGTTCGAAATCCTGATCGCGCTCCTGCCGCAGGCCAGGACGGAAGCCCGGATTGTCCGCGGCGACGATGCGTTCGATCGTCCCCATCCGATCCTCGAGCCGACGGGCGAGCGCATGAAGTTCGTCGAGCAGATTCTCGTCTTCCACGGTCAGCGATGCGTTCTTCTTCCATTGCGTCACATAGTGGAACACGATCCAGGGCAGCCCGACCAGCGCGGCCAGGATCGCGACGATCGAGATGATGAAAACCGGAGCATCCACCGGTCAGCCCTCCTGGCTTGGCGAGGAGTCGCCGCCCGACAGGCGCGCCTTCAGCGCGGCCAGTTCGGCATCCACCTTGTCGGCGGAGCGCAGCTCGGCGATTTCCTCCTCCAGGCTTTTCTGGACGCCCAGCCCGGCAGCGTCGGCGCGGCCTTCGGCATAGTCGACACGGCGCTCGAGCAGTTCGAAGCGCGAGAAGGCGTCTTCAACCTTCTGCCCGGCATACATTTCGCGCAGGCGATGGCGGTTGTGCGCCGATTCGAGCCGCGTCGAGAGCGAATTCTGGCGGGTGCGCGCCTCGCGCAGCTTGTTCTGAAGCTTCGTGATATCGGCCTCGCAAGCAGCCAGCGCTTCGTCGATCGCGGCAATCTCCTCCCGCAGCTGTTCGACGAGGTCGGTGGCTTTCTGCTTCTCGACCAGCGCCGCCTTGGCGAGATCCTCCCGACCACGCGAGAGTGCCAGCTCCGCTTTCTCGACCCAGCCCTCCTGGACCTGATCGAGCTTGCCGATCTGACGCCGGATCTCCTTCTGATCGGCGATGTGGCGGGCGGCGGACGCGCGCACTTCGACCAGGGTCTCCTCCATCTCGAGGATGATCATCCGGATCATCTTCGCCGGATCCTCGGCCCGATCCAGCAGATCGGCCATATTGGCGGCGATGATGTCGCGCGTGCGGGAGAAAATTCCCATGTCAGTCTAGCTCCTGTCTGTACGCATTCCGGCCTGTCACTCTGGCCAACATAGTAGTCCGGGGCGGGCTAGGGGGCTACCCGCCCCGGTGGCCGCCGATCACATGGCGGCAAGCTGGATCATTCCTTCATGTTTCTTCACATCGCGGGCGAGCTGCCCTGCCGCGTCGGGACCGAAATAAAGGGTCATGCGGACCATCGTCGATCCGGTGCGGAAACCGGCCGGCATCGCGGGATAGCGAAGCGCCCGGGCAACGTTGACCGCGCGTCTGTCGATTGCCCGATCGCCTGATGACCTGGCGATCGCGGCATCGATGATCTTCCCATCGGGCGACAGCTGCACCGCGACCTGCGATACGGCCACGCTGCCCGTCGGTTGCGCGACGTTCGACCGTTCGTGAACGTTGTCGAGCCGGCTCTCAACCCGGTGCTGCCATGTCGCGGCGCTCATCGGGCGGGCTTCGGCAGCGGCCTTGGCCGGGGCCAGTGCCGCGAACATGCAGGCGGCGGACACGGCCAGCGCCGCTACCGACGATACCGCAACCCGCTCCACATCCGTCCTGTCGATCTTCACCATCTTATTCCTCCTGAACCTTCTTAGCTTTGCCGTGATGGACCGGTTGCCCGGCTTGATCCTGTCTTTGCAGGGGCCGTGCCAAGCGGAGGAAAGTCCAGAAATCAGCCAAAAATCACGAAAATGGTTCGCCGCCGACAAAATCGTTCTTGCCAAAAAGTAGGAAAATCCGCCAACCTATCGGGATGGAACGCGAGGCGCATTTCATCGGCCAGTCAGGCCCCTTCCTCGACGCGGTCGAACGGGCGAGCCGCGCCGCAGCGCTCAACCGGCCGGTGCTGGTCATCGGTGAGCGGGGCACCGGCAAGGAATTGGTGGCCGAGCGTCTCCACCGCCTCAGTCCGCGTTGGGCGGGCCCCTTGATCACCATGAATTGCGCCGCGCTGCCCGAGACCCTGATCGAGGCCGAATTGTTCGGCCACGAAGCCGGCGCCTTCACCGGCGCCACCAAGTCACGCGCAGGCCGGTTCGAGGAGGCCGATGGCGGTACGCTCTTCCTCGATGAGCTCGCGACACTCAGTTCGGGGGCGCAGGAGCGCCTGCTGCGCGCGGTCGAATATGGCGAAATCAACCGCATCGGCTCTTCGCGCGGTCTCCGAATTGACGTTCGGATCGTTGCAGCCACCAACGAGCATCTGCCGGCGCTGGTGGACAAGGGCGGATTTCGCCCGGATTTGCTCGACCGGCTGTCGTTCGAGGTGATTACCTTGCCGCCGCTCCGCGCGCGCGAAGGCGATATACCCGTGCTCGCGGAGCATTTCGCCCGCCGTATGGCGGCCGAGCTGGGCTGGCCGCGCTGGCCTGGCTTCAGCAGGCGCGCGGCCGAGCAACTGGAAACATATGCCTGGCCGGGGAACGTCCGCGAATTGCGCAACGTGGTCGAACGGGCCGTCTATCGCTGGGACGAGATCGACAAGCCGGTCGACTCCATCCAGTTCGATCCCTTTGCCTCGCCCTGGCGTATGGCGCCCCCCAAGCCGGCCGAGGATGCCGCGGCTGCGGCCATGCCCGCGCCGCCGGCGGCGTCGGCCCAGATGGTACCTAACGACGAATGCGACGATCTGCGCGCCGCCTGCCATGCGCATGAGCGCCGATTGCTGGAGGCCGCGCTGGCGCGTTGTCGATACAATCAGCGCGCGACGGCGCTGGCGCTCAAGCTGACCTATGATCAGCTGCGCCACGCGCTCCGCCGGCATGATCTGCTCGAGAAGACGGCGGGGTAGCCGGCGGAGGCGCGGACAATTTGCCGACCGCGGTCGGCGCGCGATCGCAGCCGCAATCGTCGCAGCGCCAGTTGCTCCAGAGCCCCCTTTCCGCTAACGGGCCGACCCCATGCTCACCTTTCTTCTCGCCGTGCACGTGATCGTCGCGGCTGCGCTGGTCGCGGTCATCCTTATGCAACGCTCGGAAGGCGGCGGGCTTGCCTCCAGTGGCAACCCGGCCGGGCTGATGAGCGCGCGCGGCGCCGCGGATTTTCTGACCCGCACCACCTCGATCCTGGGGACGGCCTTCGTCCTCCTGTCGATCGCGCTCGCGGTGCTGGCGACGATGCAGAAGGCGCCGACCAAGATCGATACCAGTCTGGCTCATCGGACGAGTACGCCGATCACCGCCCCGGCGGCTCCGGCCGCGCCTGCTCCGGCGCCGGCCGACAACAGCGCCGTCCCGCTCGCGCACTGAAAATAAATCGGCTGGGGTCGGGACAGGCCCCTTGCGCTACCGGGATTCGGGTCGCTAAGCCGTTCTTCCCATGGCGCGGTTCATATTCATAACCGGCGGCGTGGTCTCTTCGCTTGGCAAGGGCCTGATGGCGGCGTCGCTCGCGGCGCTGCTCCAGGCGCGTGGCTATAGGGTCCGCATCCGCAAGTTCGATCCCTACCTGAATGTCGATCCGGGCACGATGAGCCCGTATCAGCATGGGGAGGTCTACGTCACCGATGACGGGGCGGAGACCGACCTCGATCTCGGCCATTATGAACGTTTCACGGGCGTGCCCTCGCGCCAGTCCGACAACGTGACCTCAGGCCGGATCTATCAGTCGATCATCCAGCGCGAACGGCGCGGCGACTATCTTGGCGCGACCGTGCAGGTGATCCCGCACGTGACCGATGCGATCAAGGAATTCGCACGCGCCGAGACGGACGATCTCGATTTCGTGCTGTGCGAGATTGGCGGCACCGTCGGCGACATCGAAAGCCTGCCTTTCATGGAGGCGATCCGCCAGCTCCGGAACGATCTTGGCCGCGACAATACCTGCTTCGTCCACCTGACGCTCGTGCCCTATATTGCGGCGGCGGGTGAGCTGAAGACCAAGCCGACCCAGCATAGCGTGCGCGACCTCACCAGCCTCGGCATCCAGCCCGACGTGCTGGTTTGCCGCTGCGAGCGCGACCTGCCCGACACCGAACGCGCGAAGATCGCGCTCTTCTGCAACGTCGCCAAGGATGCGGTCATTCCCGCCTTGGACGCGCCCAGCATTTATGCGGTGCCGATTCAGTATAGCGCGGCGGGTCTCGACGCCGCGGTGCTGCGCTCCTTCGGCATCGACCTCGGCGCTCCGCCGGATCTCCGGCGCTGGCACGATATCGTCGACGCGCTCGAAAACCCCGAAGGGGAGGTCACGATCGGCGTCGTCGGCAAATATGTCGGCCTGCCCGACGCCTATAAATCGCTGCACGAAGCGCTCGTCCATGGCGGCATCGCCAATCGCGTGAAGGTCAATATACGCTGGCTCGATGCCGAATTGTTCGAGCAGGACGAGAGCGAGATTGCGGCGCGGCTCGAACCGCTCAACGCGATCCTCGTGCCCGGCGGGTTCGGCGAGCGCGGCAGCGAGGGCAAGATTTCCAGTGTTACCTTCGCCCGGGAGCGGAGGGTTCCCTATTTCGGCATCTGCCTGGGTATGCAGATGGCCTGCATCGAAGCCGCCAGGAATACGGCGGGGATCGTCGACGCCTCGACCACCGAATTCGGGCCGACGGATGAACCGGTGGTCGGCATGATCACCGAATGGATGAGCGCGGACGGTCTGCAGAAGCGCGAGCAGGGCGGCGATCTAGGCGGCACGATGCGGCTCGGCGCCTACCAGGCGCAGCTCGCGGGCAATAGCCATGTGGCGACCATCTATGGCGCAAGCGAGATTTCGGAACGGCATCGCCATCGTTACGAGGTCAATGTCCATTATCGGTCCGCGCTGGAGAAGGGCGGAATGGTTTTTTCCGGCATGTCGCCCGACGGCGAGCTGCCCGAGATCGTCGAGCGTCCGGATCACCCCTGGTTTATCGGGGTTCAGTTCCATCCGGAGCTGAAATCCAAGCCGTTCGACCCGCACCCGCTGTTCGCCAGCTTCATCGCGGCCGCCGTTCGGCAGAGCCGGCTGGTCTGAGCCTAAGTTTGGCAGGCCGATGCGATACCTCCGGATCGGTAGGCCTTTAGCGCACCACTGGAGCGCCGCCCTATTGCAGTTCGGCCATGATCGCGCTCGCCTGGGCGGTGTTGCCGTCGGGGCTGTTGGCGGCATCGACCGTCAATTTGGCCTCGTCGCTGCCGGCGAAGCGAGCGGCGGAAATGCAGATGCAGGCTGCCCACGCCAGAGCGGCCCAACGGCTGCGGAAGATGAAACGGATCGGGATCATCGTGCCGATCTGCCCCATCAAGGTTGATAAGTGCTTACGGTCCTTCGATCAGCGGATCCCCCGCCGGCGCCGGTGTCTGATTGGTGACCGGATCGGACGGGACCGGAAGGACCGGGTCCGTCGGACTGGGGATCGGATCGTCCACGGGGACGTCGCTCGGGATTTCAGGGGTCGGAGGCTGGCTGGCCATCATATCTTCTCCTTGCCCTCTCCAACGCGGGCAGGTGCCTTCCGTGCCTTGGAAACCGTCCGCATGGGTCGGGCTGGGGCCACGGCCGGCTCGACGATGCCGGCCGTGCGCCCCGCGCAATTATCTGTGCAGCCGGTCCACGGGTGTCACGAACTTGTAGATCGTGGTCGAGCGGAACACCTGTCCCGGGCGCAGCACGGTCGTCGTCCATTCGGGGTGATTGGGGCTGTCGGGCAAATGCTGCGTCTCCAGCGCGAACCCGCCATAGGGGACGTAGGTTCGTCCGCTCGGACCTTTGTCGGCCCCCTGGAACTGGTTGCCGCTAAAGAACTGGATCGAGGGTTCGGTCGTATAGACCTCCATCATCCGGCCCGAATTTGGCTCCGTCACGCGTGCGGCGAGGACTGGTGTCTTGCGCGGCGCATCGGCCAATACATAGGGCGTATCATAACCCGTCTGTCCGGCCGCGCGGAGCGCGTCGATCCCGTCGCGCATGATGTGCGGGCCGCGCAGGTCAAGCGGCCCCGACACCTCCAATATCCGTCCGGTCGGGAGCATATTCTTGTCGGTTTCGGCGGCGCTATTGGCGCGTATCTCGATCAGGTGCCCGCCAATGTCGCCATTTCCCTCGCCCGCGAGATTGAAATAGCTGTGATTGGTGAGGTTGAGCACGGTCGGCTTGGTCGTGGTCGCCTGATAGTCGATGCGCAGCTCGTTATTCTCGGTCAGCGTGTAGCGCATCCGGATCCTGAGCGTTCCGGGAAACCCCTGGTCGCCATCCGGGCTTACGAGCGTCAGCACGGCGCCATGATTGATGCCGAGCGGCCGCATCGAGACGTTCCAGTAACGCGTATTGTAGGCCGGGGTGCCGCCATGGAGCAGGTTCGGGCCGCCATTGGGGGTGAAGTTGTAGGTCTTGCCGTCGAGTGTGAAACGGGCGTTGCCGATGCGGTTGGCATAGCGGCCGATCGGCGAACCGAACCCATAAAGCGAATTGCGCGCGGCATATTCGGTCGCGCTGCGGAAGCCGAGCGCGACATTGGCGAGCTTTCCCATCCGGTCGGGCGTGTCGATCTCCGTGATCAGCCCGCCATAATCCGTGAAGCGCACCCGCAGCCCGTTCTTGTTGGTGAGCGTATAGAGCCGAGCGGTGCGTCCGTCCGGGGTCTTGCCGAAACCGACGGAACCGCCCGGGATCTTCATTCCGAGCGGCGCGGCTTCGGCGGGGTGGACGATCGCGAGCAAAAAGGCCGCTGCCGTAACTTTCAGTGCTGACTTCACGTGTCGTTGCCTTTCGCTTTCAGGTGCCACCATTCGTCATATTCCGTCGCTCGCCGGGTGACAGGCCATCGGGCCGTCGCGACGGTTCGCAGGAGATTTGCCAGTGCGAGAGCGTCTATCGCGCCTCCGCCGCTTTCTTGGCATAATAGTCCGCCAGCACGTCGAATGCCTGTTTGTGCTGACCCGTCTCCGAGATCAGGCCCTTGCGGTTCCAGCCTTGCTCGAACACCGGATGGGCACGGCGTGGGCTGCGAAAATCCTTCAACACCCACGGGCTCATGCCGGTCAGGGTCGGGATTTTATCCGCCATCTTCAGCGTCTGGCGGAAATATTCGGCCTGATAATCTTCCGATTCCTTCCGCATCGTCTGCGGATCCCGGAACCCCGCTTTCGCATCCGCGCCAAGCTCGGAAAAGAGCAGCGGCTTGTCGGCGGGAACGGCCCAGCTGATGCCCGGCACGTCCGCCAGCTTATCCCGGGTGTACCACCCATTATAAGTATTGATAGCGAGTATATCGACATGGGCGAGCAGCGGATCGTCCATCGTCATCTCGGCATGGCCATCGACCGTCCGGCGACCCGTCAGCAAGGCGGCGGAGACCAGCCGGCTGGGATCGAGCCGGTGCGCGTCGTCCGCGAGCGTGAAGAGGAAATGATTGCGCGCATCGCTGATCGGCGTCTCGTTCGCGACGGACCAGATGATGACGGACGCGCGGTTGCGATCGCGTTCGATCTCTTCCGCCAGCATCGCCCGGGCCTTGGTAAGCACGTCGGGATTGTTGAACGCGACCCGCCAGTAGATCGGTATCTCGCTCCAGACGAGCAGGCCCAGCCGGTCCGCCTCACGCGTCATCACCTCTGAATGGGGATAGTGGGCGAGACGGACGAAATTGCCGTGCAGCCCGTCCTTGAGCAGGCTTAGCAATTGGTGCGCGGCCTCCGGTGTGATGTTGCGGGTTGGGTTGGCGCCGATCTCTTCTTCGTGGACCGACATGCCGCGCAGGTAGATCGGTTTGCCGTTGAGCAGGATCTGCTTGCCCTTGACCGCGATCGTACGGAAGCCGACCTGGTCGGTGAGCGTGTCGTCCCCGCTTGTCACCGCAATATCATAGAGCTTGGGCGTGTCCGGCGACCAGCGCCTGACGGCCGACGGCGCCTTGGCGAAGCCGGTCCAGCGACCGTCGGCGCCGGTCTTGCCGCTAATCGTCAGCCGCAACTCCTTGATCGTCAGGCTGACCGGTCGATTGGCCGCTGCCACGCCATCGAGCGTGGCGTCGACCGCGATCCGACCGTCGGGTGTCAGCCGCACCCATGCCGCATCGACATAGGTGGCGGGAACCTCGACCAGTTTCACGCTGCGCGTGATGCCGCCGTAATTTTCCCAGTCGGTAACGGCCGGGGGCAAGGTGGTCTCGCTCGACGCCGAATCCGCGGCGACGACGATCCGGTTTTGGCCCGGCCGGACCAGGCCCGTGACCTCGATCGCGAACGGCGTGAAGCCGCCCTCATGTTCGCCGACCTTGCGGCCGTTCAGCCACACGGTTGCGCGATAATTGACGGCTCCAAAGCGCAGGAACGCACGCATGCTGGCCCTGGGCTGGGCATCGAACTTGCGTTCGTACCAGACCAGCCCCTGATAATGGCGCATCTCTGGCGTGTGGGTCAGCCAGGAGGAGGGCAGGGTCGCGGTTGGCGACTGGTCCATGTCATATTCGTAAAGCGCGGTCGGATCGGCCTTCATCGCCGCCTCGACATCGAGATCGGCGTAGCGCCGGCTGCCTGGGCCCGGCTCCTCGCCGTGAAAGCCGGCTTGGCCATCGCGATAGGGATCGACCGAATAATGCCACACGCCGTCGAGGCTGAGGCCGGGCCGCATGTCCGCCGAGGCCAGGATGGGGCCGGCCGGCGCAGCAACCGCCGTGCCGATCGCGAACAGGAAGGCGGCGGCAAGGCGGCTCATCGGCAATGTCTCCCCGGTCCGGAACAGCACGTCGCCATCCTCGTTGCGAGCGCTCCTACCCAACGTGTAGGTAAGGTGCAATTTCTTCTCCATGGTAGCGTTCACATTCGCCGCATGAGCCGGTAGGATGGGAGCGTGATCGCGCATCCACAAGCGCGGCTTCAGGAGGGATCGACCTGTTTTATGCCGAACCATCGTTTGTTTCGTCGCTTTGCTCTGCTTTCCGGCTGCATCCTGTCCGCTTCGGCACTCGCCACCGCACCGGCCGGCCTCTCCTGGTCGCCCTCGGGTTATTATGAGGCGCCGGGCGTCAACTGGCTGGTCTTCTCCAACTGGTATGACGGGCTGTTCGCGGATTCGAAGATAAGCGGGATTGAACTGATCCAGCAGGGCGAGCGTATCGCCACGAACGGCGATGTGCGGCTGGCGGCGACGCCCGGTCAATGGGATCCTACCGATCGCTTCGTCTCCCGAACGGTCGATCCGAAGACGCATGCGATCGACGTGACGCTGGAATATCCGGACTATAGGTTCCGTTATGTCGTCCACGCCCAGCCCAACGGCAACCAGCTGGAAGTCAGCGTCATCCTGTCGCAGCCGTTACCGCAGGCGCTGGCCGGTAAAGCCGGCTTCAATCTCGAATTCCTGCCCGCCGCCTACTTCCACAAAAGCTATATGGCCGACGGCCGGCCTGGTGGTTTCCCAATCTATCCCTCGAGTGCCATGACGCAGACGGCGGAGCGTAATCCGGCGAGCGGCCGCAGCGATGGCGCCGGCGCCGAGCCGCTGCCGATCGCCCAGGGGCACCGCTTCGTGCTGGCACCTGAGGATCGCGCGCGCCGTGTCACCGTGACGGCCGCCGACGGCACGATCGCACTCTATGACGGACGCAACCAGGCGCAGAATGGGTGGTTCGTGCTGCGCTCGATATTGCCTGCCGGCAAAAGCGGGACGGTGCTGCGTTGGACGGTTGAAGCGAACAGCGTATCCGGCTGGGTGCGTCCTCCGGTGATCGCGCATTCTCAACTCGGTTATACGCCGGACCAGGCGAAGATCGCGACGATCGAGCTCGATCGCAACGACCGGGCGACCGGGCCCGTGCGCTTGTTGCGCGTCGGCGAGAGCGGCGCGATGACGCCGGTCCTCTCCGGGCCGGCCAGGGCCTGGGGGAAATATCTGCGCTATTCCTACCTGCAGTTCGATTTTTCGCCGGTGCGTCAACCGGGCCTTTACGTGCTGGATTATGGCGGGACCCGCACCGCGCCCTTCCGCATAGCGCAGGATATCTATGCCGACGCGTGGCATCCGACGCTCGACGTCTATTTCAACGTCGCCATGGATCATATGTTCGTCAACGAAGCCTATCGCGTCTGGCATGGAGACAGCCACCGCGATGACGCCATGCAGGCTCCGGTCGACCATGAGCATATCGATCTCTACGCGCAGGGGCCGACCACCGACACGCCGTTCAAGCCTTATGAGCATATCGTCGGTCTCAACGTCGGCGGCTGGTATGATGCGGGCGATTTCGACATACGGACCCAGTCGCAATATGCGGTCGTGCGCCAGCTGGCCGCAGCCTATGAGGCGTTCGGCATTACCCGCGACACGACCCAGGTCGATTGGGCGCATCGCCGGGTCGAGATGCATGTCCCGGACGGCGCGCCGGACATCCTCCAGCAGATCAAGCATGGCGTGGTCCAGCTCGTCGCCCAGTTCGACGCGGTCGGCCACGCCATCAACGGCATCGTCGAGCCGGACGTGGGCGAATATACCCATCTCGGGGACGCCTCCACCAAGACCGATGGCTATATCTACGACCGCGGCCTCAAACCCTATGAGGTGAAGGGCGATCGCAGCGGCACGCCCGACGACCGCTGGGCCTTCACCAGCAAGTCCTCGGCGCTCAATTACGGATCGGCCGCGGCGCTGGCGGCCGCCAGCCGAGCGCTCAAAGGGTATGACGATGCGCTCGCCGGGCGCGCCCGCGATCTCGCGGTGAAAACCTGGCGCGATGAACAGGGCCACGCGCCTGATATTTTCCGGCACGGCAATACCACTGGCGGCCCGCTCGATTTCGAGCAGTTCACGGCTGCTGTTGAATTGCTGATCACGACCAAGGATCAGCAATATGCCGCCGCGATCGCGAAATCATGGCCTGTGGTCGCATCCGGATTCGCATGGATCGCCCCGACCGCGGTCAAGGCTATTCCCTATATGCCGCCTTCGTATCGGGCCGACATGATACCGGCGGTGCGTGCCTGGCAGGCGCAGTCGGACAAGATCGCGCGGAACAATCCATTCGGCGTGCCGATCACGGAGGGCGGCTGGGCCGGCAACGGGACCGTTCAGAATTACGGCCTCACCGCCTATGCGCTGCACAAGGCCTTCCCTGATATCGTCGATGGCAGCGCCACGTTCCGCGCGGTGAGCTACCTGCTCGGCCACCATCCGGATTCGGATCGCTCTTTCGTGTCAGGCGTCGGCTCGGTCTCGAAAGAGGTCGCTTATGGCAATAACCGCGCCGACTTCAGCTTCATCGCTGGCGGGGTCGTGCCGGGCGTCCTGATCGTCAAGCCCGATTTGCCCGAAAACCACGAGGATTGGCCCTTTTTCTGGGGCGAGAATGAATATGTCGTCCCCGAAGGCTCCGACTGGATCTACCTCGCCAATGCCGCGAACGAGCTGGCGAAGGAAAAGGGGGGACGATGAGGGGAACCCGTGGGCGGGAGAGGCTTGTGCGAAGCCTCTCATAGTCTCTTTGCATCAATCACGCAGGGAATCGGGGATCAGGAATTGGCTTCCCTCTATATGCCTGCAAACCAGGCATAATCCGCTTTGTCTTCCCAATAGCCGCCTTTGCCGTCGCCAATTCCGTCCAGGCTGGCGACCGCCTCGATCGCGCGCAGATATTTGGCCTGCTTATAGCCCAGCTGACGTTCCACCCTCAGCCGGACGGGCGCGCCGTTCTGGACGGGCAGGGGCTGGCCGTTGAGCGCCCAGGCGAGGATCGTCTGCGGGTGGAGCGCATCGACCAGGTCGATGCTTTCATAATAAGCCGCGCCGCCGAAATCGTCGTAGCAATGGAAGACGATAAAGCGGGCCGCGCTCGACAGGCCGGCAAATTGCAGGATCGGCGCGAGGACCGGCCCGGTCCAGCGCCCGATCGCGCTCCACCCCTCGACGCAATCGTGGCGCGTGATCTG